>Ga0308175_100002890_pt1 | contig 11799 bp, 13 predicted proteins | sample PhyCR1_3_FD_203893 | JGI IMG/M metagenome (GOLD analysis project Ga0308175, IMG submission 203893) | Soil microbial communities from UC Gill Tract Community Farm, Albany, California, United States - DLSLS.C.R1 | ecosystem: Environmental > Terrestrial > Soil > Agricultural land | place: USA... | reverse complement strand
TGATCGCCGAGGGCGTGGAGCGGGTGAACGACGCGCTGCGCGCCGAGGGGATCGACCTGGAGGTGCGCGCGGGCGCGGAGATCGCGATGACGCGGGCGGGCGACCTGGGCGACGAGGAGCTCGCCGCTCTGCGGCTCGGCGGCGGGCCGTACCTGCTGATCGAGTGCCCATACTCGCCCGCCTCGGCCGGCTTCGACGCGATCCTGCACGCGATCGCCGAACGCGGGCACCGCATCGTGCTCGCCCACCCGGAGCGCTGCCCGGCGTTCCAGCGCGACCAGGCGCGGCTGGAGGGCTTCGTCGAAGCCGGGATGCTCACGTCGCTGACGGCCGGGGCGTTCGCCGGGCGCTTCGGGCGCGACGTCGGGCGCTTCGCGCGCAAGCTGCTCGAGGACGGCCTCGTCCATGACATCGCGTCCGACGGCCACGGCGCGGGCGCGCGCCGGCCGCCGAGCATCGGGCCCGAGCTCGAGGAGGCCGGCTTCGGCGAGAGCGCCGACTGGCACGCGCGCGCGGTGCCGCTCGCGATCCTGGACGGCACGCCGCTGCCGCCTGCGCCGCCGCCGCCGGCCCCGCGCAAGCGCGGGCTGCGCGATCTGCTCAGGCGAGCTTGACGATCGCGATCACGATCCCGGCCAGCACGCAGACGACGATGGCGGCCTGCGTCCAGATCCAGAACGGCGTCATGGCAGGGCACGATAATGGCCCGATGCAGCAGCCCGCCGTCCCCGACCCCGCCGCGCGCCTGGAGACCGTCGTCGAGGCGGTCGCCGCGCGCGCCGAGCAGGCGCGCGACCGCCTGGACGAGCTCGCGGCCCGGCTCGACGAGCTCGAGGGCGCGCCGCCGGCGCCCGGCGACGCGGCGATCGACCCGGCCGACCCGGTCCGTCTTGCCGCGATCGAGCTTGCCGTCGGCGGCGCCGACCGCGCGCAGGCCGCGGCGCACCTGAGCGAGCACTTCCCGGGCGCGGACCTGACCGCGGCTCTGGACGACGTCTTCTAGCGCAGCTTCTCGTTGAGCGCCTGGATCGTGGCGTTCAGCTGCGCGTTGACGCGCGTGACGTCCTTCGACAGGTCGACCTTCGCGGCCAGGATGTCCGACGGCTTGCCCGAGTGGTAGGCGTCGGCGGCGGTCTTGAACGCGGCGACCAGGCCCTGCGCCTCGCGCACGAGGTCGCCGTGCAGCTTGCTCGCCTCGTCCGGTGGGTCGATGGCGCGCAGCTCCGCGACGACCTTCACCGCGGCGGCGCGGATCAGGTCCAGCTGGGTCGCCGTGTCGTCATCGGTGGCGTTGCCGGAGATCCGCGACTCGGAGTCGTCGACGACCGCGACGAAGTCGGACTGCGCCTTGTTGACCGCGGTGACGTAGGAGTTCTTCGCCTTCGTGTCGTCGCCACAGCCGGTGGCAAGGAAGAGGGCGAGGGCGACCGCGAGGGCAGCGCGCATCGCCGGGACCCTACAGTCATGTGGCGATGGCCTCGCCGCTTGGCATCTACGTCCACGTCCCCTTCTGCGCGGTCCGCTGCGGGTACTGCGACTTCAACACCTACGTGTCCACACAGGGCCGCAACGGGTTCGCCGGCGCGGTCGCGCAGGAGCTCGAGCAGGCCCGCGCGCAGCTCGGCGACCGGCCGGCCGACACGGTCTTCATCGGCGGCGGGACACCCTCGCTGCTCGACCCCGCCGAGCTGCGGGAGATCCTCGAGGCGATCCACCTGGCGCCCGGCGCCGAGGTCACGAGCGAGGCGAATCCCGAGAGCGCCACGCGCGACTGGCTCCAGGGTGCGCGCGAGGCCGGCATCAACCGGATCTCGTTCGGGATGCAATCGGCGCGCGAGCACGTGCTCGCCGCGCTCGACCGCATGCACACGCCCGGCCGCGTCGCCGAGGCGGTCGCGGACGCACGCGCCGCCGGGTTCGACCGTTTCAGCGTCGACCTGATCTACGGCGCCCACGGGGAGACCGACGCCGACTGGGAGGCCAGCGTGCGCGCCGCGCTGGCGCTCGAGCCCGAGCACGTGAGCGCCTACGCGCTCGTGGTCGAGCCGGGGACGCGTCTTCACGCGCGCGTGCGCGCGCGGGAGGTGCCGGCGCCCGACGACGACGCGCTGGCGCGCCGCTACGAGCTCGCCGACGACCTGCTCGGCGCGGCCGGCCTGCCCTGGTACGAGATCTCCAACTGGGGCGAGCCGTGCCGCCACAATGTGGGCTACTGGCGCGGGTACGACTGGTGGGGCGCGGGGCCCGGCGCGCATTCGCACCTGGACGGCACGCGGTGGTGGAACCTCAGGCGGCCGCTGGCCTGGGCGGCGCGCGTGCGCAACGGCGCCTCGCCCGCCGCGGGAAATGAGCGTCTGAATGCTGAAACCCGCCGGTTCGAGCGGGTTATGCTCGGGGTACGCTTGGCGGAGGGACTCGACCCCGCCGAGCTCGACGACGCCGGCCGCGCCGAAGCGGAGCGGCTACGTGCCGAAGGGCTGCTCGACGAAGGCGGCCCTTATCTCACGCTCACACGCAGGGGTAGGCTGCTTGCAGATGCAGTCGCCCGGCGGCTCACCCCCTGAAAGAAACTGAAACCGATGGACAGCCAGCACCCAGACATCGTTGCCCTGATCGAACGCGCCGACCTCGGCGAGGAGATCACGTGCCCGGAGGTCGACGCCGCCGCGCGCGCGGCCGAGGTGCCCGAGGACGAGATCCATGACCTGTGCCGCATGCTCGAGCAGCGTGGCGCGGCCATCGACTGCTCCGAGGGCCGCGAGGCCGACGGCCCCGTGGCGATCTCGATCCACGACCTCGCCCACCAGACCACCGACGCGCTGCAGCTCTTCATGAACGAGGTGGCGCGCCACCGGCTGCTCACCCCCGACGAGGAGATCGAGCTGTCGAAGGCGATCGAGCGCGGCGACCTGGCCGCGAAGGAGCGCATGGTCAACGCGAACCTGCGCCTCGTCGTGTCGATCGCCCGCAAGTACCAGGGGATCGGCGACCTGGCGCTGCTGGACCTGATCCAGGAGGGCATCCTGGGCCTGATCCGCGCCGTGGAGAAGTTCGACTGGCGCAAGGGCTTTCGCTTCTCGACCTACGCCACGCTGTGGATCCGCCAGGCGATCCAGCGCGCGCTCGACGACCGCGGCCGCTCGATCCGCCTGCCGTCGCACGTCGCCCAGCGCGAGCGCAAGATGGCCGCCGCCCAGCGCAAGCTCGCCGCCGAGCTGCACCGCCCGCCGACCGACGAGGAGGTCGCCGAGGCCTCGGGCCTGGACCTCGAACAGGTCGTCGCGCTGCGCGACGCCTCGCGCGTCGTGACGAGCCTGGACCGCCCGGTCGGCGAGGAGGAGTCGACGGCGTTCGGCGACCTGCTGCCGTCCGACGGGCCGAGCACCGAGGAGGAGGTCGAGGTCACGCTGCGCGAGTCCGTCGTGCGCGAGACGATCGAGAGCCTCCCGGAGCGCGAGCGCATGATCATCAAGATGCGCTACGGCCTCAACGGCCAGCAGGACCCGCAGCCGCTCTCACGCATCGGGCGCGAGCTGGGCATCACGCCCGAGCGCGTGCGCCAAATCGAGGAGCGCGCACTCGAGCACCTCGCGATGGCGCGCGAGCTTCAGGCGCTGTCGGACGCCGCGTAGCGCTCGCGCAGCTCCGCGACCTCGCGCTCCAGCTTCGCGACGCGCTCCTCGAGCGTGGCGACCGCCGGTGCGACAAAGGGGTCTGACCCTTTTGTCGCATCGCCGCCACCCAGCAGCTGGCCGAAGCGGTCCTCCTTCTGCCCCGGGCGGCGGGCGACCCGCTCGGCGTAGCCGCGGTCGATCAGGCGCTCGATCGTCTGCTCGACGTCGGGCAGAGAGGCGAAGGGGTGCAGGCGCTCGGTGCGGCCCTTGAGCTCGCCCGGCGTCTGGGGCCCGCGCAGCAGCATCACGGTCAGGACCGCCTGCTCGGCGCCGTCGAGCGCCAGCGCCTGGTCGACGAGGTGGCGGTACTTCGCCGCCCGGGAGCCCTGCCCGGAGGCGAACCGGATCCACTCGCGCCGGCGCAGCCGCGCGATCGCGCCGCGGATCGCCTCCTCGTCGTAGTCGACGACGGGATCGCGGTTCGTCGCCTGGTTGCACGCGAGCCGCAGCGCGTTGAGCGTCAGCGGGTACTGGTCGGGCGTCGTGCGCTGCTTCTCCATGAGGCAGCCGATGACGCGCAGCTCGACGGCGTCAGGATCCATGCCTCGCCATCGTGACGAACGGGTCGAGCGCCTGCGGGTTGGCGAGCGACTCGCGGCTGGCGGCCTGGTCGGGCGGCGTGCCCATGAGGATCTTCTTGACGGGAACCTCGAGGATCTTGCCGCTGAGGGTGCGCGGGACCTCGGCGATCGCGTGGACCTCGTTGGGGACGTGGCGCGGCGAGCAGTGCTCGCGGATCCGCGCGGCGATGCGCTTCGTGAGGTCCTCGTCGAGCTCCGCTCCCGGGGCGAGCACGACGAACAGCGGCATGTGACCGTCGAGGTCGACGACGAGCGCGTCGGTGATCTCGTCCAGCGACAGGACGGCGCGGTAGATCTCGCTGGTGCCCATCCGCACGCCGCCGCGGTTGATCGTGCTGTCGCTGCGCCCGTAGATGATCGCCGTGCCGCGATCGGTGATCTCGATCCAGTCGCCGTGACGCCAGACGCCGGGGTAATACTCGAAGTAGGCCTCGCGCAGTTTCGACCCGTCCGCATCGCCCCAGAAGAAGACCGGCATCGAGGGCATCGGCTCGGTGATCACGAGCTCGCCGACCTCGTTGACGTGCGGGTTGCCCTGCTCATCCCAGGACTCGATCGCGGCCCCGAGGCAGCGGGCCTGCAGCTCGCCCTTGTAGACCGGCAGCGTCGGCACGCCGCCGACGAACGCCGTGCAGACGTCGGTCCCCCCGGACGTGCTGAACAGCCAGGTGTCCGACCCCAGCTGGTCGTAGACCCACTGAAAGCCCTCCGGCGCAAGCGGCGAGCCCGTCACCCCGACCGCGTCCAGCTTCAGGTCGCGCCCCTTCGCCGGCTCGATGCCCTCCTTCATCGAGGCCGCGATGAACGCCGCGCTGGTGCCGAAGACCGTCATCCCGGTCTCCTGCGCCAGATCCCACAGCACGTCGCCGGCCGGGTTGCCGTCGTAGAGCACGATCGACGAATCGGTCAGCAGCACGCCGACCAGGAAGTTCCACATCATCCAGCCGGTCGTGGTGAACCAGAAGATGCGGTCCTCGGGCTGCGCGTCGAGGTGCAGCCACATCTTCTTGAGGTGCTCGAGCAGGATGCCGCCCTGGCCGTGCACGATCGGCTTCGGCAGGCCGGTCGTGCCCGAGCTGTAGAGCACCCACAGCGGATGGTCGAACGGCACGCGCGCGAACTCCAGCGGGGTGGGTGGGGACGTATTCAGGAAGCCGTCCTCCCAGCCGCTGCCGTCCAGGTACCCCAGCCGCACGGCCGGCGCCCCGATCTCTTTCGCGATCCCGTCGACGATCTCGCTGCGGTCGAAGTCCTTGCCGCCATAGCGGTAGCCGTCGATCGCCAGCAGCACCTTCGGCTCGATCTGCGCGAAGCGGTCGATCACCGAGCGCGCGCCGAACTCCGGCGCCGCGCTGGACCACACCGCCCCCAGCGACGCCGTCGCCAGGAACGCCGCCACCGTCTCGGGGATGTTCGGCAGGTACGCACAGACCCGGTCGCCCTCGCCCACACCCCGCGCGACGAGCCCCGCCCGGATCCGCGCGGTCTCCGAGCGCAGCCGCCCCCACGTCCACTCCTCCAGCGGCCGCAGCTCCGACGCCGCCCGGATCGCGACCCGCTCGTCGGGCTTCCCGCGGAACATGTGCTCGGCGTACGACACGCGCGCGCCCGGGAACCACTGCGCCCCCGGCATCGACCGCGACCCCAGCACGGCGTCGTAGGAGCCCTCGACCTCGTAGGCCTCCCAGACCGCCGCCCAGAACCCCTCCAGGTCCTCGACCGACCAGCGCCGCAGCGCCTCGTAATCGCCGAACCCCCGCGCCCGCATGAACGCGGTCAAGTTCGACCGCTCGACCCGCTCGGCCGACGGCGTCCACAGGATGGGCGGGACTTCGCTCATGGCCCGCAACGTATTGCAACCGTGAACCGGCGCGAGTTCATCCTGGCCGGGGCGGCGGGCCTTCCCGCGCTGCGGAGCTGCGGGGCGGCGAGCTCGCCCGCGCCGCTCGCGCTCGCCACGGCGGACACCGAGAGCCACGTGGCGGTTGTCACGCCAGGTTCGGGGCGAGTCGTGCAGCGGTTGCGCACACTCGAGGGCCCGCGGTCGATCCAGGGCCGCGCCGGGCTGGCGGTGTGCGCGCACACGCAGCTCGGCAGGGTCTCGCTGATCGAGCGCTCCGGCGGGCGGATCCACGTGCGCCGCGTGCTGGCCGGGTTCTCCGAGCCGCGCTACACGGTGTTCGCCGGGCGGCACGCGTTCGTCACCGACTCGGGCAACGGCGAGGTCGCCACGATCGACCTCGACCGCGGGCGGGTCGTGCACCGGGCGGCGGTCGGCGCACTGGCGCGACACGTCACGCGCGGCGACCGGATGCTGTGGGTCGCACTCGGATCCAGTGCAGCGCAGCTCGTCGCGGTCGACGTGTCGGACCCGCTCCGCCCGCACATCGCGCGCCGCGTCACGCCGCGCTTCCTCGCCCACGACATCGCTGTCGCACCCGACGGACGGCTCTGGATCACAGCGGGCCGCGAGCGCCGGATCGCGCTGTACGGCGGCCCCGAGCTCGGCGCCGACGAGGCGCCCCAGCACGTCAGCTTCGGCCCGGACCGGGCCTACGTCGCCAGCGGCGACGGCGGCAGCGTCCGCGTTCATGCGCTCGACGGGCGGCTGCTGCACCGAGCACGCGTGCCGCGCGGGTCCTACAACGTCCAGCGCAGCGGCGCCTACGTGCTCACACCCTCGCTCGGCACAGGGAGCCTGACGGTGCTGGACCTGCGCGGCCGCGTGTCGCAAATCGTCCGCGTGGCCGATGCGGCGCACGACGCCTGCATGCTGTGATCCCCTCATGAGCCACCACGTCATCGAAGCCTCCGCACACTCGAACGCCTCCCGCGACGCGGTCTGGGCGCTCGTGCGCGACATCGACACCTGGCAGCGGTGGGGCAGCTGGTCGTCCACCTCGCTGCAGACCCCCGCACCCGGCGACGACCCGCAGGGCGTCGGCGCCGTGCGCCGGCTGCGGCAGTTCCCCGTGACGAACGTCGAGCGCGTCGTCGAGGTCGTCCCCGGCGAGCGGCTCGCCTACGAGCTCGTGTCCGGGCTGCCGTTCGAGAACTACCGCGGCGAGGTGGCGCTGACCGACGGCGCCGGCGGCGGCACGGACATCACGTGGCGCTCGGAGTTCGACGTGACGAAGCTCAGCGGCGGCCTGTGGCGCCGGGGGCTCGAGCGCTTCTTCCCCAAGATCGTCGAAAAGCTTGCCCGCGGGGCGGAGCAGGGGGCATAGGCTTCGCAGCCATGATCACCGGAGACCGCAGCGTCGAGATCGACGCGCCCATCGAACGTTGCTTCGACATCGCCGCCGACATCGAGGGTGCGCCCCGCTGGCAGGGCTCGCTCAAGGACGTCGACGTCCTGAGCAAGGACGCCGACGGGCGGGCCGAGGTCGTCGAGACGGCGTCCGACGCGAAGGTCAAGACGGTGAAGGCGCGGCTGCGGTTCAGCTACACGCAGCCGACGCGGATCGAGTGGACCCAGGAGAAGGGCGAGGTCAAGTCGCTGCGCGGCTGGTGGGACTTCGAGGACCTCGGAAGCGGGCGCACGCGCGCCACATACGCGCTCGAGGTCGACCCCGGCCGCATTCTCGGCATGCTGCTGCGCGGGCCGGTCGAGGGCCAGGTGACGTCGTTCCTCCTCGGCGGCGCCGCCGAAGGCCTCAAGCGTGAGGCGGAGGGACAGTGAGGCGAGTCGCGATCGTCGCCGTCGCCGTTCTCGTCCCGGCTGTCGCCGCTGCGCCCGCCGGCGCGAAGACCAAGCGCAAGTGCAAGATCGTGAAGGTCCACGGCCACAAGAAGAAGAAGTGCCACCGGGTCAAGGTCAAGCCGAAGCCCACGCGGATCCCGGTCACGACCACCGTGCTCGACGGCAGCAGCGCCACGCTGGACTTCGGAGGAGGCATGGTCCGCACCGTCGCGCTGTCGGGCAAGCTCACGGGCTACATCCCCGGCAAGATCCAGCTCGGCGCCGACACGAAGGCGATCCTCACCGGCGGCTCGATCGCGGTCGCCCCCACGGACTTCTTCAGCGACGGCTGCGCATCGCCGGTCTGGGCGCGCTCGGACCCGGCCACGGCGATCACGCTCGACAGGACGAAGTCCAACAGCGCGACGCTGCACGCCAACGGCTCGATCACCTCCGACGCCAACGTCGTCATCCGGGCGGTCCTGGACACGCGGGCGGAGAACGCGTGCGACCAGGCGCTCGCGCCCACGGGCTACACCGACTCGACTGCCTTCGTGCAGCTGCACGGCCAGGTCGGCCAGGGGGGCCTGACCAGCCTCGAGCTGACCGCCGACCCGTACCCGCTGACGCTGAACGCCTGCATGACGCCGGGCACCCCGTCCTACCCGTGCGGCGGCGCGCCGGTCGCCTACCCGACGACCGCGACCGTCCTGCTCAAGGTCGCGCTCGGGCTCGGAAAGCCGACGACGGGGCCGCTACCTTGAACGCATGATCGGCGTCGAGGGCATCCGCTTCGGCTACCAGCTGCACCCGCTCCCGCCCGGGCGCTTCGGCTTTCGCCGCTGGCGCTACGAGCTCTGGCACGGCAACACGCTGCATGCGGCCGGCTGGTGCACGAGCCGCCGCGCCGCCGAGCGCACGCTGCGCCGTCACGCCACGAGCGTCGGCCATGCGCTCTTCGGCCTGACCCCGTCGCCCGACGCGATCGCCGCGGGCGAGGGCGAGATCCCGCTCGGCGCCAGCGTGCGCGTCGAGGCGGGGGCGGTGACGCTCACGCTCGTCCCGCGCCCGGTCGAGCAGGAGCTGCGCGCGCAGATCGCCTAGGTGCGCAGCGCCAGGTACTCCGCGCGCGCGGCGAACGTCTCGCGCATCGACGTCTCGAGCTCCGACAGGAACTCCTCGCGATAGGTCGCGTCGGTGAGCACCGCGATCGCGTAGTACAGGCCCGACAACGCCGCGATCGCCGCGCTCACGCGCAGCAGCTCGGCGTAGAGGTGCACGCCCGCGACGGTCACGAGCTCGTCGGGCGGCCGCCCGATCCAGGTCTGCAGCAGCGAGGCGGGCGTCGCGAGCAGGCCGAAGGCGACGAAGAACACACCCACCGCGAGGCTGACGACGAGCACCTGCAGCGCGTGCGAGACGAACATCACGAGGCCGACGTTGAAGCGCTGCCGGCGGTCCAGCGGCGGGCCGCCGCCGACGTCGCGCTCGAGCGCCGCGACCTCGCGCGGCAGCCGCGCCACGAGGAACAGGGTGCCGACGGCGACGAGCAGCCCCGCGATCGCCCCCAGCGAGGCGTCGTCCATCCGCGCGAACGTCTGCCACATCTCGGTGGTCAGGAACAGCACGACGGAGAACAGCATCAGCAGCGGGATCGCGCGCGCGAGCAGCACGACGCTGGCCGCGAGCTGCCCGCCCAGCCGCCGGGCCGCCCAGGTGACGATCGACAGCAGGCCGTAGCGGATCGTCCCGTACAGGACGGCGAGCACGCCGAGGTTCGACACCGCCGTCACCCAGGCGCTGCGCGTCTGGCCGCCGAAGATCGCCGGCAGCACCGCCGGCAGCAGGACGAACCCGGCCAGCTCGGCGATCCCCACGTCGCGCGGCCGCGCGAGCAGCGGCCGGCCGCGGGCCCGGTTGGCGATCGCCAGCCCGCCGAGCAGGATCGCGAAGCCGCCCAGCAGCGCGCCCACGTTGGCGAGCGTCGACCACTGCAGGTCGATCGCCCCCAGCACCTCCCCGATGAAGACGAGCCCGAGCACCGGCACTGCCCGCGTCCACACCTCGGTGCGCGCAGTCGTCCCGGCGACGAACAGCGGCAGCCCCGCCCGGCGGAAGCGCTGCTCGAACTCGGCAAGCCGGGGATCCACGCGCCGCAGCATGGCCGCCCGGTCGGACTGGACGCCGCCGATCCGGAGTCGTAGTCTGTCGAACCGGAAGCCGGTCCGTCGGGGGTACGACGGGGGAGGGCGGCCCGGTCACATCACCAATGGGAGGACGTCGATGAGACGGATCGGGCGAGCGCTGTTCGCCACGGCGGCGAGCGTGGGGGCGCTGCTTGCCGCCGGCGGGGCGGCGGCCCAGGCGGCAAATCTCGACGGGTGCAACGGGTCGGGGCGCGTGTTCGTGCCGGCGCCGGGACATCCGGGCTGGAACGTCGACGGCGTCGGGAGCTGCCCCGTGCAGCTGACGCCGACCGCGCCGCTCACGGCACGCGAGCCGACGAGCGTGCGATTCGTGGGCGCGGGCACGTCGGATTCGCTCGGGCTGTGCAGCGGGACGCTGCTCGTGACGAACTTCAAGCTGAGCGTCAACGTCACCTACACCGGTGCGGTCACCGGCACGTCCTTCACCGAGCACCAGATCTGGTCGGCGCCGGTGACGACGTTCCCGTTCGCGACCGTGTTCACGATCACCGGTGACGGCGGGCCGCCGGCGCTGGGCGCGGGCATCGCGTTCACGCACATCTTCCTGCAGTGCGGCAACGGCGGGAACAGCCCGTCGGCCAACTTCATCTGGGGCGAGAGCCCCTAGTCGCCCCGTCCACGGGCACAAGCAGGTGGCTGGCGGTCAGCCGAACAGTGTTGACCGCCGGCGCCTGCAGCTCGATCTGCGTCGCCTCCGGATGGTCGCGGTCGATCCGGTACGAGCCCGGGAAGTGTGTCGGCAGATCGGTGGACGTGAGCCGCACCTGCAGCCGGTGGCCGGCCGCGAGCTGGTAGGCCGTCGGCCAGATCTCGATCTCGTAGGCATAGAAGCGGCCCGGCTCGATCGGCTGCGGATCGGTGTGCGTGTGGTACGGGCGACCGGGCGTGCTGAGCTGCGGGTCCAGCGCGCGGTGGGACGCCCGCAGCGCGCCCTCGGTGACGATCGACTCGCTGCCGTCGGGCGCGACGTCGGCGATCTTCGCGTACCAGTCGGTGTCGGTCGCGCTCGACGACGCGACGAGGTGCAGCGCGATCGGGCCGGCCAGGTCGAGCGGCTTCTTGCGCACCGGCGTGCGGAACGTCAGCCCGTGCGGGCCCTCGAGGCGCTGGTCGGTCGGCAGGTACGGGCTTCCGGCGACCGTCCCGAACTGGTCGAAGGCCATGCTGAGCCCCGCGGCGGGGTCGCTGACGTACTGCTTGGTGCCCCGCCCCAGCGAGAGGCGCCGGAAGCGCACGCCCGACGGCGGCCAGCTCGTCGCGGCGACGTAGCGGTCCGCATGCTGGAGGTAGTACTCGACCGGCGGGCGCTGCGGGGTGTCGGCGCCGAGCAGGTACTTGCGCAGGAACTCGAAGACGAGCGCCTGCTCGTCGTAGCGGCCGGGCGAGTCCGTGAACGGCGCGAACGGCGCGCCGCAGCCCTTGTGCGTGCACGGGTCCATGAACAGCCGCGTCTCGACGCCCCTGCGGCGCGCCAGCACGCGGTACATCTCGGGCGCGCCGCGCAGCAGCCCGTCGTGCCACTGGCCGACAGCGAGCACGGGCACCTGGATGTCGTGCGCGTGGTAGATCGGCGAGCGGTCGCGGTAGAACGCGTCGTCGTTCGGGCGCGCCAGATAGTCGAACGCGATCGTTCCCGGCGGGGACTGCCCCAGCTT
>Ga0308175_100002889_pt1 | contig 11803 bp, 7 predicted proteins | sample PhyCR1_3_FD_203893 | JGI IMG/M metagenome (GOLD analysis project Ga0308175, IMG submission 203893) | Soil microbial communities from UC Gill Tract Community Farm, Albany, California, United States - DLSLS.C.R1 | ecosystem: Environmental > Terrestrial > Soil > Agricultural land | place: USA... | reverse complement strand
GCGCGCGCAGCATCGCCAGCGAGGACAAGGGCCCGAGCGATCGCAGCGGGAGCGCATGATGGCTCGGGTTCGTGCTCCATTCCTCTTCCCGTCCCGGTCGCGTCGTCACGACCACGAGCAGTGGATGCTCGGCGACGAGGTCGGCGATCTGGCCGAGCGCAGCACGCGACGCATTGTCCGCCCAGTGCCAGTCCTCGAGGAGGAGAACCGTCGGACGCCGGCGCGCGCTGACGGTGACGAGCGCGGCGAGCGCCTCCTGGACCGCGACGCGGAATTGCTCGCCCCGCAGGTGCTGCGGGAGTGGAAATTCGTTGCTCGGGATCGAGAGCAGGTGCAGGTAGAACGGAATGAACTCCTCGAGCTCCGCGCCCGACGCGCGGGCACGTTCGGCGACCACCGACGCCGGCGCGTCCGCGGTCCGCGCGTCGCCGAGCTCGAGCGCGTCGCGGAGCACCTCGATGAACGGGAGGTACGCAGCGCCGCTTCCGTGCGCGGGGCAGCGGCCGAGGAGCTGGGGGACTTCGCGCTCGTCGAGCCGCTGGCGAAGCTCGTGGAGGAGCCGGCTCTTCCCGAGCCCGGCCTCGCCGATGACGCTGACGATCCGCCCCGTGCCATCGGCGGTGCGCTCGAGCTGACCGAGCAGCAGGTCGAGCTCCTCGTCGCGGCCGGTGAATGGGGTGAGGCCGCGCATCCGCTCCGCCGCCTCGATGCGCGTGTGAAGGCCGGACTCGCCAGTGATGCGATGCGGGACGAGGGGCTGCGCGCGGTCGCCTAACGCGATGGGGGTTCGTGGCTCGGTCCAGACGAAGCCCTCGACCAGCCGGCGTGCCTCGGCGCTGATCCAGACTTCGCCCGCCGGGGCGAGGCTCGCCAGCTGCGCGGCGGTGGACGCGGCCGGGCCGCCGATCTCGAAGGGGGCGAGCGACGTCGTGGACGGATGGGCGACGACGACGCCGGCGTCGATCCCGGCGCGGAGGCGAAGCGGTGGCGCGCCACGCTCCTCGAATGGTGCACTGATGTCGCGGACGCGGTCGCTCAGCTCGAGCACCGCGCGCGTCGCGCGCAGGCAGTCGTCCTCGTGCGCGACGGGGAGGCCGAAGACCATCGCCATCGCCTCCGTCCCTTCGCGCTCGACGAATCCGCCATTCGCGCTGGCGAGCGCTTCGCCGGCGGTGTGCACCTCGCGCGCCGCACGGTCGGCGGCGGCGGGACCGACGTGCTCGACGAGGCGGGCGTATCCGGCGATCCGGCACGCGGCGACGGTCGCCTGACGGCGTTCGCCATCGCTAGCGTCGTGGCTGACGGTGCGCGACGGGAGCGCCCGGGGGGCGCCGGGGAGGGCGGCCTCGAGGTCGGCGGCGAGATCGGCAGCGGTCGGGTGGCGTGCGGCGAGGTCGCGGGTGAGGGCGCGGCGGAGGGTCCGCTCCACGCCGTTAGGCACGCCCAGCTCGCGCAACGCGCCCCAGTCCGGCTCGGCGTGGAGGAGCGCCTGCACCATCGAGGCGACGTTCCCGCCGTTGAACAGCCGCCTGCCGGTGAGCATCTCGTGGAGCACGACGCCGAGCGACCAGACGTCGGTGCGCCCGTCGACCGGATCGCCGCGTGCCTGCTCCGGGCTCATGTAGGCGACCGTTCCCTGGCGCGCGCCGGGCCCGGTGAGCGCGAGGTGCGCGAGCTTCGCGATGCCGAAGTCGAGCACCTTCACCACTCCGTCGGCGGTGACCATGAGGTTCGCCGGCTTCACGTCGCGGTGGACGATCCCGCGCTCGTGCGCCTTGGCGAGACCGTCGGCCGCCTGGCGGATCAGCGCAACCGCGTCGGCGACGGGAAGCGGCCCTCGCGCGATGCGCTCGGCGGCCGTCTCCCCCTCGTAGAAGGGCATCGCGATGAAGAGCTGGCCGTCCTCCGTCTCGCCGATTTCGTGGATGGTACAGATGTTCGGGTGATCGAGGGCGGCGGCCGCCTGCGCTTCGACGCGGAATCGCTCCCGCGCCTGCGCATCGGCGCCGCGATGCGGCGGAAGGAACTTGAGCGCGACGGTGCGGCCGAGCGCTTCGTCCCATGCGCGGTAGACGACGCCCATCCCTCCGGCGCCGACCATCTCGCGCAGCTCGTAACGCTGGACGCGGCGGCCGGGTGCGAGCGCACCTGCCTGAGCCGGCGGCGCGAAGCGCGCGACCGGGCGATCGAGGAATCCGGTGTGATCGTGCGCGGCAAGCAGCGATTCGACCTCGCGGCGCAACGTCTCGTCGCCGCGACAGGCGCGGTCGAGGAAGCCGGTGCGCTCGGCGGTCGGGTGATCGAGCGCGGCGACCATGAGATCCGCCGCCAGTGGGGCGGGCGTCGTCATGCGCTCCCCTCGAGCTCGCGGTGCAGCCAGGCGCGAGCAACGGTCCAGTCCCGCTTCACCGTCGCCGGCGAGGTGCCTAACGCCTCGGCGGTCTCCTCGACGCTCATCCCGGCGAAGAAGCGGCACTCGACGACGCGAGCCTGGCGCTCGCTCACCGCGGCGAGGCGCTCGAGCGCATCGTCGAGCGCGAGCAGCTCGTCGGCGCGCTGGCCGGCGACGACGGCGAGATCGATCGCCTCGTCGAGCGGGATCGCGCGGAGCCTCCCGTCACGCTTCTGCGCGTTGCGCGCGACGGCGTGATCGATCAGCACGCGGCGCATCGCGCGCGCGGCGAGGGCGAGAAAGTGCGCGCGGTCCCGCCACTCCATCTGGTTGAGCCCCGCCAGCTCGAGATACGCCTCGTGCACGAGCGCGGTGGTCTCGAGGGTGTGACCGGTTCGCTCGCCGCGCATGCGCACGTGCGCGATGCGTCGCAGCTCGTCGTAGAGGATCGGCACGAGCCGGTCCACCGCGTCGCGATCGCCGCGCGAGGCGAGAGCGAGCAGATGGGTGACTTCACCGGAGTACGTCTTGTCGCCGGTCGTGGGCATGGCTCCTCATCCCTCTCGAGAAGGACCGGCGGGAATTGTCCCGCTGAGGGCGAAGATAGCACCGGAGGCCGCCGGCGAAACCCCGTGAGCTGGTTGGCCGCTCGTTTCGGCCTATACTAGCACACCAGTGACATCGAGGAGGAACTGATGAGCACGAGCATCGAGCCCCGGACGACCACGACGAAGGCGACGCCGCTCTCCGCGGCCGACACCCGTGGACCAGTTCTCACGCCCGACATGCTGCAACGCTTCCAGGAGCGCGCGCCGATGTACGACCGCGAGAACCGCTTCTTCGACGAGGACTTCGAGGAGCTTCGCGCGTCGGGCTATCTGACGATGGCGGTCCCGCGCGAGCTCGGCGGACGTGGCTACACGCTCGCCGACGTCTGCCGCGAGCAGCGCCAGCTCGGCTACAACGCGCCGGCGACCGCGCTCGCGGTCAACATGCACGTGTACTGGGTCGGCCTCGTCGCCGATCTCTGGCGCGCCGGCGACAAGTCGCTGGAGTGGGTGCTCACCGAAGCGATGAAGGGCGCGGTGTTCGCGGCCGGCCACGCCGAGAGCGGGAACGACATCCCCGTCCTCCTCTCGACGACGAAGGCCGAGCGCGCGGATGGCGGCTACACCTTCACCGGCCACAAGTCGTTCGGGAGCCTGTCGCCGGTGTGGACCTATCTCGGCCTGCACGGTCTCGACATGAGCGATCCGGCGGCACCGAAGGTGGTGCACGCGTTCATGCCACGCGACACCCCGGGCTACACCATCAAGGAGACATGGGACGTGCTCGGCATGCGCGCGACGCGCAGCGACGACACGCTCCTCGACCACGTCTTCATTCCCGACCGCTACATCGCGCGCATCGTTCCCGCCGGGGCGGGAGGGCTCGACGCCTTCGTGCTCGGCGTCTTCGCCTGGGCGCTGCTCGGCTTCGGGAACATCTACACCGGTCTCGCCAGGCGCGCGCTCGACCTGACGGTGGAGACGGTGAAGAAGAAGGGATCGCTCGGCCTCTCGCGGTCGATGGCCTATCACGCCGAGGTCCAGCATGGCGTCGCCGAGATGGTGCTCGAGCTCGAGTCGATCGAGCCGCAGCTCGACCGGGTCGCCCGCGACTACTCCGACGGCCTGCCGTTAGGCGCGGCGTGGGTGATCAAGATCGTCGCCGCGAAGTACCACGCGGTCGAGGGTGCGTGGCGTGTCGTCGACCAGGCGCTCGACCTCGCCGGCGGCTTCGGGATCTTCAAGCGTGGGCCCTTCGAGCAGATGTTCCGCGATGCGCGGCTGGGACGGATCCACCCGGCGAACTCGGCACTGACGCACGAGCTGTGCGCGAAGTTGACGTTAGGCATCAGCCCGGACGAAGCGCCGCGTTGGGGGTGAAATGGAACGGCCGCCGGCCCGGGGCAGCAGGCGGCACGAAGCCCGGGCGCCGGCGACCGATTGCGTTGGCGGCTCGACGGGTGTAGCGTGGAGCCCCCGGTGACGGTCCCGTCTCCAGACGCGGGGTGCACCATTGGCGAGGAGTCCTCCACAGGTCGGCGATTGGTCGCCGGCACTGTCCCGGCTGTTGAATGCCGCCGGGGGCATCGAGCTCGATGACGCGTGGGCGGCGTTCCTCGCTGCCTACACCGGCATCCTCATGCATACCGGCAGCGCGGTCCTCCGCGACCCTGATGCCGCGATGGATGGCTATGCGTACGTGCTGGACGCGCTGCGCGAGGACCGCTGCCGCCGGCTGCGCGCGTACGTCCCTGATTCGCGGACGCAGTTCTCGACGTGGCTCGTCGTCGTCGCGCGCCGGCTCCTGCTCGACCATCACCGGCGTCGCTATGGCCGCCCACGCAGCGAGGCTGGCGCGCGGCGCGCCGAGCATGTCGCGCGACGCCGCCTCGAAGACCTCGTCGCCGAGCTCGATCCGGACCAGCTGACCAGCTCCGCAGCGAGCAGTCCCGACGCGCCGCTTCGGCGGCGCGAACTGTCTCACGCACTCCGTTCGGCGCTCGACGAGCTGGACTCTTCCGACCGGCAGCTGCTGGCGCTCCGCTTCGGGGACGACCGTCCGGTGCGGGAGATCGCGGCAGTGCTCGGCGTTCCGACGTTCTTCGGCGTGTATCGCCGTCTTGACTCGGCGCTCGGCGCGCTCCGCGGAGCGCTGGCGCAGCGGGGAGTAGAGGAGCCGGATCCGTAATTCGAAATTCCCGAGCCGCCGTCCGTTCTTCTTCTCTGGATCTCTTCCCGGGGAAGGAGGCAGCGCATGCGTTCCGGAACGACGCGACTCGTCACGATGGTCTTCGCGAGCGCACTGCTCGCGAGCTGCGAAGCTGGCCACCCCACAGCCCCTACCATCGCGGACATCGATGCGGCGAGCGCCGCAGCCGACAAGGCACCGTCGATGCTCACAGCCACCGCGGTCTCCATGACGCGCATCGATCTCGGCTGGCAGGACAACTCGCCTAACGAGGCGGGCTTCGAGGTACACCGCTCGACGACGGGTCCGACTGGCAGCTTCGCGCTGCTCGCCTCGACCGGCGCGAACGTCACCAGCTATGCCAACCAGGGCCTCACGGCTGGCACGCAGTACTGCTACCAGGTGCGGTCCTTCAGGCGAACGGGAGCGAAGGTGACCTACTCGACCTTCTCCCCCGCCAATTGCGCGACGACGCCGGCACCCCCGGCGGCTGCGTCGAACCTGTCGGCGATGCCGTCAGGCAGCTACGCGGTGGGGCTGACCTGGAGCGACAACTCGTCCACGGAGACCGGGTTCCGCGTCGAGCGCGCGAGCAGCGCCGCGGGGCCGTGGGAGATCGTCACCTTCGCCAACCCGGACGCCACGACCTTCTACGACTCTGGGCGCCCCTCCGAGGTCCTCGTGTGCTACCGCGTCTTCGCCTACAACGGCGACGGCAGCGCGCCATCGTCGAACGTGGACTGCACCGCCCCGCCTAACGCTCCATCGGGCCTCTCGGCGAAGACCGCGGACCCGCACAGCATCGATCTCGCATGGACGGACAACTCCGCGGTCGAGGATGGCTTCGAGGTGCAGCGCTCCGCCGACGGTGGAGCCTTTACCGTGGTCGCCAACGTAGCAGCGAACGCCTTGGGTTACCGCGACGGCGGGCTCACGTCCGATGTCACCTACACCTACTACGTCCGCGCGACGCGCGACGGTGGCTTCTCGTACAGCTCGAACGCCGCAAGCGCCTTCACCGTCGGCTCAGCGCCCCGGGCGCCGACTAACGTGAACGCAACGCCCTCCGGCAGCAACAGTGTGTGGATGACGTGGGACTACTCGCCGGCAGCGGACAGCTTCCACGTGCAGCGCGCGCCCGACGCCGCGGGACCCTGGACGACGGTCGCGAAGACGGAGGGCACCTACTACGCCGAGGACGGACTCGTCACCGAGCAGCGCGTGTGCTATCGGGTGATCGCCATCAACGACTTCGGCGACTCCGATCCGTCGAGCGCGGACTGCACCGCCCCGCCAGCCGCACCGACCGATCTTGCGGCGCAGACCATCGACTACCAGTCCATCCAGCTCACCTGGAGCGCCGGCCCGGCGGTCAAGGATGGCTACCCAGTGCGCGACGCCTTCATCGTGCTCCGCTACGACTACTGGTGCGACCTGGCATACAACTGCGACTACGGCTACAGCGCCGTCGGCTACCTCCCGGCGGATGCGACGAGCTTCGTCGACGCCGGGCTCGCAGCGGACTACTGGTATTCGTACTACGTCTACGCGATCAACGATGGCGGCGGCTCCGATTGGTCGAACGAAGCCGAAGCGGTGACTGCCGCATTCCCTGCAGCAGGCGGCATCGCGTCGCAGGCGAGACCTCGCCCCTCCGCCTCGGCGCTGCGGGCAGCGCTGGCTCAGGCAAAGACGAAGATGACCTCCACGCAGCTGTCCGCGCGCGCCGCAGCGGCTGCACACGCGGCAGCAGCCCGGGCGGCGAAGGACGCAGCGAAGCGATCGTCGGTGAAGAAGTCGACGACGCGCTGAACAAGCGCAAACACGACAGATGACGGAGGTGCCGCATGCGCATCATGATCCCATGGCGTCCGCTGCTCGCGAGCTGCGTCGTCGCCATTCCGATGGCGGGCTGTCGCGATGCCAGCGCGCCCGTACGCGCTCGAGGGGTGGTCGTCGCGGAGGAGCGCGACGGCGCGAGCGAGGAGAGCTCCCCGGTCGTGACGATCGATCACCAGGTGCCTGTCATCTCGACGGTGCCGGCGAACGCCGGCGAGGCCGTTCACCTGTTCGTTCGCGAGCGCGTGCGCGGCGACGTCGTCGACGGGAGACAACGTGAGGCAGTCCTCATGCTTCACGGCCGCAGTGTGTCGATACTCCCGGGGATGGAGCTGCGGTACGGAGACTACGACTGGGCGCTCTGGCTCGCGCGCTCGGGGGGCGTCGACGTCTTCATGCTCGACCTTCAGGGCTCAGGACGATCACCGCGTCCGAAGATGGACGACCCGTGCAACCTTCCGCTCGATCAGCGGGCGCTCGTGCCCGTGTCGTCTCCCCCGTGCCTCTCCAATCAGGCGCCGTACCCCTTCACCCTGAATACGACGGGGAGTGACCTGGACGAGATCGACGCCGTAGTCGACTACATCCGGCAGCTGCGCGGCGTCGAGAAGGTCCACCTCGTCAGCTGGTCGCAGGGCTCCTTCCGCGCCGGCCCCTACGCGGTCCGGCACCCGGGAAAAGTCGCGAGCCTCTTCTTGTTCGCGCCGATCTTCAACACCGCGTTCCGGCCGACGACTCCCCCGGCGGTGCTGCCGAGGGCGGGGACGCCGATGACGCTGCGCACGCGCGCCGACGTGTTCGCCGGCAACGGCACGAACACCGGATGGGACCCCGAGGTGAAGTGCGAGGGTCAGCGCGAGCCCGGCATCGAGGACATCGTCTGGGCCGCGATCATGAACGAGGACGACGTCGGCCGCACATGGAATGCGCCCGAGGGCGTGATGCGAGTGCGAGAAGTCGTGCAGTGGGGATGGAACGCCGACGTGGCGTCGCAGCTCACGGTCCCGACGCTCATCATCCGCGGCGAGTTCGACAGCGGTCAGGGCGGCCTTCAGCAGGTGCACGAGCTCTATGGCCTCGTGAATAACGACAACAAGCTTCGCTTCACCGTCCAGTGTGCAGGGCACTACATGGTGTGGGAGCAGCAGCGCTGGATCCTCCAGCAGGTTTCCAAGGAGTGGCTCAAGCACGGCCGCGTCGGCGGCTTCGACCATGGCGAGTTCCGTATCGACACGCAGGGCAACCTGACCCCCGACATACCCTGACAGTCCCCGCCGATCTCTGTTGTCCCCCCTGATCCATCGGCATTGCGCCAGGAGGAAGTGATGAGTCCCCGCTCGAAGATTCCCCGTCGCGTCGTGGTGCGCGCCCCCCACCGCATCACGTTCATGTGTGCTGCACTGGTCACCGCCGGAATGGTTGGCTGCTCCGACCAGCCTAACGCGCCCACCGCCGCCACGCGGTCCACTCCGATGGCGAGCGCTGATCGCTTCGACCTCAACTCGGCCGCCATGACGCTCGAGTGGGAGGATACAGCGCGAAGGCTCGTCGCCAGCCACTCCGCGATCTCCCCGATCGCCGCAGGGAGGATCTACGCGCTGGTGGGAGTTGCCCAGTACGGCGCCGCCGTCGCGGCCGATGCCGCTGACAATTCCGGCGGTGGCGGACGTGCGCTGTACGAGGCGCGCCGCGGTGCAGTCGCTGGAGCGTCGACGACGATCCTTTCCTACCTCTTTCCGGATGCAGCGGCCGCACTCGAGACTCAGCTCGCGGCAGACGGCAACGAGGGGCCGGGCAACACCCATCCGCACTTCACGCGCGGTGTCGCCGCTGGTCGGGCGATGGGTACGCGCATGATCGCATGGGCGCAGCACGATGGCTTTTCGGCCGCGTGGAACCACCAGGCACCACTCGACCCGCTCGGTGGTGGCTGGATCGGTACCGGCGGGGACGTCGCGCCGGCAGGATTCCAGTTCCCGGCGATGAAACCCTATTACCTCACCAGCCAGTCGCAATTCCTGCCGCCGCCGCCCCCCGCGCGCAACTCGGCCGCGTTCGCGGCGGATCTCGACGTGGTACGGGCAGCCGCGCTTGCCCGCACCTCCGCGGACAGCGTGATGGCGAACTTCTGGAACCTGAGCAACGGCACGATCACCGCCCTCGGTTACTGGGACGAGCGCGCGGCGGAGTACATCGCTGCGGCCGGACTCGATGAGCGTTCGGCGTCGCACGTGTTCGCGCTCGTGAACAGCACGGCGATGGACGCGGTCATCGCCTGCTGGCAGGCGAAGTACACCTACATGGAGCTCCGTCCCTCGATGGCCGACCCGACGATCCAGCGGGTGTTGGGAGTGGCGGCGGTGAATGGCAAGCCGGCATTCCCCTACGGGCTGCCGAATCACCCGTCGTACCCGTCGGGACACTCGTGTGTCTCAGCGTCCGCGGTCCGGGTGATCGCGAGCTACTTCCCGGAGCACGCCGCCACGCTCAACGACCAGGTCAACGAGGCCGGGCTGTCGCGGGTGGTCGGCGGCATTCACTACCCGTTCGACATTGCCGCCGGCCAGGCACTCGGGCGTTCCGTCGCCGACTGGGCGATGGCGTACGACCAGCGCCCCGGCGGCCTGCTCGCGGCGCTCGACCGTTAGGCCCGAACGTCCTTCCCGTCGACGGCGACACGAGCACGATCGGCACTGACGCAGTGTTCGTGTCGCCGTGAGGCCCACGCCGAAACCGGGGGCCGGCCACCGGATACGCTGGCACGGCGAGTGCTTGGCTGTGAGGCATGTCGCTTCGAGAATTCACCGCGTCGGACGGCCGCTCCTGGCGGGTCTGGGACGTGACCCCGGAAACGATGCACCCCGCGACCCGGACCGAGGATTACCTCTCGGCCTACTTCGAAGGCTGGCTGGTGTTCGAGGCGACCGACGAGTCGGCGAAATGCCGGCTCCATCCGATTCCCCCGGGCTGGACCGAGGCCGATGATCGCGCGCTCGAGGAGATGCTGCACCGCGCGGAGCCGATTCGCGGCGAGCGCAGCTCGGGGCCGCACAGCCGCGTCGCGGCGGAGGACGCCGCGGCGGACCGGCTCGGGGTCCGCCGGTCCGGGGGCGGCAGCGCGCAGCTGCGAAGCTTCCGCTTCCCTAACGGTCGGTTCTGGAACGTTGCCGAATGGGCGACCATCGCCTCCGGCCCCACCGGCGGCACCCGCACCGTCCTGCGCTTCTCGGCCGGTGCGCGCTCCCTCGATCTCGCCGACTGGCCTCCGAACTGGCACAGCATGAGCGACGACCAGCTCGCATCGCTCCTCGTGTCGAGCTTTCCGCGCGCACAGAAGCCGAACCTCACCGAATTTCGCCGTCGCAGCGGAGACGCTGAAAAGCGCTGACGCTGCGCCAGACGAGCTATGGTCGCGCGACTGGCTGGCGATCGAGGTCGCGCAACAGCTCGCCGAGCTTCCGCATCTCCTCGCCGTAGGTCGCCCAGTCGTCGGCGCGCTGCGCGGCACGGGCACGGTCGTAGTGCTCGCGCGCCAGTCGCGCCAGCGACGCTGCATCGCCGGTCGCGGCGATTGGCGCGCCCGTTTCCGCCTGCTGCGACACCAACGGCGCTGCGTTCGGGCCCTGCTCGTACAACGCGGCCAATGCGGCGTCGAGCGACTCGCCCATCGACACGCGCCCCTCGTGCGCGGCAACGACGCGCTTGAGCTCCGGGATCTGTCCGCCCTGAGCGCGCAGGTAGAGCGGCTGCACGTAGATGAGTGATCCTTCGACGGGGAGCACCAGCAATTCGCCACGCAGCACCTCCGAGCCGCGCTGATCCCAGAGCGTGATCTGCCGCGAGACTTCGGTATCCTGGTTGATGCGGTTGACGATCTGGTTCGGGCCGAATACGAGCCGCTGCCGCGGGAAGCGGTAGACGGCGAGCTTGCCGTAATGTTCGCCGTCGTTCCGCGCGACCATCCATGCGGCGAGGTTGTCCTTCTGGCGCGGAGTGAAGGGGCGCATGAGGATGAACTCCGGCTCCTGCTCACCGGGGAGGCGCATGACCATGTGGCGCATGAACGCTTCGCTCCTGCCGCGCTGCCCATCGCCGACCGGTCCTGACGTCCCAGCCCCGCCGGGGATCTGCCATTCGTCTTCGCGATGGTAGAAGGTCTCCGGATTGACCATGTGATACGTCGCGTAGAGCGTTGTCTGCAGCCGGAACAGATCCTCCGGGTAGCGGACGTGCGCGCGCAGGTCTGCCGGCATCGACGCGAACGGCTGGAGGAGCCCCGGATACATCCTGTCGATCGTGCGGATGATCGGGTCACTGTCGTCCACGCGATACGCGCGGACGCTGCCGTCGTACGCGTCGATGACGACCTTCACGCTGTTCCGCATGTAGTTCACGCCGCCGGCGACTCCCCGCGCATACGGGTAGTGATTGGTCGCGGTATATGCATCGAGCATCCACGACAACCGCCCGTCGGTGCGAATCACGAGGTACGGATCGCGATCGAACGACACGAACGGGAGCGCTCGGCGGGCGCGCTCGCGAATGTCGCGGTAATACAGAATCCGCGTTTCGGTGGTGATGTCGCGCGAGAGCAGGATGTTGAGCGATCCGAAGCGGACCGCGAAGAGGAGCCGGTGCAGGAACGAGCTCACCGGGACGCCGCCGCGGCCGTCGTACTGCGAGTACACCGCCGCGTCGCCCTCCCCCGCCGGGAAGTCGAACTCGCGCTGCCGGCTTGGCGCGAGCACGAAGTCGTTCGACAGTTCGCCGTAATAGATCTCCGGCCGCGTGACGCGGACATTGACGCTCGACGCAGGGGGCAGGTCCTTTATGAAG
>Ga0308175_100002886_pt1 | contig 11806 bp, 11 predicted proteins | sample PhyCR1_3_FD_203893 | JGI IMG/M metagenome (GOLD analysis project Ga0308175, IMG submission 203893) | Soil microbial communities from UC Gill Tract Community Farm, Albany, California, United States - DLSLS.C.R1 | ecosystem: Environmental > Terrestrial > Soil > Agricultural land | place: USA... | reverse complement strand
GACCGAGAAGGCGCTGGCCAGGGTGTGCGGCCGGCTGTTGTCCGTCGGCAGAATGCCCTGCGGGGGCGGCTGCGCGCCGTTGTTGCCGCCGACCTGGTTCACGATGCGCGACCCGTAGTTCACGTAGGTGAACGGATCCGAGCCCGTGTTCTTGGCCTGCTGGTACGAGTAGCTGACCGTCCCGTTGAAGAAGTTCCCGAACCGGCGGTCGAGGCGCACGTCGAGGCCGCGCACGTTGCCGAAGTCGAGGTTGGTCAGGATACGGAAGTCGTTGTCGCGGCCGAGCGCCGGGTCGAACAGGGTGACCAGACGGGCGGCCGGGTCGGACACGATGTCCTTGTTGTACGCCGCGACGTCGAGCACCATGTCGTCGCTGAAGGCGTGCCGGATGCCGAACTCGAACGTGATGGTCTTGCCGAAGTCGAGGTCGGACCCGAAGACCTGGTTGGTGTTGGTGTTGCCCAGGTCGGTGTTGATGCCGCCGAGCAGCAGGCCGAAGTCCGGGGTCTGCACCTGGTGGGCGTACGACAGCCGGAAGTTGGTCTTGTCCGTGACCGGGAACGACACCTGCACGTGCGGGCTCAGGTAGTTGTGGCTCTTGTCCTTCTTGAACAGCGCCGTGGGGTTGTCCTGATCGAACCCGGGCATGCTGCTGACCCGCGGGAAGGCGTAGAAGTTCCCGTTGGCGTCCTGGGCATACGGCCGCGACGCGCGGGAGTTGTAGTAGTCGTAGCGGAGGCCGCCGACGACCACCACGTCACCCAGGTCGAGCCGGTCTTCCAGGTAGCCGTTCCACCGGATCGGCGCCTCGATGTAGGCGTCCGAGAAGAACTTGTCCTGCAGGCGGAAGGTGTAGTTGGTAATGCCGTACCGGGTGAACTCGGCGCCGATGTTGAGCCGGTTGTACCGGTCGGCCTGCCAGTCGAGCTTGGCCTTGCCGATGTACCGGTTCTCGCGGTAGAGGCTCAGCCGGGTCGGGAAGCCGTTGCCGTTGGCGGGGCCGCCCGCCTCGCCGAAGGTCCAGGTGGCACCGTCGAGCGAGTTGGCAAAGTTCTGGTACTGGCCGTACAGGCCGTAGGCGTTGTTGCGGACCTGGTCGACGATGTTGTAGATGCCGCCGTTGTTGGCGTCGAACGGCGTGATCCGGCCCTGGTTGGTCCGGATGTTGTTGATCAGATTCTCATCGACCGGGAAGTTGTCGAAGTCGAACAGGAAGTGCATCGGCTTGAGAATGAAGCCGCCGAACGGGCTGCGGGTGCTGAGATCGCTCTCGGTGGTGAGCGGCGCGTTGATCGTCTTGTCCTGCTGGTACGACAGCGAGACGTCCAGCGCCAGGGCCCGCTCCGAGCTCTTGCTCAGATTCTGGGTCCAGTTCAGGGTCGCGAAATAGTTCCGGTTGAGGAACCCGCGATCGGTGGACGGGAGCGACAGGTTGTTGACGTAGCCTATGATGAACGGGAAGCTGTGGCCGGCGTTCCGGCTGGTCGCCAGGCTGAGCGACACCCGGCTGCCGGTGCCGTAGGTGTAGTTGAGCTTGCCAGACGTGGTATACAGCGTCTTGGCCGTGGCCGGCAGTCGCACGCCCTGGCAGCCCAGCCCGAAGTTGTTCCGGATCTGGTTGATGTACGCCTCGTCCGATCCGCCGATGCCGGCCGAGCCGGCGTTGGCGAACGCGTCGCACTTGCCGCGCGAGACGGCGTAGTTGTACACCGGCACCTGGGTGGTGTCCGCCGTGACCGACTCGTCGACGCCGGTGGTGGCCGGGTCGTCGAGCACGCTGAGCTGATTGACCACGGTGTCAATGCCGGCCTGCAGGAAGATCGGCACGTCCGCGCTGCCGAAGCCCTCTTCGACCGCCCGGTTGCCCTCGAGCGTGCCGCTCAGGGCAAAGGTGAGGCGGTTGGCCAGCGGGCCGCTGAAGCTGCCCTCGATGCGGTTGAAGCCCACCGAGTGGTTGACGCCAAACGGCTCGTCCGTCTGATACGAGAACGAGCCGTTGTACCCCGTCGAGCTGCCGGTCTTGGTGACGAAGTTGATGATGCCGGACTTGGCGTTGCCGAACTCGGCCGAGGAGGAGCCGGTGGTGACCGACGCCTCTTCGAAGGCGTTGGTGCCGATCTGGAGCTGGGTGCCGGCGGAGCCGGCGAACCGGTCGCCGCGGTAGCCGGCCTGGATCGGCACCCCGTCGACGTAGGTGGCCGCCTCGTTGTTGCGGCCGCCGCGGATCGACAGGTTGCCGTTGTTGTCCTGGGTGACGCCCGGCTGGAGCTTGAGCACGTCGTTGATCCGGTCCACCGGCAGGTTGTCGGCGAACTGGCCGTCGATCCGCTGCTTGGTGGTGACCTCGTCGCGCGGCACCAGCGGCTGGGTCTCCTGCACGACCGTGATCTCGGTCAGCTGGACCGCCGTCTGCTCGAGCTGCACGTCGACCGTGATGGTCTGGCCGGCCAGCACCTTCACGCCTTCCACCTGGGTCGACTTGTAACCGATGAAATTGGAGCGCACCGCCACCGTGCCGGCGGGGATGTTGTTGATGAAGTAGTAGCCCTGCGGGTTGGTCAGGGCGTTGAACGCGGTGCCCACCACGAACACCTGGGCGTTGGCAATGGGCGCGCCCGCCTGGTCGCGCACCCTGCCTTCGATCTTACCAGTCGACCCTTGGGCGAGGAGCGTACCCGCTCCCAGACCCAACGCGACTGCCGCGTACGCGATGACCCGCGCAACGCGTACGAAGGCGCTGACACGGCAATGCTTCATGGATACGTCCTCCAAAGGCGTGAACCTGCAGGTACGACTGACCGGGAGCGGGGAGCGCGCACGCCTCCCCATGGCTCTGTGGCCTACATCGATGGAGCCTGCTGTGGGAGTACGTCCTACATCAAAAGGGGGGCGCGATATCGGGTCTCGACATCGCGTGCGACGACCGCGGCCCGGTCGGCGCAAAGCAATATGAAGCCCGCAAAATTTGATGTCAAGCAAACGTCGCGCGGCCGACCCGGCCGCGAGGCGCCAGTGTAACTCTCTGAAACCGAACCGGTTGCCCATTGAAACACGACCGGCTTCACCAACGCCGTGCCGCGATGCTGCGTCGGGCTCACACGAGGACGGGGTACCTTCGCGGGTGCGAGCGGAGAACGGCGGCGCGGGACGCGCTGCAGGCTTAGAAAGAATACGGGAAATTCGACGGACGCGATTTTAACGTACGTTTGGGAGTTTGGGAAGGGGGGGAAGGACGAAAAGACGGGAAGACGGGAGGACCAGCACACCGGTCCTCATCCCGAGCGCAGCGAGGGACCTTGCCGATCCCGAGCGCAGCGAGGGACCTTCCCGGCGGGTGTCCGAAACCCGTGGAGAAGGTCCCTCGCTGCGCTCGGGATGAGGACCGGCGCATCCTTCCGACCGGTGTGCTGGTCTTCCCGTCTACCCCGTGATCAACTCCCGCTGCGGCGTCCGTGGCGTCACCTCGGGGCCCGCCGCGCCCCAGTGCATGTTGACCTCGCTCCTGACCCCGAACTCACCCGGCAGATAGATCCCCGGTTCCACCGAAAAGCCGATGCCGGGCAGGAGCCGGCGGTCGTCGTGGGTCTCGTAGTCGTCGAGGTGGGGGCCGGAGCCGTGCAGGTCGCGGTCGATGGAGTGGCCGGTCCGGTGTACAAACCGGTCGCCGAACCCGGCCGCTTCGATGACGCCGCGGGCGGCGCGGTCGGCTTCGAAGCCGGCGACGGGCCGGCCGGCCTTGGCGGCCTGCTGGACCAGCGCCACCGCGGCGTCGCGGGCGGCGCGCACCGTTTCCCACACCTTGATGACTTTGTCCGGCGGCCGGTCGCCGGCGTAGCCCATCCAGGTCTGGTCGGCGAAGACGGTGGTCCGGCTTCGGCCGGCCCAGAGGTCGAGCAGGATCACCTGGCCCCGCGCGAGCGTCGCGTCCTTGCCCGCGTGGGGCTCGTAGTGCGGGTTGGCGGAGTTGGCGCCGAAGCCCACGATGGGGAGGGTATCGAAGACCAGTCCCCTGGCCTCCACGGCCGCCACCACCCGCGCCTGGAGCGCGGTCTCGGTGAGCCCGGTGCCGCCCTCCTGCACTGCCTTGCCGAGCTCGGCGCGGGCCACCTCCGCCAGCACCTCCGCGGCCGCGCGGTGATCGGCCGCCTCGGCGTCGGTCCACGCGGAGGCGAACCGGCTTACCAGCGGGCCCGAGGGCACCACCGTGCCGCCCAGCCGGCGGATCAGCTCGATCACCCCCGCCGGGATTCGGTCGAGGTAGGGCACCGCGTCCTCGGGCGAGACTTCCATCGCCAGCCGTTTCCCGTTCACCACCGACGCCAGCGCGGCGTGGAGCTCCTCCCACCGGCTGTAGGGCAGCACCCGTCCGGGGAAGTCGGCCACCGGGGCCAGCTCGATCCGGTGCGCCACCGCCACCGCCTCGCCCTGGCGCGGCAGATACACGAACAGCCGCCGGGTGTTGAGCCCCTCGAGCTCGAGGATGCGGGTGGCCACCGGGTTGAGCCCGTGGAAGGCGAACAGCAGCCAGCCGTCGGCGTCCAGGGCGGCGAGCGCGTCGCTCAGGGCCGTGCGGTCGGGAATCACTCGTAGACCTCGGCGGGGGCGCTCCGCCACACGCAGGCGTCGTCGCCCCGCGAGCGGCAGCGCTCGTGCAGCATGGCGCCTTCGAAGGCCATGAGGCAGCGGAGCAGCTCGCCGTAGGCCGCGCCGTAGAAGGCGCACGCCGCGCCGTCGGGTACGGCCAGGATCGAGAGCGGATCGGTCATCCGCACCTCGGTGTCGTGCTCCGGCGCCTTGAGGTCGCCGCCGAACACCCGCCGCGCCAGCCGCGCGGCCGAGCGGAGCGCCACCCGGCGGGCGAGCCCCGCGGGCGATACCCGCGCCATGGTCCGCGCCGAGCGCCCCCGGCTTCGCGCCGCATAGCGGGCGGCCCGCCGGCCCGCGTCGGCAAAGACCAGCGCCGCGTCGGGACGCCGGCTCACCAGGCGGATGACGCTCACGACTTCGTCCAGGTCGACCGTGCCGTCCTTGTCGGCCGCGGCGCGGTAGCGCTGGATCTGCGCCGCCACGGTGGGGCTCAGGCCCAGCCGGCGCACCACGATTTCGGAGGCGAGCTCGTCGAGCCCGTCTTCCACGGGCGTGTCCAGGTTGCGGAGGGCCTCGAGCAGGCTGAGCGGCAGGATCGCGGGAACGGCGGCAGGTGTAGGCACGGGATCTGTGCCCGCAAGCTAGCGGGTCCATTACATTCTTTCCATGGCCGAGCCGACCACCGCCGAGCGTCAGTTCGACGCCGAGGCGCTGCCCCATCTCGATGCGTTGTACCGCGTAGGCCTGCGGCTCACCGGTGACCCCAGCCAGGCCGAAGATCTGGTGCAGGACACCATGCTCAAGGCGTATCGCTCCTGGCGGCAGTACCGCCCCGGCACCAACGCCAAGGGATGGCTCCTCACCATCCTGCGCAACACCTTCATCAACGACTACCGCCGCCGGAAGCTCGAGCCCATCGCCACCGACCTCGAGGCGATCGAGCCCCATGCCATCTATCGCAACATCGAGGAGGCCGACCCGGAGGGCGCCTTCTTCTCGCAGATCGTGGACGAGAAGGTGCTCGAGGCGGTGGACGCGCTGCCGGCCGAGTTCCGCGAGGTGCTGGTGCTGAGTGATATGGAAGGGATGAGCTACGCCGAGATCGCCGAGGCGCTCCACATTCCGGTCGGGACGGTCAAGTCCCGGCTGTTCCGCGGCCGCCGGCTGCTCCAGGCGAAGCTGTACGAGTACGCGGTCGAGACCGGCATCATCCCGGCACGAAAGGGCGCACGATGAGTGACGCGATCGACTGCCGCGAGGCGCGCGACCGGCTGCAGGACTATCTCAAGGAGGAGCTCACCCCCGAGCGGGCCCGGGAGATGGCGGCGCACCTCGAGCGCTGCCGGCACTGCTTCTCGCAGGCCAAGTTCGAGGAGAGCTTCCTGCTGATGCTCCGGATCAAGTCGCAGCGCACCTGCTGCCCCAACGCGCTCAAGGAGCGGATCCTGGCCGCGCTCCGCGCCGAGCGGGAGCCCGGCTGACGCTCCTGGTGGCCGCGCCCGTCGCGGCCGCGGTGGCGCTGGCGGCGTGGCGGGCGGGCAGCCTCACCGGCGACGGAGCGGCGGCCGCGTGGGGGGTGGGCACGCTGGTGCTGGCGGGGACCGGGTGGGAAGGCGGCGCGGTGCTGGCCGCCTTTTTCGTCTCCAGCAGCGCCATCGGCCGGCTGCTGCCTGCGCGCGCCGGCGACGCCAAAGGCGAGCGGCGCGACCGTCACCAGGTGGTCGCCAATGGCGGGCCCGCCGCGCTGGCGGCGCTGGTGGGGAATTTCGATCCCCCGCTCGCCCTCTGCATGGTGGCGGGGAGCCTGGCCGCGGCGGCCGCGGACACCTGGGCCACCAGCGTGGGCGGTCTCAGTTCTGGTTGGCCCAGGCGTCTTCTGTTCGGGACACCGGTGCCCCCCGGCACCAGCGGCGGCATGACCGCGATCGGGACGGTGGGCGGGCTCGCGGGCGCGGCGCTGGTGGCTGCGACCGGCGCGCTGGCGGGTGGCGGCGCTCGGCTCGCCGCGGTCGGAACGCTGGTAGGTTTCGCGGGAATGGTGGCCGACTCGGCGCTGGGTGCCATGGTGCAGGGGCGGTTCCACTGCCCCGCCTGCGGCGAGCCCGGCGAGCGGCCGGTCCACCGGTGCGGCACGCGCACCATCCGGACAGGAGGCATGCCATGGCTGGACAACGACGGCGTGAACCTGGCCGCGACCGCGTTCGCGGCCGCGCTCGCCGCCCTGGCCTGGACCTCCTAGACGCGGTGGTGGTGGGCGCCGGTCCGGGCGGCAGCGCCACCGCCGCCGTGCTGGCGCGCGCCGGCCACCGGGTGCTGCTGCTCGACCGCGCCGCCTTCCCCCGCCACAAGCCCTGCTCCGAGTACATGGGCCCCGAGACGGTCCGGCTGCTCGACCAGCTGCGCGTGATGCCCGCGCTCGACGCGGCCGGCGCGCCGCTCCACGGCACGACGGTCACCGCGTCGCGCGGGAGCCGGCTCCGCGGGCGGTTCGCGCTGGCGGGGCCGCCGCCGTTCCGGCCCACCGGCCTCTCGGTGGCGCGCCACGTCCTCGACCACGCGCTGGTGACCGCGGCGCGCGAGGCCGGCGCGGAGCTGTGGGAGCGGGCCGCGGTGGAGGAGCTCCTGTACGACGGCGGCGCGGTGGCGGGCGTGCTGCTTCGCGACGCCGACGGACGGCGGCACGCGGTGCGGGCCCGCCTCACGGTCGGGGCCGACGGACTCCGGTCGGTGGTGGCCCGGCGGATCGGCCGGCGGCGCCACGGGCGGCTCCGGCGGATGGCGTTCGTGGCTCACGTGGACGGGGTGCCCGACATGGAGGAGTGCGCCGAGCTCCACGTAGGGGCCCGCGGCTACGTGGGGCTCAACCGGATCGGCAGCGGACGCACCAACGTCTCGCTGGTGGTGCCGGCGGCGCGGGCGGCTGACGCACGGGGACGGGCTCAAGCGTTCTTTCTCGAGACCCTCGAGGGTTTCCCTGGCGTGGCTGGCCGGGTCACCGCCGGCCGGCTGGCGCGCGAGGTGCTGGCCACCGGGCCGTTCGCGGCCTGGTCGAGCCGGGTCGCGGCCGACGGGGCCGCCCTGGTCGGCGACGCGGCCGACTTCTTCGATCCGTTCACCGGTGAGGGGATCTACAGTGCGCTGCTTGGTGCCACGCTCCTGGCTGATTCGGTCGGTCCCGCGCTCGCGGCCGGCGGACTGGTCACGGCTGCGGATCTGGCGGGTTACCGCCGGGCCCGGCGCCGCGCCTTCGCGGGCAAGTGGGCCGTGGAGCGGCTCATCGGGTACGGCATGCTGTTCCCGGCGCTGTTCGATCGCGCGGTCGCGCGGCTGGGCCGCCGCGCCGGCATGGCCGACACGCTGGTGGGCGTCACCGGCGACTTCGTCCCCGCCCGCCGGGTGCTCAACCCGGTGTTCCTCGCGAGGATGCTCATCTGACCCACCCCGCGGTCGACTCGGTCCGGTTCCGCGAGCTGCTGGGCCGGTTCGCCACCGGCGTCACCGTCCTCACGGTAAAGGACGGGGCCGGCCGACCGGCGGGCATGACCGCGAGCAGCCTCGCGTCGGTGTCGCTGGAGCCGCCGCTGGTGTCGGTCTGCGTGGACCACTCGGCCGAGCTGCACGACCTGATCATCGCCGCGCCCGAGTTCGTGGTGAACGTGCTGGAGGGCGCGCAAGAGGAGCTGTCACGGCGGTTCGCCGACCGGCACGAGGACCGGTTCGACGGGGTGGGCTACCATCTGGGCCCCGAGGGGCGGGTCAGGCTGGACGGCGCGCTGGCCCACATCGAGTGCGAGCGGTACGCGACCTATCCCGCCGGCGACCACACCATCATCATCGGCCGGGTGGTGGGCGGCGCGACCCACGACGGCCACCCGCTGCTCTATTATCGCGGCGGCTACGCCGCGCTCGGATGAGCGGGCCGGATCGGATGAGCGGGCCGGATCGGACGAGCGCGCCGGAGCCGCTGGAGCTGAGCCCGATCGGCGTCGAGCTGCTGGACGACCCGGCGGCCGATCCGGCGATGGTCGCGGCCTCGCTCGGGGACATCGCGCGGGCCAACCGCTGGTTCGGCGGCGCGGCGGTGGTGCGGCGCGGGCTGGACCGCACCCTGGGCGATCTACCGCGCGGCGCGACCGTCACCCTGGCCGACCTGGGCACCGGCCTGGGCGATCTCCCGCGGGCGGCGATGGGCTGGGCCGGCCGGCGCGGGGTGCGGCTCCGGGCGGTGGGCCTCGAGCGGAGCCGGGTGGCGGCGCGCCTGGCCACATCCGCCGGCGTGCCCTGCGCGGTGGGCTGCGCGGGCGCCACACCGTTCCGCGACAAATCGGTGGACCTGGTGCTGGTGAGCCAGGTGGCGCACCACCTCTCGGGTCAGTCCGCAGTACGGTTGTTCCGGGAGTGCGACCGGATCGCCCGCCGGGCGGTGGTGGTGGCGGACCTCCGCCGCGGGCTGCTCGGCCCGCTGGCATTCTGGGTCGGGGCCCGCGCGCTCCGGTTTACCCCGGTGACGGTGGCGGACGGCATGACCTCGCTCCGGCGGGGCTTCACCGCCGGGGAGCTGGGCCGCCTGCTCCGTGAGGCGGGGGTGCGCGCCACGGTCGAGCGGCGGCCGGGCTACCGGCTGGTGGCCACCTGGCGGCCGGAGTCCGCGTGATGCGCACGGTGGACGCCACCCGCATGCGCGCGCCGGCGGCGCGGGTGCTCGAGGCCGCGGTGGACGTAGAGCGGTGGCCGACGCTGCTGCCGCACTATCGCTGGGTGCGGCGCCTCGAGCGGAACGGCGAGGGCGGACTGGTGGAGATGGCGGCGTGGCGGCCGTTCGGCCCGCTCAAGTATCCCACGTGGTGGGTGTCGGAGATGTGGGTGGATCGGGCCGCGCCGGCGGTGCATTACCGCCACGTGCGCGGCATCACCACGGGAATGGACGTCGTATGGCAGATAACTCCGGCGGGCGACGAGACCGACGTGACCATCGTGCACGATTGGACCGGGCCGGGCTGGCCGCTCATCGGAGCGGCCGCGGCCTCATGGGTGATCGGTCCGGTGTTCATTCATGGCATCGCGTCGCGGACCCTGAGCGGCATCCGGCGCGCGGTGGAGCGGGAGACGTGAGCGGGGAGCGGCAACCTCAACGCGGTGAGATGAACCCAGTGAGCAATGCGATGACACGTCGGGGAGCGGTGCGATGAACAACGGTCGGCGGGTGGTGGTCACGGGCGTCGGCGCCATTACGCCCATCGGCGTCGGCGTCGAGGGGCTGTGGGAGGGCCTCCGGCGGCGCACCTCCGCGGTCCGGTGCATCACGCGGTTCGATCCGGCCGTGTTCAAGTCGCGCATCGCGGGCGAGGTGCCCGACTTTTCGCCCACCGACCACATCGAGGAGCGTCGCGCGCGGCGGCTGGACCGCTACTCCCAGTTCTCCATCGCCGCCACCCGGCTGGCGCTGGCCGACGCGAAGCTGGACCTGGCGCGGGAAGACCCCGACCGGGTCGGCGCCATGATGGGCACCGCGCTCGGCGGAGTGGCCCACGGGGAGCGGAACTACCACGCTTTCCTCACCGAAGGTCCGCGGGCGGTGGACCCGGCGCTCGCGCTCACGGTGTTCGCCGGCGCCGCCAGCTGCAACATCGCGATCGAGTTCGGCTGCACCGGGCCCAACTCCACCAACGGGATGAGCTGCGCGTCGGGCGCGATCGCCATCGGCGACGGGTTCCGCGCCATCGTAAGGGGTGACGCCGACGTGATGATCGCGGGCGGCGCGGAGGCGCCGCTGGCGCCGCTCTGCTTCGGCGCCTTCGCGATCATCCGCGCCATGTCCACTCGCAACGACGATCCCACCCATGCCAGCCGCCCGTTCGACGCGGGACGCGACGGCTTCGTGATGGCGGAGGGGGCGGCGGTGCTGGTGCTGGAGGAGCGGAGCCGGGCGCTTGCGCGCGGCGCGCCGATCTACGCGGAGGTGTGCGGGTACGGCCTCACCAACGACGCGCACCACATGACCGCCCCGCGCCCCGACGGCACCCAGGCCGCGCGGGCGATGCGGAACGCGCTGGCGGAGGCGCACGTGGCCCCGGGGGAGGTGGGCTACATCAACGCGCACGGCTCCTCGACCCCGCTCAACGACCCGACCGAGACCTCCTCGATCAAGCAGGTGTTCGGCGAGGCGGCCTACCGGGTGCCGCTGAGTGGCACCAAGGGTTACTACGGGCACGCGCTGGGCGCGAGCGGCGCCATTGAGGCGGCCATCTGCTCGCTCGCCGCCCGGCGGCGGTGGCTGCCGCCGACCGTCAACCTGGAGACGCCCGATCCCGCCTGCGATCTGCCCCTGGTGGTGGGCGAGGGCCGGGACCTGGCTCCCGACATCCTGCTGAGCAATTCCTTCGGCTTCGGCGGCATCAACGCGGCGCTGGTGTTTCGGCGCGCGGACGCCTAGATTCGCGCCCGTCCATTCCTCGACCAAGGATCGCTGATGCCTTCGCTCCTGCGCCGCTCGATTGCGGAAGCAATCGGCACATTCGCCTTTACCTTCATCGGCGTCGGCTCCATCGCCGCCAAGTACTACCCCGACGCCAGCTACGGCGTGTACGGCGTCGCGACCGCCCATGGCCTGGCGCTGGCCGTAGTGATTACGGCCACGATGGCCATCTCGGGCGGCCACATCAACCCGGCGGTCACCATCGGGCTGCTGGTGGCTCGACGGACCACGGGCCGGACGGCGGTGGCCTACATCCTCGCCCAGCTCATCGGCGCCGTCATCGGCGCGCTGGCCATCAAGGCGATCTTCCCCATCGGCGTCACCCGACCCATCGCGCTGGGCACGCCGGCGATCGCGAGCAACATCCAGCTCGGCCAGGCCATCGCGCTCGAGGCCATCCTGACCTTCTTCCTGGTCTCGGCCGTGTTCGGCACCTGCGTCAACTCGGAGGCGCCCAAGGTGGGCGGCTTCGCTGTGGGGCTGGTGGTGTGGTTCGGCGTCATCGTCGGCGGTCCGCTCACCGGCGCGGCCATGAACCCGGCGCGCGCCTTCGGCCCCGCGCTGGTGGCCGGCCAGTGGGTGGCGCACATGGTGTACTGGGTGGGGCCGATTCTCGGCGGCATCGTGGCTGCGCTGGTGTGGGAGCATGTGTTGTTGCCGCCGAGACAGAGGGCGGCGTAGGGGACGGGGGGACGGAAAGACGGGAGGACGGAAGGACGGGAGGACCAGCACACCGGTCCTCAT
>Ga0308175_100002885_pt1 | contig 11807 bp, 3 predicted proteins | sample PhyCR1_3_FD_203893 | JGI IMG/M metagenome (GOLD analysis project Ga0308175, IMG submission 203893) | Soil microbial communities from UC Gill Tract Community Farm, Albany, California, United States - DLSLS.C.R1 | ecosystem: Environmental > Terrestrial > Soil > Agricultural land | place: USA... | reverse complement strand
AAACGAGCGTCACCGTCGATAGATACATCGCGAAACTTTCTTACCAAATACTAAGGCGTAGATAATACGAGAATGCATTGAAGCAATCAGGTCAATATTGCTCGCCGGCCGAAATTATTTACAACACGAGTGTTGCGACAGGTTCTTGCTGTCTCAAGGACATGACAGGACCCTTGGCCTCTAAGGACGTGCAAACTTCCATTGACTCGGTCATTGTCACGAATGCTTGCGCGAGAGCCACGAGTGAGCAATGTTGACCAGACTTCCTATAGCCGGAGGTCTAGAGTAGTCCTTAAGTCATAACCGACACAACGTGCGGACGCGCCGTTCTGAAACAAGTTGCTGTCGATTCCAGAAATAAGGAGAACATCGTGAAATAGATCACAATGCACGTGCTGTAGAAAATGTCGATTGCCAAATCGCCGCGTATGCCTCCGGCAATTTATCAGTCCGTTCCCGAGCAGTCGCATAGGGTCCGAAGAGAGAGAAACGGCGCTTCAACCAGCCCTGGGCGGTATGGGGCGCACCTACACAAGGAGACCGCATGAATAGATTGAAACGAAGCGTTGCAGTGTTACCGTACCTCGTGTTCACTGTAGCCTGCAGCCATACAATTCCTCAGCACACCGCGAAGCCGGTTCCACCTCAGCAATACAATGTGCCCACGGTGGCGGCTCTTCACATTCCTCCGTCGCAACTTCCCGACTCCGCGCTGCCGGTCACGCTTGTGATCGACCTCACGCCGCTTGAACAGACGTTACAGACGACCATGCCGGAGCGGTTCAGCGAGGCGGAACATGCTTTGCGAAACGATTATCGCTGGGATTTCGTACGGGATGGGGCGTCGCAAATCACGATTCAAGACGGATTCGTCACCATCCATACCGCCTACACGGGAGATATCGAGGGAAGAACGGCGTCGCGCGGATGTCGTCTCGATCCGATCTATCCGATGCTGGACACCACCGGTCAACTGGAATTACGACAAGAGGGCGAGGCCTTAGTGCTTGGATTGAAGAATCCACAAACCACAATCGGACTGAAGGCGGAGAGCGAGAGCAAGTGCAACATGTTCAACATCCCCGTCAAAGACCAACTGGCGGAACTGTTGAATCGAGGGGCGCTGACTGAGAATGTCAAGCGCGCGGTTGATGACGGCGCGTTTAGCATTCCGTTGCAACACGTATGGACGCGGCTCGAAAGCCCGATCGCCGTCAATATCGTGAACATCAACTCGCAAGCCTGTCTCTACGGGAAGCCTGTGGAAATGGCGATCGGCACCTTGAAAGGTACCGTACAGCGGACGACCATTCCAATCATCGTCAAAGAGACGCCCACGGCGATCTTTGAGAACTCCTGCGGCAAGCCATCCAGCAAATCCATGAAAATGACTTCAGGGTCGGCCCTCATGTCAGGACAGCCCTATAAGGTCTTGGCGTCCATCGCCGTGCCCTATACCGTCCTGGAACAAGCCCTGCAAGAAAAACTCTTTCATCAGGAGCTGACCTTTGGCGGAATGATGAAGGATCATGTCGTAATCGAGCAAGTCAACGCCTCGGATGCGTCCGGCAGAACCTTATTGACCATTCGCACGGCTCGGGATCTCAATGGCTCCATCTATTACTGGGGCACGCCCCGTCTGGAAGGACCAGTGATGACGATTCCCGATCTCCAAATGGCCGCGGAATCGAAAACGATGCTGGATGGAGTCAAGGTGGGCTATTGGCAGCTCATCGATGAACAGTTGCGAGACAAATTGCAGGCCGCCGCGCGCGTGGATATGTCCGACCGAATCGGCAACATGAAAACCGCGATGACCGGCACGCACCAGAGCGGCGATCTGACGATGGATGTCCAGATCGCGCGGCAGCAACCGCAGCGTGCCTATTCGACACCAGCGGCATTGGTGGCTGATGTCCTCTTCGAAGGAACCGCCACTGTCACCGCACCGGTGGCGATGGAAACCAGTCCCGCCTCGGGCACCGCCTCAAAGAAGGCGCCGATCGTTTCTGACAGGCGATAGCCGCTTCGCATTGCCCCGCGTCAGCCAGCCGCTGCTCGCAATAGCAGTGGCTGGCATCCCGCCATGAATCACCAAACCGTATGAGCCGCCCCAGCGCCTCGATCTCAATGATGACCGTTCCTATGCCGTGCTGCACGCACCTTCATCATCGCTCACTAAAACGCGACATGGTCAGAATCTGCGAGCAGGGAAAGATCCTTTGGACCTTCTTATGAGCTCCTATGATTCTGCGACATCAGGAATGTTCAAGGTGTATCGATAGGGTGTCGCGCTTTTCCCCCTAGACTTTCTTCGTTTCCGTGCGCTTCACAAAAAGACACCGTCCCTCCGTTCGCCGCCGATCCATTTTCCCAAGCTGAGCAATAGTGACCAGAAATATGTTTTACCCTAGGTATAAATTTCATTAACGGTTCGATTCACTCACATAGGATTCTAGTTCCAATTTGGGAGACGGTCCTAGCAAGGAAGAGAGGTTTGCCATGAATGATCATCAGAAGTACGTGTCCTCGTGGGCGGTGAGACTCACCATCTTCGCGACGTGTGTTTCATGCCCCTTCCCCGGATGGGCCTCCGCATTACTGGGTTCCGATGTCGCGACCTTTGCGGTTCTAGGAGCCTCGACGGTCACCAATGTTCCGACCAGCGCCATCGTCGGTAATGTGGGCATCGCTGCAGGCTCTTCAATTACGGGGTTTAACTCCACACCAGGCGTGGCCGTCGCGGACCCACAGGTAACTGGAGGACTGGTGCACACCACGACCGCCGTGGCGGGACAGGCTCAGAATGATCTCGCGATTGCGAGAACGGGTCTGGGACTCATGGGAGCCGGGACCCTTTTGAGTGCGGATTTAGTGGGACTCACAATATTGCCTGGAGTCTACACAGTTCCCGCGGGTGTGAGCAATTTGACGGGAACCGTCACGCTCGACGGTCAGGGTAATGTGAATGCGGCTTGGGTGTTCCAAATGCCCAGCACGCTGATCACTTCGCCTGGTTCGGTCGTCAATGTCATCAATGCCGGCTCGGGAGCCGGGCTGTACTGGAATGTCGGCAGCTCAGCGACCCTCGATACCACCACATCGTTCCAAGGAAATATCCTGGCGCTGGCGAGCATCACGCTGAACACGGGCGCAACGATCGGTTGCGGTCGAGCGTTGGCTAATACCGGAGCCGTCACCTTAGCGATGAACACCATCGGGCTCGGCTGCGGCGCGGGGACAGGAGGAGCGGGCAGCAACGGTTTCAGCGGAGGGCTTACCGTCTCAGAGGGGATCCCCACACTCCTTGCACCGATCTCGGTTAGTGCTGTTCCTGAACCCGGCTCTGTGCTTCTTCTCGCCACAGGCCTTGGCGGGCTCTTTCTTGCGGTGCGACGAAGGATACAAGAGTGTCGGCCGGCCGACGACGATGGCATGCAAGTACGGAAAAGGGGCGTACTGTTGATGGTCCTGCTATCAACCTTTTTCGTGGGGACGGTACAGCAGGGTTATGCGATGTCATTTGGAAAGCATCATAACAACGGCGGGTCCGCCGAGCAGAGCATCACGCAGGGAAACGGAAGGAATGGCGATGTGAACAGGAACGGAAACGTGCATACAGATGGAACCTATGGAGGCTCGCTTGACTCTGAACCCTATCAGGTTCCCGTTCCTGAGCCGACGACTGTGGCCCTCCTGGCCTCAGGCCTCTTCGTGCTCGGCTTATGGCGTTGGAAAAAACAACGATAATTAGAACGACGGTAAAGAGGCGAAAGAACGCTCTCGAACGCCTTCATAGCTTAAGCCGCCATGATGAGTGCAGCGCGGGTTCGTGGCGAACGGGTCGGTATCAATGACCCATTTCGTGGTCACGTTATGTCGGAATGCATGAGTGCCGTGCGATAGATGTCGTTCGGGTCGACGAAATGCCGGTCGAACTGATTGAGCAGCAGGAGGTATCCGGTGAGTTCGAGCGCCGGCATGACGTAGCTTCTGCTTGCCCTGTCTCCCAGGACAGACCCGACAGGACTCTCTTGCATCGGAACTCGCGAATCTGACGGCCTGCTCGGTTCCAAGCCCTTTTCTTTGTCGAAGTGTGCAATAGTGACTAGACCTGGGCCTTCGTTTGCACGCATAATCACACTCACATTGTGACGCTCGTTCTCACGTTCACCCGAGCGGTTCTCTAGAACCTTCGGCGGGTTGGTTAGGCACGCCGTCGGGTGGTCCCCTGCGCCTGCACTACACTGCTGTACGCCATTCCACGCAGCCCTATTCCTTCGGGAAGCCTGCGAACGTCGATGGAACGGTCTCTATGGAATAGGCCGGCGGAGCAGCGCAGCGCCGTTACTGTCACTTTTGAATCGTTGAAAGAGGGGGAGACTGTAATTTGAAAGCCGGCATGCAGATCGTTCTGGAAACCGCACGACGTGCGAGAGCCGCTTTGTTCGGACCGCCCGAAGCGCACGAGTATGCCGCGGATGAAGCCCCGCTGCGTTTAGAGTTGTTCAGCGCCGAACAGATGCAGCAGCATGGCAAGACGCTCGCGGGGTGGCACGCGTTGAGTATGGAACACTCGCCGGATCAACTCTTGGCGCGGCTGGCGGAGAATGAACGGGTCCTGCTTCACGTGCGTAACCTGGTCGCCGAGGCGGTGCAGACCAACCGGCGCATTACGCCCGCCGGGGAATGGCTGCTGGATAACTTTTATTTGATCGAAGAGCAAATTCGCATGGCCAAGCGACACTTGCCCAAGGGGTACAGTCGGGAGTTGCCGCGCCTGTCGAATGGGCCATCGGCCGGTCTTCCGCGCGTGTACGACATCGCGCTCGAAATTATTTCACACGGCGATGGACGGGTGGATCCGGAAAGCCTCGGCAGTTTCGTGGCCTCCTATCAGACCGTCACGGCCCTGAAGCTCGGAGAATTGTGGGCCATCCCTATCATGATACGGCTGGCGCTGATCGAAAATCTCCGGCGAGCCGGCGCGCGCATCGCCGGCGACAGGATCGACCGCAACCGCGCCCACGAATGGGCCGACCAGATGATGGACACCGCGGAGAAAGATCCCAAGAGTTTGATTTTAGTCATCGCGGATATGGCTCGGTCCAATCCTCCGATGGTCAGCGCCTTTGTGGCCGAATTGGCGCGTCGGCTGCAGGGACAAAGCGCGGCATTGGCCTTGCCCCTGACGTGGATCGAGCAGCGACTGTCCGAATCCGGCCTCACGATCGAGCAACTGGTGCAGTCGGAGACCCAACAACAGGCCGTCGACCAAGTCTCCATGAGCAATAGCATCGGGAGTCTCCGATTTCTGGCGGCAATGGACTGGCGCGAGTTTGTCGAGATGCACAGCGTGGTGGAGCAGACCCTGCATGAGGATCCGGGAGGCGTGTACGGTCGTATGGATTTTGCCACGCGTGACCGGTACCGTCACGCCGTGGAGCAAATGGCGAAGCGCAGCCGGCTGTCTGAAGGCGAGGTCGCGCGTCAGGCCATCCACCTCGCGCGTAAACGAGCGGCTGAACAGGGCGACGACGATCGCGCCGCGCATGTCGGGTTCTATCTGGTCGATAAAGGGCAGCCGCAGCTGGAGCAGGCGGTGGACGTCAGGCTCTCTCTTGCTGAATCGATCACAAGCAAAATTGGCCGCCGACCCGTACTAATCTACCTCGGTTCCATCGTCATGTTGACGGCTCTCTTTACAGGCGGCTTCCTGGCCATCGCATATACCGACGAGTGGGAGGGCCAATGGGGGGGATGGACGCTCGCACTGATCGGTGTTCTTTCGATGTTGGCCGCCAGTCAGATGGCGGCCACACTGGTGAACTGGCTGGCCACATCACTGGTGACGCCGCATCCGCTCCCGCGAATGGATTTTTCCGACGGCATTCCTTCGGAACTCCGGACGTTGGTCATCGTCCCGACGTTGCTCCAGAGCGTGTCCAGCATCGAGGATCTCGTAGAGGCGCTCGAAGTCCGATTCCTGGCTAACCGGGACACACACCTGCACTTCGGTCTCCTCACTGACTTTCAGGACGCTCATCAGGAAACCCTGCCGGGAGATGGCGAGTTGTTACGGCTGGTCCAAACACGAATCCAAGAACTCAATAACAAATACCAGGCCGAGCACGGCGAGACGTTTTATCTCTTCCATCGACCGCGTCGTTGGAATCCCGAGGAGCGCGTATGGATGGGATATGAGCGGAAACGAGGCAAACTGGCCGAATTAAATGCCCTGCTCCGTGGCGGTTCGCAGGATCGCTTTTCGACCGTGATCGGCAAGACGGAGGTGTTATGCACGGTCAAGTACGTGATCACGCTCGATACGGATACGCAACTCCCTCGCGATTCAGCACAGCAGTTTGTGGCCGCGATGGCGCACCCTCTGAATCGTCCACAGTACGATGCAGCGTCGCAGCGAGTCTGCGAGGGATACGGCATTCTGCAGCCCCGTGTGGCGGTCAGCTTGCCCGGGACCAACCGCTCGAGGTACGCGCGACTCAACGCCAGTGAGCCGGGCATCGACCCGTACACGCGCGCCGTCTCGGATGTATATCAGGACCTGTTCGGCGAAGGGTCCTTCATCGGTAAGGGGATCTATGACGTCGATGCGTTCCAGCACTCGCTCACGGGCCGCTTTCCGGAGAATCGCATCCTCAGCCACGATCTGCTGGAAGGCTGCTATGCGCGGGCCGGACTCTTAAGCGACGTCCAGCTCTACGAAGAATATCCCGCTCGCTACAGCGAGGACATGAGCCGGCGTTACCGCTGGATTCGCGGGGATTGGCAGATCGCCGGATGGGTCCTGCCTCGCGTGCCGGGTCCGCACGGACGCCGCCAGACCAATCCGCTGTCCACACTGTCCCGCTGGAAGATCCTCGATAACATCCGGCGCAGTCTGTTTCCTGCGGCGCTGACCTCCCTGTTTCTCTTGGGCTGGACCGTCCTTTCCACAGTGTGGCTCTGGACGCTGTCGGCGATCGCCATCGTTCTCCTTCCCCCGCTCCTGGTCTCGCTCTTGGATCTGTTCCGCAAACCCGACGATGTGCGGTTCAGCCAGCATCTCATCGCGACAGGACAGTCCACCGTGCGCCACTTCACGCAAGCCGTGCTCACCCTCATGTGCCTGCCGTACGAGGGCTTCTTGAGCATGGAGGCCATCGTGCGGACGGCCGGGCGCATGTGGCTCACACGCATTCGGCTGTTGGAATGGAGTCCATCGAGCGGTGTAGCTCCGAAGAGGAGTACGGATCTGGTCGGCGCCTACCGATCGATGTGGATTGGCCCCGCCATCGCCGTGGCGGCTGCAGTGTATCTGTTTCTGTCGCGGACAGAAGCGTTGGTTGTGGCCGCACCCATTCTGGGCCTGTGGTTCGCGTCTCCCGCTTTTACATGGTGGATCAGTCGGCCGATTGCCCGACGCGAGGCGAGACTGACGGCCGACCAGACGATGTTTCTCCGGAAGATGGCCCGCAAGACCTGGGCCTTCTTCGAGACCTATGTCGGTCCGGACGATCATTGGCTCCCTCCCGATAATTATCAGGAGCATCCGGTGGCGCGCGTGGCGCATCGGACATCGCCGACGAATATGGGACTGGCGCTGCTCGCGAACCTCTCCGCATATGACTTCGGCTATCTGACGATGGGACGGCTCATCGAACGCACGGCGCACGCGTTCGGCAGCATGACGACATTGGAACGGTTCCGCGGCCATTTCTATAACTGGTACGACACCCAGTCGTTGAAACCGCTGCTCCCGACGTACATTTCGTCGGTCGATAGCGGAAATCTGGCGGGCCACGTCATGACCTTGCGCGCGGGACTACTTACACTTCCGGATCAACCGATTCTCGCCGACCGTGTCTTTGAGGGGCTCCGCGACACGGTCGCGCTTTTGGCCGATGCGCTCGGAAAGACGGGCGTCGCTGAGATCGCTCCGCTTCACTCGGAGATAGCCTCGGCCTGTCAGGACAGACCGACGACCCTCGCGACGGCCTACCGCTCCCTGGACGGCATAGCGAGTCGCGCCGCTGAAACCGCCGCTCACTTCGACGACGCCTCGAATGCAGACGCGCGGCGATGGGCTCTCGCCCTGGCTCGACAATGCCGCGACGCGCTGGATGATCTCACGTTTCTCGCGCCATGGATGGGACGTCCGATCTCTCCTCCCATTCTCAGCGCCTTCCCCAGCTTAGACGACATTCCCACGCTTCGGTCACTGACCAGGCTAGAGGGCGAATGGCAGACGACCATTGAGCAACGGCTGAGTTCTGACCCTACGGAGACGGAGACAACATGGATCGCTGAACTTCAACGGCACATCGCGGACGCCAACCGGCGTGCTGAGGAACGGATCGCGTCGCTCAACCAGCTGGCTTGGCAATCGAGTCAGTTCGCCGAGATGGAGTATGACTTTCTGTTCGACCGGGCGCGCTACCTGTTATCGATCGGATACAACGTCAGCGAGCGACGGCCGGACGCCGGGTACTATGACCTCCTGGCCTCGGAAGCGAGATTGTGCAGCTTCGTCGCGATTGCGCAGGGGCAGCTCCCGCAAGAGAGTTGGTTCGCCCTGGGCCGGTTGCTCACGACCGACGAAGGCGAACCGATTCTGCTCTCGTGGAGCGGGTCGATGTTCGAATACCTCATGCCGCTCCTCATCATGCCGACCTACCAACACACGCTGCTGGATCAGACCTATCAGGCGGCGGTAAAGAGACAGATCGAGTATGGACGAGAGCGCGGCATTCCATGGGGCGTGTCGGAGTCCGGCTACAACACGGTGGATGTGCATTTGAATTACCAGTACCGGGCATTCGGCGTTCCCGGCCTCGGCCTCAAGCGTGGCCTTGGCGAGGAGTTGGTCGTGGCGCCGTATGCCACCGCTCTCGCGTTGATGGTCGAGCCCGAAGAGGCGTGTCTGAATCTGCAGCGACTCGTGTCTTATGGTTGTGAAGGGCCATTCGGATTGTATGAAGCGATCGACTATACGCCCTCACGTCTTCCACGCGGACATTCGAGCGTCGTGGTTCGCTCGTATATGGCCCACCACGTGGGGATGACGTTTCTATCCCTGGCCGCCCTGATCCTCGGCCGTCCGATGCAGAAACGCTTCGAGTCCGATCCGCTGTTCCAGGCGACCATGTTGTTACTGCAAGAACGGATTCCCAAGGCCACGGCGTTCTATGCGCACAGCACCGAGCTCTCGGACTTGCGTACCACCTCCAGCGCTTCCGAAACGCCGGTGCGCGTTCTGAATACCGCGGATACGCCGGTCCCCGAGGTGCAACTCTTGTCGAACGGCCGATACCATGTGATGGTCACGAACGCGGGCGGCGGGTACAGTCGGTGGAAGGATTTGGCTGTCACGCGCTGGCGTGAAGACAGCACGTGCGACAACTGGGGAACGTTCTGTTACATCCGCGATCTCGACAGCGGCGCATTCTGGTCAACGGCCTATCAGCCGACGCTCAAACCATCGAAGACCTACCAAGTGATTTTTTCCGAGGGGCGAGCGGAATTTCGGCGGCACGATAACGAGATCGAAACCCATGTCGAGGTGGTGGTGTCACCCGAAGATGATATCGAGCTGCGCCGCGTGCGTCTGACAAACTGTTCCGGGAGGCGCCGAACGATTGACCTCACAAGTTATGCGGAAGTCGTGCTGGCTTTGCCGGCGGCCGATGCGCTGCATCCGGCATTCAGCAACCTTTTTGTTCAGACCGAAATCATCCGTGAACGTCAGGCGATTCTCTCCACGCGCCGGCCTCGTTCTTTCAACGAGCAAGCCCCATGGGCGTTTCACCTTATGGCGGTGCACGGCTCTCACACAGGGGAGATTTCCTATGAGACGGACCGGATGCAGTTCATCGGCCGTGGCCGCACTCTCGTTTCCCCGCAGGCCATGGATCCTACGGCTGCGCTCACGGGCAGCGAGGGCTCGGTGCTGGATCCGATCGTGTCCATCCGTTGTCAGCTCGTCCTCGACCCCGAGGAATCTGTGACTGTGGATCTGGTGTCCGGCCTCGGTGAAACCCGGGACCTGTGTCTGCGCCTGGTGGACAAATATCAGGATCGGCGTCTCGCCGATCGCGTCTTCGAGCTGTCCTGGACACATAGCCAGGTGGTGTTGCGCCAACTCAATACCACCGAGGCCGATGCGCAACTCTATGGGCGTCTGGCCGGCTCGATCATGTATGCCAATGGGTCCCTGCGCGCGGAGCCGGCCGTGCTGAGCAAGAACCGCCGCGGGCAGTCCGGTCTCTGGGGCTATGCCATTTCCGGCGATCTGCCGATCGTGCTCCTTCAGATTGGACATCCGTCCAACATCGATCTCGTGCGTCAACTCGTCCAGGCCCACGCGTACTGGCGCTTGAAGGGCCTCGCCGTGGATTTGGTTATATGGAACGAAGATCACGCCGGATACCGTCAAGTTTTACACGATCAAATCATGGGGCTCATTGCGGCAGGGGTTGAAGCGAATGTGATGGACCGCCCGGGCGGCATTTTCGTGCGGACGGCCGAGCAGATGTCGGTCGAAGACCGTCTTCTGCAGCAATCGGTCGCGCGCGTGATTCTCACAGATCGGCGCGGCACGCTGGCGGATCAGATGATGACTCGTGTCGCGCCGATCGTGGCACCGGCCTACCGCTTCAAGCCGACCCGCGCGCATCGTCCGGAACCTTCGTCCCCGATCGGAATCCGACATGATCTACTCTTCGACAACGGACTCGGCGGATTTGCGCCAGATGGACGGGAGTACGTCATCACGACGGCGCATGAGCAGATCACGCCGGCGCCATGGGTGAATGTGCTGGCGAACCCGCAGTTTGGAACCGTCATCTCGGAGAACGGCCTCGCCTATACGTGGAGCGAGAATGCCCATGAATTCCGCCTCACGCCCTGGCATAACGATCCCGTGACCGATTCGAGCGGAGAAGCCCTGTACCTCCGTGACGAGGAAAGCGGCCACGTCTGGTCGCCCATGCCGATGCCCTGTCGGGGCGCACGACCCTATGTCAGCCGGCATGGGTTCGGTTACAGCGTCTTTGAGCATACCGAGGATGGGATCCGCTCAGAGGCGTGGGTCTATGTGGCGCTGGACGCACCGGTGAAGTTCACGGTGCTCAAGCTGCGCAACGAATCGGGCGGGTCGCGGCGCTTGTCGGTGACCGGATATGTGGAATGGGTTCTGGGAGATCTCCGCCCCAAAACGGTGATGCATGTCATGACCGAGGTCGATTCGGCCACGGGAGCGCTCTTCGCGCGGAACCCCTACAATACCGACTTCCCTGGGCGGATTGCCTTCTTCGACGCGGACGAGGGGACTCGAAGCATGACCGGCGACCGGACTGAATTTCTGGGGCGGAACGGCACGCTTCAGAGCCCTGCCGCCATGGGTCGTTCACGACTATCCGGGAAAATGGGCGCCGCCTTGGATCCATGCGGCGCCATCCAACTGCCCTTCGAACTGCCTGATGGTCGCGAACGCGAGCTGAGCTTCAGGCTTGGCATGGGCAGAGATGTTGACGATGCCCGTCAGCTCGTCCGGCGCTTTCGAGGCGCCGCGGCCGGCCGGGCTGCGCTCGAGACGGTGTGGCAACATTGGACGCAGACGCTGGGGACCGTGCATGTGGAGACACCCGATCAGACCCTCAACGTGCTGGCTAATGGCTGGCTGTTGTATCAAACGCTGGCGTGCCGGCTCTGGGCGCGAAGTGGCTACTATCAGTCGGGGGGCGCCTTCGGATTCCGCGATCAGTTGCAAGACGTGATGGCGTTGGTTCACGCCAAGCCAGGGCTTG
>Ga0308175_100002884_pt1 | contig 11811 bp, 8 predicted proteins | sample PhyCR1_3_FD_203893 | JGI IMG/M metagenome (GOLD analysis project Ga0308175, IMG submission 203893) | Soil microbial communities from UC Gill Tract Community Farm, Albany, California, United States - DLSLS.C.R1 | ecosystem: Environmental > Terrestrial > Soil > Agricultural land | place: USA... | reverse complement strand
TGTGAAGTGCCGGCTCCTGGTGGGATGTGCTGTCGGGCGTGGGCCGGTCAGGAGGCCGGCGGCACGTAGCCGGACGGCTCCGGGCCGAGGTCGACGATCGCGGCCACCGGGCCGCCGCCGTCTGGCCCCTGGTGCGCCGCTGACACCGACACGAACACTGCTGGGTCGCCGGTCACCGCGGCGGTGACCCCGCCCACGCAGGCCTTGATCTGCCGGTGCCAGTGCACGTCGGAGTCGTCGAGCATGGCGTTGCGCCGCCCGTGGACGGTGCCGTCCTGACTGGCCTCGCACTTGAGGAAAACGTTGACCAGCCGGCCTTCCAGGTCGCTGGTGTGCGGGCGCTCGGGAAGATCGAGCCCGGCGTCTCGGATGGCCTCCCAGATCCCGTCCTGGTCCAGCGCGTCGCGCATCACCGAGTGCCCGATCCGGTAGCGGCCGCCGACGCCGCGGGCGTTGCCGACCACCACCACCTGGGCACGGTCCAGCTCCACGCCGCTGGAGCAGGAGGCCACCGAGGAGTACAGCGACCGGTCGTGCATCACGTCCTCGTCGCTCGGCTTGCCGATCTCCCCCAGCGCGTAGGCGATGCCCAGCGCGGTGCACCCGTTGGAGAGGTCCATCGACTCGTGCGTGTGCTCGGTCCACACCGTCTTGCCGCGGCTCTTCGCGTCCCGGATGGTGTGGATGGTCAGCAGCGGGGTCTTGGTCTGCACGTAGTGCACGTCGGCGACGTCGGTGATCCCGGCGCGCTGCATCGCCTCCTTCACCGCGGCGGCGACCTTCTCGACCATGGCGACCCGTCCGATGTCCTCCGGCAGCAGCGTGTCGCTCATCGCGAACCCGACGGTCAGCCGCGGTTCGTCGGTTGCCTCCGCCTGGTCCGCCGGCAGGGTGGCGAACACCGTCGCGTGCGGGCTGATCACCCCGTCGGTGCCACCCGACCACACGATCGGCACCTGGGCGACCTCCTCCGGGGACCGGGTGCCCTTGTCGACCAGCACCTCCCGGAAGGCATGGTCGGCGATGATCCGGGTGTAGTCGTTGACGCCGCCGTTGCCCTCGGTCTTGCCGACCACGGCGATCACCCGGTCCGCGTCCATGACCCCTTTGTCGATCAGCTCCGCGAGCCCGCTGGCGTCGGACACGTTCAGCAGCGGGATCTTCCGCACCTCGATCGGCTCTGGCATGGGTTCTCCTTCGTTGTCGGTTCGTGGTTTCGAGACGCTCACGTCGTTCGCTCCTCAACCACCGGTGCTGTCGGGTACGACGACCGTGCCGGCCGAACCGGCGACGGCGTCCTGGATCTGTTGCAGGCTGCCGATCACGGCGTACCGCCCGCCCTGCTCGACGAACCGGCACGCGGCGTCGACCTTCGGGCCCATCGACCCGCTGCCGAAGTGGCCCTGCGCGGCGTACTCACGCAGCTGGCGCACCGTCACCGTGCCGAGCGGCTGCTCGTCCGGGCTGCCGTAGCCGAGCACGGCGTTCGGCACGTCGGTGGCGATCACCAGCACGTCGGCGGCGACGGTCCGCGCCAGCACCGCGGCGCCGAGGTCCTTGTCGATGACCGCCTCGACACCCCGTAGGGCGCCGTCCTCCCGGACCACCGGGATGCCGCCGCCTCCGTTGGCGACCACGACGAACCCGGCGTCCACCAGCGCGCACACCGCCGGCGCGTCCAGGATCTCCAACGGCTCCGGGGAGGCGACCACTCGGCGCCAGCCCTTGGACCCGCGGTCCTCCCAGGTCTCGCCGTGCTCGAGGAGCACCTGCGCGTCCTCGCGGGACAGGTACCGCCCGATCGGCTTGGTGGGCCGTTCGAACCCCGGGTCGGACGCGTCCACGAGGGTGCGGGTGACCACGGTCGCGGTCCGCCGGCTCGACCCGCGCAGGGCCAGCGACTCCTCCAGCGCGTTCATCAGCACGAACCCGAGCGTGGCCTGGGTCTGCGCCCCGCACCAGTCCAGCGGCACGGGAGGTACGACGGACGCCGCCAGCTCGTTCTTGACCAGCAGGTTGCCCACCTGCGGCCCGTTGCCGTGAGTGACCACCACCCCCACGTCGCGCGCCACCAGGTCGGCGACCGACTCCATCGCCACCCTCGCCGCCGCGATCTGGTCCTCCGGACGCGCGCTCCCGTCGGCGGCGGTCATCGCGTTCCCGCCCAGCGCCAGCAGCACCCTCATCGGCTCCCCCTCCTCATCGGCCACCTGCCACGCGCAGGGTCGCGCCGGTCACGTAGGGGCACTCGTCGCCGAGCAGCCAGGCGATGGCCGCGGCTACTTCCTCCGGCTCGCCCGGGCGGCCCAGCGGCACGCCCGCGCTGATCCGCTCGAGGCGCCCGGGGTCCCCGGCGGCGGCATGGATGTCGGTGCGCACCAGCCCGGGCGCCACCCCGTTGACGCGCACGCCGTCCGCCGCGACCTCCTGGGCGAGACCGAGGGTGAGCGTGTCGACGCCGGCTTTCGCGGCCGCATAGTGGACGTACTCGTGCGCCGACCCCAGGGTGGCCGCTCCCGAGGACACGTTGACGATCACGCCTCCGCGTCCGCCGTGCGAGACGCCCATCGCCAAGACCGCACGCCGGGCGCAGAGCACGGCACCGGTCAGGTTCAGGTCGATGACCCGGCGGATCACCTCGACCGGGGTGTCCGCGAGGTCGCCGATGTGCAGGGTGGCTCCTGCGTTGTTCACCAGCCCGGTCACCGCGCCCTGCTCGGCGGCCTCGTCGAAGAGCTGGTCGACGGCTGCCGGGTCGGTCACGTCGGCGAGCACCACGCGGCAGCGGGCGCCCTTGGCCCGGACCAGCTGCGCGGTGCGCTCGGCTGCGTCCTTGTCGGAGAGGTACCCGAGCACCAGGTCGTGGCCAGCCGCGGCGAGCCGGACCGCGGTGGCCGCACCGATCCCGCGGCTGCCGCCGGTGACCACGGTGAGCGGCCGTGCCCCGTTCATCGGTCCACCCAGTCCACGTCGGCAGCGGTGGCGCCTGCGGCCAGCCGGGCGTAGCCGGGGCCCCTGTCGAAGAACGGCTGCTCTCCTCGCTCGGAGCGCATCCGCTCCCGTAGCCCGTCGCTGGCCGGCTCGTCCACCGTGGGGACCTCGGGGGTCCCGCCCACCACGACCCCGTAGTGAGCGCGGGCACCGGCCACGGACACCTTGCCCCAGAGCACGTCGCGGGCCACCTCGTCGTACGGCCGCTCCAGCGGGTCGCCCCACCCGCCACCGCCGGTGGTGCGGATCCGGATCACCTCGCCGGCGCGCACCGGTTCGGCGTCGGCGAGGGCGTCGACCTCGCGCTCGTGCGGGCCGCCGGGGTCGATGGTGACCTGGAACGGCTTGCCGGCCTTGCCGCCGCGCACTCCCCAGCAGGACAGGATCGACCGGTCCGCGATGGACATGAAGTGCGCGTCCGCCAGCATCCGGATGTGCTTCTCGTAGCCGAGCCCGCCGCGGTGCCGGCCGGCTCCCCCGCTGTCCACGGCCAGGCCGAGCCGCTCCACGACGAACGGGAACCGGGACTCGGAGAACTCCGTGGGCAGGTTGCGGGAGTCGGGGACCACGTGGATGGTGTCCTCGCCGTCGGCGTAGTAGCGCCCGCCCGAGCCGCCGCCGAGCACCTCGCGCATGAGGTACGGCGCGCCGTCCCGGTCGGTGCCGTAGACACCGGTGTAGCGGATCGTCTCCTGGTCGGCGGGCATCCGCCCGTCCACCGCCTTGGCGAGCACCCCGGCCAGCACGCCGAGCAGCCGCAGGATCACGAACGTGCGGGCGTTGGTCGGTGCCGGGAACTCCGGGGTGAGCAGGGTGCCCTTGGGCGGGAAGCGCATCTCGATCAGCGGCACCACGCCCTCGTTGACGTCCAGCTCGGCCATCCGTTCCGGACTGTCGGCGAGGTTGCGCAGGATCGGGGCCAGCCACTTCTTCAGGAAGTTGCCGTCGGCGTAGTCGCCGCAGTGGTTGATCGGCCCCTTCGCCTGAGGCGCGGTGCCGTGGAAGTCCAGGACCAGCCGCTCGCCACCGGGGTCGTCGGCCGCGGTGCGGGTCAGCGTGATCCGCTGGGTGTGCAGCTTCGGGTCCTCCACCCCGTCATGCTCGGCGTAGTCCTCCCACACGTAGCTGCCGACCGGGATCTTGGCCAGGATCTCGCGGCGGAACGTCGCGGTGGTCGCCTCGAGGATCGCGTCGAAGCAGGCCTCGACGGTCTCCTTGCCGTAGCGGGCGAACAGCTCGGCCATCCGGCGCGCACCCATCAGGCAGGCCGAGCACTCGGCGTCCAGGTCGGCGGCCAGCGACTCGGGCATCCGCGAGTTGCGGGTCATGATCTTCAGCGCCTGCTCGCACGGCACACCCTGGTCCCACAGCCGGATCGGCGGGACCATCAGGCCCTCCTCGAACACGCTGGTGGCGCGGCTCGGCATCGAGCCCGGCACCGCCCCGCCGATGTCGTCGTGGTGGCCGAAGGCCTGCACGAAGGCGACGACCTCGGGCCCGTTCCCGCTGTCGTGGAAGACGGGAGCGGTGACGCACAGGTCGGGGAGGTGACCGATGCCGCCCTCGGACAGGTAGACGTCGTTGTGGAAGAACACGTCGCCGGGCCGCATGGACTCGATCGGGTAGTCGCGGACCACTGGGTGCACCAGCGCCGAGTAGGACCGGCCGGTCAGCTTGCGCAGCCTCCGGTCGTGGATGCCGGCCCGGTAGTCGTGCGCGTCGCGGATCATCGGCGACCGCGACGTGCGCCCGATGGCGGTCTCGACCTCCTTCTCCACCGAGGCGAGGTAGCCCTCGACGATCTCCACCAGCACGGGGTCCACCGACTTGTCAGCAGGTGACCCGGGCATAGCCGGGTGAGGCACTGACAAGTCGGTCATGAGGTGCTCCTGGTGATCCCGAGGTTGCCGTAGTCGTCCACCCGGGCGGCGAAGCCGGGGTGCAGCGGAACGGTGGAGCTGAACTCCTCCAGCACCGCGGGCCCCTCGACGACGTCGCCGGCGCCGAGCCGGGACCGGTCGAAGACCGCCGCCTCCACCCAGTCGTCGAAGTACACCCGCCGCGACCCGGTCCGCGCCGACGACGCACCTCGGCCCGGTCCCGCCCGTTGCACCGGCGGCTTGCGGATCGGGCCCACGCCGGTGACCCGCAGGTTGACCCACTCCACCTGCTGCCGCTGGTCGTTGCGGAAGTCGTAGTCGTACAGCGCCCGGTGCTCGTCGTGGAAGTTTGCGGCCACGGTGTCGAGCAGCGCCCGGTCGACGGGCCCGTCCGGCACGTCGACCCGCACCTCGTAGGCCTGCCCGAAGTAGCGCAGGTCCGCGGTGCGCACGAACCGGCGCTCCTCGGACGCGAACCCCTCCCGGCCCAGCGCCGCGTCGGCGCTGGCGTGCAGCTCGTCGAGCACCTCCTGGACCCGGGCCGGGTCGAGCGCGGCGTGCCGGCTGACCGCGGTGCGCACGTAGTCGTTGCGCACGTCGACGGTGAGCAGGCCGTACGCCGACAGGTTGCCGGGGTTGCCCGGCACCAGGACCCCTTCGAGACCGAGGATGTCCACCAGCCGGCAGGCCAGCAGCGACCCGGAGCCGCCGAAGGTGACCATGGTGAACGCGCGCACGTCCAGGCCGCGGTTGACCGTGACCTGGCGCAGCGCGTTGGCCTGGTTCCACGCCGAGATCTCCAGGATCCCGGCCGCGCACTCCTCGAGCCCGAGCCCGAGCCGCTCCGCCAGCGCTGAGACACCCTTGACGGCCAGGTCGACGTCCAGCGGCACCTCGCCGCCGAGCAGGTGCGGCGGGATCCGTCCGAGCACCGCGTGCGCGTCGGTGATGGTGGGCTCCTCGCCCCCGGTGCGGTAGCACATCGGGCCGGGCGCCGCGCCGGCCGACTGCGGCCCGACCTTGAGGGTGCCCTCGGGGGAGATCCAGGCGATCGAGCCACCGCCCGCGCCGACGGTCACCACGTCGATCATCGGGATCTTGCTCGGGTAGGCCCCGATGGTGCCCTCGGTGGTCAGCGCGGGCCGGCCGTCGATGACCACGGTCACGTCCGTCGACGTACCCCCACCGTCGAGGGTGACGACCCGGCGGAACCCCGCTCGCTCGGCGACCACGGCGGCGCCGAGCGCCCCGGCGGCCGGACCGGACAGCACGGTGGTGATCGGCTGGTGCACGACCTCCTCGGCGCTCAGCACTCCCCCGTTGCTCTTCATCACGTAGAACGGAACGCTCCGTTGGTCGCGCCTGTCGAGACCGCCCTTCGACGTGGTCCCGACAGGGTCGACCAGCGTGGCCAGGTTGGCGGCGATGTTGGCGACGTAGCGGCGGATGTCGGGCTTGACGGCGGCGTCGACCAGCGTGGTCACCGACCGTTCGTACTCGCGGTACTCGCGCAGCACCTCGCTGGACAGCGAGATCACCGCGTCGGGGTGCTCGCGTTCGAGGACCTCCCGCATCGCCCGCTCGTGGGCGTCGTTGGCGTAGGAGTGCAGCAGGCAGACGCCGATGGTGGCGATGCCCTGGTCGCGGAACCAGCGCGCCACCGCGGTGGCGGCCTCGGGGTCGAACGGCCGGATCTCGCTGCCGTCGAAGGCCAGCCGGCCGGGCACCGTCTTGACCCGGTGCGCGGGCACGATGCGGTCCGGCTTCACCCAGAAGTAGGAGTTGCCGTAGCCGTCGGGCACCGACTGCCGCGCGATCTCCAGGACGAACTCGTAGCCCTCGGTGGTGATGAAGCCGAGGTTGGCGACCTTGCCCTCGAGCAGCTTGTTGGTGGCCACCGTGGTGCCGTGGCTGACCGCCGCCACCGTCTCCGGACCGGCGTCGAGCAGGCCGAGGGCCTTGTGCACCCCGGTCATGAAGCCGATCGCCGGGTCCTGCGGCGTCGACGGGGTCTTGGTGGCCACCATCACACCGGTGCGCTCGTCGACGGCGACCACGTCGGTGAACGTCCCGCCGGTGTCGATGCCGAGACGGACCCGCTCCTCACTCACAGCGCGGGCCGCCGTTCCCCGACCCGGGTCAGCTGCTCGTAGGCGTGCGCGACCTCGAGCAGCCGGCGCTCGGCGCGCGGGGCGGCGACGACCTGGATGCCGACCGGCCAGCCCTCCGGCGTGAACCCGGCGGGCACCGAGATCGCGGGGCAGCCGGTCACGGTGAGCAGGTAGGCCGAGCGCATCCAGTCGAGGTACGTCGCCTGGGGTCGGCCGTTCACCTCGGCGGGGAACTCCTCGTCCGCGTCGAACGGAGGCACCTGGCTGACCGGGAGCACCAGCACGTCGTACTTGGAGAAGAACACCCGGATCTTCTCCGCCAGCGACGTCATCCGCTGGTAGGCCGCCGACACGTCGGCCCCGGTGAGGTCCTGCCCGGCCCGGATGTTGTCGGCGAGTGACGGCTTGAACGCGTCCGGGTGGCGCTCCAGCATCGAGCCGTAGAGCGCCCAGAACTGCCAGGCGCGCAGGGTCCGGAAGACCCGGTCGGCACCGGTGAGGTCCGGGTGGTCCTCCTCCACCTTGGCGCCGCCGTCCGCGAGCACCCGGCCCTGGTCGGAGACGATGCCCGCCACCCCGCGGTCCACTTCGAAGGCGCCGCCCAGGTCGACCGAGAGAGCGACCCGCAGCCCGTCGAGGCTGCCCTCCAGCGGCGGTGCGAAGGCCGACCCCGGGGTCTCCAGGGACATCCGGGCACGGGTGCTCGGCCCGGCCACCACCGACAGCAGGAGTGCCAGGTCTTCCACGCTTCGGGCCATCGGGCCGGACACGGAGGTGAGCTCCCAGGCGTTGGCCGTCGGCCACGTGGGCACCCGGCCCACGCTCGGTCGGAGCCCGACCACGTTGCAGAACGAGGCCGGGTTGCGCAGCGACCCGCCCATGTCGCTGCCGTCGGCCAGCGGCACCATCCCCGCGGCGAGCGCCGCGGCGGCGCCGCCGCTCGACCCGCCGGCGGACCGGGACAGGTCGTAGGGGTTGCGGGTGGTCCCGAAGATCGGGTTGAAGGTGTGGCTGCCCGCCGCCCACTCCGGGACGTTGGTCTTGCCGATCACCAGCGCCCCGGCGGCGCGGATGCGCTCGGCGAGCAGCTCGTCGCGCTTGGAGACGTAGTCGCGGCGCAGCGGCGAGCCGAAGGTGGTGCGCCAACCGGCGACCTCGTGGGTGTCCTTGAACGCGAACGGCAGCCCGTGCAGCGGGCCGAGCTCCGCTCCCGAGGCGGTCTTCTGGTCCGCGGCCGCGGCCTGCTCCCGCGCCCGGTCCGGGTCGAGACTGACCACCGCGTTCACCCTCGGGTTGGTCTGCTCGATCCGCGCGAGGTGCAGGTCGAGCAGCTCGCGGGCCGAGACCTGCTTGGCGGCCACCGCGGCCGCCATGGCCCGCGCGGAGCTGTAGACGTCGACGGCGGCCATCAGCGGCGCCGTCCCGCGATCCAGCCGCCGACCAGTGCGCCGAGCAGCGCCGCGGCGGCACCGACCGCTACGCCGGTCGCGAAGCCCGGGCCGGCTCTTCGGGCCGCGGCCGGCGCCGTGAACACGGTGCCCGGCGCCACGGCAGGCGCCGGCTGTGGTGCCCCCGGCACGTCGGGCTGCGCCTCACCGGCGACCGGGCTGGTGCCGGCGAGCAGCACGGCGTCGACGTTGCGGAAGAACTCCTCAGCCATCTTCTTCGACGCGCCGGTGAGCATTCGCTGGCCGACCCCGCCGATCATGCCGCCGACGATCGCATCGGCGTCGTAGGACAGCACCGTGCCACGGTCCGGGTGGTCCTCCAGCCGCACCGAGACGTCGGCGCCGATGGTGCCCGGTGCGCCGGAACCCTGGGCGTGCATCCGGAACGAGCTGGGCTCCTCGTGGTCGCTGAGCCGCACCTCCCCGTCGTACACCCCCTGCACGGAGCCGACACCGGCCGAGACCGTCATCCGGTAGGTGTCGTCGCCGACCGCCTCGAGCCGCCGGCACCCCGGGATGGTGGCCACCAGCACCGCGGGGTCGTTGAGGGCCTTCCAGACCGTGGCCCGGTCCGCGGTCAGGGTGGTCGTGCCGGTGATGTTCATGTGCGTTTCCTTCGAAGGTCGAACAGCTCGCTGGGGCTGATGGGCATGCGGCGGATGGTCACCTGCTCAGCGTCCTCGATCGCGGCGGCGATGGCAGCCGACCCGGGGATCACGCCGGCCTCGCCGGCGCCCTTGACGCCGAGCGGGTTCAGCGGCGACGGGGTGACCAGGTGGTCGATCTCGATGGTGGGCACCTCGGAGGCGTAGGGCATCAGGAAGTCCATGAACGACGCGTTCAGCAGCTGCCCGTGCTCGTCGTAGACCAGCCGCTCGTAGAGCGCGCCGCCCACGCCCTGGGCCACGCCGCCGTGGATCTGGCCCTCGACGATCATCGGGTTCACCAGGGTGCCGCAGTCGTGCACGACGCAGTACCGCAGGATCCGAACCTCGGCGGTGTCCGGGTCGGTCTCCACCACCACCGCGTGCATGCCGTTGGCGAAGGTGGACCGGGTCGGCGAGTAGAAGTCCACGGCTTCCAGACCCGGTGCCTCGCCGGCCTCCACCGGCGGGGTGTTCGGGTCGGCGGGTGCGGCGAACTGGGTGGCCGCGCCCGCCGCCTCGTCGAAGGCGTAGCGGAGCGGGTTGGACAGCACCGCGACGGTGCCCAGGTCGATTCCCGCCTCCGGCGCACCGGCAACCTGGACCCGCCCGTCGACGATCTCGAGGTCCTCCACCGCGGCCTCCAGCGCCGTGGAGGCGATGCGCAGCGCCTTGTCCCGGACCTTGCGGGCGGTGAGCGCGACCGCGCTGCCGCTCATCACCGCGGTGCGTGAGGCGAAGGTGCCCACGGCGTACTTGAACCGGCGGGTGTCCCCGGTGGTCACCCGGATCCGGTCGAAGGGCACGCCGAGCTCGTCGGCCACGATCTGGGCGAGCATGGTGGCGTGGCCCTGACCCTGGCTGGTCAGGCCCGTGGACACGACCACGCTGCCGTCGGTCTCCACCCGCACGTGCCCGCCCTCGTAGGGGCCGACGCCGGTGCCCTCGACGTAACAGGCCAGCCCGATGCCGACCCGGCGGCCATCCTCGGCCGCCTGCGCCCGGAACGCCTCGAACTCGTCCCAGCCGACCAGCTTCTTGAGCTTGGCGAGGGTGGCCGGGTAGTCCCCGGAGTCGTAGAGCAGCTGCCGGCCGTCCTGGAAGACCAGGCCCTGGTCGTAGGGCATCTCCGCAGGGAGGATGAAGTTGCGCTCCCGCACCACCGTGCGGTCCAGGCCGCGCTCGGCGGCGATCGCGTCCATGGTCCGCTCCATCACGAAGCAGCCCTGGGGCCGTCCGGCCCCGCGGTACGGCGTGACCATCACGGTGTTGGTGTAGAGCGACGAGAACTCGACGCGATACACCGCCGGCTTGTACGGGCCGAGCAGCTGGGTGGAGGTGATGATCGGCACGATCAGCCCGTAGGGCACGTAGGCCCCGTTGTCGTGCCAGAACCGCACGGACAGCCCGAGCAGCCGGCCGTCGTCGTCGTACCCCACCCGGACGTGGTGCAGCTGGCCGCGCTCGTGGGCGCTGGACACGAAGTGCTCACGGCGGTCCTCGGTCCACTTCACCGGCTGCTGCAGCCGGCAGGCCGCCCAGGGAACGAGCACCTCCTCCGGCCACGGGTGCACGATCTTGACCCCGAACCCGCCGCCGACGTCGGGGGTGACCACCTCGACCCGGTCCACCGGCAGCCCGAGCTTGGCCGCGATGGCCTGCCGGACGCTGGTGGCGGTCTGCGTGGAGGTGTGCACGAGCAGCGACTTGTCGTCGTCGTCCCACCGGGCCAGCACGCCCTTGCCCTCCAGCGGGGTCGAGGCGCTCCGCTCGATCTCGAGCTCGAGCTCGAGCACGTGCGGGGCGGAGTCGATCGCGGCGTCGGCGTCCCCGGTCTGCTGGACCATCACCGCGGCCACGTTGCCGGGCACGTCCTCGTGCACCAGGTGGTCGGCGGTCCGGGCTGCCTCGATGCCCACCACGGCCGGCAGCGGGGCGTACTCGACGCGGATGCGCTGGGCGGCGTCCTCGGCGAGGTAGCGGTTGCGGGCCACCACCATGGCCACCGCCTCGCCGACGTGGTTCACCTCCTCGCGGGCGAGGGCGTACTGCGTGCGGCCGTGGGTCAGGCTCGGGTGCGGGATCAGCAGCGGCAGCGGCTCGGCCATCCGGCCGTCGAGGTCCTCGTAGGTGTAGATCGCGACCAGCCCGTCGACCTCGAGAGCATCGGTGACGTCGATGTCGACGATGCGTGCGTGCGCGTGCGGGCTGCGCACCAGCGCCGCCTCCAGCGCGTCGTGCCCGAGGTCGTCGAGGTAGCGGCCGTTCCCGCTGACCAACCGCTGGTCCTCGGTGCGGGTGATCCGCTCGCCGAACATGCGCGTGCTCATGCGGGGTCGCCGTTCGCGGGCTCAGAGACGGTCGCCTCGGCGGACTTCAGCACGGCGGCCACGATGTTCTGGTAGCCGGTGCATCGGCACAGGTTGCCGGAGATCGCCTCCCGCGCCTCGGCCTCGGTCGGCGCCCGGTTCTCCCGCAGGTAGGCGGTCACCGTGGTGACGAACCCGGGGGTGCAGAAGCCGCACTGCAGCGCGTGACAGTCCCGGAACGCCGCCTGCACCGGGCCGAGCGAGCCGTCTGCGGCACAGCAGCCCTCGATGGTGGTCACCTCGGCCCCGTCCACGCTCACCGCGAACAGCAGGCAGGAGCGCATCGGTGCGCCGTCCACGAGGACGGTGCAGGCCCCGCACACCCCGTGCTCACAGCCCACGTGGGTGCCGGTCAGGCCCAGGTCGTG
>Ga0308175_100002883_pt1 | contig 11811 bp, 10 predicted proteins | sample PhyCR1_3_FD_203893 | JGI IMG/M metagenome (GOLD analysis project Ga0308175, IMG submission 203893) | Soil microbial communities from UC Gill Tract Community Farm, Albany, California, United States - DLSLS.C.R1 | ecosystem: Environmental > Terrestrial > Soil > Agricultural land | place: USA... | reverse complement strand
GTGGAGGGGGGGCGGATCGCCCTCTGGGTGGAGGACGAGGGGCCGGGGCTGCCGGCCGGCGCCGCCGCCGGGCCGCTGTTCGACCCCTTCGTGCGCCGCGTGGGGGAAGGGGAGGAGCCGGAGACGGCCGGCATGGGGCTCGGGCTCTGGATCGTGCGCTCGATCGTCGAGCGCCACGGCGGCGCGATCGAGGCCGGGCCCGGCGCCGCCGGCCGGGGGACCCGCTTGCGGATCCTCCTGCCCCTCGCACGGCCCAGGGAGGAGGCGGCCGCGTGAAGATCCTGGTGGTGGACGACGATCTGGAGCTCTCCAATCTGATCGGCTATGCCCTGCGGCAGGCCGGCTACATGGTGGTCGAGGCGGGGGACGGCGTGGCCGCGATCGCGGCCTTCGAGCGCGAGTCGCCGGCCCTGGTGATTCTCGACGTCAACCTGCCGCGGCTCTCGGGGCTGGAGGTCTGCCGGAAGATCCGCGCCGCCTCGCGCGTGCCGGTGATGATGCTCACCGTCAGGAGCGCCGAGGAGGACCAGGTGCAGGCGCTCGACCTCGGCGCGGACGACTACCTCACCAAGCCCTTCAGCCCGCGCACCCTGCTCGCCCGCGTGCGCGCCCTGCTGCGCCGGGCCGGCGAGGAGAAGCCGCTGCCGCTGGCGGCCGGCGACCTCAGCCTCGACCTGGAGCTGCAGTCGGTGTCGGTGCGCGGCGCCGGGCCCGTGCGCCTGACCCGGCTGGAGCTGCGCCTGCTCCAGATCCTGCTCGCCAACGCCGGCCATACCCTCCCCGCCGAGCGTCTCCTGGCCCACGTCTGGGGCTCCCGCGGCTCGGGCGACCGCCAGCTCCTCAAGCAGCTCGTCCATCGCCTGCGCCAGAAGATCGAGGCCGACGCGGCCGAGCCGCGCTATCTGGTGACGGTGAGCGGGGTGGGGTATGTGTTGCGGGTGACGGGGGAGGAGTGAGCGCCCGGGGATGAATCCCCGGGCGGCCCCTACCTCGACGCCCGCCGCCGGCGCCGCAGGTGGGGGTCGGTGTCGTCCAGGTCCCGGTGGGGTGCGATGCGCTTGGGTCCGCCCGCGCGGTGGGCCAGACGCAGGGCCTTGCGGCCGGCCGCCTCGGCCTCCTCGGGGCGACCGAGGTCGCGCAGCAGCGCCGCGCGGGCGCTTTCGAGCTCGGCCTTCTCCAGCAGGTCGCCGCTCCCCATCTCCAGCATCGTCCGGGCCTGCTCCAGCGCCGTCCCGGCGGCCGCGAGATCCCCGCCGACCCGCCGGGCCTGCGCCAGGGCGATCAGCGCCTCGGCCTGAAAGTCGCGCACCCGCTCCTCGCCGTAGAGGGCGGGGGAGAGACTCTGCGCGGTCACCAGGGCCAGCTCCGCGGCCTGGAGCGCCGCTTCAGGCTCGCGCTCCAGCAGAGCCTGGGAACGCTTGCGCAGGCATTCATAGAGTCCCCAGGTCTGGAACCGCCGGTCGTTGCGGATCAGGATCGCCCGCCGGGCGGGCGTATGGCTCTCGAGGAGAGCCCACAGACGGTCCGCGTCCCGTGTCTCCTGTGTCAGCCGCTCGTGGCTCCGCCGTGTCCTCTCCATGGCCCGGCGGAGCGCATCCTCATACTCTTCCGGCTCGGCCGCGTCCGGAAGCCCGGCCTCCGGGGTTCCCCGCCACGCGTTGCGTGCGGCTTGCGAAACCAGCCGGCGGACGATCTCCTGGCGTTCCCGGCCTCCCGCCTCCGGCTGGAAGAGCTGCTCGATGTCGGTCCAGGAGAGAGCTTGCGGCGCGTTCTTCTCGATCTGCATTCTCGGGCCCTCCCGATCAAGGCAATGCACAGCAACCTGTGCGATTCCCGTCCCGAAAATCACTGAAAGCAGGAACCGTGCCTACATTTATCGGGAAACCCTGAGACCGCCTCTCCAGGCGGGGCTCGGGACGCGGCGGGGTGGGCGGGCGCTCCGGAAGGCCGTCAATCTGGCATTCTCTTTGCCACAGGAGGGTGCCATGGACGTGATGACCATCCCTCACATGACCCATCCGGGGCTGCTGATCGCGATCGGCGGCGCCGAGGACAAGACCCGGGAGCGCCTCATCCTGCGCTACTTCCTGGAGGCGGCCGGCGGCGACGACTCCAGCATCGTGGTGCTGGCGACCGCCTCGGAGGCGCCGGATACGGGGGAACGCTACGCCGACCTCTTCCTGGCCCTGCGCGCCGAGAACGTCGAGGTGCTGAAGATCGAGACCCGCGAGGACGCCATGGAGGCGGGCCCCGAGGCGCACGACCTGCTGGAGTACGCGACCGGGCTGTTCATCACCGGCGGCAGCCAGCTCAAGCTCTCCTCCGTGCTCGGCGGCACCGAGATCGCGCAGACCATCCGCGCCCGCCACGCCGCGGGCATGGTGGTGGCCGGCACCAGCGCGGGCGCGGCCCTGCTCTCCGAGCACATGATCGCCTTGGGGGAGAGCGGCGCCACGCCGCGCCGCCGGCTGGTCCATCTCGCCAAGGGGCTGGGCCTCGCCCCCGACCTGGTGATCGATCAGCATTTCCGCCGCCGGGATCGCCTGGGGCGGCTGCTGACAGCACTTTCTTACAATCCCTCCCCTCTCGGCGTGGGCATCGACGAGGACACGGCGGCGATCATCAGCGGCAACGGCGAGCTCTCGGTGCTCGGCGCCGGGGCGGTGATGGTGGTCGACGCCTCGCGGATGAAGTTCACCGACAGCCACGCCATCCACCGCGGCCAACCGGTCGCCATGATGGGCCTGAAGCTCGACTTCCTCACCACCGGCTGCCGCTACGACCTCAAGAACCGCGCGGGGATCACCCCGCCCCCCATGGTCCACCTCGACCCCGTCGACCGGCGCTCTCCCGAGCGGCCGCCGGTGATGACGGAGACGGAGGAGGTGGCGGTGGGGTCGGAGGATGGGGGGGAGTAGGAGGAGCCTCCTCCGCCGCCCGGGATTGAAATCCCGGGCTACCCACGGCCGTCCCATCCGGGACTTCCAATCTCATTTTTCTTGCAGAGCCCCGGGCAGGGGCGTCCGCCGGTAGCCCGGGATTTCAATCCCGGGCGGCGGAGGACGAGGGCCCCATGGCACACGCCTTGCTCTCAATACCCCCATCTTTGACACCAGGAAACCTACTTCCGGAGAGACGTCGCATCATGAAAATCCTGGAGACCCGGGTCTATCGCGGCCCCAACCTCTACGCCCTCTGGCCCGTCATCCGGCTGCGGATCGATCTCGAGGAACTGGAAGACTTCCCCACGGCCAAGCTGCCGGGGCTCACCGATAAGCTGCTGGAGAGGATCCCCTCTCTCTGGGAGCACGGCTGCTCCTACGGCGAGGACGGCGGCTTCGTGCGCCGCCTGCGCGAGGAGGAGGGGACCTGGATGGGGCACGTGCTGGAGCACATCGCCATCGAGCTCCAGGTCCTCGCCGGCACGCCGGTCACCTTCGGCAAGACGCGCGGCGATCATCTGCCCAAGGGGCAATATCACGTCGTCTACAGCTACATCGAAGAGGAGGTGGGGCTCGCGGCGGGGGACCTCGCGCTGCGCCTGATCCGCCACATCCTGCCGCCCGAACGCGCGGATTACGACCCTTCTCCCTTCGATTTCCGCCAGGAGCTCGAGGCATTCATCCAACTCACCCAGCGGCGCGCTCTCGGACCCTCGACGGCCTCCCTGGTGCGCGCCGCCGAGGAGCGGGACATCCCCTGGATCCGCCTCAACGAGGGATCACTCGTGCAGCTCGGCTACGGCAAGTACCAGAAGCGCATCCAGGCGACCCTCACCAGCGAGACCCGCCAGATCGCCACCGAGATCGCCTCCGACAAGCGGCTGACCCAGCGCATCCTCGAGCAGCTCGGGCTGCCGGTACCGCGGCAGACGATCGTCTGCGAGCCGCAAGAGGCGGTGGAGGAGGCCGGGCAGATCGGCTTCCCGGTGGTCATCAAGCCGCTCGACGGCAATCACGGCAAGGCGGTGGCGATCAACCTCAAGACCCCCGAGCAGGTGACGGAGGCCTACGACAAGGCGCGCTCCTGGGGGCCGTACGTGATCGTCGAGTCCTATCAGACCGGCAACGACTACCGCATTCTGGTGATCGACGGCCGCGTGGCGGCCGTGGCCCAGCGCGTCCCCGGCCACGTGGTGGGAGACGGCCGGAGCACCATCGCGGAGCTGATCGAGGAGGTCAACCGCGATCCCCGGCGCGGCATCGGCCATGAGAAGGTGCTCACCCGCCTGGAGGTGGACGATCAGGCGCGGCGCCTGCTCGACGAGGCGGGGCTCACCCTCGGCTCCGTGCCGCCGGAAGGAAAGGTTTTCTACCTGCGCGCCACGGGAAACCTCTCGACCGGGGGCACGGCGATCGACATGACCGACGTGATCCACGAGGACAACCGGACGATGGCCGAGCGGGCGGTCAAGGCGGTCGGCCTCGACGTCGCCGGCGTCGACTTCGTCTCACCCGACATCAGCCGCAGCTACCGGGAGGTGGGCGGAGCGATCGTCGAGATCAACGCCGCGCCCGGCTTCCGCATGCATCTCGCGCCCACCGAGGGGAGGCCGCGCGACGTCGCCGGGCCGGTGATCGACATGCTGTTCCCGCGCGGCATCCGCTTCCGCATCCCCCTCGCCGCGATCACCGGGACGAATGGAAAAACGACCACCACCCGCATGGTCGGGCACATCCTCAAGCTCTCGGGCTACACGGTGGGAATGGCCACCACGGACGGCGTCTACATCGACGGCGTCCGCACCGTGCGTGGCGACATGACCGGCCCCTGGTCGAGTCAGCTCGTGCTGCGCGACCCGTCGATCGACGCGGCGGTGCTGGAGACGGCCCGCGGCGGCATCGTGCGCTCGGGGCTCGGCTGGCGCAAGTGCAATGTCGGGGCCGTGCTCAACGTCGCCGCGGACCACCTGGGCTTAGGCGGCATCGAGAGCCTGGAGGACCTCGCCAAGATCAAACAGATCATCGCCGAGGTCGCCCAGGACTACTGCGTGCTCAACGCCGACGACGAGCGGGTGGTGAAGATGGCCGAGGCGAGCCCGGCCGAGCCGATCTGGGTCACCCTGGACCCCAAGAACGAGCTGGTGCGCAACCACGTGCGGTCCCGCGGCCGGGCGGTGGTCCTCGAGGAGGGGCTCAACGGCCGTATGGTCGTGCTCTACCAGGGGGAGCGGCAGATCCCGCTGTTGTGGGCCCGCCAGATCCCAGCCACCATCGAGGGGCGGGCGCTGCACAACATCCAGAACGCCATGTTCGCCGCCGCCGTGGCTCACGGCCTGGGGGTGGGGGTGGAGAACATCCGCCAGGGGCTGCGCACCTTCTCGACCGACTTCTTCCAGGCGCCGGGGCGGCTCAACTTCTACAACGAGCATCCGTTCCGCGTGCTGCTCGACTACGCCCACAACGCCCACGGCATGGAGGCGGTGGCGCGCACGATCCGCGAGCTCGCCGTCCACGGCCGCCGCGTCGGGGTGATCGCCGCCCCCGGCGACCGCCGCGACGAGGACATCCTCGCCCTGGCCGCCGCCGCGGCCCCCGCCTTCGATCTCATCCTCCTGCGCGAGGACGACGACCTCCGGGGGCGCCAGCCGGGCGAGTCGGCCGGCATCCTGCGCCAGGGGCTCCTCGCCACCGGCTTCTGCCCCGAGCGCATCGTGCCCGGCTATTTCGGCGAGGAGGAGGCGGTCCGCCGCGCCCTGGAGATGGCGCGGGCGGGAGACCTCCTGGTGATCTTCGGCGACAAGCTCGCCCGGATCTGGGAGCAGATCGTGAGCTTCAAGCCGGGGGTCGAGGAGAGGGTACGGGAGGAGACGTTGGTGGGGGCGGGGTCCGCCCGGGCATGAATGCCCGGGCTACGTTCCAACCGAAAAGCCGGCTGAAGCCGGCTCCAAAATCAGCTTTTCGGGGAGCCGGGCTCACTCGGCTTTTCGTTTGATGCGTAGCCCGGGGATTGATCCCCGGGCGGGCCGGCCGCCCCCACCGCCTCCAGCACCTCCTCCCGCTGCGTGTGCACCAGCAGGATCAGGAGATCCCCGGGCCGGGCCTCGGCCAGCGCTTTTCGCACCCCCTCGAGCTCCGAGCCGGCGTGCTCGATCCGTTCGGCGGGGAAGCCCTGGCGGCGGAGCTCGTCCTCCAGGATCGCCGGGACCTCGCCTGGCTGGCGTCCGCGGAGCATCTCGGGCAGCTCCTTGAGGACGATCCGGTCCGGCTCGAAGGGGAGGGCGGCGCGGGCGAGATCGCGGAGGGCTGCGTCGTCGCGGTCCCCGGCGTGGCCGAGCAGCAGCAGCCGGCGCTCGGCGGGGAGCGACCGCACGACCTCCAGCAGGGCCGCCAGACCGTGGGGATTGTGGGCGTAGTCGACGAGGACCCGGAAGCCGTCCCGCTCGAACAGGTTGGCCCGCCCGGGGTTGTCCTCCGGCCGGGTGCCGAACCGCCGCAGACCCGTCGCCATCGCGTCGGCGGGAACGCCGATCGCCGAGGCCATGGCCACCGCCGCGAGAGCGTTGGCCACGTTGTGCCGGGCGGCGCCGCCGAAGGTGACCGGGATCCGGTCGACCGTCGCCACCTCGATCCGCTCGCCCCCCCGGGCCAGCACCAGCGACCTCCCGTCGCAGAAGCACGCCTCGCCGCCGGCATCCAGGGCCCGGCGCACGAGCGGATTCCGGGGATCGAGGCTGAGCCAGAGGATGGGCGAGCGCAGCCCCGCCGCGGCCGCGACCAGCTCGGGATCGTCCGCGTTGAGCACGATCCGCCCCCGCGGCCCCACGGCGCGGGCGACCACCAGCTTGGCCGCCGCGAGCGCGGGGAGATCGAGGATGCCGAATTCGCCCAGATGATCGGCGGCGATGTTGGTGACCAGGGCGGCGTCGGCGCGGTCGACCGCCAGCCCCCGCCGCAGCAGCCCGCCGCGGGCGGTCTCCAGGATGGCGACCTCCACCCGCCGGTCGCGCAGCAGCGTGCGCGCTCCGCCGGGCCCTGAGAAATCCCCCCGCTCGATCACCTCGCCCCCGACCTCGATCACGTCCGTCGAGGTGGTGCCGGCCATCTGCTCCGAGGCGTCGACGAGGGCCGCGAGGAGCCGGACGGTGGTGGTCTTGCCGTTGGTTCCGGTGACCAGCAGCACGGGGATGTCGTGGACCTTGCTCCAGTCGACCTCGGCGGGATCGGGGAGGGCGCGCGCGGGCCAGGTGAGCGACCCCTTGCCGAGCCCCAGGGAGACGGCGCGGTCGTCCGCGAGGAAGGCCACCCTGTGGGCCGCGGCGCCGGCCTGGAGCGCCAAGAGGGCCGGATTGGCCTCGCGGGCGATCTCGTCGCGCAGCCGCGCCGCCGCCGACCGGAAGTCCGGCGCCTCCCGGCCCGTCACCGCCGTCTCGGCCGCCTCCCACGCCCAGTCGTTGATCTCGGTCGCGGTATAGAGGCCGTCGATGGGGGCGGTGATCGCCAGGCTGGCGCCGCCGGGGAACCGCCGGGCCGCGATCTCGGCGCCCGTCCACCCCACCGCGTCGAGCATCCGCCGCGCCTGCGCCGCCCACGCCGCCACCGCCGTCTCGGCCTCCTCCGGAGACAGCGCCACCTCCAGGATCGCCCCGGGGCGGTCGAGCAGGAGGTTCGGGCCGGTCAGCCGGCGGGAGTCGAGGAGCTCCATGGGGAGAAGAGTAGCAAAAGGGGCATGGCCCTCGCCCGGCCCGGATCCTGCCAAGGCGGCATGCGAGGCCGCGACTCCGGCGTGCGCGATTCGCCTCGTGAGGCGGACCCTTCAATCCGCGACGCGGACCCTCCAATCCGCGAGACGGACCGTCCGCCCCGCGAGGCGGGTACGCCAGATCCGGGGCGAGAGGCCCACGCCGGATCTGGAAGGGCTTGGAATCCGGCGTGACTCCTTCGCCCCGCGAGGCGAGCCGTCCACGCCGCGAGGCGGGCACGGCAGATCCGGGGCGAAAGGCCCACGCCGGATCTGTGCCGGTCCGCCCCGCGAGGCGAGCCTCCCACGAGCGGCCCCGGGCTCAACGGTCCCGCCGGGCCATCCGTATACCAGGACGCCTCAAACCGCTGACTCGAAGATCCTCCCGAAGAGGCAGACGCGGCTCTTTGACAATCGATGCAAAGTTTCATCCGGGGCGGATGAAACGGGGCTCTTCCGCTCTGCGCGGGTGGGAGAGCCCCGTCTTTTGTCGGCCGGACGGGAATCGGTGTCAGCGGCGCGCGTGCCGGCTCTTGACGTGCTCCTGCACTCCTCGCCTCAACTCCGCGAGGGCGCGAAGCTCGGGCGGGGCCTCGAACAGGGCCCGGTGGACGTCCTCGGAGGTGAAGCGAGGCGCCCGCCGGACTACGATATGGCCGTCCTCCTGGTCTTGCGCTGAGTACGAGATCGCCATGGCTGAATTGTACCTCTTCGACGTTTCTCTCACACCCCCGGCCACAGCCAGCGGAACACGAGCCCGGTGGCCAACGCGTACAGCGCGGCGTCGATGAGCCCCCGCAGCGAGCTCGGCCAGGGGATCCCCTTCCAGATCGAATCCTGGAAGTAGCCGAAGCCGTAGGCGGCGAAGGCGAGGGTCCCCGTGATCCGCATCACCTCCAGGCCGGGAGAGCCGGGGGAGAGCGTGTGGCGCGCCACGTAGGCGGCCACGAAGCTCACGAACAGGCAGAGCAGGAACCACTGCGCGAGGCCCGGGCCGAGCGCCGGTGGACCGTTGGGCCGGACCGTGAGGCCCACCACCGGGCCCTCCGTGAATTTCTTCACCATGGCGGGATCCTTCATCTGGGACGGCTCGCTGCAATAGGGGATGAAGTAGACGCCGGGGGACAGGCCGGCCTTGCGGATGGGGCCGGCGATCGCTTCCTCGTCCGGGAGCGGCTTGAAGTCGGCCTTGTGATACCTCAGGATCATGTGGAGGAGAAAGCTGAGGAAGAACACCGCGACAGCCGAAACCACGCCGGGCAGCCACAAGCTTCCAAAGGGCATGAGAGCCTCCTGTTCTGGGTTGGGTGGGAGTCTACCGTATGATGGCCGCCATGGAGTCGCCCGTAGTCACCCTCCAGGTCCGCCCCACTTCAGAGCCCTCCTTCACCAGCGCCGAGATCCTCCCGGGCCGCGGCATGATGACTCTCCAGGTCCGCGCCCGGCTGCCGAAGCTGGGCGAGGTGGACCTCATCGCCTCCCCCCCTCTCGCGGAGGCGCGGTCGCGCTTTGAGCGGAGCTCGGGGCAGCCTTTCCCGGGCAACGAGTCGTACCTGTTCGGCGGGGCCGTGCTGATCCCCTACGCCAATCGCGTCCGGGGGCGGATCTCTCCGGATGGCCGCACGATCACCGCCCGCGTCCTGGGCCGGGAGGTCACGCTGCCGGCCAACTGGGCGGGACAGCGGCCGGGGGCGGAGCGGTACGCGATGCACGGGCTCGTCCTCGACTCCCGGGTCGGGGATCTGGAGCGGCGGACCACGGAGGGGGAGGACGTCCTGCGGGGCACCCTTGAGGCCGGCGATTTCGGCTGGGGGTGGCCCTCGCGGACGGAGCTGACGTTCGAGAACGTCCTGCGCCCCGATTCGTTCCGCCTCACCATCACGGCGCGGAATGTGGGGGACGCGACGCTGCCGGTCGGAATCGGCTGGCACCCCTATTTCACGGTCCCGAGCGGCCGGCGGGAGGAGGCCCGGCTTCACCTGCCCGCGCGGAGCCGGACCCTGGTCAACGACTACGACGAGGTGCTCCCCACCGGCGAGGTGGTGCCGGTCGCCGGCACTCCCTACGACTTCTCGATGGCGGGAGGCAGGGCGATGGACGGCCAGTTTCTGGACGACTGCTTCGTGGATCTCGAGACCACGGCGGGGGAGGTGGTGGCGGAGGTGATCGATCCGGCGGCGTCGCACGGTCTCCGGGTGGTAGCCGCCGCGCCGCCGGTGCGGGCCATCCAGGTCTACGCTCCGCCGGACAGGGGGTTCATCGTGGTCGAGCCGCAATTCAACCGGGCCGATCCGTTCGGGGAGGAGTGGGCGGGCGCGGAGACCGGCATGGCCCTGCTCGTGCCGGGGGAGTCGGTGGCCTACTCCGCCCGGCTGGAGCTGTTTACGCCGTAGGCTCCTACTGCACGTTGTAGGTGTAGAGGTAGGAGTCGGAGTCCTTGCCGTTGTCGGTGGCGATGTAGAGCCGGTGGTTGTCCGGATCGTACGAGACGCCCTCCCCGTTGCTGTATGGGAGGTTGTAGGAGAACACGGACGCGTTGGTGCCAAAGTCATAGAGGTAGACCGCCTTGGCTTCGTCGCTCACGATCCAGAACTGCTTGCGGGTCGGATCGTACGAGATGTCCGAGTAGTCGAGGCCGCTGAAGGTGAGGACCTTGCAGGCCGAGATCGTTTTGAGATCCCGGGAGATCTGCAGGATCAGGCCGGGGCTTTTCTCTTTGATCACGAAGAACGAATTGAGATCGGGGTCCCAGGTGATCCCTTCCAGGCCGCTGCTGCCGGCGTTCGCGAATTCGGTGGCGACCGTGTTGGTGCTGCCCTCGCAGGTGACGCTGGTGTAGCCGTGCATCGAGGAGAGCGGCGCCGGGGTATGGTACTTCTGGCTGTCGTAGTTGACCGGCAGGATGGAATTGTCTTTTTCATTGGCCAGGTAGATGTAGTAATCGCTGCTGGAGCCCGGAGGTTGGGGGGCGTAGGTGACCCCCTCGAAGTCGGTGTTGCTGATGGTGCTCACGCCGCTCGCCGGAGAAGGGGTGAACGAGGTCACCGCCGAGCCGTCCAGATTCATTTTATACATCGTGAAGTTTTCGTCGCTGACCGACCAGAGCTTGGATTCATTCTTGGCGAGCCCCAGCCCGGAGGCCTCCCGGAAGGCCGGGCTGAAGCTTCTGCTGATGTCGATCGCGCTCCCCACCGGGGTCAAGGTCACCGCGCGCGCCGAAGCCAGCGGGCCTCCCAGCATCAGGGCGACAGTGGCGAGAGTCCAGCGGATGTCTTTCCCGTTCATAAAAGCTCCTCCCTTTGGAAGTGATTCGCCATCATTGGCGTCGCTCCCAGAGTGGGACGAGGAGGCCGGCTATCGCACCCCGGGCGGAGGTGCCTGTTAGAATGACCCCATGAGCCTGGGGGACATCCACGCCTACAGGCGGATCGGGGAGAACCGGTTCCGCGAGGTCCGCGGCCTCTACTACGAGGACGTGGTGGTGGGGGAGACCGTCGAGCACCGGCCGGGGCGCACGATCACCGAGGCGGACAACCTCTGGCAGTCGCTGCTGGCGCTCAACCTCAATCCGCTCCACATCGACGCGGCGTACTCCGCGAAGACGGAGTGGGGGCGGCCGCTGGTCTCCAGCCTGGTGACGCTGTCGATCGTCACCGGCATGAGCGTGAGCTCGACCAGCGCCCTCACCTTCGCCAATCTCGGCTGGGAGGAGGTCCGGCTGCTCGCGCCGGTGTTCGTGGGAGACACGATCTACGCGGAGAGCGAGTTTCTGGCCAAGCGGCTCTCCCGCTCCCGGCCCACGCTCGGCCTGGTCACCTGCGCCACCCGGGGGATCAAGGCGGACGGCACCCTCTTCCTCACCTGCCGGCGGACGTTCCTCCTGCCCACGCGCGAGCATCCGGTGGACGAGAATTATTGACGGCCCCCTCCGGCCGGTCTACGATCCTGGACATAAGTCTCGCCCAGGATGGAGCCTCGCGCGGCCGCGAAATGAAACCGGGGCCCGCGACAACTCCTACGAAGGAGGATCGCCGGCATGATCTGCCCCAAGTGTGGGTTCGAGCAGCCTGACAGCCCCGAGTGCATGCGGTGCGGCGTCATCGTGAGCCGCTACAAAGGACCGGTCCTGGG
>Ga0308175_100002882_pt1 | contig 11816 bp, 10 predicted proteins | sample PhyCR1_3_FD_203893 | JGI IMG/M metagenome (GOLD analysis project Ga0308175, IMG submission 203893) | Soil microbial communities from UC Gill Tract Community Farm, Albany, California, United States - DLSLS.C.R1 | ecosystem: Environmental > Terrestrial > Soil > Agricultural land | place: USA... | reverse complement strand
CGACATCGCCGCGTCCCCCGGCGACCCGGACGTCGTCCTGGTCTGCGCCCGCGACAGCCAGTTCGCCGACGGCCGAGACGGCATCTACCGCTCCACCGACGGTGGTGTGAGCTGGACACTGGTCCTGAGGTCGACGTCACGGCCGGCCTCCACCCCGTTCAACATCTGCTTCGCACCTGATGATCCTCAGCTGGTCTATGCGGTGGGCACGCTGCTCGGGTCCTTCGGCAGCTCCGGTGTGGTGGCGATCAGCAGCGACGCCGGCGCCAGCTGGCAGACCCGGACCGTCGGCTCCTCCCTCTGGCACCTGGCGGTGGCACCGCGCGAGCCATCGGGCGCCCGGCGCCTGTATGCCGTGGGCGACAGCGTCATCTGGCACTCGGCCGACGGGGGCAGCACCTGGATGTCCGACGCGGGAGTGTCCACCATCACCGCCGTGCGGGCCCAGCTGTCGGCGTTCCAGCGGGCCTGCAACCCGGCCGCCGGCATCGGAGGGTTCGGCGGGGCCATCTCCGGTGCCGTAGGCGACGCGGCGTCCATTCTGGCCGTCGAGCCCCGGTCGCCGGCCCGGGTCTACCTCGTCACGGGCGGTGGCGCCAACGGGCCCACCTACTACAGCGGCACCGTGCCCGACGGAACTCTGGTGAACACGGACTGTCTCCGGCTCGCTGGCGAGGCCAGCCTGTGGGTGGGTGACTACACGTCGTTCGCGACCACCGGGGCTGCTCAGTGGTCCCTCCTGCCGGGGCCACCCGTGTACACGGGCGCGACCACCCCGAGCGGCAACCGCTACGTCAAGACCCAGCCGACGAGCAGCGGCTTCCTGGTGTTCTTCTCCGACAACAGCCACGTGCACGTGTCCGACGGCATGCCGACCGGCACCGCGTCCTGGCACCGGCTGGACGGGATGGACGCATCGGAGGCCAGGCGGCAGGGACGCAGCAGCAACACCGTCTTCGTGCACCCCGACCCCCACGACATCGTCTGCACGCCGGACTTCGAGATCACGCTCAAAGCGCCGCAGGGGGTGCAGGACCCCTACAACCGCAACAGCGAGCTGGGCCAGCACGTCGCCGGCCGGCTGTGGATGGCCAACGACGGCGGGGTCTACTGGTGCGACGACGGCGGCAAGGCCGAGGCGAGCTGGCAGGTACCTCAGGGCCTGGAGACCCTCGACCCGGTCAACATCGCGGGGTTGTTCGGGCACGGCGACTCGCCCGCGCTGTACCTCGGATGCGGTGACAACAACGACTTCTTCAGCCGCGACGGGGGCGCGAGCTGGGGCGATCCCGGGTCCGGTTGCGGTGACTGCGACGCCTGGTTCGCCGACACCGCCCGCAACGACTGGGTGCTGCAGTTCCTGCCGCGCCGCAACGGCTCCATCGGCATCATCGGCAGCGGCGCGTCGCAGTACCCCGACGCGAGCGACCCCGCCAGCAAGACCTTCGTGCCGTCCCCCGAGATCATCAACTTCAGCGACTCGACCAAGCTGTCGCCGTGCGCGTCGTCCGGGGTCTACCTCGCCGGCTATCGGCCGCTCGTCCGGACCCTCGCCACCGAGACACCTCCGCCCGACGGCGACGTCGTGATCGTGGAGCAGTCGCTCGACGGCACCGCCCACGTCCTGCGGACGACCCGGATCAGGTCGATCGGCTCACTCGACGACTGGCACGACACGACCAAGGCGCAGCAGGTCGGTCCGACGATGCCCCCCGGGGCCGTCGTCGTGCAGGCCAGCGGCGGCCACGCCAGCCCCGTCATGTACGTGGCCAACCGCTTCGGGACGGTCTACCGGCTGAACGCAGCACAGACGTCGTGGGAGCAGATAGTCCCTGCGAGCCCCGCGGGCAGCGCCCCGGTCGGCGTCGCACTGTCGTGGTTCGTCGACCCCTACGACCCCGGTGTCCTCTACGTCCTGGACCGCCAGGGGGTCAAGCTCTCCGTCGACGGCGGGGCGAGCTGGTTCCTCGACGTGGAGCTCACCACCGCCGTGACGGGAGCGGGCAAGCTGACGATCTCGGCGTCCCTCCTGACGGACATGGTCTTCTCCCGCGGCGAGCGGCAGACCATGTTCGCGATGGGGACCGCCGGCGTCGCGTGCACGAACAACTACGGAGTCAACTGGTTCCCGGTGCTGAACTCGGTCGCCCGACCAGGTCGTCCCGAGTCAGGGTTCTTCGACCCGCTTTCCGACCAGACGGACCGGTCCGTCTACATCGAGTGTGAGGGCCGCAGCGTCCTGCGCATCGGCGGGTTACCCGCTCTGCCGTTCGAGCCTCAGCAGCCGATCGATCTGATGACCCTCGCGGCACTCGACTACTAGCAGCCCCTGTGCGTCAGTCTCGGACCCGCCTCTCGTGCCCGCGCCCGGGATGCCACGACTCGACCACCAGGTCGCCGTCGAGGTAGGTCAAGACGACCTCGGTGATGTCCACCTTGAACCCGTCCGCGACCGCCACGGCGCGCCCGGAGATCTTCGCCTCGCCCACCCACGCGGCCGAGTCCTCCGCGGGCGGGTCGACCGAGGGGCTGTGCAGCGCCAGCCGCGGGTCACGGTGCAGGTCCGCGAGCTTGCGCGATGCGGGCATCGACCCGAAGGTCAGGTCGTCACCGATCTCGGTCTCGATGCCGCTGATCCGCGGAGAGCCGTCGGCGCGCAGCGTCGCCATCGTCTTGTGCTTGCGCGCCTGGAACAGCGTCCGCACCCGGTGCGCGAACTCCGGGGCGTCCGCCTCGACCTCGTGCCATGCCACCATGCGGACGACCCTCCCAGAGCGCACCGACAGTTGCCAGGGCACAGTTGGGCCGTGATCGAGCTACGCAGCGACAACGCCGCCGGCGTCGCACCGGAGATCCTCGCCGCGGTGCAGGCGGCGAACACCGGTTCTGCCCTGGCCTACGGCGGCGACGACCTCACCGCCGACCTGCACGACCTCGTCCGGAGGGTGTTCGAGCATCCCGCCGCGCGGGTCTTCCCCGTGACCAGCGGGACGGCCGCGAACTCGCTCAGCCTGTCGGCGGCGACACCACCGTGGGGTGCGGTCCTGTGCCACCCAACGGCCCACATCATCACCGCCGAGGCCGGCGCGACGTCGATGTTCGGTGCGGGCGCTGTGATGCGCGGCATCGACGGCGCTCACGCGCTGATCGAGCCCGACCGCCTGCGCGCGACGCTGGAGTCGGTCAGGTGGGGCGATCCGCACGAGAGCCAGCCGAGCGTGTTGTCCCTGACGCTGCCCAGCGACCTCGGCACGCTGTACCAGCCGGACCGGGTCGGCGAGCTGGCCGCGATCGCTCGGGAGTCCGGGCTGCGGGTCCACGTCGACGGGGCTCGCCTCGCGAACGCCGTGGCGGCCCTGGGCTGCTCGCCCGCCGACGCCACCTGGCGGGCGGGCGTCGACGTGGTCTCGCTGGGGGCGACGAAGAACGGGGCGCTGAGCGCGGAGGCGATCGTGACCTTCGACGACCGGATCGCCGAGGAGCTGGTGTACCGCACCAAGCGGTCCGGTCACGTCACCAGCAAGCTGCGGTTCCAGTCGGCCCAGCTGATCGCATACCTCACCGACGGGCTCTGGCTGCGCCTGGCCCGCAACGCCAACCAGCGGATGGCCGAGCTGGTGACCGAGCTGAGGGCCCTGGCGTCGTACGGCGTGCGGCTCCATGAGGACGTCGAGGCGAACCTGGCCTTCGTCGATCTGCCCGCGCCGGCGATCGACGCCGCCGCGGCGGCCGGTCTCCTCTTCTACCGGATGGGCCCGACCACCGTTCGGCTGGTCACCAGCTGGCAGACCACCCGCGACGACGTCACGGAGGCTGCGGCCCGGTTCCGGGAAGCGGTGCTGCCCGGCTAGCGCGGATCCAGCTGCGCCTGGATGACCTCGGGCCGGAAGCCCCGGCCGACGATGCGCGCGGTCACCCGCCGCAGGACGGGCAGCGCGGCGGTCACGAGCGCCCGTTGCCACCACGGCATCGGGTTCGCCAGGAACCGGCCACCACCGGGTTTGGCGATCATCGCGTGCAGCCGCAGCTGGAGGGGTTGCATCAGCCGCACCGGCGCCAGGCGCCGACACTGCACGCGGTCGAGGTCCGAGGTGTCGAGGGTTCCGCCGCGCAGCCGGTCGACCAGGAGGTTCGCCGTGGCCACGGCGTCCTGGATCGCGTAGTTGACGCCGACCCCGAAGGCGGGCGACATGGCGTGGGCCGCGTCGCCGATGCACAGCAGCCCCGGCTGCCACCACCGGTCGAGCCGGTTCACCTGGACGGTCAGGAGCTTGACCTGGTCCCACTCGGAGACGGACCCGACGACCTCGGCAAGGAACGGTGCGGCCCGGACGATGCGGGCGCGGAACGCCTCGATCCCAGCGGCCTGGATCGCCGGGTAGCCGCCCTTGGGGATCAGCAGGCCCGCCTGGTAGTAGCCCTCGCGAGGAATCGTGACGATCATCGACTCGGCGTCCAGGTAGGCGAGCGTGTCGGGCGGGTCGACCGGGGTCCGCGGCAGCCGGAACCACAGCACGTCGATCGCGACGCCGTAGTCCCTCGGCTCGAGACCGGCAGCCCGCCGGACGGTCGAGTCGCGACCGTCGGCCGCCACGGTCAGAAAGGCTTCGATCTCGACCGGGCCGGCCTCGGTCTGGGCCGTGACTCCGCGGACCACCCCGCCGTCGCGCAGGATCCCGGTCGCCTCCGCGCCCATCATGAGCCGGAACGCGGGGTGCCGGGCGCCCTCCTCCGCGAGCAGCGAGAGGAAGTCCCACTGCGGCATGAGGGCGATGCCCCGGTTCCTGCCGTGCAGGTGCGCGAAGTCGATGGGCGTGACCCGGTTTCCGTTGACGACGACGTCGAGCGTGCGCACCGCGCTGTGCCGGATCGCGTCGAACCGCTCGCGAAGACCGAGCTGGTCGACCAGGTCGATGGTCGACGGGTGAATCGTGTCTCCGCGGAAGTCGCGGAAGAAGTCCGCGTGCTTCTCCAGGACGACGACCGGCACGCCGGCCCTGGCCAGCAGCAGCCCCAGCATGACGCCGGCCGGACCGCCACCTGCGATGCAGCACGTGGTCGTGAGTCGTGAACCAGGCATTGGGCCCCTCTGCCGCGTCACCCTGACGTCGTACGGCGGACGCCGAGTCTAGTCGCGGCGGCGCTTCCCGGAACGGCCGCCACTCAACGACCGCGGGGGGCGACGCGCTCCCACGGCCAGTCGGTGGCCAGCCAGCGTGCGACGGCGTCGGCGAGGGGTACGTCGAGCTCGGACCGGTCCGCGCGCACCCAGGAGCGCACGGTGACGTCGTACTCCTCGGCGCGGGAGGGGTACACATAGACGCAGCCGATCACGTCGCCGTCCGCGGGGTCCAGGACGGTGAAGGTGAACCCGGCGTTCCGGGTGAAGTCGTCGGCGTGGCGGCGGAGGTCGGAGAGGTTCTCCTCGAGCGTCATACCGCCAGGCGGTGGCCAGTTGCCTTCGCCGAAGCCGGGAGTGGCGCGGATGTGCTCGATGCTCGACGTCCAGGCGGCGTGGTCGGCCTCGTTGTGCTGCGGTCCCAGCGGCTCGAGGCGGAACCGGTCGGTGACCAGCGAGGTCGGCGGGTCGAAGTCGACGGGAACGAAGTCGTCCGAGGTCATGGTCGGGACGGTAGTGCGTGGCCTCGCGTCCCGCACCCGACCGGCGAGGGGGTTCAATGGACTACGCGGGTCCGGTGGCCGGATCCAGCCGTCAGGTCGTCGGGAGGGAAGTCCACTGCTGCCAAGCCATCCGCTCAGCCCGGTCGGCCGCACCTGGAGGTTCCGCGCCGGGTGTGCGGTCGTGACCGGCCTGCTCCTGACGGTCACCGGCTGCACCACGCCGGGTTCGACGCACAAGGCTGCGCCACCCGCGACGTCTTCGCCCTCGCCGACGCACTCGCCGACCGTGTCCCCGACCCGGTCGCCGACCCCGACGCCCACACCGAAGAAGAAGCAGTATCCGAAGGGCCCTCCGATGCTGCTCAACAGCATCGCGCCGCTCAGCGGGGCGACGGTGGGGGTGGCGATGCCGATCTCGATCGTCTTCACCCACCCGGTGAAGGTCTCGGCTCGCGAGGGAGTCGAGCGGCACCTCGAGGTCACCACGTCGACCCCGGTGACGGGAGCCTGGCACTGGTTCGGCGACCGGCGGGTCGACTTCCGGCCGAAGACCTTCTGGAAGCCCGGCACGAAGGTGGCGATGGTTGCGCACTTCGACCACGTCCCGGACGGCTACGGGCGCTACGGCACCCACAGCTACACGCGGAGCTTCACGATCGGGGCCGACGTCCGCACCCACGTCTACGTGCCGCAGCACAAGACCGTGGTGACCCGGGACGGGAAGGTCCTTCGGGTCATGCCCAGCGACGCCGGCAGCCCTCAGTGGCCGACCTGGGACGGCACCATGGCCGTGGTGAGCACGTCGCCCGAAGTTCGGATGACCTCCTGCAGCGTGCACATCTCCTGTGACAGGCACAGCCCGAACTACTACGACCTCGTCCTGCCCTGGGACGTGCGCATCACGTGGTCGGGCACGTTCCTGCACTACTGGAGCGGCGACCCGTACCCGGGCCACGGCTACGGGTCGCACGGCTGTGTCCACCTGTCCTACGCGAACGCGAAGTGGTACTACCACCTGTCCAAGCAAGGGGACCCGGTCACGGTCACCGGGTCCCCTCGCGGCAAGGCCGCCGGCGAGAACGGGTACGCCGGCTACGACCTGTCGTGGAGCCAGTGGCTCGCCGGAAGCAGCAGGAAACAGCTCACCACCCACAGCTGAGCGATCGGCTCCTAGGGTGGGGCTCGTGCGCGCTGTCATCGCTCCCGACCCGGGCGGCCTCGACGCCCTCGTGGTGGCCGACCTTCCCGACCCCACTCCTGGTGAGGGCGAGGTGGTCATCGACGTGGCCGGCACCGCCGTCAACCGGGCCGACACGATGCAGCGGCAGGGGCACTACCCGCCGCCGCCGGGGGCCTCCGACGTGCTCGGCCTCGAGTGCTCCGGGGTCGTCAGCGCCGTCGGTCCCGGCGTCGAGCGGTGGTCGGAGGGCGATGAGGTGTGCGCGCTGCTGGCCGGGGGCGGGTACGCCGAGAAGGTGGCCGTCCCCGCCGGCCAGGTGATGCCGGTGCCCGACGGCGTCGACCTGGTGACCGCGGGCGCGCTGCCGGAGGTGGCGTGCACCGTGTGGTCGAACGTCTTCATGACCGCCGCGCTGCAGAAGAGGGAGACGTTCCTCGTGCACGGCGGGGGCGGCGGGATCGGCACGTTCGCGATCCAGCTCGCGCACGCGCTCGGCGCGCGGGTCGCGACCACGGCCGGCTCGGCGGAGAAGCTCGAGGTGTGCCGCTCGCTCGGTGCCGACGTGACCGTGAACTACAAGGAGCAGGACTTCGTCGAGGAGGTCAAGGCGGCCACCGACGGGCGTGGCGCCGACGTCATCCTGGACAACATGGGCGCGAAGTACCTCGGCCGCAACGTGGACGCCCTTGCCACCGAGGGCCGGCTGGTGGTGATCGGCATGCAGGGCGGGTCGAAGGGCGAGCTGGACCTCGGCATGCTGCTCCGCAAGCGCGCCGCCGTGGTCGCCACGTCGCTGCGCGCCCGACCCGTCGAGGAGAAGGCCGCGATCTGCGCCTCGGTGGTCGAGAACGTATGGCCGCTGGTCGCCGACGGCTCGGTGAGGACGCTGGTGCACACGACCCTCCCGCTGGAGGAGGTCCGCGAGGCGCACCGGTCCATGGAGGCCGGCGACCACGTGGGGAAGATCGTGCTCACGGCCCGCTGAGACCCGTTGCGTAGGGTGGGGCCCATGAGCTCGCAGGAACCGGAAGGCCGCACCGACCAGCCGATCGACGAGGACCCGAGCGTCGTCGTGATCGGTCCGAACGGCATGGCGATGGCCGGTCCGCAGGTGACCAGCGGCGACTCCGAGGACGGCGACGAGGAGGGCGACGAGGAGGGCGAGCGGCACATCACCGAGCTGGTCGAGCAGCCGGCGAAGGTGATGCGGATCGGCGGGATGATCCGTCAGCTGCTCGACGAGGTGAAGTCGGCGCCGCTGGACTTGGCGAGCAGGGCGCGGCTCGCCGACATCTACGAGTCGTCGATCAAGGAGCTCGAGGCCGGTCTCGCGCCCGAGCTCGTCGAGGAGCTGGAGCGGCTGTCGCTGCCGTTCAGCTCCGAGACCCCGTCCGAGGCGGAGCTGCGGATCGCCCAGGCCCAGCTCGTCGGCTGGCTCGAGGGGCTGTTCCACGGCATCCAGACCGCGATCTACGCCCAGCAGGTCGCCGCCCGCGCCCAGCTCGAGCAGATGCGCCGTGCGCTGCCGCCAGGCGTCCTCCCGGGTGGCCAGATGCCCCATCCGGGCGAGCACCACGGGCAGCCGGGCGAGGAGCCGGGCCGCGGCGGTATGTACCTCTAGCGGGACGGCCGATCGGGCAGCACACTGCTCCTGTGAGCCAACCCACCTCTGAGTTCAACCCGATCGCGGCCGAGCACTACGGCGGTAGGACCGCTGCTGTGGAGCCGGGAGGCGTCGAGATCGTCCCGGCCAGCGAGCGGCACGGCCGGCCCGGCCAGCTGCTGTGGACGTGGAGCTCGCCGAACCTGGAGTTCGCCACGATCGCCGTGGGCATCCTCGGGCCGCTGGCGTTCGGGCTCACCTTCTGGCAGTCCGTGGCAGCCATCGTGCTGGGCACCGTCCTGGGGTCGGCGACACACGGCGTGCTCTCGACCTGGGGGCCGCCGTCCGGGCTGTGCCAGATGGTGCTCAGCCGAGTCGGCTTCGGGTACCGCGGCAACATCCTCCCCGCAGGGATCAACGCGGTGATCGCCGGCATCGGCTGGTTCGCGGTCAACAGCGTCAGCGGCGCGCTGGCGCTGCACGTGCTGATCTCCGCGCTCCCGGACTGGCTGTGCCTGTTGATCGTGGTGGCCGCTCAGCTGGCCATCGCCTTCTACGGCCACAACCTGGTGCAGGCGTTCGAGCGGTACGCCGGACCGGTGCTGGCCGTCATCTTCCTCGTCGGCCTGGTCGTCGTGTTCAGCAAGTCGCACCCCGGCGCCGCACGGATCGACCCCGGCTTCCCGCTGCCCACCTCGGGAGGGTTCCTGATCGAGGCGGCGGCGGCGTTCGGCTACGCCTGCGGCTGGAACCCCTACGCCTCCGACTACACCCGCTACCTTCCGGCCACCACCGACCGGTCGCGAGTCGGCCTCTTCGCCGCGTTGGGGCTGCTGGTCTCCTGCGTGCTGCTGGAGTGCGGCGGCGCCGCCATGGTGAGCGGGGCCGGCAAGGCCGCCGACGTGGCACCGGGTGCCTACACCGGCCTGATGCCGACCTGGCTGGGCGACCTGACCCTGCTCTGCATCGCCGTCGGTGCGGTGTGCGCCAACGTGCTCAACATCTACTCCGGCGCGATGTCGTTCCTCGCCCTCGGCATCCGGCTCCCGCTGCGCCGGGCCCGCGCCGCGGTCGCGACCGTCTTCGGCGTGCTCGGGTTCGTCCTGGCGCTGGTGGCGCTCGAGAACCCACAGGTCAACTACGAGAACTTCCTGCTGATCATCGCCTACTGGATCGGCCCCTGGCTCGGCGTCGTGCTGGTCGACCGCTTCCTGCGGCGCCGCACCGACATCACCGCGACCGCACTCGATCCTCAGCACACCAACTGGGCCGGGCCGATCGCGATGGCCGTCGGCATCGCGATCTCGATCTACCTCTTCTCCAACCAGACCAAGTACGTCGGCGTCGTACCGTCCGCGCACCCCGCCGTCGGCGACATCACCTTCCTGGTCGGGTTCGCGGTCGCCGCGCTGCTCTACACGGTGCTGTGGCGCGTTCTGCCTACCGGCCCGCAGGCCCCCAGCTCGACGGAGGCGGAGGTGCGGGCGTGACCGCGGACGCCGGGGTGGGCTAGGTCCTCCCCGGCTCGGCGAGGCGGTCGATCCGGCCGGCGAGCTCGAGGTCCTTGCCGGTCAGGCCACCGGCCGAGTGCGTGGAGAGGGAGAACGTCAGCGTGGTGTACCGGATGTCGATGTCCGGGTGGTGGTCGAGCTCCTCGGCCTGCTCGGCGACCCGCTGCACCAGCGCGATGCCGTCGAGGAACGAGGACGCCTCCACCTGACGGGTGATCACGTCGCCGTCGCGGTGCCAGGCGGTCAGGTCCTCGGCGAGCGCGCGGTCGACCTCGTCGTTCGGCAGGAGCGTCATCGTCAGACCTCGTCGCGCTGGTCTCGACGCCGGATCTTCGAGCCGAGCCAGGTGACCGGGTCGTACTTGCGGTCCACCACTCGCTCCTTCATGGGGATGATCGCGTTGTCGGTGATGTGGATGCCCTCGGGGCACACCTCGGTGCAGCACTTGGTGATGTTGCACATCCCGATGCCGGCCGCGTCCTGGGCCAGCTTGCGCCGGTCGTTGGTGTCGAGCGGGTGCATGTCCAGCTCGGCGTAGCGCAGGAAGAACCGCGGGCCGGCGAACGCCTGCTTGTTCTCCTCGTGGTCGCGGATGACGTGGCAGACGTTCTGGCACAAGAAGCACTCGATGCACTTGCGGAACTCCTGGCCGCGCTCGACGTCGACCTGCATCATCCGGCGTTTGCCGTCGGGGTCGCGGGGCGTGAGCTTGGCCGCCGGGACCTGCTTGGCCTTCTCGTAGTTGTAGGAGACGTCGGTGACCAGGTCACGGATCACCGGGAAGGTCCGCACCGGCGTCACCGTGATCGTCTCCTGCTGGTCGAAGTCGGAGAGCCGGGTCATGCACATCAGCCGCGGGCGCCCGTTCACCTCGGCGCTGCACGAGCCGCACTTGCCGGCCTTGCAGTTCCACCGCACGGCGAGGTCGCCGGCCTGGGTGGCCTGCAGCCGGTGGATCGCGTCGAGGACGACCTCGCCCTCCTCGACCTCGACGGTGTAGTCGCCGAGCGCGCCACCGCTCGAGTCTCCCCGCCAGACCCGCATCTTCAGGTCGTAGCTCACGTCAGAACAGCTCCTTGAGGTCGTCGGGCATCACCGGCAGCGGCTGGCGCTTCAGGTCGACCGGTGCGGAGAAGTCGCCGCCGGCCAGGGTCAGCACGAGGTTCACCTGGCCCCAGCTGTCGTCGGCTGCCGGGAAGTCGTCGCGGGTGTGCCCGCCGCGGGACTCCTCGCGCTCCAGCGCGGCCTTGGCGATGCACTCGGAGACGATCAGCTGGTTGGTCAGGTCGATGGCGAGGTGCCAGCCGGGGTTGTACTGCCGGTGCCCCTCGACAGCGAGCTTCTTGGCGCGCTCCTTGAGCTTGTCGATCTCGACGAGCGCCTCCTCGAGCTCCTCCCGCTTGCGGATGATCCCCACCAGCCGCTGCATGACGTCCTGGAGGTCCTTCTGGATCGTGTAGGGGTTCTCCGCCCCCTCCTCGATCTCGAACGGCGCGAGCGCGGTCTCCGCTGCCCGTCGTACGTCGGACTCCTGCACGCTCGGACGCTCACCCTTGAGACGGTGCACGTAGTAGGCGGCGTTGTGACCCGCCCGGCGACCGAACACCAGGAGGTCGGACAGCGAGTTGCCGCCCAGCCGGTTGGACCCGTGCATGCCGCCGGCCACCTCGCCGACGGCGTACAGCCCCGGCACGATGCTCTGCTCGGTGTCGGCGTCGACCTCGACGCCGCCCATGACGTAGTGGCAGGTCGGCCCGACCTCCATCGGCTCCTTGGTGATGTCGACGTCCGCCAGCTCCTTGAACTGGTGGTACATCGAGGGCAGCCGGCGACGGATGAACTCGGCGTCGCGACGGCTGGCGATGTCGAGGAAGACCCCGCCGTGCGGTGACCCCCGGCC
>Ga0308175_100002879_pt1 | contig 11819 bp, 9 predicted proteins | sample PhyCR1_3_FD_203893 | JGI IMG/M metagenome (GOLD analysis project Ga0308175, IMG submission 203893) | Soil microbial communities from UC Gill Tract Community Farm, Albany, California, United States - DLSLS.C.R1 | ecosystem: Environmental > Terrestrial > Soil > Agricultural land | place: USA... | reverse complement strand
TGGATAGTTCCACAGCGCGGTGATCCGCTTGCGGATCGCGTCGCGATCAGGCAGCTGCGCGAGATAGCTCGTGGTGACGCCGTTCTCAGCCTGGACCCAGGCAGCGGTCTCGGACGAGTTGAGGTCCTCGAGCCAGCGGTACGGATCGGCGACACGGTGGCCGTGGTAGTCATCGACGACGTCGCCTGCTTTCGTGACAGGGTAGGGGAGGCGCTGCGATTGTGCAGCGACGGGGAGTGAGACAGCGACGGCGGCGACGGCAACGGCTGCGGTGGCGAAGCGGATCATTCGGGCTCGGTTCTGGAGACAGGCCAAAATACCGGTTGGGGCCGAAGAGGGCCACGAGCGCGCAACAATCATTCGGGACAGAATCGGCCAGGCGACTGCGTCAGGCACGGAGCCGCATTAGGTTCCGTCGCCATGCGAGTACTGTTACAGCGGGTGGCGCGGGCGGAGGTCCGGATTCGCAACGACGATGGCGCGCCGCGACTCGCAGGGCGGATCGGGCGCGGCTATCTGCTGCTGATCGGCATCACGCACGGCGACACCGAGGAGACTGCGGCATGGATGGCGGAGAAGGTCGCAGGGCTTCGGTTGTTCGCGGACGCGGGCGACAAGATGAACCTTGCGCTCGATGATGTTGGCGGCGAGGTACTCGCGGTTTCGCAGTTCACCCTTTACGGGGACGCGACGAAGGGGCGGCGGCCGAGCTTCATCGACGCGGCGCGACCGGAGCTGGCTGAACCCCTTTACGAACGATTCGTCGCGATGCTGCGCGGGAAGGGATTGACCGTCGAAACCGGGGAATTCGGAGCGATGATGGACGTCGAGCTGGTGAATGATGGTCCGGTGACTCTGTGGCTCGAGCGGTGAACATCATGCCGGAGCTGGTGCTCGCATCGCAGTCGCCGCGAAGGCGAGAGCTTCTCGCGCTGATCGGATTGGCGCATGAAGTTCGTCCCGCCGACATCGATGAGTCGCACCTTGGAAGCGAGACTCCGGAGGAGCACTGCGAGCGGCTCGCGCGCGGCAAGGCGGCCGCGCTCGTCGGGCGCGTGAATCGCAACGCTGTGATCATCGGCAGCGATACGATCGTCGTGATCGACGGGTTGGTGCTCGGCAAGCCGGATGATGCCGACCACGCGGCGCGGATGCTCCGGATGCTGAGCGGACGATCGCACACCGTGCTCACCGCCGTCGCGGTCGCGCGGAACGGACAGCTGGAGAGCGCCGTCGAGCGAGTGTCGGTGTCGTTCCGCGAGATCGATGACGCCGAGATCGCGGCGTACATCGCGACGCGCGAGCCGATGGACAAGGCAGGCGCATATGGCATTCAGGGCTTCGGGGCGACGATCGTGTCGCGGATCGAGGGGGACTACTTCGCGGTGATGGGGCTGGCGCTGAACCTCCTCGTGCGGCTGCTCGCGCGCGTCGGGCTGCGCTACGAGTTCGGGCGGCTGCTCGAGACGGCGCCCATTCCGTAGCGCGCCGCGTAGGTCGTTCGCCAGCGCTCGACCCGGTCGAGCACCTGCTGCACGGTGATGCGCGGCATGCGCCCCGGCCGGTTCTCCATCGAGATCGGATAGTCCTCGCCGGGATCGCCGTAGGCGTCGATCATGAGATCGTGGAACCGGCGATACGGACCGACGCGCTTCGGGTTCGAGTAGGCGATCAGAGAGACGACCGGCCGGTCGAGCGCGACGGTGACATGCAGGGGGCCGGTATCGGGCGACAGCACGAGCGCCGACCCATCGATGATCGAGACCAGCTTGCGCAGCCCACTGCCTAACGCGGAGACCGGCGTCGAGCGCGTCGCCTGCATGATCACCTGTTCAGCAGCGATCTCGCGGGAGGAGCGTCCGCCGACGAGCACCGGCTGGAGGCCGAAGTCGAACCAGAGGGCGTCGCAGACCTGGGCCCAGCGGTCGGGCATCCAGTCCTTGTCCGCCTTGCTCGTCGCGACGACGATGCTCGCCGCGGGCCGCTCGAGGGGCGCGAAAAACTCCCGCTGCCAGGGGCGCTCCTCCGGCCACGGCCCGAGCCGCCACTGCACCGGATCCGGGGCAATGCCTAACGGGCGGAGAAACTCGAGGTACTGGTCCTGCACGTGCTGCATCGGATGCGGCTCGATGCGCCTGTTCGTGAACAGCCAGTTGAGGTCGCGGGCGCGCGCGCGGTCGAAGCCAAGCTTGACGTCGGCGGGGGTCAACGCTGCGACGATCCCTGCCTTGAAGTACACCTGGAGCGCGAGTGCGACGTCGAAGTGCCGCTGCGACAGTTCGCGGCGCAGGTCGAGATAGGCGCGCGGACCCCTGGCCCGGTCGAAGAGCAGGAGCTCGTCGACCGCCTCGTGGCCGCGCACCAGCGAGGCAGGGCCCGGCTGCATGATCCAGCTGATCCGCGACGCAGGATTGGCGCGCTTGATCGCGTTGATCACGGGCAGGACGTGCACCGCGTCGCCGACGGCGCTCATCATCACGATCGCGACGCGGTCGAGGCGGATCGGCGCCGCGCCGGTACTCATGCGGCAAGCTCCCTCGCTCGGCGAGCGAGCGTGGCGAGCTGCTCTTCATCGATCGGCAGCTCGCGGCCGCGCCTCCACTTTCGCGCCGACCGGGCGAGCCGCGCGACGTTGGCCTCCATCGTCCGCACGCGCGGATGCCCGAAGGAGACACGGTCGACGTCGATCGCGTACGCCTTCGGCTCGGCCAGGTTGCCGTTGGGCGCGACGGGGCGCGAGATGAGGACGTTCTTCAGGTTGAGGTCCTCGTGCCGCGCGCCGGCGCGCGCGAGTGCAGCGAGAAGCTGCGCGGTCGCCTCGACGAGCGCGGAGGTCAAGCCGCCATCGCGCACCATGTTGGCGAGGTCGCGGGCCCCTGCAACCTCCTCGACGAGCACGTCGATCCGCGACAGCCCGAGCGCTGCTGGATACACCGCATAGCCGATGAACCGCGGCGTCGGCACCCGCGCCGCCGTCAGTCGCGCGGACATCGCCAGCTCGTGCGGCGCGCGCCCCGATCCGGCGAAAAGGTCGCCCGTGAGGGGAGCGAGGAGCCCGCCATGGCGCGCGTGGCGGATGACGACGCGAGTGCCGCTGCCCGGAAGCGCGACTCCGTAGGCGGGAGCGCGACCGGTGTAGAGGTTCGCGCCGTGCACGCGTGATGCCCAGTCATGCAGGGTGCTCGCAGTGAGCACGGCACGTACGTCGTTCGCCTCACGCTCGCGCACGATCGCCTCGCGTGGAGCGACGCCGACGCGCACGAAGCCCGCCGGCGTCGCGTCGCCCGCCATGCTCACGGCGTCGCGACGCAGTACAGAGAGATTCGCTGGCTCTTCCCCTTCAGCTCGATTGGCGCACGCTCGTCGAGCGGGGGCGGCTCGTGCAGTGCGCGCCGGAAGTCTTCGGAGAGCAGAATCTCGCCGCCGTCGGCCGCCGAGCAGAGGCGGCTGGCGGTGTTGACGGTGTCGCCGATGACGGTGAACTCGAGCCGTCGCTCGGAGCCGATGTTCCCGGCGAACGCTTCGCCGAAGTTCAGGCCGATCCCGATCGACAGCTCCGGCCGCCCCTCTCGCCGCCAGCGCGCATTGAGCTCGTCGAGCGCGGTCATCATCTCGAGTGCGGCGCGCATCGCGCGGTCGGCGTCGTCCGGCTCGCCGATCGGTGCGCCCCACTGCGCCATGACGGCGTCGCCGATGAACTTGTCGAGCGTGCCGTTGTTGCGGAACACGCACTCCACCATCTCGCTGAAGTATTCGCTGAGCAGCGTCGCGATCTCTTCAGGAGTCATCGTCTCGGAGAGCGCGGTGAAGCCGCGGATGTCGCTGAACAGCACGGCGACCTGGCGCTTCTCACCGCCGAGCTTCACCGCGTCGGGCGAGCTGGCGATGCGTGCCGCCAGGCCGGGCGCGAAGAAGCGCTCGAAGTTGCTGCGTGCGAGCGTCTCGCGGCGGATGCGGTCGGCGAACTGCGAGTTCTCGATCGCGACGCCGGCGATCCCGGCGAATGCAATGAGGAACTCGAGGTCTTCCTCGCCGAAGCGATGCGCGGTGGTCAGGTTGTCGACGTACAACACCCCGAGCACGCGCTCCTCGCTGCCGATCAGCGGCCCGCACATCGCCGAGCGCACGCGCTGCATCACGATCGACTGGCCACCGAAGCGCTGGTCCTCCAGCGTGTTGTCGGAGAGGATGGCGACCTTCTCCTCGACGACTTTGCGCACGATCGACTGCGGGACCATCTTGCCGGCGGTGGTCCCGCGCTTGTCGCGCGCGATCTTCGGCTGCAGCTCCATCCGTTCGTCGGCGAGAAGGATCGCGACGCGATCGACATCGAGGATCTTGTACACCTCACCGACGATCTTCTCGAGCAGCGCGTCGACATCGACTGCACTCGTCAGCCCCTTCGAGACCTCGAGCAGGAGAGCGAGCTTCTGCTCGTTCTTCTCCTGCTGGCGGCGGGCTGGGGTGTTCTCCTCGACGACACCAGTCGTCGTGTGGCTGGCGCGCACCGCGGCGAACGGCTGTCGGGAATCGCCGCGAACGGGGAGGGCGCGGACGATCGTCGCGCCGGGCGCGACAACGGGCCCGAAGGAGCTTGGCGTGTCCGCCGGCGAAGGGCGCACGTCACCGGTGATCTCCTTGAGCCGGAAGGGCACCTTCCCGAACGTTATGACGTCGCCCGGCGAGAGCTTCGCTTCCTCGACCTTCACCCCGTTGAGAAAGGTCCCGTTGCTTGAGCCGAGGTCCTTCACGTGCACGCCAGTTCCATCCCACAGCACCTCGGCGTGACGGCGCGAGATGGTGGGGTCGAGCACGGGGATGTCGCTCGTGAGGGCGCGCCCGACGACGAGCGTTCCGCCAGAGCGGAGCTCGAACGTCTGCTCGCCTTCGGTGCTGATCAGCTTGAAAGGCATCGCCCCAAATATGACCAGCGGCAGCCGAATCGCCTAGCGCCCGAGCCACGAGAGCCGGCGACGGTGCGGCAGGTCACCGTCGCCATCGAGCCGCGCTCACCCCGAAACAATCCCGAGCGCGCGGCGGACCTGGCCGATCGCGGTCAGCATCGCCCGAGCCTTGTTCTCGGTTTCCTCCCACTCGCGTTCACCGATCGAGTCGGCGACGATCCCGGCGCCCGCCTGCACGTTCGCCTCTCCATCGGCGATCACGCAGGTCCTGATCGTGATCGCCAGGTCCATGCGGCGGTCGCCGGCCGCGATGTACCCGACCGCACCCGCGTACGCACCGCGGCGATGCGGCTCGAGCTCGTCGATGATCTGCATCGCCCTCACCTTGGGCGCTCCCGTCATCGTGCCCGCCGGAAAAGTGGCGCGGAAGACGTCGATCGCGCTCGCACCTGGCGGGAGAGTGCCGCGAACCTCGCTCACGATGTGCAGCACATGCGAGTAGCGCTCGACCGTCATGAAGTCAGTGACCTCGACGCTCCCGTACCGCGCGATGCGGCCGACATCGTTGCGGCCGAGGTCGACGAGCATGACATGCTCGGCGCGCTCCTTCTCGTCGGCCAGCAATTCGGCGGCGAGCGCATCATCTTCGCCCTGGGTGCGGCCGCGTGGCCTGGTGCCGGCGATCGGCCGGACCGTCACCCGGCTGCCGGCGACGCGGACCAGCAATTCCGGCGAGCTGCCGACGAGCTCGACCCCATCGAGCACGAGGTGGTACATGTACGGCGACGGGTTGATTGCCCGCAGCGCCCGGTAGAGCGCCTCGCCCGGGAAATCGTGGGGGACGACGATCCGCCGCGCGAGCAGGACCTGAAACGCGTCGCCGGCGAAGATGTACTCGCGAATCTTTTCGACGTCGGCGATGAACGCGCTGCGTTCGTATGACGAGACGCCGACCGCCGGCGGTGCCGCGCGGTCGAGGTCGAGCGACTGAAGGTTGACCGGCGTACGCAGCCTGGCGATCGTCTCGTCGACCGTGCCTAACGCGTCGTCGTGGAGCGCGCGCAGTGCGTCCTCCGCCATCCCGGCAGCGACGGGAACGCCGACCACGACCCGTGCCTGGGCGCGGAGGTTGTCGATGATCACGACGGCACGAGTGAAGACGAAGACGCCGTCAGGCAGGCGCGGTCCGGGGGGAGGAGCGTGCGGCAGCTTCTCGATGACTCGCACCACGTCGTACGAGAAGTAGCCGACGGCGCCGCTCCAGAACGCGCCGAGCTCCGGCACGTCGGCAGGTTCGTAGGCGTCGATCAGGGCGCGCAGGTCGGCAAGTGGATCCGCCGGGCGCCGCGCGCCGTGCCAGCCACGATCAGGCAACCAGTCTTCGACCACGCCATCCTGCAGCCGCCAGGCGCCGCGCGGCTCGGTGCCGAGGAAGGTGTAGCGCGACCAGGTCTCGCCGCCCGCGGGCGCAGACTCGAGGAGAAAGGCAAAGGGCCCGCGACGCAGCTTCGCGAACGCCGACACCGGCGTGTCCGTATCGAGCAGGCAATCGCGCCAGACGGGGATCATCCCACCGTCGACGGCGCGGGCCCGGAAGTCGTCGAAGCTCATCGGACCCGCAGCAGTGTCGTGAAGCATTCAGCTTGTGACGTGCGTGCACGGCGGCGATATTCGCGAATCATGCGGTGGTCGATGTCTCGGTCGAGTCTCGTGGCAATCGCCGCGGCCGGTCTGCTGTTGACCGTCCCGCGGAGGAGCGCGGCGCAGGAGTGGAATGACGCCCGGACCCTCACGCTGGTGCGTCAGGCGACCGAGCGGCGCGCGCGCGCACTCGCCGATTCCGGTCTCGTCGATTACCAGGCGAAGGCCCACGGCTACCTCACCTTCCTCGCCCAGGTCGGGGAGGGATTCCGCGAACCCCCGCGGGTGGTGAAAGCCGACGAGCTGTCGATCCAAGTCTACTGGCGCGCGCCCAACCTGAGCAAGCAGCGCATCGTCGGGCAACGCGACACGCTGCTCCTGCCAACGGACATCGCCTACCACCGCGACCATCTCGGCATCGTCCAGAACAACTTCCCGAGCATCATCCGGCTCGGCGATGGGGACGAAGTCGTCGATGTACCGCATCCGCTGTCCGCGGACGGCCTCGCCGACTACGACTTCGCCGTCGGCGATTCGCTGCGAATCCAGATCCCCGGCCGGACGATCACAGTGGACGTCATCCGTGTGCGGCCGCGCGACGATACGAAGCCGCGGATCATCGGCGCGGTGTTCGTCGAGCGGGAGACTGCGCAGGTGGTGCGGATGGCGTTCTCCTTCACCCGGTCGGCGCTGCGCGACAAGGCACTCGAGGACATCTCCGTCGTGCTCGAGAGCTCGCTCGTGGAAGGCCGGTTCTGGCTTCCGAGCCGGCAGGAGATCGAGATCCGGCGGACGGGGTCGTGGCTGGACTACCCGGTGCGGGGGATCATTCGCGGGCGGTGGGAGATCTGCTGCTACGCGGTGAACAAGGGGATTCCAGCGGGATTCTTCGGCGGCCCGGAGATCGTGCTCGGCGCCCCACGCGAGCAGCTGCGGAAGGGCTTCACCGGCCGGATCCTCGATTCGCTTCCCGATGACGTCCGGGCGGTGACCGACGAGGACGTGAAGAAGGTGCAGGACGAAGCGCGCGCCCTCGTCCGGCAGCAGGCGCTGATCCGTGAGCACCGGGCATCGGTGGCGGCGCGCGGGCTGTCGGACCTGGTCCGCGTCGATCGCGTCGAGGGGCTCGCGTTAGGCGGGGCGCTCTCGCGGCGGTGGGGACAGGGAATCAGCACGAGCATCGGCGGGAGGTACGGTACCGACGATCGGCGCCTGAAGGGGCACGGGTCGCTCGGGTGGCAGACCGCGAGCGGAAGCGGAGTGTCGGTGTTCGCTGCGGACGACTGGCGTGACGCTGGCGACGAGCAGGAGGTGTCGCTGGTGCGGAACAGCATCGCCGCGCAGGAGTTCGGCAGCGACTACACCGATCCCTACCACGTTCGCGCCGTCGGGCTCCGCGCGACGCGCACGCTGTCATCCGGCGTCGTGCTCGGGCTCGAGGGAAGCATCGAGGAACAGAGCGCGCTCGCGGTACACGCCGTCCCGGCGAGTGGCCGCTTTCGGCCGACGATCGCCGCAACCCCGCTGCATGCCGCACGCTACACGATGTCGCTCGAACGACCGACTGTCGCCGCCCCGCTCGGCTTCACCGTTCGCGGCGGCGCCGAGCTTCGCCTGACGGTTCCCGCGGGACGCGCCACCGACAGCAGCGCGCAGACGCTGCGCGCCGCTGCGTCGCTGTGGAGCGAGCGGCCGTTAGGCAGCGCAACACTCGCACTGCACTCGACGATCGCCCACACCGACTCTCCGCAGCGGGCCGCGCCACAGGAGCTCGTCTACCTCGGCGGACCGACCTCGGGACCCGGCTACGACTACCATGCGTTCGCCGCGACGAGCGGCGCCTCACAGCACGTCGAGCTGCGAATGCGGGTGCCCTTTCCATCATTCCCGCTCGGGCGGTTCGGGAGGACCCCCGGCGAGGCGACCATCGCCCCCTTCGCCCACGCGATCTGGGTGAACGGCGCCAGGCAATCGCCTAACGGGGAGGACGGGATCTTCCCGTCAGTCGGGGTTGGAGTGCTCACTCCCTTCGAGCTCCTTCGCGTGGATGTCGGGCGTGGGCTCCGTAATGGCCGCTGGACCTTCTCGCTCGACATCGCCCGCGAGTTCTGGAGCGTGCTGTAAGCGCGCTGCGCCGAGCGTGCCGGTAGCGGTTCGATGATGGTCGACCGGGTCGAGGTGGCGAACGTCCGGCCATGGATACGCCCCTGCTCCATCCCGCCCCTCGCGACAGCTGGCTCGCGCCGGTGTTGCGCAGGCTGGTCCCCCCTGAGGCGATCGAACGGCTGCTCGCGGCGCCGGGAGACAGTTTGTGGATCACCGCGGTGCGGCGCCACCTGGTCAGCGACGCGGCACTGCTCGCCGAAGCAGCTGCCGTCTGCGGACTCGGCGTCTGGGACGGGGCGCCACCCGACGAAGGTGCACGGACACTGGTCGGGGATGACTGGGCGCGCCGCTTCGGCATCGTCGCCGTTGACGCGTCGCCGACCACACTGACGATCGCGACCGCGACACCCTTCGATCTCGACTGCGAGCGAGCGCTCTCGTTCGCGACCGGCCGCGCCGTTCGAGCCCTCCTCGCCTCGCCCTTTGCAATCATGGCGACGCTCGATGCACTCGAGATGGACAGCTCTGCCGATTCAGAAAGTGGGATGCGTGATTCGACCAGCGTGACCGCCGCGGGCGGGGAGGCGGTGGATGGCCTGATCGTCAGGCTCGTGGATTCGCTGATCGCCGAAGGCATCGCCGCGCGGGCGAGCGACATCCATCTCGAGCGGGAGCCGGACGGTCTGGTCGTCCGACACCGCGTCGACGGACTCCTGCGCACCGTGCGCACCCTCGACAGCGACACCGGGCTGCCGCTCGTCTCGCGGATCAAGATCATGGCGGGGCTCGACATCGCGGATCGGCTGCGACCTCAGGACGGCAGACTCTCCGTCACTGTCGGGGCAGGGCAGGTGGACCTGCGGGTGTCTACACTCCCGGCGGCACATGGCGAGAAGGTGGTGCTGCGGATTCTCGATGCGCGCGCCGGCGCTGCGACGTTCGATTCGCTCGGACTTTCAGCGCCGGCGCTCGCCAGGCTGCGCGAGGTGCTCGACATCCGTGAAGGACTCGTCCTCGTCACCGGTCCCACGGGATCGGGAAAGACCACTACGCTCTACGCGGCGCTGCGCGCGATCCAGCTGCGCGGGGTGAACGTCGTCACGGTCGAGGACCCGATCGAGTATCGGCTCCCCGGAATCGTCCAGGTGCAAGTCAACGCACGCACCGGACTCACCTTCGCATCCGCCCTTCGCTCGATCCTTCGCCAGGATCCCGACGTCATCCTGGTCGGCGAGATTCGCGACGCCGAGACGGCGAGCATTGCCGTGCAGGCAGCGCTGACCGGGCACCTCGTGCTCTCCACCCTGCACACGATCGACGCGGCGAGCGCGATCGCCCGCCTCGACGATCTCGGCGTCGATCGCTACAAGGTCGCCGCCTCGCTCAAGGGGGTGGTCGCCCAGCGGCTGCTGCGCCGGCTCTGCGAGAGCTGCCGTGAGCACGACGATGCCGTCCTCGGTCCCGCGTTAGGCAGGTGGCTGCCGGCGGACGTCCTCCGCTGGCGTGAAAAGGGGTGCGCCGTGTGCGCCCGCACCGGCTTTCGCGGACGGATCGCCGTCGTCGAGTCCATGGCCAGCACCCCGGCGATCGAGCGGGCGATCGCCAGCGGTGCCGCGACCGACACGATTGCTGACGCCGCACGCGACGGCGGGATGACTCGTCTCTGGGAGAGCGGCATCGAACGCGTGGTGGCCGGCACCACCTCGCTTGCCGAGGTCTCGCGGGTGCTGGACATCCCACTCCCACCGGCAACCGAAGCGCTGGTGCGCCGTGCGCGCGAGTCGCTGCCAGCCCCGCACAGCCATCGTTTCGCGGCGTCGCTCGACGACTTCGAGCTCGTCGAGCCATGACGAGCTTCCGTACTGCGCGTTCCGCACGCGTCGAGGGCTATCTTACGCCGACCCTTCACAGGCATGAGCATGGCCCAGCTCTCCATCGGCACGATCGACGTGTACGTCATCCGCCCCCTGCCGGCAGAGTGGCGGGTGCTCGTCATGCGGCGCGCGCTCGACACACGTTGTCCGACGGCGTGGGAAACGGTCCATGGACGGATCGAGGAGGGCGAAGAGCCTGAGGACGCCGCACTCCGCGAGCTGCGCGAGGAGACAGGCCTCACGGCGATGCGGCTCTACAACGTCACGGTGCAGCCGTTCTACCTGCACGCGACGCACACGGTGCAGATGGCGGTCGTCTTCGCCGCGTTCATCGCCGAGCCGGCGGTGGTGAAGACGGGACCCGAGCACATGAAAGCCGAATGGTTGAACGTCGGCGCGGCGCTCGAGCGATTCGCCTGGCCGCGTGAGCGTGAGGCGCTGCGCGAGATCGTGCACCTGCTCCACTCCGGCGATGCGGGCGCGGTCGAGGACGTTCTGCGCGTCTTCTGAACGGTGGCTCGACTGCGACAGAAAGAATGAGGCGCGGGTTGACCAGAGTGGGCGGTCTCGACTAGGGTTCTGCAATCCAGACAATTTCTATCTGGATTCAAACCCACGAACGTTCCGCATGCGATTCCTGCCCGGCTTCCTGCTACCCCTCGCAACTTCGTTCCTCGCGGTCTCCGCGCTCGCCGCGCAGGAGCCCACCACCTCCGAGCGTGATTCGACGGCGAAGACGCGGAAGGCGACCTCGCTCGAAGAGGTCAAGGTGACCGCCGCGCCAGTACAGGCCGGTTACCTGGTCTCGCGTTCGACGACGGCGACTCGGACCGATACCCCGCTGCGCGACACGCCACAGGCCATCAGCGTCGTCACCCGGTCGCTCATCGCCGACCAGGCGATGGCGAGCATGGCCGATGTCGTGCGCTACGTCCCGGGGGTCACGATGGGGCAGGGTGAGGGACATCGCGATGCGCCGACGATCCGCGGCAACAGCTCGACTGCCGACTTCTTCGTCGACGGGGTACGCGACGACGCACAGTACCTGCGCGACGTGTACAACATCGAGCGAATCGAGGTGCTGAAGGGGCCTAACGCGATGGTATTCGGCCGCGGCGGAGGCGGAGGCGTCATCAACCGGGTCACCAAGCAGGCCGGTGCGACGAAGGCGCGGGAGCTCCTCGTGGAAGGCGGATCCTGGTCGCATCGGCGGGCCGCACTCGACGTCTCGGCCGATGCAGCAACGGGGTCCGCAGGGCGACTGAATGCCGTGTACGAAAACTCCGGCAGCTTC
>Ga0308175_100002877_pt1 | contig 11821 bp, 8 predicted proteins | sample PhyCR1_3_FD_203893 | JGI IMG/M metagenome (GOLD analysis project Ga0308175, IMG submission 203893) | Soil microbial communities from UC Gill Tract Community Farm, Albany, California, United States - DLSLS.C.R1 | ecosystem: Environmental > Terrestrial > Soil > Agricultural land | place: USA... | reverse complement strand
TGTCTTTCCACGGGCGGTGAAGGTCAAGATGAGCAACTACGCCCGTAAGCTTCCCAAGAAATCTTCGTCGAGGAGCCGCGTTAAGTGAGCGGCATTGGTACTAGTACTCGTCGTGCGCGACGACGGTCAGCGCGCCGGCCCCGGCGTTGGCGAGCGACGGCCCGGCTTGCTCCGCGGTCGTCACGGCGACCGTCACGGCGTCCTCGGGGCGCAGCTGCCGCTTGCAGGCGGCGCGCACGTCGGCGGCGGCGAGCGTGCCGAGCGCCTCGGGCAGCCTCGCGGTGAAGCCGGCCGGTAGATCGAACACGGCGTCGCGCACGGCGAGCTGCATGCGCTGGCGCGCGGTCGCGACGTGGAACGGCATGGCGCCGACCAGGTAGCTGCGCGCGAAGTCGACCTCGTCGTCGGTCGGCCCGTGGGCCGCGTAGTCCGCGAACAGATCGAGCGTGAGGGCGACCGCCGAGCCGGCGACGTCGATCCCGGCGGCCATCCAGATCTCGAACCAGTGCGGCAGCCGCGACCGGCGCAGCGCGCAGCCGGCGCCGTAGCTCCAGCCCCGCTTGACGCGGATCTCCTGCATCAGGCGCGAGCTGAACATGCCGCCGAACACCGCCTCGGCGAGCGCGATCTCGACGGTGTCGGGGGCGCCGTAGCGCGCCGCGAGGTGGCCGATCCGGAGCTGCGCCTGGGTGCGATCCGGCTTGTCGACGAGGATGACCCGGCGGCCCGGCGGCGGCGCCGCGGGCGCCGCGAGGCTGGCGTCGCGCTGGCTCGTCGCCGGCAGCCGCTCGGTGAGCCGCGTGACGATCCGCGCCGCGCTCGCCTCGTCGATATCGCCGGCCAGGCCGATCACGAGGTTGTCGGCCACCACCTCGCGCCGCCAGCACGCGATCGCCGCGGCGCGCTCGATCCGCCCGAGCGAGGCCTCGGTGCCGAGCGAGGTCCGGCCGTAGGCGTGGCCGGGGCAGCACAGCCAGTCGAACCAGCGGGTCGCGAGCGCGCTGTCGTCGTCGCGGATCTCGTCGAGCACCTGCGGCGTCTCGCGGAGCAGGCGGGCATGCTCGTCGTGGCCGAACCGCGGCTCGGCGAGCATGTCGGCCGCGAGATCGACCACGGCGTCGAGGTGGCGCGCGAGCGCGAGGCCCGAGACCGAGACCGAGTCGCGCGAGACACCCACGTCGAGCGCGGCGCCGAGGCCATCGAGCGTCTCGTCGAGCTCGGCCCGGTCGCGCTTCCCGGCGCCCCGGCGCGCGAGCAGCGCCGCGTGGCGGTGCAGGCCCTCGACGCCGACGGGATCGGTGGACGCGCCGCCGCGGATCGCGACGTCGAACCACACCAGCGGCGTGTCGGGGGACGGCTCGACGATGACCGTGGGCTTACCCAACGTCATCCTCCGCGCCATCGCCTTCGCCGTCGTCGTCGCGGTACCCGTCGTCGCCTCCATCGCCCCCATCGGGCGACTCGGGCTCGGCGATCACGATCGTGCGCCGCTCGCTGCGCAGGTAGCCCCGCACGCAGCGCGCGACATCCTCGACGGTCACCGCGGCGAGCCGCGCGGCGATCGTGTTGACCTTGCGAAAATCCCCGAGCGCGGTCTCGTAGTGGCCGAGCGCCTCGGCCTTGCCATCGACGTCGACCAGCGACGTCCAGAAATCGGTCTCGGCGATCGCCTTGGCCTTCTCGACCTCGGCGCGCTGCGGCGGCCGCTCGGCCATCTCCCGGAGCTCGTGATCGATCGAGCCCAGGATCTCGTCGGCGGTGTGGCCGCGCGCGGCGGTGACCGCCAGGCGCAAGAGCGACGGATCGCGGAACGGCGTCAGCTGGGCGTCGACCGAGGAGGCGGCCTCGCGATCGATCACCAGCCGGCGATACAGCCGCGCGGACGGGCAGCCGGCGAGCAGGGTCGCGACGATCTCGAGCGTGGCCCAGTCGGGCTCGTCCTGGCCCGGCGCCTTGTAGCCGACGAGCAGGCGATCGGTCGCGATGGGCTTGGGCGCGCGCACGATGCGCTCGCGGGTCTGCTCCGGCTCGCGCACCGGCGCGGCCGCGGGCAGCGTGGCCGGCGGGATCGCGCCGTAGCTGCGCGCGACGAGATCCATCAGGCTGGCCTCGTCGAAGTCACCGGCGCATACGATCGTCGCGTTGTTCGGCGCGTACCAGGTGCGATAGAACGCGCGGATATCCGGCAACGTCAGCGCGCGGATGTCCTCCATCCAGCCGATGGTCGGCCAGCGATACGGGTGCTCGGTGAACGCATGCGCCATCAGCTGCTCGTCGAGCCAGCCGTCGACGTCGTCCTCGACGCGCTCGCGGCGCTCGTTGGTCACGACATCGCGCTCGGCCTCGACCGGCACCGGCTCGAGCACGAGCTCGCGCATGCGCTCGGACTCGAGGCGAATCCCGAGCGGCAGATCGCGCGCCGGCAGCGACAGCCGGTAATAGGTCCAGTCGACCCAGGTCGCCGCGTTCGACTCCCCGCCGGTGCGCTCGACCAGCCGATCGAACTCGCCGGGCGGCAGCCGCTCGGTCTGGCCGAACATCAGGTGCTCGAACAGGTGCGCCATCCCGGTCGCTCCCGGCCGCTCGTGGCGAGAGCCGACGCGGTACCAGGTCTGGAGCGAGACGATCGGTGCGCGCCGATCGAGCGCGGTGAGGAGGCCCAGGCCATTGGCCAGCCGGAAGCGGCGCGCCGTGACCCCACGACCGATCTGTGCCTCGGCCTCGAGGTGCCACGTCGTCGTCATCGATGCTTGATACCACGCCGCCGCCGCTGTCGGGCGTCCAGGACGCGTTCGCTGCACGGTCGTCGGGGCGCGTCGCGATCAACCAAAACTTGGCTCGATCGTCAAGTCCGCAGCGTGTGCGATCGCACGCAGCGCGGGCTCCGCGCGAAACAGCTCGCCGGGGGCGCGCATTCCGATCGGACCTGTGATCCGCTCGGCGAGGCGGCACGCGCACCACGCGGTGATCGCGGCGGTGGTGCGATAGAGATCGCGGCCGTGCACGGCGATCTGGACGGTCGCGAAGCCGCGCTGGGCCCGCGCGATGACCGCCAGCCGGGTGTGGGCCAGGCCGGCCTCGGGGAGCTCGTACGGTACGAGCAGCTCGCGTGCGCGGGGCGGGACGAACGGCAGCGCACGGGACAGGAGGCGCAGCGCGGCCGCCGCCCCGGCGCGCCGGGTCGCCGACAGGTACGTGGCGACGAGCCGCGCGGCGACGTGGCGCGGGATCGTGAGCGCGTCGCCGCCGGCGAACGCCTGCGCCTCGCGTTCTCCCCCGAGCGCGGGGCCGGCGTTGATCCGGCGATGATCGCCGGGGGGACCGGCCTCCCAGCGATCGCGCCGCCAGATCAGGGCGCGCGTGCCGAGCGCGCCGAACAGCGCGCGCTGGCTCCCCGCCGACAGCGCGAGCTCGTCGAACACATAGCTCACGGCGATGTCGTCGATCGGGTGGTCCTCGGCCAGCCGTGGGGCCGGCGCGTCTCGCACGGCGCCGCCCGGATCGGCCGCCTCGAGGAGGTGCGCGGCGGCCCACGCACCGGCGAGATCGCCGATCACGCAATCGAGGCCGGCCCCGGGGAGCGCGACGAGCCCGGCGCGCCGCACGGCCGACTCGTGGCGCTCGTACACCTCCTGCAGCACCGCCTGCTCGCCGCCGACGTCGACGTAGTGGGCGCCCGCGGCGAGCGCGCCGGCCAGGACCGGCCCACAGGTCTCGCGCAGCGGCCCGGCGGCGTTGACCACGACGCGCGCCCCGGCGAACGCGCGGGCGAGCGCGGCGCCGTCGCCGGCCTCGGCGACGTGGACCGGTGCGGCCGGCAGCGTGGCCGCGAGCGCCGCGAGCGCCTCGGCGCGGCGGCCGACGATGGCGACCGCCTGGCCGGCGCGTACCAGCTCCGCACACACGCGCCGCCCGACCACGCCGGTGGCGCCGAACACGGTGATCGGTCCGGGGACGCGGCTAGGGGAGCTCATAGTGCAGCCCGATCCGCAGGGCGTGCTCGAGGCGCGTGTAGGTCCCCGCCGCCGAGGAGATCGCGTAGCCCTCGCGGACGGTCTTGCACGCGCTCGCCGTGTAGTCGTAGTTGCTCGCCATGCAATTGATCCAGGCGTCGGGGGCGTACGCGCTGTCCTTGACGGTCACCGCCGGGAAGTATTGCAGGCCATACGACAGCTCGATGGTCAGGCCGTTCTGGAACCGCCGGTGAGCGCCGAGATCGAGCGTTGCCGACGCCGGGGCGATCGTGATCGGCGAGGTGCGATCGGACGACACCGACGAGGTCTCGAACCCGAGGCGGCCGCCGAGCAGCACGTGCAGCGGACCGCCTTCGACCTGCTCGACGCCGGCCCAGCCGGCGAACGAATCGTGCAAGCCGCGCGGCCGCTCGGTCCACTCCGGGATGCCGTTGCGCGGCAACGTGGTGCCGTACGTCCGGACGTCGTACGACGACAGCCGCGACAGATCCTCCCAGCGCCCCGCGACGTGCAGCGCCAGCCCGTACGGCAGCCGGGCGCGCAGCTCGGCGTCGACGCTCGCCGGGAACTGGATCTCCACGACGGACTGGCCGTGGATCACGGTGGGGTCCTGGGGGGTCATCAGATCGCGCGGCGCGCGCTGGACGTCGACGTTCCCGGTCAGCTCGCTCTGCACCGAGAACCCGGGCGGCGTGTGGTACGCGACCCCGAGCCACACGTCGTGCACGATCTGCACGACCCCCCCGACGTTCACCCGCAGGTTCGGCGCCGACAGGAGCGGCGATCGCACGTCGACGTCGTAGCGCTCGGTGGCTCGTGGATCGGCGAGGGTGCAGGGTCCGCCGCCGCCGCAGTCACCTCCGATGCCGCGGCCCGTCGCGCCGGTGTCCCCCGCCTCGAGCGCGGTGTCGCGCGCGTAGCGCAGCCGCAGGAAGGTGTTCTGGTGCGACAGGCTCGCGCCGAAGAACAGATCACCCGTGACCTTGATGCTCGCCCCGACCGAGCCCAGCCAGTCGCGCTCGCCGCCGCCGAGCGTCTGGTAGCGCAGCGCGTCCCCGGCCACCGGGAACGTCTCCGCCGGGTTGGTGCGCGCCTCGAAGCCGAGCGTGCCGCGATCGCCGGCGAGGTGATAGATGACCGCCAGCATCGCCCCGGGCGACAGCTCGACGTCGCGCACGCGCGCCGCCGGAGCTTGCAGGGTGACGCTCTGGCCGGTCACCTGGAGGGTCCGCTGGTAGCTGTCGAGATCGATGTGCAGCTGATCGAGCACGCCCGTGATCGCGACGTAGACCTCGTCGACCTCGCCGAGCCCGAGCGCGGCCGGGTCGAGCCCGATCGACGTCGCGTGCGGCATGGTGGCGCCGGTGAACACGGCGCGCCCCGTCGTCGGATCCGTGCGCGGGGACGCCTGCGCGGGCGCGACCGTGCCTACGAGGATCCACGGCAGGATGCGCCGTACGGCCATCCCCCAGGGGTCGCCTCGCGCCGGGGTGGCGCCGGGCCGCTCCCCTGGGCTCGATCGAACGCGCTCGGTCATCGCGCCAAACGTATCACCACGATAAGCTGGCGCCATGTTCGCGCGCGTGCTCCTGATCGCGGCCCTTGCGTGGTCGTCCGGCTGCGAGAAGACCTCCCACGAGAATATCGATAGATGGTCGCACACCGCGAAGGGCCCGGCGAAGCTCCAGAAGGCCGTCGCCGACGAGTCCCTCGACGGCGATCTCTCGGCCCACGCGGCGGCCAACCTGATCAAGCGCGGCGACGATCGCGACGTCTACGCCGTGCTCGAGCCCATGACGCCGGGCCGGCGCGCGGCGGTGGTCGCCAGGCTGGCGCCCCGGCTGTGGGAGGTCGCCCGGGTCGAAAACGACACGGATCTGCCCGGCGCGCCGCAGGTCATCGCCAAGGATGCGCTGGTCCGGATCCGCCCGTGGGCGGACGACGCCACGCGGGCGCAGATCGACGGCTACCTGATCGATTTCTACTGCGTGAGCTCGTTCGAAGGCCGCGCCAAGGTCGGCGCCAACCTCGGCGTCACGGTGATGCGGCTCGTCGGACCACCGGCGGCCCGGCGGCTGACCGCCGTGGTCAACAGCGTGATCGCCCAGCCGGGGCAGGACAAGGTCAAGAACAAGATCGGCGACGAGCTGCTCCTCGGGCTGGCCGCCACCGCCAGTCCAGACGCCGTGAAGTATGTGCTCGACATCGCAAGGATGGATCGCCACGATCCGACGCTGGCCAACCGCGCCCTGTCGGCGCTGTACACGGCGTACGTCGATCCGCGTGGCTTGTTCGAGGTCGCCGATCCCCGGGCCCTGGTGCCCAACCTGCCGGCGATCGTCGACATCGCCAAGGACGACGCACAGGATCCCCAGGTCGCCAACGACGCCGTCTCGCTGATCCGCGCCGTGGGCGCGCCGCAGTGCCTCGCGCCGCTGCTCGGCATGGTCGGGGTGCCGCACCGCAACGCGCGCTTCAAGTTCGTCGCCGCGAACAACGCGCTCAAGTGCGGCGGTACGAAGGCCATCCTCGACGTCGTCCGGGCGCTGCCCGACGCAGGAGCCTACGCCAGGGACCAGGTGACCGGCGCGATTTCGGGCGAGATCGCCAGGATGAGCCCCCGCGACCAGGCGGAGGCGGCGGCCAGGGCGCTCCTGTCCGACAGATCGACCGTGGCGAAGTGGATCGGGATGGAGACCCTCGGGGCGATGAAGGCGACCGGCGAGGCGTCCGAGGTCGCCGCCCTGGCGAGCAGCCGCGAGCGCCTGATCGGCTATTGGGGCGAGCGAGCCGAAGGTAAGGAAGACCCGACCCTCGGCCAGCGCGCCAAGGAACTTTCCGCCCTGCTCGGAGCCAAGTGACGGCGATAGTCGCGTCCGGGTAGCGGATGTAGTATCGTAGGGGACAGCCGGGAAGAGAGGGCAAGAGGCCCATCGAGTCGTTAGTTCGGGGAGCAGCCAAGCGAATGGATCAGAGCAAGAAGACAATGCGGCATTTCTACTGCCGCGATGTCCTGTGGGAGACGTTCGAGCAAATGGCGAACGACTTCGATTGCTCTATCGACTACCTCGTCAACGAGGCGATGCGCTATTACGCGCGGTCGAAGAACTATCAGTCGCCCGGCGGCCCGGCGATGACCCAGGGCGCACCGGCCGCGAACGCCCCGAACAATACGTCCGGCCCGACGTCGTATCCCGGTGGTCCGGCCAAGCCCGCGCCCGGCGGCAACGGCATGCGTGGCCACCCGGGCACCCAGCCGCCGCCGCAAGCCGCGGGGAACGCCGCCGCGAACGCCCGGCGCGTGCAACCGCCGACGCCCGGCTTTCAGGGCCCGAACAACGTGAACGTGAACACTCGGGGGGCCGCGCCCGGCGGTGGTGGTGCCGGCGGGATGGCGGTGCACTCGGGGCCGCCCACGACCGGGCATTCGCCGGCCCCGATCACGGGCGTCGGCGGGGCGGGACCGACCCTGTTCCTGATCTACAACGGCCAGCGCTACCCGGTCACCAAGGACCAGTTCATCATCGGCCGCGGCAGCAAGACGTCGGATCTGCCGATCAAGGACGGCAACATCTCCCGCAAGCACGCGGCGGTGATCCGGCGCAACGGGACCTTCTACATCAAGGATCTCGGCTCGACGAACGGCATCGACTACAAGGGGATGCGCATCGACAACAAGCGCATCGACGAGGGCGACGTGTTCCATCTGTGCGACTACGAGCTGCGGTTCACGTACCGCGCCGACTGACGGGCCGGTGAGCCGGCCGAGCCGGTGAGCCGACCGAGCCTGTGGACCGGGGGTCCGGGGCTGAACGACAGCCCCCGGTGCTAGCCTGGCGAGGTGACTGCTGAGCTCAAACGGCCTCGGGCCGCCGCGCCGGAGCCGGCGAAGCTGCCGCCGGCGATGGATCCGCTGGCCGCGCGGACGCACACGCTGCCCGGGATCGGGCCGGCGTTTGCCGAAAAGCTCGCCGAAAAGGGCCTCACGACCGTCGAGGATCTGCTGTGGATGGTGCCGCGGCGCTACGACGACGTCCGCGACGCCAGGCCGCTGGCCGAGGTCTGCGCCCTGGCGGAGGGCCAGCGCGCCACGTTCTTGGCGAAGGTCGCCAGCTCGCGAATGGTGTTCGTTCGCGGGCGGCGCTGGGCGGAGGTGCGGCTCATGGCGGTCGACATCACACAACCAGCGACAGCGCTGGTGAGGTGGTTCAACGTGTTCGCGGGCATCGAGAAGCGTATGCCGGCGGGTGCCCGGGTCGCGCTATCGGGAATCGTGCGCAAGCGGGCCGGGCGGCTCGAGCTCGCGAACCCGGACATCCTGGGGATCGAGCTCGAGGTCAACCAGCCGGCCATCGACGAGCGCGACGGGCGCGCCGGAGAAGCGGCGGCCGCGGAGGGCGCCGGTGGTCGCAAGGCGATGCCGTCGATCCTGGCGCGCTATCCCGACGTCCCGGGCGTCCCTGCGAGCCGCTTGCGATCGGCGTGCGCGAGCGCGTGTGCGCGGGTCGCGGGCTCGGCGGAAGACGGCGTGCCGCCGGCCGTCGAGCAGGCCGCGGGGCTGCCGAGCCTGTCCGACACCCTCGGGCAGCTGCACGCGCCGCCGCCGGACAGCTCGGCCGAGGACATCGCCGCGATGAACCGGGGCGACAGCCGGTGGCAGCGCCGGCTGGCGTTCGGCGAGCTGTTCGCGCTCGGCGTGGCGATCCTCTTGCGCCGCCGCGAGCGATGCGCCGACGCCGCCGTGGCGTGTCCGCGCGATCCTAGCCTCGGCGGTGTGCTCGCGAAGGCGCTGCCGTTCGCGCTCACGCAGGCGCAGCGGCGATCGATCGACGAGCTGTGGGACGATCTCGCGCGGCCCACGCCGATGAACCGCCTGCTGCAAGGCGACGTGGGCGCGGGCAAGACCTGCGTCGCGTTCGCCGCCGCGCTCCAGGTCGCGCGTGCCGGGCGCCAGACCGCGGTGATGGCGCCGACCGAGCTGCTCGCCGAGCAACACGCCGAGACCTGGCGCGGGTGGGCCCAGGCGTCGGGGGTACGCCTCGACCTGCTCACGGCCTCGACGCCCCGGAGCACCCGTGCGTCGATCCTGGCGCGCCTCGCGGCGGGCGAGCTCGACGTCCTGATCGGGACGCACGCCCTGATCGCCGAGGGCGTCGGGTTCCGCGCGCTCGGCCTCGCGGTGATCGACGAGCAGCACCGGTTCGGCGTCGCGCAGCGCGCGAAGCTGCGCGACAAGGGCGACGGGCAGGGCGCGCCTCACCTCCTGGTGATGACCGCGACGCCGATCCCGCGCACGCTCGCGCTGACCGCCTACGGCGATCTCGACACCTCGGTGCTCGACGAGCTGCCGCCCGGGCGCACCCCGGTGGCGACGAAGGTCCTGTCGGGCGTGCGCGGCCGGACCGCGGCCATGAAGCTCGTCGCCGAGCGCGTCCGGGCCGGCGAGCGTGCGTACATCGTCTGCCCCAAGGTCGAGCCCGGCGATCCGGTGGACGGCGACGACAGCCGGACCTGGAAGGACGCCACCACGGTCGCGGCCGAGGTCGCCGCGGCCCTGCCAGACGTGCGGACGGGCCTGGTCCACGGCCGACTCGACAGCGTCGCGCGTGATGGCGTGATGCGCGCCTTCAAGGCCGGCGAGCTCGACGTGCTGGTCGCGACCACGGTGATCGAGGTCGGCGTCGATGTCCCGGCGGCGACCGTGATGGTGATCCACGACGCCGAGCGGTTCGGGCTGGCCCAGCTGCATCAGCTGCGCGGGCGCGTCGGTCGCGGCGGCGGCGCGGCGCACTGCCTGCTGCTCTCGCAGGGCACGCTCGGCGAAGACGCCGGTCGCCGGCTCGACGCGATGGTCGCGACCCACGACGGCTTCCGGATCGCCGAGGAAGATCTCGCCCTGCGCGGCCCCGGCGAGCTGCTCGGCCCCCGGCAAGCCGGCGTGCCGCGGCTGCGGTTCGGGAGCCTCCAGCAGCACACCGAGCTCCTGCTCGAGGCCCGCCGCCACGCCGAGGCGGTCCTCGCCGGCGATCCGGAGCTCTCGCGGCCGGCCCACGCGGCGCTCCGGCGCGCGCTCGATCGCCGGCTCACCCAGACGGCCTACGGCGCCGAAGGCGGCTAGCGCCTGGCCCGCTGCCCGCTTGCGGGAGGCCGCGCGCTTTACTCACATATATAAATTCTTCTTTACATGCATATATGACGCTGCGCCGCCGCGCGTGGAGTTCATGATCCCGGGATGGCTCACCAGACAAGCTCTCGCCTGGCCGCGTGTGTGGTCCTCGCGCTCGTGCCGCGGCTCGCGCGCGCCGAGGCGCCGGTATGCGCCGGCAACGCGCTGGTCACGCTCGAGGACGGCGCGATCGTCGGCGTCGAGTGGCCGGAGCGCACGGCGACCGAGCTGCGCGGCCGCGCGGTGACCAACGCGACGTTGCTCACCGAGTACCAGATCGCGCTCCGTCCCGACGACTCGGTCTCGGCGGTCGCATCGACCGCGCGCAGCCTCGACGGCAAGCCGGTGAGCGATCAGCGGCAGATCGCCGCGGGGGCGGTGTTCTGGTCCGATCGGCTGCCGAGTACGCTCGAGCAGCTGGTCCGGCGCGCCCGGGCGCTCGGCGCGGCGAGCCAGACCGTGCCGCTGGTCGCGGCGAGCAAGGACGTGCCGCCCAAGGCCGACGTCGAGCGGATCGATGCGAACGACTGGACCGTGACGATCGGGCCGCGCAGCTACGACGTGGTGGTCGGTGACGACGGGTGCCTGCGCGCGGCGTCGCTGGCGGCGTACGGCATCACGTTCGAGCGGCGCGACGTCGCGCCCGAGGCCTATCCGCTCGAGGGCCGTTACGCGGCGCCGCACGGCGCGCCGTACACCGCGACCGACGTGCAGATCCCCGCGCCGCAAGGCCACGTGCTCGCCGGCACGTTGACGCGACCCAGGGGCGCCGGCCGCGTCCCGGCCGTGGTGATGATCACCGGCATCTCGAAGCACGAGCGCAACGAGGGCAACCCGCCGTTCACGCCGTTTCGCGACATCGCCGACGTGCTCGGGCGCGCCGGCATCGCGGTGCTGCGGGTGGACGACCGCGGCGTCGGCGCCTCGACGGGCGACTTCGACAAGGCGACGAGCTTCGACGAGGCCGACGACGTCCGCACCGAGCTTTTGTGGCTGCGCAAGCAACCGGGCATCGATCCCAAGCGCACAGGACTCGTCGGCCACAGCGAAGGCGGGTTCATCGCGCTCGTCGTGGCGGCCGGCGATCCGTCGCTCGCGGCGATCGCGCTGCTCGCGGGGTCAGGCGTGCCCGGCGAGCAGCTCAACACGTGGCAGACCATCCAGACCGTCCACCACGATCCGTCGATCGCGCCCGATCAGTGCGACGCCGAGATCAAGAAGCAGCTCGCGGATCGCCACGACTGGTCGGCGCGCGACACGGCCTTCGTCGCCGCGGATCCCGCCGACTACGCACGCCGCGTGAGGGTGCCGGCGCTGATCCTCCAGGGCGGCAGCGATCGGCACGTGCCGCCGCGCTCCGCCGAGCGCCTCGCCGCGGCCATGCGCGCCGCCGGCAACCACGACGTCACCGCGCGGATCATCCCGCACCTGAGCCACACGCTGTGCCCCGACATCGTCGGCAGCATCCAGGCGTGGAGCTGGCTGCCGAGCCGCCGGCTGTCGAACGAGCTACTCGAGGCGCTGACCAGCTGGCTCGTCGCCGAGCTCAAGCCGCGCGTGAACTAGGGCCAATGCCGATCAGTTAGCGCTAAGTCCTCGAGGAGAATCCGGAATTCGGCAAGTGGTCCCAGGGCCTGGTTTTGGTCCATCCGGAGGATCATGTTGCGTCGATCTTGAACGA
>Ga0308175_100002876_pt1 | contig 11822 bp, 9 predicted proteins | sample PhyCR1_3_FD_203893 | JGI IMG/M metagenome (GOLD analysis project Ga0308175, IMG submission 203893) | Soil microbial communities from UC Gill Tract Community Farm, Albany, California, United States - DLSLS.C.R1 | ecosystem: Environmental > Terrestrial > Soil > Agricultural land | place: USA... | reverse complement strand
AGAGCTTCGGCCGCGCCATGCGCCGCGTCCTGCGCCAGGACCCCGACGTGATCCTGATCGGCGAGATGCGCGACGAGGAGACGGTCCGCACCGCCCTCTCCGCTGCCGAGACCGGCCACCTCGTCCTCTCGACCGTCCACACCCTGGACGCGACCGAGACGATCAACCGCATCGTCGACTTCTTCCCGCCCCACCTCCAGCACCAAGCCCGCGTCATGCTCGCCGCCACCCTCAAGGGCGCGATCGCCCAGCGCCTGGTCCCCGACGTCACCGGCGACGGACGCGTCCCCGCCTCCGAGATCCTCGTCGTCACCGGCCGCGTCCAGGACCTGATCATGAATCCGGAGGAGACCGGCAAGATCACCGAGGTGATCGCTGAGGGCGAGTACTACGGCATGCGCACCTTCGACCAGTCGCTCCTGCAGTACGTGATGGAGGGCAAGATCTCCGAGCACGTGGCAATGGACTACGCCTCCAGCCCCCACGACTTCAAACTGATGCTGGCAGCGGGCGGCCAGCGGGCGAGCGGGATCGAGCAGCTCGCCGGCCAGCCGGATCAGTAGCCGGATTCCCCTTCCAGGACTTGGTAGGGCAGCCGTCCAGAGGGCGGGGTGCGGCCGCGACGGGCTCAAGGGAATCGTCCCAGGGGTCGATCTGCCACCTGATGGCAGCCATGCGACCACTGCGCCGCCGCCTGCGCCTGCTGGCGCGGAGCGAGCGCGGCATGGCGCTGCCGACGGCCCTGTTCGCGATGATCGCCAGCTTCGCCCTGGCCAGCGTAGCGGTGCTCTCCTCGGTCGACTCCCAGAGGGGCACCACCCGCGACAGCGCCTCGAAGAGCGCGATCGCCGCCGCCGACGCCGGCGCCAGCGTGGCACTGATGCGACTCAACCATTCCCAGGGCAAGTTCAGCTGGTGGAATCGCTGCATCGGGCCTGCCGGTGAAGTCCAGCTCCCCACCGCAGGCTGGTGCCCCGCGACCACCCCCGAGACCGTCGGCGGCGCCACCTTCTCCTACACGGTCAGCGAATACCGGCCGAACACCGAAATGAGCGTGATCGCGGTTGGCGCCTCGGGCGGAGTCAGCCGCCGTGTCGACGTCAAGCTCCTCGCGAAAAACGGTGAAGAAGTCTTCAAAGCCGAGCAGCTGATTGGCGAAAGCGGGATCGAACTCAAAGGCGGACCGACCCTCAAAACCGACATCGGCACCAACGGCAGCGTCACCTTGGGCAGCGAAGGCGCGAGCGCGATCATCTGCGGCGACATCCGTCACGGTCCCGGCCTCTCGTCCCCGACGCCGACCGGGCCGCCGACCTGTCCCGAACAGGGCATCGTCACGGAAGGGAGCAAGACCCTGCCGCCCGTGGTGCCACCGGCGAACATCGCGACGAGCAATTCCGACTACCGCCTCGCTCTCTGCACTTCGCCGGGAGTCCCGACCGGTTGCCAGAGCGACAAATACGAAGGCAAGTCCCGCACGACCACCGAACCGTGGGATGCGACTCACAGGTTCATCAACGTTCCCAACAGCGCGACCCTCAAGCTTGGCGGTGGCGATTACTGGGTTTGCGGTCTCTTCGTCAACGGCAGCCTGGTCATGGAAGCCAACAGCCAGGTGCGGATCTTCTTCGACAGCCCCGAACACTGCACCGGGCTCAATTCGAGCAAGACCCAGGTCGAAATCAGCGCCAGCGCCTCCGTCACTTCGAGCTCATTCATTGAATGCCAGTCCAACGCAGTAGAAGAATGTCGTGTGCCCGGCCTCTACGTGATGGGCTCGCCGACGATCGCAACCTCCGTCTACATAAGCGGAAACTCCGGCAGTACGAACGAGCTGATGGTCTACGCCCCCTATAGCAACCTCGAAATAGGCGGCAACGCGACCTGGATCGGCATGTTCGCCGCGAAGACCTTGAAGATGAACGGCAACCCGACGATCAAGTCGGACTCCCGCATCCCGCTGCCGGAAATCTATTTCCCGGGCCTGCTCGAACGCAAACGCTACGTCGAGTGCACCGGCGCCACCGGTTCGCCGCCTGACGTCAACTGCTGACCCAGCTCTCAAGGTCTCGGCGTCGCCTGCCGAGCTAATAAGCGAACGTATGAGGGAGAAGCTGAACAGCAATCCGCTGGCCCAGGCAGCCGTTCTCGGCGTCCTGCTGCTTGCCGCCGGCTTCTTCGTCCTCTCCTCGAGGGGGGGCGGAAGCGAAGAAGAAGCAGCGGCCCCCAGCCCCGAATCGATGGTCGCGAGCGTCGCCTCCTCCGAAGGGTCGGTCGCCGCCGCCCCTCCGGCCCCCGGCGCTCTCGCCGATACGGCCCCGCCGCCTCCCCCGGCAGTCACGGCGGCGTTCGCCGCCAACCGCACCGTCGTCCTGCTCTTCGTTCGCGACGGCGGCATCGACGACCGCCTGGTCCTGGGTGCCACCCGCCGCCTGGCCGCGCTGCCCGGCGTAGTGACCTTCGTCGTTCCCGCCAAGCGGATAGCCCGCTACGCGGCAATCGCCCAGGGGGTCGACGTGAACCGGGTGCCGGCGCTGGTGGTGGTGCGTCCGAAGGGGCTTACCAAGGGCGTTCCGACCGCCTCGGTCACCTACGGCTTTCAGAGCCCGCAGAGCGTGGTCCAGGCTGTCGTGGACGCGGGCTACAAGGGCCGTACGCTCGGCTACCACCCGTGAGGTGACGATGGACGCGCGGGAATTCCCGAGCCACCTGCGTCCGGTACCGGACTCCGGCGATTCGACGGCGCCCGCACTGAACTCTGATGTGGGCGGGACCCCCGGGCTGTCCCCCCCGGTCGGCCGTGGGCGCTCCACCGGCTTCGTCACCGACGTGTTGGTCGAACTCGGCTACGTCGGCGACGACCGCGCCCGGCAGGCGATCGAAGAGGCTCGCACGGCGGGCCGCCCGCCGGAGCAGCTGCTCCTGGAGCAAGGGGCAATCAACGGTGACCAGCTCTCGCGCGCCGTGGCCGAGCGCTACGGGCTGGACCACGTCGACCTCTCCGAGTATCAGGTCGACATGGCCGCGGTGAACCTCGTCAGCGTCAACACTGCCCGCCGCTACCACGCGATACCCGTCGGATTCGTCGACAAGCAGACGGCCCTGGTGGCGATGTCGGATCCAACCAACGTGCTTGCGGTCGACGACATCCAAATGGCCACCGGGCTCGACTGCCACGTCGCGGTGGCCGCCAAAGACGACATCGAGGCGCTGATTGGGCGTCTCAACACTCTGCAGAGCGCGGTCAGCGAGACGCTGGTGGAGGACGAGGAAGCCGAGGACGAGCTGGCCGCGGTCAGCGATTTCGAAGTCAGCGCCGAGGACGCGCCGGTGATCAAGCTCGTGTACAGCATCCTCGGCCAGGCCGTCGGCGAGGGCGCCTCCGACGTCCATTTCGAGCCAGACGAAGGAGAGATGCGGATCCGCTTCAGGGTCGACGGGGTGCTGCGCGAGGCGGCCCACGTGCCGAAGCGGATGGTCAACGCGGTCATCTCCCGGGTGAAGATCATGAGCGAGCTCAACATCGCCGAGAAGCGGATGCCCCAGGACGGCCGAGTCAGCATTGCGATCGAAGACCGACGCGTCGACCTGCGCGTGACGACCCTGCCGACGCAGCGCGGGGAGGGGGCGACGATCCGCATTCTGGATAAGGACAAAGCCCAGCTCTCGCTCGACGACCTCGGCATGGACGGATCGGCGCGAGAGCGCTTCGAGGCTGCCTTCCGGCAGGCGTACGGCGCGGTGCTTGTCACGGGCCCAACCGGCTCAGGCAAGTCGACGACCCTCTACGCCGCGCTGCAGGAGCTGAACGAAGTCGAGAAAAACATCATCACGATCGAGGACCCGGTCGAGTACCGGATGTCCGGCATCAACCAGATCAACGTCAACCGCAGGGCAGGGCTCGACTTCGCGACCGGGCTGCGTTCGATCCTGCGCGCCGACCCGGACATCGTGATGGTCGGCGAGATCCGCGACGCGGAGACGGCGCGAATCGCTATCGAGGCGGCGCTGACCGGGCACATGATGCTCACCACCCTGCACACCAACGACGCCCCCGGCGCGATTGCCCGCCTCACGAAGATGGGCATCGAGCCCTTCATGATTGCCTCCTCCGTCGACTGCGTGGTGGCTCAGCGGCTCGCTCGCAAGCTCTGCAGCCACTGCAAGCGGCGCACGATCGTCCCGGCGCAGGCTCTCGCCGGAGCCGACGTCCGCGTCGGCGGCGAGATCGAGGCCTACGAGCCGATCGGCTGCGGGCGCTGCAACCAGAGCGGCTACCGCGGCCGGGTCGGCCTCTACTCGGTGATGAGCCTGAGCGAACGAATCAAGGAGATGGCGATCGCGCAGGCCTCCGAGGCGGAAATCGGCGCCGTGGCCCGCCAGGAGGGAATGCTGACGCTGCGTGAGGACGGGATCGCCAACGTGAGGTCGGGCCTGACCAGTCTCGAGGAGGTGCTTCGTGTCACCGCCTGAGCATCGTCGTTTTCGGGTATCGAGAAATCAACCCAAGGAGTCGATCTAACCAACATGGAGTTCGACTTCTCAGAGGTGCTCCGCCGCATGGTGGAGGCGAATGCCTCCGACGTGCACCTGACCGCCGGTTTCCCGCCCGCAATCCGCGAAAAGGGGAAGATCGAGGCGATGGAGGGGTTCCCGGTGCTTTCAGGCCAGGAGACCCGCGAGGTCGTATACAGCGTCCTCAACGACGACCAGCGCAAACGCTTCGAGAGCCGCAAACAGCTCGACTTCGCCTACGCGATCCCGAACGTCGCCCGCTTCCGCGTCAACTGCTTCTTCCAGCGCGGTGCCGTCAGCGCGGCCTTCCGCCTCGTCCCGCAGGAGATCCCGGCGCTCGACTCGCTTGGCGTTCCCCAGGTCCTGCGCGAGCTGACCGCGAAACCGCGCGGATTCGTCCTCGTCACCGGCCCCACCGGCTCCGGCAAGTCGACGACCCTGGCGGCGATGCTCGACGTGATCAACTGCGAGCACCAGGACCACATCCTCACGATCGAGGATCCGATCGAGTTCCTGCACCAGCACAAGCGCTCGATCGTCAACCAGCGCGAGGTCGGTTCCGATGCCGAGGACTTCGCCCTGGGCCTGCGCGCCGCCCTCCGAGAGGACCCCGACGTCATCCTGGTCGGCGAGATGCGCGACCTCGAGACGGTCTCCACGGCGCTGACCGCGGCCGAGACCGGTCACCTGGTCTTCGCCACCCTGCACACCCAGTCCACCGCTCAGACCGTGGACCGGATCATCGACGTCTTCCCGCCCCAGCAGCAGGGCCAGGTCCGCACCCAGCTCTCGATCGCCCTGCAGGGGATCGTCACCCAGCAGCTACTGCCGACCGCCGACGGCATGGGCCGGGTCGTCGCCACCGAGGTGCTGGTGCCGACGCCGGCGATCCGCAACCTGATCCGGGAGGGCAAGACCCACCAGATCTACGCCGCGGTCCAGACCTCCGGCGCGGTCGGGATGCAGACGATGGACGCCGACCTGGCGCGGCTGGTGCGACAAGGCAGGATCACCCGCCCCGTCGCCGAACAGCGTGCCTCGGTACCGGAGGAGCTGAAGCGGCTCCTCGGCGGGGCGGCGCCCGTGATGCCGCAGGCGGCGGCCGCCGGTACCCCCGGGAACGGCTCGGCCGCGCAGCCTCTCTCGGGGCCGGGCATGCCGCCAGCACCCCCCGACTACACGCAGGGCGCCTAACCGATGCCGGACGCGACGACCTTCACCTTCCGCGCGATGGATCTGGCCGGCGCCGCCGCCAGCGGCGAGGTCGAGGCCGAGTCCAAGGGCCAGGTCTCCGAGCAGCTTCGCCAGCGCGGCCTGATCGTTCTCGACGTCAGCGAGAAGACCTCACCGGTCAACGTCGAGGATTTCTTCAAGCGGTGGCAGAGCGTCGACATGCGCGAACTCGCCGTCTTCTCGCGCCAGTTCGCGACGCTCGTCGCCTCTGGGATGCCGATGCTGCGGACGCTGCACACGCTCGAGGAGCAGACCCAGGACGACGCGATCCGCGAGGCGACGGCGGGGGTGCGGGCGGACGTCGAAGCAGGTAGCACCCTGGAGCAGGCGATGACGCGGCACCCGAAGGTCTTCGACCGCCTGTTCCGCGCGATGGTTCGCTCGGGCGAGCAGTCCGGGCGCCTGGACGAAGCGCTCGACCGGGTCGCCTTCCAGGTCGAGAAAACCGACGCCCTGAGGCGCCAGGTCAAATCGGCGATGATGTATCCCTCGCTGGTCTTCGGATTCGCCATCGTGGTGCTGGTCGCGATCGTCATGTTCGTGATCCCGGTCTTCGCCAACATCTTCCAAGAACTCGCCGAAGAACACCCCGAAGAAGCGGGCGGATTGCCGGCGCCGACCGCGCTCTGCGTCGGCGTTTCCAATCTGCTGACCGGCTCCTGGTACCTCCTTCTTCCGGGCCTCGCCATCGCCTTCTTCGCTTTCTTCAAGTGGAAGAAGACCGAAAAGGGCAAAGAAATTTGGGATCGCTTCACCCTGCGACTGCCGTTCAAAATCGGCGACGTGATCCAGAAGGTCGCTCTCGCCCGCTGGTCGCGCACCTTCGCCGGCTCGGTCTCCTCCGGAGTGCCGATGCTGCAGGCGATCAAGCTGACTGGGGAGACCGCCGGCAACATCGTCGTCGAGCAGGCTATGGAGGACGTCTACGCGTCGGTCAAGCGCGGCGGCTCCCTTGCCGGGCCGATCGAGGGCAACCCGATCTTCCCCCCGATGGTCGGCCACATGGTGGCCGTCGGGGAGGAAACCGGCCAACTCGAACACATGCTCGCCAAAATCGCCGACTTCTACGAGGCCGAGGTCGACGCCAAGGTCAAGGCGCTGACGGCCCTGATCGAGCCGATCATGATCGTCTTCGTCGGCGGCATGGTCGGCTTCATCGTCGTTTCGATGTACCTGCCGCTCTTCAGCATCTACGAAAAGATCCGCTGAGGTCAGGTTACCTGGGGGTCGATGCCCGGAAATTGAGGGATCCGGGCGTCCGGTCGATTAGCAGGTGAGCGATCGTGGCGACGGCCGAAACGGACATTGTCATGGCAGACACTCCGGCAGCCGGGCGGGAGTGGGCGTACCGGGCCGTGACGTCGACTCCGTTCCTCGGGGCGGCGGTGGCCGTTTTGACCTGGCCGATCAGCTCGATCGTGCCGTCGACCGGCCCCGATCCGTCGTGGATGGCGGGCCTGTACATGGCGCACGGCGAGGGTCTCCAGTTCGGCCGCGACATCGTCTTCACCTACGGGCCCCTTGGCTTTCTCGAGGTTCCGGTCCTCTATGAGCAGGCGATGTGGATAGTCGCCTTTCTGTACCAGGCGCTGGTCCATGTTGCGCTCGCGATCTCGCTGATCTGGGTCGCACGGCGCGCTTTCCCGCTCCCGGTCGCCGTGGCGGCCTGCTACAGCCTGCTGGTGATTGGCCGACTCGAGGGCGCCGTAGTACTTCTCGCCTTCATCTGGTGCCTCGTCGCTCTCGACGAAGGCGCGCCCCGATTTTCTCGGCTGCTGGTCACGGTCGGCGGCGGCGTCCTTGCCGGGGTCGAGCTGCTCGGCAAAGCGAACTATGGGCTTGCGATCCTCGTTTTCTCCACGCTAACTGTCCTTGGCCTTCCCCAACGGCGCCGTAACGCGCCCCTCTTCGCAGCCGTCGCGGCTGGTTCATTCGTCGCGTCCTGGATGGCCAGCGGCCAGGATCCATCGGGGGTCTTCGAGTTTGCGGCGCGGAGCGCGCAGGTGATCGCTGGCTACTCCAACTCCATGGGAACCGACATCCTGGCGATCGGCTGGGAGCTCCCGGCGGCGATCGTCGCCATGGCTGTCCTTCTCGTCGCCGCCGCTGTCGCGACCTGGGGGAATCCGCTGCCGCGCCGACTCGCCTCGCTCGCTCTTGTGGCGTTGTTCTCATTCATGATTTTCAAGCAGGGGTTCGTGCGGCAAGGCCTGGGCAACACGCCCGAATTCTTCGTCCTGATCGCATGTGGGGGAATGGCGGTCGCCTCGCGCCTTCCGAGGTTTCCCTACCGCGTCGTCGCTCTTGGCCTGACGGTGCCTCTGGCTGGGTTGGCGCTGATGGCCTTGCCGAGCCCGTCCCTGTGGGAGTCGCTGAAGCCGCAAGCACACCTCGAATTCATGCGACAGGGCATCGACGCCCTGATCGTTCCCGGCGAACGCGACCGGTTGATCTCAGAGGCGCGCAATTGGATGCGCTCTGCCTACAAACTCGACCCCGGGATCGTCCGGGCCCTGGGAGATCGGTCGGTGCACGTCGATCCTTGGGAGGTCGGCGTGGCGTGGGCATACGGATTGAACTGGCACCCGCTGCCGGTGATGCAGAGTTATTCGGCGTACACCCGCCAGCTGGACGAGCTGAATGCCGGGGCGCTTGACGGCCGTGGGGCCCCGGCGGCGATACTGCGCTATCGCGCGCTCGCACCCGCCCGTGGCAGTCGCGGGGCGATCGATGATCGATATCCCGGATGGGAGTCGCCGGCGGCGATGCGAGCGATGCTCTGCCATTACCGCGCCGTACGCACCAGTGCGCACTGGCAGCTGCTGGAGCGGGGGGCGCACCGCTGTGGCTTGCCCCGCTTGATCGGGGTGGTGCATTCGACAACCGGACGTCAGATCTTGGTCCCGCCGCCGCCCAGCCCGGGCGACATGGTCTTCGCTCGGATCGACGGCATCGGGGCGAGGGGATGGGAATTGCTGCGAGCCGCGCTCTACCGGGCACGCGAAAGGTCCGTGAGGCTCGGCGGCCGCGGAACGTGGAAGCTCGTCCCGGACACGGCGGCCGATGGCCTGATCTTGCGTGCGCCAACCCTCGTCGACTATCCCAAGCCGTTCCAACTGGCGCCGGATGTGCATTTCCTCTCGCTGCGAATCGCCGGCGCGCCCCCCCGCTCATTTACCGTCATGTTCTACGCGCAGCGTGTCCGTCGCTTCTCGGCGCCGGTGGCGGCCGCAGGGCCAAATCGGTTCTCTCCTCAATCGAGGACGGATCGCGGTCGATAGCAGACCTATGTCTTCGGCTCTGAGGCGTGGCTTGTCCGTCGGCATTGTCGGGCTGGGCTGCATCTGGTTGGTCTCGATGATCTCCGGAACCGGCGACTGGTCCGGAGATTCATGGCCGGCCGTCAATGCGCTCGCCCATGGCCAGCTATCCGAATATCTGTCTGCCAAGGCGATGATGGGTCCCTTTGCGACCCTCATCGAGGCGCCTTTCGTGGCGTTCTCGGGGGGAACCGCCTCCGACGCTTATCAATGGGCAGTAGTCCCCTGTCTCCTTGCCGCCGGCCTCCTGGGGGTCTATCTGGCGGGCGTGGCTCGCCGGCGCGGCGCGACTGCACCAGCTCAGTTTCTGGTTGGCGCGCTCTGCCTCGCCAACCCGCTCACGCTCGAGGCATTGCGAGGCGGTCATCCGGAGGAGATCTTGACGGCGGCGCTGGCTGTCGCCGCTGTTGCAAGCGCCAGCGAGGGGTACGAGCTACGCGCGGCCGTGATGCTCGGCCTGGCGGTCGCATCGAAGCAATGGGCGGTGATCGCGGTCCTGCCGGTGCTGATGGCGCTTCCGGGTCGGCGGGTGCGCGCCGGCCTGACCGCTGCCGTGGTCACCATTGCTCTTACCCTGCCCGGCCTCCTGGCGGCCCCGGCCTCGTTCTCCGAGGTCAATCACAACGCTGCGACCACCGGTCGCATCGTTACGCCCTGGAGCGTCTGGTATCCCGTCGCACGGGTCAAGACCGAAGTGCACCAGATCGATGCGACCAGGCTGGTCGCCCACATACACGAAGCCCCGCCTCTGGTCGGATCGCTTTCGCACCCATTGATCGTGCTGCTTACGCTTGTACTGCCGTTAGGACTGGCTGCGCGCCGCGGACGCTTTGGGGTGTCGGGCCCCGACGCCATGGCCCTGCTCGCACTGCTCGCCCTGCTGCGCTGCTCGCTTGACCCCGTCGACAACCTCTACTACCACGAGCCGCTGCTGCTGGCTCTGATTGGATGGGATGCGCTCGCGTGCCGGGGATTGCCCGTAAGAGCGCTTGGCGGCATGGCTCTCGCGCTACTCATCCGTGAGTGGTCTTACCACCTCGGTGACCTTGCGGCGTTCAACCACGCCTATGTCGCCGTCGTCCTCGTTGGAGGCCTGGCAATCTCCCTGGCGCTTCTGCGACCGGCATGGTGGACGCGCGTTCTAGCAACGTTTGCCGAATCGCGGATTGCCTCTTTCGACTTTCGCATCAGGGGGAGCGATCTTAGGCATGAAGGCTGACTTTTCGGTCGATGAAGCCCAAATTTCGGGGATTAAGGGATCCGGTTGGGCGGTCGATGGGGGGGTGTGATGAATCTGCCAGTGCTTCGGTGCCAAAGGCAAACTCGCTGCGAGGCGGGGGCGCAAAGCCGTCGGGGCTCCCATTCGGGAGTTGGCCGGGCTACCACCGGGGTCGACAGACACCACGTGGCTTCATGCGACGGGGCTCTGGCGCAAACGATTAGGACCACAGGAGGTCACTAATGTTTCTCCAGAATCTCCGGGCCAAAGTAGGCGCCCGGCTCAGTGGCGAGAGCGAGGGCGGCTTCACGCTGATCGAGCTCCTCGTCGTCATGCTCATCCTCGGAATCCTGGCCGCGATCGCCCTGCCGGCTTTCTTCAACCAGAAGCAGAAGGCAGGCGACGCGAAGGCCAAGGAGACCGCCCACTCGGCTCAGGTCGCGATGGAGACCTGCGCCACCGAACACAGCGGCGAATACACCAGTTGCAAAGAATCGCAGCTGGAAGCGATCGAGCCGACGTTGACCGGTGCTCCCTTTAAAGTCGTGGAAGCAAAACTGGCGGCGAAGACGTACGAGATCACGGTTACGTCCAACCCGACGAGCCAGACGTTCTCGATCGAACGGCTGGTAAGCGGGGAACTCAAATACCCGTGCACTGTCGCTGGGACCGGCGGTTGCCCGACCGGCACTGGCGGATGGGCTGCCGGCTAATCCAGCGATCGCAGTTTGCCCAGTCCAAGTATGAGGACGTCGAGGGGGCGGGCCGGTGGCCCGCCCCCTCGCGCCTTTTCAGCCAAGTCGCCCCGACAGGGTTAGGTCAGGAAGGAACGGAGCCGATACCCAATGACGATGCCTGTCGAGCAATCCCCACCGCCCCCTGCGTGCCCCGCTGGGGCGCGCAGGCTCCGCGTCGCCGGTGGAGACGCGCCGTGAACCGGAGACCCTTCCCGGGTGGTGGCGAGGCCGGCATCACGCTGGTCGAGTTGCTCGTCGCCGCGGCGATGGGCGTGGTCCTGATGGGCGCAGTCGCCTCGCTCGTGGTCAGCGCGGTCAGAGACCAGCCAAAGATCAGCGAGCAGGCGCAGACGATCTCTACCGCACGCTGGGTCATGGAGCGGGTCACGCGTGAAATTCGCCAGGGGGTCAGGGTCGACAACGCAACGCCTTCGGAAGTCTCGTTCGAAACCTACGTGCGCCACCAACCATGCGGCGGTACGACGCCGCTCGCCAGCACCGAACCGTCGATCCCATGCGAGGTGACCTACACCTGCACGGCGACGTCCTGCTCGCGCATCGAGGCAGCCCCGAAAGTTCGCACGGGCACGGCTACTCCGATCTTCGAAGGCATTGACAGCAGCAACGTGTTCAGCTACTTGCCGAGCGCAGCGGCTCCGACCTATATCAAGGTGACGCTACAGATGCCGAACCCGAGTGGGCCCGCCGCCCTCACGGTTTCCGACGGCGCCAGCCTGCGCAATAACCCGACCACGCTGGGTTACTGATGGGCCGGCCGGGCTCGAGGGAGGCGGGGTT
>Ga0308175_100002875_pt1 | contig 11822 bp, 14 predicted proteins | sample PhyCR1_3_FD_203893 | JGI IMG/M metagenome (GOLD analysis project Ga0308175, IMG submission 203893) | Soil microbial communities from UC Gill Tract Community Farm, Albany, California, United States - DLSLS.C.R1 | ecosystem: Environmental > Terrestrial > Soil > Agricultural land | place: USA... | reverse complement strand
GTCGTTTTTGGGCCGTAGCGGGCGTCCTACTGTAGACCACGCCACGGCTGACGAAGAAATGTTCATCTAGCGAGGCCGAACGGGGTTTCCTGTTCGGTCTTCCCTTATCTCCCGCCTCAGATTTTTCTGTATTCCATCATTTAGCTCCAGGACCCACCCTAGAGATAGCGCTGACGCTCATCAAGGCTCGGGTCGCGGGAGCAATCCTCAAATCTCGAACTGTTCCGTTCCGCACGGAAGGACTTTGGGCGTTTCAGACTTTTTGATATGCCATCTCGTCTTTCGGTACGGAGCGTCGTCAGTTGATATTTCGGGAGGTCGAAGACAGCGACCTGATCGCACATGTGCGGCGCGGGAACGTGGATGCTTATAACGTTCTTGTATCCCGCTGGGAAAAGCGGGTCTTTAACTATCTCCATCGACTGGTGAATGCTCGAGAAGAAGCGCAGGATTTAGCGCAGGACGTGTTCCTGAAGGCATGGCAAAACATTCGAAAACTTGAGGACGCGGCGAAGTTCCCGTCGTGGCTGTTTCGCATAGCCCACAATGAGGCGTATTCGCTGCTGAGAAAGAACCGGCCGGACACCGAAACTTTGACGGACACCCCCGCCGGTGAAGCGAGATCCAGACTGTTTCCGGTGGAAACGGCACTGGCGGTGCGCAGCGCATTAACGCGGCTCTCACCCGAGCAGCGAGATGTGGTTGTTCTCAAGGTGTACGAGGGCTTCAAGTTCGAGGAGATCGCTCAGGTGCTGAACGCCCCTGTGTCGACCATCAAGTCCCGGTTGTACTCGGGTCTCGACATGCTGAAGGAGACTCTGGCGCCGCTTGAAGCGGAATGCCGGGTGCCTGCGGGCTCAATTCGCGCAGAAGGCGGAAGACGATGAGTTGTCCCGATGTGAGAGATCTCCAGTTTGGAGAATTGCCGGGCCCCGAGCAGCAAAGAATCCGAGAGCACTTGAGATCGTGTGAGGACTGCCGGCTGGAAGCGGACCGGTTGAACCTTGTACTCGCGATGATGAACGAGGTGCCTGTGGAAGAGCCGACCACACACATCCGATTTGTATCCGACAAAGTGTTTGAACCGAGGTGGTGGCAACGCTGGCTCGGGTCGGACCGGCGTTTCTGGGCATGGCAAGCGGCGTTCTCCCTGCCTCTTTGGGTTACCGTTGCGATTTTGTTCTCCAGCCATGCGATTCCGGGACATGCCCCGAGTTCGCCGCGCTGGACTGCGAGCGAAAACGGGCATTTGGGTCAACAAATCAGTCAGGAACAGGCAAGCGCACAGGTTCAGAAGCTGATTGAACAGCGAGTCGCCGCGGCCGTGGCCAAGGCGGTTGCAGAAGTGGAGACTCGACACAGCCAGGAAATGCGAACGGAATTGGCGGCATTTCGGAGCAGGTATGAGCGTGATCAGGAACAGTTTCACCAAGCTGCTTACTCGTTTTACCGGAACCTTGATCAGAAGATGAACCGGGTGGCGCTGGCGAGCATGGAGAAATACCCTGGTTCCACTCAACCGGCCGTGAACGCGCAATAAGAGACCCGGCCATGAGAGTCAGGAGTCGTTGGTCGATTGCTTCCGTCATTGTTTGCTTGTTTGCCACATCGATTGCAGCCAGCGAGCCGTACGTGACGCGCACTGCGATGTTTGGTGTTGAAAAGAAGCTGGAAGCGTCGCTGCGCAACCGGTGGCACGACGATCCGTACATGTTTGTGGACCTGCCTCGAGGCTATTACGTGGACCACGTTGGCGTTCTGGTGGTAGCTGAGTTTACGCTTTCGCCTGGACCGGGGCTCTCGCCGTTTCGCGGCCCGATCACAAAGCAAGAGGTCAAGCAGCACAAAGCAGCAGTCATGGAGAGAGTTCCTCAGCTAAAGGATCTGTTGAAAACGCAATTGCTGGAAACTGCGGCAGCGCTAAACGGGGTTCCGGACTCCGATCGTATTGTCATTGCTGTTTCGGTTTACCACTTCGACTGGGAGGACACGGCCAATGTTCCTTCCCAGATAGTTGTTCAGGGCGTGAAGAAGAATCTGGTGGCTGCGCATGCGGATCGGGCGCTGCGCGACTCAGCGATTGAGACAAAGGAACTGAATTGATGCGCCTGGGCGAGCTGCTGCTCCGTCGAAATTTAATCACCCCGGAAGACATCGACCGAGCTCTTGAACTTCAGAAGGAACGAGGAGATAAGATCGGCAAGATTTTTGTCGATCTTGGCTACGTTGCCATGCGCGACGTCTTGTCGGCTCTTTCCGAACAGTTGCAAGTGCCGCTGGTGCAGCTGGAAAGCGCTCCGGCAGTGTCGGCGGATACGGAAAAGCTGGCGCCACGCTTTCTGAGGCAGTTCCGCTGCCTGCCGTACGCGATTCGTGAGCAGACGCTGACACTTGCGATGGCAGACCCGCTTGACCTTGAGACCATTGCTGCCGTTCAGCAGTGTACGGGATTGATAGTAACGCCGGCACTGGCAGGCGAACAAGAAATTCTCGATTCGATTGACCGGTTTTTCGAGGGGCAGAAGCAGGAAGCGGAAGCAGAACTCGACAGCGGCGCCTCAGAAGATCTGGAACACTTGCGCGATATGGCGAGCGAGGCGCCTGTGATTAGGCTGGTAAACGCCACGATTGCGCAGGCCGTCGAGAAGCGTGCGAGCGATATCCATATCGAGCCATTTGAGAAGGAGTTTCGAGTTCGCTTCCGTGTGGATGGCGTGCTTTATAGTCAGGAACCGCCGCCTCGCGAACTGAAAGCCGCCATCATTTCACGCGTAAAGCTGATGGCCAAACTGAACATCGCCGAACGCCGGCTACCTCAGGACGGCCGCATCAAGGTGAAGACGCTGGGACGCGAGGTGGACCTTCGTGTGTCAACGCTGCCGACGCTTTATGGAGAAAGCGTTGTGATGCGGCTGCTTGACCGGTCCGCAGGAGACTTCTACGATTTGCGGCGGCTTGGGTTTGACGACAAGATGCTGGGGCGGATGGAATACTATACCTCGCTTCCGCACGGAATATTTCTGGTAACCGGGCCGACCGGCAGCGGTAAATCCACAACGCTGTATTCGGCATTGAAGCGCATCAACCAGTCGGACAAGAAGATCATCACGATTGAGGATCCGGTCGAGTATCAGATGGACGGCATCAACCAGATTCATGTAAACCCACAAATCGGATTAAGCTTTTCAGCCGGTCTGCGGCACATTGTCCGCCAGGATCCCGATGTGATCATGGTCGGCGAAATTCGCGACCGGGAAACTGCAGATATTGCCATTCGCGCCGCGTTGACCGGTCATTTTGTTTACTCCACGCTGCATACGAATGACGCGCCGAGTGCGATAACACGCCTTGCCGATATGGGTATAGAGAATTACCTGCTCACTTCATCGCTGGTTTCGGTGCTGGCGCAGAGACTGGTGCGCGTTATCTGTCCAAAGTGCAAAGTACCTGCCGAAAAGCGTATGACGCCAGACGGCGAGGAACTTCACACCTTTCGTGGAGCGGGATGTGAAGCGTGTTTTGGGAGCGGGTATGCAGGGCGGGTTGGAATTTTTGAATTGATGGAGCTCAACGACGAGCTGCGCCAGCTGATTATGGCCAACGCGGATGCGTCCAGACTGACTCAAGCCGCTCGCAAGAATGGGATGCGCAGCTTGCGCGAAGACGGCTGGTTGAAAGTGCGCCAAGGTGTCACAACGGCTGATGAACTGATGCGGGTCACTCAGGAGTTCTGATGGCTGCTGTAACCTCGTTCCACTTCAAAGCCGTGGCTGGAGACGGCAAATTGCGCACGGGCGTGATTTCGGCCGAAAGCGATAAGCGTGTCGCTCAGGAATTGAAACGGCAAGGTCTGATTCCGCTGTATGTAGGTGTTCAGCAGCAAAAGGCGATTCAGTGGAGGCTTCCCAAGCTTGGGACGAACCGGCGTCGTGACATTCTGTTCTTCACCCAGGAGCTGTCGACTCTTCTGATTTCGGGCGTGCCGCTGGACCGCGCACTCTCGATTACCAGTGAGTTGACCGAACGCCCGCAGTTTCGCGGTGTTGTCCTCGACATTCTGCGTGTACTGAAGGGAGGCAAGTCTCTTGCGGATAGCCTCGCGACGCAGCCGGATTATTTTTCGGATTTGTACGTGAACATGGTTCGGGCTGGTGAGGCGAGCGGAAGCCTCTCGACCATCTTTGAGCGATTGACAGAGTTTGAGCGCACTCGGGACGATCTGCGTAGCTACATTGTTTCTTCGATGATCTATCCGAGCCTGCTGGCGCTTGTCGGGTTGGGGTCGGTTTTGATTCTTCTGAACTACGTCGTCCCGCGCTTCGCTTCTGTATTCGAAGGATCACATCTGAAGATGCCGCTTCCGACGATGGTCATGTTGACGGTCAGCAATTACATCAAAGGCTACGGCTGGATTGTGGGGCTGATCGTAGCGGTCGCGGCGATTGCTATTCGGTTCTATGTCCGAACTCCGGAGGGCCGAATGTGGTGGGATACCTTCCGGCTGAAGATTCCGGTGCTGGGCGATGCACTGCGCAAGGCGGAGACGTCCCGATTTGCCCGGGCGATGGGAACGCTGGTGGGAAACAGTGTGCCGCTTGTCCAATCGATCTCAATTTCACGCTCCATCCTGAACAATCGCCGCATTGCGGGCTCGCTCGAAGCGGTGGCTCAGGGAGTGAAGCGCGGCGAAGGCATCGCGGGACCGTTGTCTCGCGCGGGTGAGTTTCCACCGCTGGCCGGACATCTGCTAAGCGTTGGCGAAGAGACCGGCAAGCTGGATCAAATGTTCAATCGCATGGCGGACATCTACGAAGATGAAACCAGAAGCGCCATCAAGCGATTTACGACTCTGTTTGAGCCGCTAATCATTTTGACGATGGGCATTCTCGTAGGAACCATGATCTTGAGCATGCTTATTGCTATCACCAGCATCAACGAAGTTGCCGGGTGAGGAATTCGAAATCTGAACTGACCATCGCATGACTTCAATGAATTTACATTCCAAATCTCTGTACACCGAACCTGACTCCATCCATCTCCGTTCACGACGCACAGCTCGCGAAGCGGGTGTCACGTTGATCGAGATGCTGGTTGTTGTGACCATCATCGCTTTGTTTGCGGCCATCGTCGGTCCGCGATTGTTGAGCCGTGGCGATCAGGCGAAAGTGACTGCAGCGCGAACGCAGATTGTTGCGTTTTCGAATGCGCTCGCGATGTACAAGCTCGATACGGGCGCCTTCCCCAACACCGATCAAGGTCTGGCGGGTCTTCGAATGAAACCCGAGGGGCTTACACAATGGAACGGACCTTATCTGCAACAAGATATTCCGAATGACCCGTGGGGTCACCCGTACGTCTATAAGTTCCCGGGTACACACGGAGACGAGCCGGAGGTTCTCTCATACGGCGCTGATGGGCAGCCCGGCGGAGACGGGACCAATGCCGATGTTCTTAGCTGGAAAGCAAATTAGCACTGCGTGACCTCCCGGTTCCACAGTACGCATTCGATTCACACCACGGACACGCGCCGCCCGAAGAGAGTCTGGACCTGCACCGAGTCGGGTGTCACGCTGCTGGAGATGATCGTAGTAGTGGCGCTGATTGCGTTGATGATCGGGATCACGTTCCCAGCTGTGGGCGCGGGGCTGGAGTCACTGCGGCTTCGCGAGGGAGCAGAGGATGTGGTGACCGCATTCAATTCTGCACTCATCCGGTCGGAGCGTCTTCAGCAAGCGATGGTCATCACGATTTCACCTGCGCGGCGATGCGTTGAAACGCAGTCTCTAGTTTCGGGCACCAGCAAGAAGGTTGAACTGCCGGACGGGGTCAACGTCATCAGTGTTTTTCCTTCTGCTCAAGCCGCCGGAAGCTCCAATTCTGCTGATCAGAAGGACCGAACGTTTCTGGTATATCCGGACGGGTCGGTGCCGCGCATTTCACTCGACCTGGAGAATCGCCGAGGAAAGCATCGGCTGGTTTCACTCGATCCGATCACCGGCGTTGCTCGTCAGGCTGCCTTTTCGGGCGTTCTGGATGCGCAAACTGCCGTCGAGTTGGGTAATCCCGGTGAACGGGCCTCGGCTGGACCGCAATGAGCAAACGCAGGGCTCAGCAATCAGGATTTACGCTGCTTGAAGTGATGGTGGCGACGCTCATCATGGGCGTTGCCGTTGTAGGACTGCTGGCAAACCTGCACGGATCGTTACGTAATACGGAGCGGATCGGGAGCTATGATCGCGCAACCTTGTTTGCTCAGCACAAGATGGACGAACTGATCGCAGAGCCGCGGCTTCCTTTGAATGTGAAGTCTGAGGGCGCTTTCCCGGAGGATGGTGATGCTTCACAAGGCGGGTGGGACGCGGTAGTGACGGCGTGGGAGGCTCCTCCCCGGGCGCCCGCGGGTGAATTAGTTCTGGCTCGTATCGATCTCGAAGTTTGGTGGCTTGAAAACGGCAAGCGGCGCACGTTCAACGTCGAGGGCTTCCGCCAACAACTGCTGACGGCGGACGAAGCCTCACGATTGAGTGCAGGGTTATGAACAAGGCGCAAAGAAATGGCGAGTATCGGCCGCCGGATATTCGTTCCCAAGCGGGAGTTACGCTGCTGGAATTGCTGGTTGCCGTTTCGCTCGTCGCGCTGCTGGCCGTAGGCATGGCGTTTGCTCTGCGCATCTCGCTGGCGGGCTCGTCGAAAGCGCAATCGCGCATCATGGACAATCGCCGGGTGCTTGGAGTGGAGCGAGTCTTACGGCACGAAGTTGCAGATCTGATTCCAGCGCTGACCATCTGCGGCCCCGACTCGAAAGGGTCAATGGCCCCGACGCTGCTGTTCGAAGGCGCAGCCGATCGAATGCGGTTGGCTTCTGCCTATTCGCTTTCGGAAGCAGGCCGCGGGCAGCCGCGGCTGCTGGAATTCCAAGTGATACCCGGTGAGAATTCGCAGGGTGTGCGCCTGGTAGTAAATGAACGGCTGTATACCGGAATCGGCTCCCGGAATTCGCTTTGCACTGGGTTCACTTCGGTTCCCGGAGTTTCGGCCGCAATTCCCGTATTCGCTCCTATAGAAACGGGGCCGTCCTCGTTTGTGCTCGCTGACAAGCTGGCGTTCTGCCGTATGTCCTACGAGGAACCGCGCCCTGCGCCCGAACTCAGCAGGTGGGTTCCGCAATGGCTGCACACCAACACATGGCCGATGGCCGTCCGGTTCGAGATGGAGCCGCTGACTCGGTCCTCCCCAGGACTCGAACTCTCGACGGTCACCGTGCCGCTTCATATTACACGCGACCCGTATCAGGAGTATCGCGAATGAGTGCGGGTAAACCGCGGTGCTTTGGTACCGGTGATGCCGCTCGCGTGTTTGCACACCGAAGCCGCAGATCCAGCGGTTCGGTGCTGATTGCGGTTTTGTGGCTTACGGCGGCGCTCGCAGCCGTGACGTTTGCGCTCGCGACAAATGTTCGAAGTGAAATCGACCGAACCTCGACCGAGTCGGAGGGCCTGCGCGCCTACTATCTTGCGTCCGGATCGATCGATCGCGCGGTGCTGTGGATCCGATGGGGCGCGCAATACCGAAAACGCGATGGATCTCCGCTATTTTTCGATTTTCCGACGCCCCGGATGCGATTTCGGTATCCGACGGGTTTTGCGGTCGTGGAAATGATCCCTGAAAACTCGAAATTCAACATCAATACGATTCGGCCGGACGACCTCCTGCGCCTACTCCTAGTACTGGGCGAAGCGGAGGATCGAGCCCGCGAGGTCGCCGCCGCCATTCTTGACTGGCGCAGCGCATCGCATGAGGAGAGTCCGTTCGACGGATTTTATGCACAACAAATTCCGTCTTTTCGGGCGGCACACGCGTCTTTTCGAGAGTTAGAGGAATTATTGCTGGTAAAAGGCATGACGCCCGACTTATTTTACGGACATTTTGCGCAAAACGACGACGGAAAAATGATTTGGCGCGCAGGCCTGCGAGATTGTCTAACCACGCTCGGCAGCCAACTCGGCTTCGATATCAACAGCGTCGAACCGGCGGTGATGGAAACACTCGGCGTCCCTCCGTCCTCGATTGAGCAGATCGTGGCGATGCGCAATTCGGGGCCGATACGGACTCTGGACCAGGTGAAGGATGTTCTTCCTCCTCAACTCGCAGGGCGTATGAGAATCGGAGGCGCCAGCCTGATCACATTCAGGGCAACGGCATGGCTCCGTCTCCAAAACGGGCAGCCTTCCGAGACGCGAAGAACGGTGGCAGCGCTGGTCAAATTGGAAGCACCCGGACGCCTGCGTCCGTATACCGTTCTGCGATGGTTCGACAACTCGCAATCGGATTTATTGCCGCGGGATATGTCCCGGTTTGAACCGACGCCGGGTGGAAATCAGCTTCAATGATCGCACCGCAATTTCGCCGATTGCTGGCGGTTGGGTCAGGCATCGGCATTGAGATCCAGGGTGATGATCTTCTTGTCACGGCCGTTCGAGTGCGTTTCGGGCATGTCCGCATTTTGGACGAGCATCGGATTCAGGGGTTCCTATCGAGGCCGGCCGGGGACTGGGGTGCAGAATATGACCGATTGGTCGGCTCCGCCGGGCTCCGCCATCTTGCCGCGCACGTCGTGCTGCCGCGAGAATCGCTGATTGTCCGCTTGGTTTCGTTTCCTGCGATCAGCAAAAAGGAATTGAGCGCCGCGATTGGGTTCCAGCTCGACTCGTTGCACCCGTACGAAGAGCAGGACGTCGCCCACGCCTGGGCCGAACTGGAGCGCAAAGGCGAGGTGCTGGTTGCTCTGTCAAGACGCGACGTCATCAGCCGATACGAGACTTTGTTTGCGGAAGCAGGGATCCAGCTTGCGTCCATCAGCGTTGCCGCCGCAGCGTTCTACTCGTCGATCCGAATGTTCAATGCTGCCTCTCATGCAGATTTCGCTGCGTTCGAGACCAACGAGGACGGAGTGGAAATCTACGGCGAGAGCTCAGCCAAAGCGATGCTTTCAGCGTTTATCGCTGGCTCGACCGAGCGTGCGTTCTCGATTGCGCGGGCCGAACTCCGCCTTTCGCCGGAGCAGCAGCTGGTGCCCCTTTCGGAAATTCTTCCTGCGGCAGAGAACCGCTTTGTGATCTCTGCTGGTGCCGATAGCAGGCAACCGGAATTTCATGACCAAGGAACTGAACCGCACGTCCAGGAGCATGGCGGAGCGGTTGTCGTTGCCCACGCTACCGAAGCCGGGTTACATACCGAGTCGGCATCGTCATCACGCGCCTATGCTGCGGCGCTGAACGCGGCTTGCCCCTGGCTGTCACTTCAGGTGAATCTTTTATCAAGGGAGTCGCGGAAATCAAATTCCCGCCTTCTCTACCTGCCAACCGCTATCTTTGCGGCACTGCTGATCATTTGTTCTATAGCGCTTGCCGCGGAAAACGCCTGGGAGCAGAGGCGATACCTGAAACGGCTGAATGCTGAAATCTCGCACCTCGAGCCGATTGCCGGACATGCACAGCAGCTGCAACGGCACTCTGAGGAATTGAAAAAGATGTCTCAGGAAATCGATTCCTTCCGGTCGCGTACGCATGCCGATTTGGATGCCATCAATGAGCTGACGCGCATTCTGCCACCTCCGATCTGGGTGAGTTCGCTGGACATGAACAGGACAGGAGTGTCGCTGGCCGGGGATGCTCCCGATGCCGCCGGGTTGCTGAAGGCAGTTGATGCATCGGCATTCTTTCAGGGCTCCGCATTTCAGCAAAGCATTGTTCGAAGCAGCGCAAACAGCGACATATTCCGGCTGAAAACGCAACGCGAACAGGTGGTGCCATGACACTATCCGAACGAGACCGGCGCGCAATGTTGCTGCTGGGAGTCGCGGTGGCCGGTTTGCTGATATACGCAGTGTCGACCCGAAGCCGCGGAAACGGTGCTGCTTCGACCAGCGAAGGTTCTGTTCAAATGGCCGAGCAGCGATTGCAGAGACTGCGAGAGCTTGCGGCGACTGTGCCGGCCAGGGAACAGATATCAAAGCAGATTGAACAAGATTTTGCCATTCGCGAGAAAATGTTGATTGCCGCGAGTTCCGCCGAACTTGCACAGGAGAAGTTGCTTGAGATCGTGCGGCGGCTGGCGAAATCGCCCGCATCCGCAGTCGATATCCGCAGCCAGGAACTTGGGCGCCCTAAAGCGTACGCGGATTTCGGAGAAGTGTCTGTGACGCTCTCGATGTCGTGCCGCATCGATCAGCTTGTAAATTTCCTGTCTGATCTGACAACGCAGCCCGAATCCCTTGGAACCGAGGAACTGCACATCAGCGGCATCAATGCGGACACAAAGATGATGCAGGTGCGGTTGGTGATTGGCGCACTGGTGCCGGCCAAGCTGCTTCCAAATAAGAAGGGGCTTGCGGAACTGTGAAACGAAGCCTGATCGCAACCAACGTTCTGCTGGCCGTGTTAATTGCAGGCTCAGTGTGGCTGATTGTCAAACGAAACCAAGCTGCGAAGGCGCAGCAAACGACCGTGCTAAACCGGAAGCCGCGAGTCTCTGTAGTTCCGCGCCCGGCTCCAAAGAAGATGACACCGCCTGCGGCGCCCCAAGCATACTTCAACGACGCTGTGCAGAAGCTGCTGTTCGCGAAGGACCGAAATCCAAATGTTGTGGAAAAGCCGAAAGCGCCTCCGGCCGAGCCACCGACTCCTCCCATGCCTGCAGCGTACGGGGTTCTGACATTCGGTGAGCCGACTCTGATCCTTTCGGCAAAGCCCGGAGATGCTCAACGTGCGTATCGCAAGGGCGATATGGTGGGTCCGTTTAAGCTGGCGGACTTCGACGACAGCCGCGTGATTCTCGAATGGAACGGAAAATCGCTCGAGAAGCCGATGGCTGAGCTTGCGGCAAATCAAGCGAAGGCGCCGACGCCGCAGCCAAGTCAATCGGCGCCCCCGGCCGCATCAGAGCAGCAGCAAAACAAGCCAGAACCGCCGAAAGCCGGACCCGGTGCTGACCTGGGCGCGGGCGAACGAGCCTGTCAGGCCGAAGATCCAAGCCCGGCGGGCACCGAACTGGATGGATACAAGAAAGTGGTCACGCAAACGCCCTTTGGCGTGATCTGCAGGTGGATGAAGTAGGAGATCGAATGAAGAAAACATTGTTTGCATTTGCAGCCTCAGCTTTTTGGCTGATTTCTGCGGCGGCCGCTGCGCCGCAGAGTGTTCCCGACGCGAGCGGTCCGGTCTCGACGCCACGAAGAATCGTCGGACGTATCGCGCCCGCTGCCGGTGCGCAGAAGGCGACCACGGCCGCGGTTGCCATTCCGGCGAATGCGGTGAAAGTGGACGAACAGCACTATCGGGCAAAAGATACGAATGGCGTGGAGTGGATCTACACGAAGACGCCGTTTGGTATCAACAAAGGCCGTGCCGACGAAGCCGGGAGCGCAGCTCCGTCGAGGGCCGATGGGAGCGTCAAAGCGTCCGTTAGGGGCGATCAGGCTTACTTCGAACGACGAACACCCTTTGGCGTAAATGCCTGGACGAAGAAGCTGTCGGAATTGACCCCTGAAGAAAAGACCTTGGTCGCGTCCATTCAAGATGCGGCGCCGGCTGCTACGGCGAACACGGCAGAAAGCAACCATCCAGCGAAATGAAGCAGAAAAGATTGCCGCTTCTCTTGCTTGCCGCGATAGGGCTGAGCTCCGTGGCCCTGCCGCAGGAGCAGCCCAAGCGTGTTCTGCCCGGTCAGTTCAGAGGCGGAAACGCGCCTGCGCAGCCGAATTCCCCGGCTCCAACTAACGCTGCGCCAGCTGACCAGTCGAACTCATCAAGGCAGTCTTCAAG
>Ga0308175_100002874_pt1 | contig 11827 bp, 12 predicted proteins | sample PhyCR1_3_FD_203893 | JGI IMG/M metagenome (GOLD analysis project Ga0308175, IMG submission 203893) | Soil microbial communities from UC Gill Tract Community Farm, Albany, California, United States - DLSLS.C.R1 | ecosystem: Environmental > Terrestrial > Soil > Agricultural land | place: USA... | reverse complement strand
AACCGACGCCGGCAAGCGTGCGGCGCTCGGGGAGCTCTGGCGGCAGGTCGCCTACCCGTACCTGCGACGCGGCGGCGGCCCGCGCGAGGGCCAGATGCTGCGCATCGGCGAGGCGGTCGTCCACCTGGCCGAGCACATCCAGGAGGTCCCGGTGCACGTGATCCCGTGCGTGCAGGGACGGTACGAGGGGAAGCCGAACCCGCTCACCGCGTCGATGTTCGGCTCGATCATCCCCGCGGCATGGTCGTTCATGCTCGCGGCGAGGTCACGCGGGCTCGGCACGGTGTGGACGACGTTCCACCTCATGCAAGAAGAGCGCGCTGCCGAGATTCTCGGCATCCCCTACGGCGACGTGACGCAGGTCGCGCTCATCCCGGTGGCGTACACGCTCGGCACCGAGTTCAAGCCGGGCAGGCGGAAGCCGCTCGACACGATGGTCCACTGGGACGGCTGGTAGATCAGCCGCCCGGGGAGAGGTAGCGCCCGAACCACTCGAGCACCGCCTCGAAGCGCGTGACGCGGTGCACCGGCGAGCCTCCGCGCGTCAGCTCGTGGCTCTCCGCCGGGAAGCGCAGCAACTCGACGTCCTTGCCGAGCAGGCGGAGCAACGTGAACAGGTGCTCGCCCTGCTCGATGTTGCAGCGCAGGTCTTGCTCGGAGTGCAGCACGAGGACGGGCGTCTCCATGTCCTTCGCATACGTCGACGGCGACTTCTCGAGGTACGCGTCGACGTTCTCCCACAACGGTCCACCGAACTGCCGCTCGAACACCCAGAAGAGGTCGCTCGAGCCGAACATGCTGACGAGGTTGTTGACGGCGCGCTCCGAGATCGCCGCCTTGAAGCGGTTCGTGTGTCCGATGATCCACGACGTCATGTAGCCCCCGTACGAGCCGCCGATCACGCCGAGCCGATCGGGGTCGACGAAATCGAACTTCTCGAGCGCCGTGTCGGTCACCGCCATCAGGTCGTCGTAGTCGACCGACCCCCAGCCCGGCCCGGCGCCGTTCAGGGGGCCGCGGATCGCGCGCCCGTGCTCTTCGGAGTAGCCGGATCCGCCGCGAGGGTTCGAGAAGAGGACGACGTAGCCGCCCGCCGCCATCACCTGCACCTCGTCGAAGAAACCCGTGCCGTACTGCGTGAACGGGCCGCCGTGGATCGTGAGGATGCCCGGGTAGCGCTTGCCGCGCTCGAAGCCGGGCGGACGGACAATCCAGGCGTCGACCTCGTAGCCGTCCGTCGAGACGGCAGTGAAGCGCTCGGGCTCGCCGAGCTCGCGGCCTCCGGTGAAGGAGCCGCCGACGTCGGTCAGGCGCCTGCCGTCGGCGCCCACGTAGACCTCGCGCATCGTCGTGTGCGTCGAGGAGACGTACGCGAGCTCGCCGTTGCAGAGGTCGTAGCCGCTGATCGCCTGCTCGCCGCCGACCAGCAGCTCGGGCTCGCCCGACCCGTCGGCCGGGACGGTGTAGAGGTGGATGTTGCCGCCGTCCTCGATCGAGAAGAGCAGCCGGCCGTCGTCCCAGAGCGGCTCGCGGTGCTCGGGGTACGGGCCGCACTGGCGGTCGAGCGAGGTCGTGAGCAGCTTCGCACCGCTCCCGTCCGCGCTCATCACGCCGAGCTGGCTGTGATGCGGGTACGTCCCGTCCTCCGGGGTCATGCGGTACGCGATCAGGCTTCCGTCGGGCGAGAACGAAGGGCGCTCGTAGGAGGCCTCGTCGCCCGTCAGCGCGTTCGGCTCGCCACCCGCCGCGTCGACGACGTACAGGCGGTTGATCAGCCGCGTGTCCCAGTTCTCGTCCCGCATGCCGTCGAAGAGGAGCCGCTTGCCGTCGGGCGACCAGGCCGGGTTGTCGTGCTCGAAGTCGCCGCTCGTGATCTGCTGCGGATCGCCGCCGTCGAGGCCGACGACGAAGACGTGCTTGCGGCGGTCGCCGGTGAAGCCGACGCTGTCCAGCTTGTGGAAGACGCGTGTGAACCGGCGCGGCGTACGCTTCCGCTCGTCCTCTTCCTCGTACGCTTCGTCGCGCACGCGCGCCGTGAAGGCGAGGCGCGTCGAGTCCGGAGACCAGGCGATCGCCTCGACGCTCTCCGGCGCGTCCGAGAGCCGCCGGGCCTCGCCGCCCTCCGCCGGAATCACATAGAGGTTCGAGGGGGCCTTCTCGTCGCCGGCGCGATTCGATGCGAAGGCGAGCCATTTGCCGTCGGGAGACCAGCGCGGCGAGGTGTCCCGCCGCTCACCTGAGGTGAAGCGGCGCGGCTCCGTCGTCCCGTCGAGCGCCGCGACCCAGACCGCGCTGCGGTACTCGTTTGCCTCCCGGTCGACCTCGGTGACGGTGTAGGCGACGCGGGTGCCGTCGGGCGAGATGCGCGGATCGCCGGCGTTGACGAGCTCGTAGACGTCATTCGGCTGCATCCCGGCCACGGCCGCGGACTCTATGCGACCAATGACAATGACTGCAAAGGAGCGGTCAGCGGTGCGCGAGCGCGAACGCGAGGGCGACGGCGGCGGCCGCGGCCGAGCCGAGCGTGAGGCCGATCAACAGTGCGAGCGACATGCCCGCCCGATTCCCGGCTCGTCGGCGGCGAAACGGCCCTCTATCCTGAGTGGGCCCGCGGGTGTGGCGGAACTGGTAGACGCGGCGGGTTTAGGTCCCGCTGAGCCGGAAGGCTCTTGGAGGTTCGAGTCCTCTCGCCCGCATTATTAGAACCAGTCGTCGACCGTGTCGGTCGCGGGAGGCGCCCGGTGCCCGCGGCGCGTCCAGACGCCGGCGATCGAGGCGAGGAACGGCGCGAGGAAGGCCGGCTCGAGCAGCGTGAGCGTCAGCCAGAGGCACACCGCGCCGAAGACGAGGCACCAGCGCGAGAGCTTGTCGCCCCAGACCGCCAGAAAGCGCTCTCGAAGTGCGAGCAGCCGCCCGGTCTTCAGCCGCGCATCGAGGCGGTGACGCATCGTCGGCGAGTCGACCTCCGGCGGGTCCTCTGCCTCGTCCAGCTCCAACTCGGGCTTCCAGGCCGCCGCTGCAGCGAGCGCTGCTGCGAAGACGGTCGAATGCTCGCTCGCCGGCCTCGCGTCGCCTGCCGTCGGCCGGAGCCGCTGGCCGCCCGCTTCGCTCGTCGGGGTGCGCCAGGCGACGGGATCGAAGCCGAAGAGCTCCACGAGCCGCTTCGGCTCGACCGCCGCGTCGAGCTCGGCCGGATATGCCCATACCTGCTCGCGGACGCCGTCGCCCGTCGCGAAGATGCCGATGCTCAGGTCTCTCGTACGCTGCGGGTCCTCGCGCTCGAGCCACTCCATCGCGCAGTCGAGTGCGTCGAGCAACTCGGTCAGCTCACCGGCGAGCACCGTCGGCGTGTCACCCTCCGGGCCGACCTCGACCGAGAACGTCCTGTTGTCCTGCTTGGCCGCATGGCTTGCATTGATTGCCATGCTCGTTCCCCCCTTGATTTGCATTCATCATCGAACGGCGAACGGGGTACGCGCATCCCCTGTTCGCGTGATAGTGATCAGCCGCAGACGATGGGCGGATTGATCGCCACGCAGATCGTGACGCCGAGGCTCGTTCTCGATCCTCTTTCGAAGGAGACCGCTGCGGCCGTTGCGGCGGGCGATTTCTCGAGCATCCCTCATGCGGCCGGCTGGCCCCATTCCGACACGCTCGACGCGCTGCGCATGATGCTCGCCGCGGCCGACGCGTCGCTCGTCTGGCTCGTCACGCACGAGGGGACGGTGATCGGCGACTGCGGGACGGTCGGTGGTGTCGATCGTGTGGGAGACATCGAGCTCGGCTACGGGCTCGCCGCCGAGTATCGAGGGCGCGGTTACGGCAACGAGGTCGTGGCCGCGCTCTCGAGCTGGTTGATCAGGGCGCCCGGTGTGCGCCGCGTCGTCGCGCGCGACGTCGTCGCGACCAACGTGGCCTCGCGACGCGCACTCGAGCGCGCCGGCTTCGTGCTCGAACGGGAAGCCCGCGGCCTCGCCTGGTATGCGCTGGACGGCCCCTGAGCGAGATCCCGGCGTCCTATGCTGCGCCGATGTTCGATCGACTCGAAGTCGGTGTGCAGCTGCCCGAGGTCGAACGGGTGGTCGGCTGGCGCGAGCTGCTCGAGATCGCCACGACGGCCGAGGCGTGCGGCTACGCATCGGTCTGGCTCGGCGACCACATGCTCTACCGCGGCGACGGCCGAGCCGAACGCGGTCCGTGGGATTGCTGGACGGTGCTCGCGGCGATTGCGGGATCGACCGGGCGCGTCAAGCTCGGCCCGCTCGTCGCCTCGACAGCGTTCCACCCGCCCGGCCTGATCGCGCGGATGGCGGCGGCGATCGACGAGGTCTCCGAGGGGCGCTTCGTCCTCGGGCTGGGCTCCGGCTGGAACGAGCCCGAGTTTCGGGCCTTCGGGCTTCCCTTCGACCACCGGGCGGCGCGCTTCGAGGAGGCGTTCACGATCATCCGGCGGCTGACGGCCCGGGAGCGCGTGACCTTCGAAGGGCGCTACTACCAGGTCGAGGACGCGGTGCTCTTGCCGCGGCCGGCACGACCGGTTCCGCTGATGGTGGGCACGCACGGGCCGCGCATGCTCCGCGCCACGATCCCGCACGTGGCTGCCTGGAACACCTGGTATGCGTGGTACGGCAACACCGTCGAGGGCTTCGCAGCTCTCAGCGCGAAGGTCGACGCCCCGGTCCGCCGTAGCGCCTGCGTGCTCGTCCGCGTCGACGGCGGGGCGGGCGAGCGTCCGCTCGAGGACGGGTCGCCCCCGATCGACGCCGACCGGCTTCGAGATCACCTCGCCGCCTTGGCCGACGCCGGCGCGGACGAGGCGATCCTCGTGCTCGATCCGATCACCTCGCAGTCCGTACGGGCGGTCGCCGCGCTTCTCTCAGTGCGCTAGTCGGGCGGTGTCGTCAGCGCGTTGCCTGCGGCGAGCCGAACCACGCGTCGGCGACGGTCTCGATGTGGCGGTGATCGGTCCCGCAGCAGCCGCCGAGGACTGTCAGATGAGGGAGCCGCCGTCCGGCCGCGAGGCAGCCGCGCGCGAGCTCTGCAGGATCGCCGCGGTCGAGCTCTTCGGACTCGTCGAGCTCGGCGTGGCTCTTCGTCGACGCGTTCGGGCGCAGTCCTCGCACCCGTTGCCACGGTCCCGGCTCCTCGAGCGCGGGTAGGACGTGGGAGGGATGCGCGCAGTTGACCATGTAGTACGCCGGCGTCTCGTCGGTCTCGCGGTCGACTTCCTCGATCGCTTCGCCGAGCGGTTGGCCGCTCGGCAGCCGTCCATCGGTCTCGACCGTGAATGAGACGACCACCGGGATCTCGACCGCGCTCGCCGCCCGCACGATGCCGATCGCCTCGTCCGCATACGCGATCGTGAAGCCGCTGACGCAGTCCGCCGCCGTCTCTGCGAGGACGCCGATCTGCCACGCGTGGAACTCCTCTGCTTCGGCGGCCGTCAGCTGACTCTCGGGATGGTAGGCGTCGCCGGGGGGGCCGACGGGTGCGCTGATCACGAAGGGGCGGTCCGGCGTCTCCTCGCGCTCGCGGATCGTTTCGACGAACCGGATCGAGCGTCGATTCGCCTCGGCGAGGTCGGCGAGGGAATAGCCGAGCCTCGCACCCCAGGCCGGATTCGCGCGCCAGGTGTTGGCCTCGAGCACGAAGCCGGTGCCGTGCCGGCGGGCCAGCGCAAGGTACGGCTCGAAGTACCGGGTCATTGCCGAGCGCCCCTCGTCGTGCTCGAGCAGCGGAAACGAAGCGAAGCCGGGGAGCTCGAGGCCGTCGTGGAAGATGAGCGTGGTCTCCAGGCCGCCGTCGGTGAGAAGCATCCTCTCGGCCAGTTGCGGCAGCGATTCCCGGTAGCCCACCGAGCGAGAGCGTAGGACAGTTCCGTGCTCGAGGCAACGCGCAGGCTCCCCCGCCGCTCGATAATGGCTCGAGACGACGCAGGAGGGAGGAGTCCCGTGATCGACGTGCAGCGAGTCGACTACATCCGCATCCCCGTGACGGACATCGAGGAGGCGAACCGGTTCTACGGCGAGGTGCTGGGCCTCGAGCGGAATCCGAGCTCGCCGGCCGAGGACTGGGTCGAGTACGAGGCGGGAAACGTGACGCTTGCGGTGATGACCCCGCACACTCACGACTACGAGTTCACGCCGCTGCCGGTGGGCACGCTTGCGCTGGGTGTGCCGGATGTCGCCGAGGCCAAGGCGAGGCTCGAGGCGGCCGGCGTGCAGGTCAACGAGATGTGGGACTCCGGTGTCTGCCATGGCGCCGGGCTCCGCGATCCGGCCGGCAACCCGATCCTGCTCCACCACCGCTACGCCCCCTACGGGCCGCGCTGAACCACCGGAGCATGGATCGCGGCGGCGCTGAAACGGAGAGCGTCCTGCGAGCGACTGCACCCTGAGCTCGCGAGCGGCAGCCGGGCCACGGCTACCGCCCGCGCACGTCTTACGCGACGCAGGATCGTTGGTGCGGGCGGCTACGCGCCGATCATCTCGTGCACAGGGAACTCCTTGATGTCTGGCGGACCCTGTGGCTCGATTCCCGCCGCCGCCATTCCTTCCACGATTCGCGGCGCGAAGGCGTCGAAGTCAGCGCGTGACTCCCAGAAGTCGATGATCCCCCACCCGCCGTCGATCGGCCCCGAAGCGTGAAAGAGCAGCCCCTTCGGCGGCGTCCGGTCGGGGTTGACCTGGTCATGTACGTGGTCGAACTGCTCCTGGCTGATTCCAGCCAGCTTGATGCGAATGCCGACAGCCACTGCGAACCCACTTTCAATCGAAAGCAAGACCCCTCACGGTGAGTCTCGCACTTTGGCGAAACGTCACGCGACGGCATGCGCCGGCGTCGTCTTGCGAGCCGCGCCGAGTTTTCCACCTCAGTGGTGGTGCGTCGCCGCGCCGCTCTCGAAGCTGCGCCGGCAGCCTTCGCCGCAGAAGTAGTACGTGACGCCGTCTCGCACCGAAGTGAGAGCCTTCGCGCGGTCGATGGTCATGCCGCAGCTCGGGTCGGTCGCGCCGCGGCGGACCGTCAGGGCGACGAGTGCCGCAAACACGACGAGACCGAGCAGATTGAGAACGAGCTTGTAGTCGAGGGCGACCGGCTGGAACACGTCGGCGCGCGCGAGGCGCGTCGACGGGACGAGCCCTGCCGCGCTGAAGATCCCGTCGATCGCGAGCGCGGCGGCCGCCATCGTCACGAACATCAGCGCGACGATGCGCGCGGCGAAACGGCCGCCGTAGTACTTGCGGTAGATCGCCACGATCGGCAGCACGATCAGGTCGGCGAAGATGAACGCGATCACGCCCGCGAACGACAGGCCTCCCGACCAGAGGACTGCGGCGAGCGGGATGTTCCCGACCGAGCACACGAACGAGACGACCGCGATCAGCGGTCCGAGCACGACGTTCTCGAGCAGGCGGAGCGGCGCCGGGGCGTCCTGGACGAACGCCGACTCGAAGTAACGGGTCGGGACGAGGGCGATGTAGCCGGCGAGGAGGAAACCGGCCCCGATCTCCTTCCAGAGCATCTGCCAGTCGCCGCGGAAGTTGTGCGCGACGTCCGACCAGGCCGCGGCCGAGCGGATCCGCCGGCGCCACGGGAGCTCGCTCGCCGACGTCGGATGCACGTGACCGGTGTCGGCCGCCTGCGCATGCGCGCGAGCCTCCTCCTCCAGCCGGCGCGACACGAACAGTCGAAGAAGCAGCGCCATCAGCAGGATCAGCACGATCCCGCCCAGCAGCTCGGCGAGCGTGAAGCGCCAGCCGAGCAGGATCCAGATCACGAGCCCGAGCTCCCAGACGAGATTCGTCGAGGCGAACTGGAACGCGAGCGCGGACGCGGCAGACGCTCCTTTCTGGAAGAGCGACTTGGCGATCGCGACGGCGGCGTAGGAGCACGAGGACGATGCTGCGCCGAGCGCCGTCGCCCGCAGCACGGGCGGAGCCCCGCCGCCCGAGAGCGCCCGCTCGATCCGGGCGCGCGGCACCCAGGCCTGCACGATCGCGGAGATCGCGAACCCGAAGACGAGCGCCCACCACACCTCGTACGCCATCTCGGCAGCGTTGCGAAGCCCGTCGACGACGAGCATCAGTGGGTCTTCGCGAAGCGGCGCACCGCCGTCAGAAGCTCGTCGGTCTTCTCCCGCGCCGCGCCCTCGTCGCCCGAGGCCAGCGCATCCGCGACGCAGTGCCTGACGTGGTCGTCGAGGATCGTCACAGCGAGGCTCTCGAGCGCGGTCGAGACTGCTCCGAGCTGGGTCAGGATGTCGATGCAGTAGCGGTCGTCTTCGACCATCCGCTCGATCCCGCGCACCTGACCCTCGATCCGGTGCAGCCGGGTGACGAGCGATCGCTTGTGCTCCGCATAGCCGTGTGGCATCCCTCGGCGACTATACCACCGGGGGGTATATCGGGCGGGTGGCGCTAGCGCCGAACCCGCGCGATGCGGTAGGCGACCGCGGAGGCCATCGAGACCCAGATGGCCGCGACGCCGGTCACGAGGGATGCAGTCCACATGCTCACGAGAGGGATGTCGTCATTCGCCGCACATTTCTTTCGCCCTTCCTTCCTAACGCACGAGCTCGCCGATTCGGTGCGCGGCGCGGGCCAGCGCGACGTCGTCGAAGAGATACGGCGTCGCGTTCGGGATCGAGTGCTCCGGCCCGTCGAGGTCTCCGGAGCCCGCGGCGGCATTCAGCGCGTAGCGGATCGGGATCTCGTGGCAGACGACGAGCACCGACCCCTCCGGCCGCTCGACGAGCCGCCGGAAGGCCCGCGCATACCGCCGCGCGGCGTCGTCGAGGGACTCGCCGCCCGGGAACGGATCGGACCGCGAGTGCTCCCGCTTCCAGGCCCGATACGCCTCGATCGTCTCGCCCTCGAGGTCGCCGACGTCGATGTCGTCGAGGAGCGGCTCCTCGAGATGGGGTACGTCACGATCGCCGAGGACCGCTGCTGCCGTCTCGCGGGTGCGGGCGAAGCGCGTGTGCACGCAGAGGTCGACCGGGAGCTGCGCGAGCTCCCGGCCGAGCCGCTCGGCTTCCGCGCGGCCCTCCGGCGTCAGCGGCACGGAGACGGCCGGGTCGCCGTTCACGCGTCCCTCGACGTTCAGCGTCGAATGCGCGTGCCGGATCAACAGAAACAGGCGCAATGAGGCCGAGCCTACGCGACCTCGCCCGGAGGGGGTCTGCTTGAATGACCGGGTGCAAGCTCAGGTCGAGGAACTTCCCGAAAACCGCGTGCGCCTGACGGTGCAGGTGCCGTCGCACGACGTGCACCACGCGATCGAGCACGCGACTACCGACCTCGCGAAGAGCGTCAAGATTCCGGGCTTCCGCAAGGGGAAGGTCCCGCAGCAGGTGCTCCTCCAGAAAGTCGGGCGCGAGCGCCTGATGACGGAGGCGATCGAAAGCCACATCGGCGGCTGGTTCTGGAATGCCGCGGCGCAGTCGCGCGTCCGTCCCGTCGCGCAGCCGGAGTACGACTTCGAGCTGCCGGGCTCCGACGGCGAGGACTGGCACTTCACCGCCACGTTCCCGGTGCAGGCGAGGCCCGACCTGCCGGACTGGAAGACGCTCGAGGTCGGCGCGATCGAGCCGGAGGTGCCGGAGGAGCTCGTCCAGCAGGAGCTCGACGCACTGCGCGCCACCGTCGCCGAGCTCGTCCCCGTCGAGGGACGGCCGGTCGGGCCGGAGGACACGGTCGTCGTCGATCTCGTCTCGCCGAAGGGGGAGACGAGGCGCGACTACGTCGTCGAGCTCGGGCGCGGGACGGTGGTCGAGGAGATCGAGGAGGCGCTCGTCGGCATGAGCGGCGGCGAGACGAAGGAGATCGACTTCGAGCTCGCCGGCGACGAGAAGCAGGTCGTAGCGGTGACGGTGAAGGAGATCAAGGAGAAGGTCCTGCCGGAGATCGACGACGAGCTGGCGCGCTCTGCGAGCGAGTTCGAGACGCTCGAGGAGCTTCGTACGGACATCGAGGATCGGCTGCGTACGCAGATCGCAGACGAGGTCGAGGCGCAGTTCCGGTCCGACGTCGCAGACGCGCTCGTCTCCTCGTCGAACGTCGAGGCGGCGGGACCGCTCGTCGAGTCGCGTACGCGCGAGCTGTTACGCGGTCTCGCACAGCAGGTGGAGGCACGCGGCATCCCGCTCGAGACCTACCTCACGATGACCGGCCAGGCACCGGAAGACCTGCTCGCACGCCTGTACGAGGAGGCGCAACGCTCGGTCGCGCGCGAGCTCGTGCTCGAAGCCGCGGCGGAGCAGCTCGGCATCGAGATCGCGGACGACGACGTCGAGTCGCTGGTGCGCGAGCAGGCCGAGATCGTCGGCGACGACGCCGAGGCGACGATCGAGCGGTTGCGCGAGAACGGCCGCTTCGAGACCCTCCGCGACGACCTTCGGCTCCGCGAGGCGCTCGACCACGTCGCCTCGGAGGTCAAGCGGATCCCGCGCGAGCTCGCCGAGGCTCGCGACGCGCTCTGGACTCCCGACAAGGAAAAGCAGGCGACCGACACGAAACTCTGGACCCCCGGCAGTTAGGAGCAACATGGACCGCCCGTCGAATCTCATCATCCCGTCCGTCATCGAGCAGACGTCCCGCGGCGAGCGGTTCTTCGACATCTACTCGCGCCTCCTGAACGAGCGGATCATCTTCCTCGGCACCCCGATCGACGACAACGTCGCGAACCTCGTCGTCGCCCAGATGATCCACCTCGAGTCCGAGGACCCGGACAAGGACATCCAGCTCTACATCAACTCGCCGGGCGGGTCGGTGTACGCGGGCCTCGCGATCTACGACACGATGCAGTTCGTCAGACCGGACATCGCCACCACCTGCGTGGGGATCGCGATGTCGATGGGCGCACTCCTCCTCTCGGCCGGCACGGAGGGAAAGCGCACTGCGCTGCCGAACTCCAAGATCCTCATCCACCAGGTGTCAGGCGGCTTCCAGGGCCAGGGCACCGACATCGAGATCCAGGCCCGGGAGACGATCAGCCTCAAAAGGCGCCTGGAGGAGATCATCGCCCAGCATACGAATCAGCCGATGGAGAAGGTTTCGAAGGACATGGAGCGCGACTACTACCTGAACGCGGAAGATGCCCAGCAGTACGGGATCGTCGACCATGTTGTGGCGCACCGGTAGACGAAACAGCCGGACCGAGGTACAAGGAGACTGAGGTGGCCAGGGCAAGCGAAGGCAACGAGCAGCTTCTCTGCAGTTTCTGCGGGAAGAGCCAGCGACAGGTGAAAAAGCTGATCGCCGGCCCCGGCGTGTACATCTGCGACGAGTGCATCGACCTCTGCAACGAGATCATCGACGAGGAGCTGACCACTCCGACTCAGCTCGACCTCGACAATCTGCCCCGGCCCCGTGACATCTACGCGGTCCTGAACGACTACGTCGTCTCGCAGGAAGAGGCCAAGCGGACGCTCTCCGTCGCGGTCTACAACCACTACAAGCGCGTCCAGATGGGGACCGACGAGAACGACGTCGAGCTCCAGAAGTCGAACATCCTCCTGCTCGGCCCGACCGGCTGCGGCAAGACGCTGCTCGCGCAGACGCTGGCGCGGATCCTCAACGTTCCGTTCGCGATCGCCGACGCAACGGCGCTCACCGAGGCGGGGTACGTCGGCGAGGACGTCGAGAACATCCTCCTGAAGCTGATCCAGGCCGCCGACTTCGACATCAAGAAGGCCGAGACCGGGATCATCTACATCGACGAGGTCGACAAGATCGCGCGCAAGGCGGACAACCCGTCGATCACGCGCGACGTCTCCGGCGAGGGCGTGCAGCAGGCGCTGCTGAAGATCCTCGAGGGGACGGTCGCC
>Ga0308175_100002872_pt1 | contig 11830 bp, 9 predicted proteins | sample PhyCR1_3_FD_203893 | JGI IMG/M metagenome (GOLD analysis project Ga0308175, IMG submission 203893) | Soil microbial communities from UC Gill Tract Community Farm, Albany, California, United States - DLSLS.C.R1 | ecosystem: Environmental > Terrestrial > Soil > Agricultural land | place: USA... | reverse complement strand
TGCCGCCGGAGGCGGAACGGGACGGGAACCGGAAGGCAGGCGCCTGGCCGAACTGCGCCGGCAGCCGCTCCTCCATGACCACCCGCCCGGTGCCCGGGCCGGTCCTGGCCACCGCAAGGTTGACCGCGGCCGGTGCCGACGTTTCCACCGGCGAAGGGCTGAATTCGCGGTAGACCCGGAAGCGCGGCTTTACCAACCGCACGCCGGCCAGTGAGACAAGCGGAAGCACCAGCAGCAGCAGGGCCAGCGTCAGGAGGTCACGGCGGCCCATGACCTGGGCCGCGGCCAGCGTAAAGGCACCCGCCGCCAGCATGCCCCATCCGCGCCTGGTGAACAGGTGCCGGGGGAGCTTGTCCAGGAGGGCCATGGTTCGTGCCCCTAGCGGTTCCTGCTGCCTGCGGCGGCTGCGGCCCGGTTGGGCTGTCCGGGGGCGGCCTGGGGCACGGGCAGCCGGGACAGGATGCCGCGCAGGACGCTGTGCGGGGTCTCGCCGGCGCCGGCAGCCTTCCGGTCAAGGATGATGCGGTGTGCCAGGACGGCTTCTGCCACGTCACCTACATCGTCCGGAAGGACAAAATCGCGTCCGTCCAGGGCCGCCGTGGCCTTGGCGGCGCGCAGCAACTGCAGCATGGACCGGGGGCTCGCACCCAACCGCAGCAGCGGGCTTTCCCTCGTTGCCCGGCCGACCGACACCGTGTATTCCTTTACCGGACCGGAGACGTAGACCTGCTGGACCGTGGCGATCATCGCGGCGACATCGGAGGCAGTGACGACGGGCGAGACGTTGGCCAGCGGCGAGACCGCCTGGTGGGTTTCCAGCATCTCGATCTCCGCGTCCTTGTCCGGGTAGCCCATGGAAATCCGGGCCATGAAACGGTCCCGCTGTGCTTCCGGCAGCGGGTACGTCCCCTCCATCTCGATGGGGTTCTGGGTGGCCACCACCATGAACGGCTCGTCGAGTTTGTAGGACGTCCCGTCCACCGTGACCTGGTGCTCCTCCATGCATTCCAGGAGGGCCGACTGGGTCTTGGCGGATGCGCGGTTGATCTCGTCGCCGATGACGATGTTGGCGAAGACGGCGCCGGGCCGGAATTCGAAGAGCCTGGAGGCCTGGTTGTAGATGGACACCCCTGTCACGTCGGAAGGCAGCAGGTCGGGGGTGAACTGGATGCGGTTGACCGTGCAGTCGATGGTACGTGCGAGGGTTTTAGCCAGCAGGGTTTTTCCGACGCCGGGCACGTCCTCCACCAACAGGTGGCCCTGCGCCAGAAGGACGGTGAGCGCCAGCTTGGCGGCATCCGACTTGCCGTCGATGACGGTATTGACAGTGGTGAGGATGCGCTGCGCGGCGGCGTGGAAGGCGCCGGAGTCCATGGCTGCCGGCCGGTGGCCGTTCAGGTGGCTCACTGAATCGGCGACGCCGGCCAGGTTGAGGCTGGGTGCGCCTGCATTGTTGGCAGTGCGTCGGTGGGGTTCCATCGGCAACCTTTCAGCCCGGGTTTCACCTGGACGTGACAGCAAGCCTGCCTTCGCCCCTCGGTGGGCGTGCGCATGTGTCCGTTCCAGACTACTAACACAACTGCCATGCCTGACAGAGAGTTCCGGCAAATATGGGGGAGCCTCGGGCCGTTAGGCTGACTGGATGTGCAATTCGTCGATTCCCGCTGCCTACCGGGAGCCTGGGGCAGGCTCCGCACCGGATCCGGAAGCCGGGCGCCGGAGGGACTTTCCGCCCGCGCCGGAGCCCTTGCCCGTCCCCGTCATGGACAACCACACCCACCTGGACTTCCCGGACGGAGAGGCACCTGTGGGGATAAGGGCCGCGCTCGATGCGGCAGCGGCCGTGGGCGTGCAGGGTGCCGTGCAGGTGGGCTGTGACCTGGAGTCCTCGCGGTTCACGGTGCAGGCGGTGGACCAGGATGAACGGCTCCTGGGAGCTGTTGCGCTGCACCCCAACGATGCTCCAGACTACGCCGCCAAGGGTGAACTCGAGGTGGCCCTTGCCGAGATCGAACGGCTGGCCGCGCATCCCCGCATCCGGGCCATCGGGGAAACCGGCCTGGACTTCTACCGCACCGAAGGTGAGGGGCTGCGGCACCAGGAGTACTCGTTCCGGCGCCACATCGACATCGCCAAGCGTCTCGACCTCACCCTGCAGATCCACGACCGCGATGCGCACAGCGACGTGGTCCGGGTGCTCCGGGAAGAAGGTGCACCGGAAAGGGTTGTGTTCCATTGCTTCTCCGGTGATGAGGACCTGGCCAGGACGTGCAACGAACAGGGCTGGTGGATGTCTTTTGCCGGCACCCTGACCTTCAAGAACGCCGGGAACCTGCGCGCCGCGCTCGCCGTCGCGGACCGGCAGCTCATCATGGTGGAAACGGACGCCCCCTTCCTGACGCCGCACCCGCACAGGGGGCGTCCGAACGCGAGTTATATGGTTCCTTACACCGTGCGGGCCATGGCAGAATTGACAGGCTCCGACCTCGGCGGGCTCTGCACCGCCATCAGCGAAAATACCGTGCGGGCATACGGATCCTGGACCTGATCGGGACCAGCCGGCCAGCTGCCGAGGGCATACCTGGTATGCAAAAATGTTGGCTGGTTTATAACGCTACGGTTACAGTGGAAAACTATTAGCCGGGGTCGGGGAAGGCCAACGGGTAATTTCACTCCACGTGCAGCCGGGCCGGCCTGTCCAATATCCGGCCTTGCCGCTGTGCGGAGTGTGGCGGCGCACTGGTGCCCGGACTCTCCTTTTTGAGGTTGCTCCGGGCATTTTACTGCGCATTCCCCGTGCCCGGATGGACCGAGAGTTACGGGCAATCGTGATCAAGTTCTTTACATCGGACGGCAAGTTCAGCTTTATAAAGGTTGGCGCCCAGCTGCTGGTGCTTTGCGGCCTGGTCGCAGGCCTCGTAGCCTTCGTGGGCAATAACAAAACAATTACGCTCAACGTGGACGGCAAAGCGTCGTCCGTGCAGTCCTTTGGTGGAACAGTGGAACAGGTGGTTAAGAGTGCCAACCTGGACCTGAAGCCCGGCGACCGGGTTTCCCCCTCCCTTGACGCCACCGTCCAGAACGGCACCGTCATCAACATCAACCAGGCGAAAGAAGTCAAGGTCAGCCTTGACGGAGCCGAAAAGACGGTCAACACCACGGCGCAGGACGTCGAAGACCTGGTGACGGAACTCGGTGTGGCAAGCGCCTCGTCCGTTTCAGCGCCCAAGGATGCCACCCTTTCGCTGGCCGGTTCCTACGTCTCCATCTCCACGCCCAAGACCGTCAGCATCGTGGCCGACGGCAAGGTGGACACCGCCACCACCACCGCCCCCACGGTCGGCAAGGTCCTTGAAGATTCCGGCGTGACCCTCGGCGCCAACGACCGCACCTCCCAGCCGGCCAACGCCAACGTAGTGAACAACATGGTTATCAAGGTTTCCCGGGTTGACACCGGCCAGACCGCGGTCACCAGCGAAGACGTTCCCTTCGACACTGTTACCGCCGAAAGCGCGGACATGCTCAAGGGCGAGAAGGAAGTGACCCAGGCTGGAGCCGCCGGAAAGATCGAGCGCACCTTCAAGCTGGTGCTCGTGGACGGACGGGAAGCTTCCCGCACCCTGGTCTCAGAGAACGTAGCCGTCCAGCCGGTCACCGAGAAGGTCACCGTGGGCACCAAAGCCAAGCCCGCGCCCCAGGCCGCCGCGGCCCCCGCAGGCGCCAACAGCGGGGCAGCAGCACCGGCCATGATGAACGAAGCCATGTGGGACAAGATTGCCCAGTGTGAGTCCACCGGTAACTGGAGTATCAACAGCGGCAACGGCTACTACGGCGGCCTGCAGTTCGACGTCCAGACCTGGATCGGCGCCGGCGGCGGCGCCTATGCACCGAACGCCAGCCTGGCAACCAAGGCGCAGCAGATCGACATTGCCAACCGCGTCTACGCGCAGCGCGGCCTGTCGCCGTGGGGCTGCGGCTGGGCCGCCAGCCGCTGATCCGTCAGCCATGGACGCAGGTATCGCCGATGGCCGGCCCCGGTACTCCGGGGCCGGCCATCGCCGTTAAACCGGAAGGGCCCACGTGCCGCGCGGGATAGGATACCTAGGTGACTGAACCGATCCCCGCCGTTCCCGCACCGTTGTTCGGTGCTTCCGACATACGCCGGATGGCAGAGGAAATCGGAGTCAGGCCCACCAAGACCCTGGGCCAGAACTTTGTCATTGACGGCAATACCATCCGCCGGATTGTCGCCGCCGCGGCCGTGGGCCCGGATGAAACGGTGCTTGAAGTCGGTCCCGGGCTGGGCTCCCTCACGCTGGGACTGCTCGACGCAGCAGCGGCGGTCGTCGCCGTCGAAATCGATCCCGTCCTTGCCGCCAAGCTCCCCGAAACCGTGAAGGAATGGCGGCCGGCAGCCGCCAGCGCGTTCCACCTGGTGCAGGCCGATGCCATGAAGGTCACGGAACTTCCGGTGGAACCCACGGCGCTCGTAGCCAACCTGCCCTATAATGTGGCAGTTCCCGTGGTGCTGCACCTGCTGCAGCATTTCCCAAGCCTGCAGCACGGCCTGGTGATGGTGCAGGACGAGGTGGCAGACCGTTTGGCAGCAGGACCGGGGTCCAAGACCTACGGTGTCCCTTCCGTTAAAGCCGCCTGGTACAGCCAGATGCGCAAGGCCGGCGTCATCGGCATGAACGTCTTCTGGCCGGCCCCGAAAATCCATTCCGGGCTTGTGGCCTTCACCCGGCGCGAACCCCCCGCCACCACCGCCACCCGCGAACAAGTGTTTGCCGTGGTGGATGCCGCGTTTGCGCAGCGGCGCAAGACGCTCCGGGCCGCCCTTGCGGGCTGGGCCGGGGGAGCGCCGGAAGCTGAGCGCTGCCTGCTGGCGGCCGGCGTCGACCCCACCGCACGCGGTGAAGTCATTGACATTGCCGCATTCGCCAGGATTGCCGAAGCCAGGGAAAACCGCCCGTGAGCGCAGGACTTGAGAGGGCAGGCAGAGGGCGGTTCGCGGCCCGGACAGTGCGCGTCAAGGCGCCCGGCAAAGTCAACGTGTCCCTCGCCGTGGGGCCACTGCGGCCGGATGGTTACCACTCGGTGGCCAGCGTCTACCTCGCCGTGTCCCTCTACGAGGAAGTGGCGGCCACCAGCACCGCCGCCCCCGGCATCACCATCAGCCTCAGCCCCGAAAGCACCCTGGACCTCGACGCCGTTGATATCCCCCTGGACAGCAGCAACCTGGCCTACAAGGCGGCCGCCATCATGGCCGACGTCTCTGAACACGCCACCGGCGTGCACCTCGACATCACCAAGCGGGTTCCGGTGGCCGGAGGAATGGGCGGCGGCTCCGCCGACGCAGCTGCCACGCTCCTGGCCTGCGACGCGCTCTGGAACAGCGGCCTCTCCCGCGAGGAGCTGGCACACCTGGCGGCGGAACTGGGCGCGGACGTCCCCTTCTCGCTCCTGGGTGGAACCGCCGTCGGCCTCGGCCTGGGGGACGAACTGTCTCCGGCCCTGGCCAAGGCGCAGACCCACTGGGTGCTGGTGGTGGCCGACTATGGCCTTTCCACTCCCGAGGTGTACCGGACCCTGGACCGGCTGCGCCATGCGGAGGGAATCGATGCCGGGGAACCCACCGGTGTGGACCCGAACATCCTTGCGGCGCTGCGCGGCGGCGATGCCGAATCCCTGAGCCGCGTGCTGGTCAACGACCTGCAAAGGGCCTCCATTGAACTCTCGCCCGCGCTGCGCGATACGCTGGGAATCGGCGAGTCCCATGGCGCTATCGCAGGCATGGTCTCCGGATCCGGCCCCACCGTGGCGTTGCTGGCGGAGGATTCCGTTGCGGCCGCTGCCCTTGCAGAGGACCTGCAGCACTACGGCCTGACAGCCCTGGCCGTCCACGGCCCGGTCCCGGGCGCGCGCATCATCTCCGACACCCTCCTTTAATACTTCAAGTCCGGCAGCAGAAAGCAGTTCCCTTTGGCACACCTTCTTGGCGGCGAGAACCTCACGGTTTCCTACGCAACCCGCACCGTCCTGGACGGCATCACCCTGGGACTGGAGGAGGGGGACCGGATCGGCATGGTGGGCCGCAACGGTGACGGCAAGTCCACCCTGATGCGCCTGCTCGCCCTGCGCTCCACCCCGGACTCCGGCCGCGTCACCAAGCGCGGTGACGTCAACGTGGGGTACTTGGACCAGAGCGACGTGCTCGACGGCGACCTGACAGTGGGTGCCGCGATCGTGGGGGACCAGGCGGATTACGAGTGGGCACGGAACCCGCAGATCCGGGAGATCATGGGCGGCCTGGTGTCCGACGTCGACTGGCATGCCAACGTCCACGCCCTCTCCGGCGGCCAGAAGCGGCGCGTGGCCCTGGCCAAGCTGCTCATCGAGGACCACGACGTCATCATGCTGGACGAACCCACCAACCACCTCGACGTCGAGGGCGTTGCCTGGCTGGCCCGGCACCTGAAGACGCGCTGGCGGCCCAACCAGGGCGCCTTCCTGGTGGTTACCCACGACCGCTGGTTCCTTGACGAAGTCTGCACCAAGACCTGGGAGGTGCACGACGGGATCGTGGACCCCTTCGAGGGCGGTTACGCCGCCTATGTGCTGGCCCGTGCGGAACGGGACCGGATGGCATCCGTGGTGGAAGGCAAGCGTCAGCAGCTGGTGAAGAAGGAGCTCGCCTGGCTGCGGCGGGGCGCCCCGGCCCGCACCGCAAAGCCGAAGTTCAGGATCGAGGCAGCCAACGCGCTCATCGCCGATGTACCGGCTCCGCGTGACTCCATGGCGCTGAGCAAGATGGCCACAGCGCGCCAGGGCAAGGATGTCCTGGACCTTGAAAACATATCGCTGAACTTCCAGGGCAGCGACGATGGCAGGAAGCTCTTCGACAACATCACCCTCCGCCTGGCCCCGGGGGAGCGGCTGGGCCTGGTGGGCGTCAACGGCGCCGGGAAGACTACCCTCCTCAAGCTGCTCAACGGCGAGATCACGCCCGACGCCGGCCGGCTGAAGCGGGGTAAGACCGTGGTCACCGCAGTCCTCACCCAGGAAGTCAAGGAGCTCGACGACGTCGCGGACCTCCGCGTGATCGAGGTCATCGAGCGGGAAAAGCGTTCCTTCAACGTCGGCGGCAAGGAATTCACGGCCGGCCAGCTGGTGGAACAGCTCGGGTTCACCAACCAGAAGCAGTGGACGCCGGTAAAGGACCTGTCCGGCGGTGAGCGGCGCCGCCTGCAGCTCCTCCGGCTGCTCGTGGGCGAACCCAACGTGCTGATGCTCGACGAACCCACCAACGACCTCGACACCGATACCCTCGCCGCCGTCGAGGACGTCCTGGACGGCTGGCCCGGCACCCTGGTGGTGGTCAGCCACGACCGCTACCTGCTGGAGCGCGTGACCGACCACCAGATGGCGCTGCTCGGCGACGGCAAGCTCCGCGGCCTGCCCGGCGGCGTAGACCAATACCTTGAGCTGCGCGAAGCCGCCCTGGCCGGCTCAACCGTGACCGGCGGTGGAAACCCGGTCACCAGCGCCGGGCAGGCGCAGACTGCCGGGGCGACCGGCGCAGGCCCCTCCGAGGCCGAGAAGCGCGAAGCCCGCAAGGCCCTCAACAGGATCGAGCGGCAGCTCAAGAAGCTCGACCAGCAGGAAAAGAAACTCCACGACGACATGGTGAAAACCACCGAGGTGGGGGACTTCGACAAGCTCGCCGACCAGAACAAACAGCTCAAGGACCTGGCAGACGAAAAGGACACCCTGGAACTGGAGTGGCTGGAGTCCTCAGAGCTCCTGGGCGACTAGGGTCACCTTGGGTGCCGGAACCGGCCCTTCGACGTCGCTTAGACACCGCACATAGGGACCGCCTCGGTCGCTGAGCGACCTCAACGCTCCGATGTGCAGCGATGCGCGACTTTCCGAAGGCCCGCCTCCGGCGGTGGCGACGGCGGGAAACGGGAGCGGGGCGGCTGTCCGGCAGCGTGCGTCAAAGCGACGAAGGAGCAGCACGCAGAGGACAGGTGCCCCGCTCACGAAGGGTGACAACTTAGAGTTCAGACTGCAGCTCAGGGTCCTTTTTCAGGCCGGTGAGCCCGTTCCAGGCGAGGTTGACCAGGTGCGCGGCGACGGTTTGCTTGTCGGGCTGGCGGCTGTCCTGCCACCATTGACCCGTCATGGCCACCATGCCCACGAGCATCTGGGCGTACATTGCGCCGTCCTCGCCGCTGAGGCCGCGGCGGGAGAACTCGTCGGAGAGGATGTGCTCCACGCGTGCGGTGACATGGGACAGCAAGGTGGAGAAGGCGCCCTCGGGCTGGGAGGGGGGAGCGTCGCGCATCAGGATGCGGAAGCCCTCCGTGCGTTCCTCGATGTAGGTGAGCAGGGCGAGGGCAGCGCGTTCCACGAGGACACGGGGCTTGGCTTCCTCCGTCAGCGCGGCGTTGACGGCGTCGAGCAGGATGTGGAACTCGCAGTCCACCACCTCGGTGTACAGCCCCTCCTTGGAGCCAAAGTGCTCGTAGATGACCGGCTTGGACACACCGGCGCAGGCGGCGATTTCCTCGATGGTGGTCCCGTCCAGCCCCCGGACGGCAAAAAGGCCCCTGCCGACGTCGATCAGCTGGCTTCGGCGCTGCAGGCCAGTCATCCGCATCCGCGGAAGGTTGTTGCTCACCTCCCCATCATGCCTCACCTCCGGCGGCGTGATTCAGGGGTACCGGAAGGGGCAGGGGGCCCTGTGTCGCGCGGCGCCCTGAACCCGTGGCAAAATAAGGACTTGTGCCCGGGCCTTGAGTCCATCGGCACGGTCCGCTCTGGTGTAACGGCAGCACCCCGGCCTTTGGAGCCGTGGAGTATAGGTTCGAATCCTATGGGCGGAACTGCTGCGCGGGGCGCGATCACGAGGATGGCACCCGGTGCCTGGCGGCCTTGACCGCCGGACGCCGCAAAACGCCAGCACAACCGAAGCAAGGAGAGCCCGTACGTGATCCCCGAGAATGCCGGCCCGGCCGCTGTAATCGTTCTGGCAGCAGGCGCCGGTACCCGGATGAAATCGCGTACCCCCAAGATCCTGCATGAAATCGGCGGCCTGTCCATGGTGGGCCACGCCCTCCGTGCAGCCCGCAGCATCAACCCCCAGCGGTTGGCCATTGTGGTCCGCCACGAGCGGGACCTGGTGGAAAGCCACGTGGCCGCCCTGGATCCGCAGGCCGTGATCGTGGACCAGGATGATGTCCCGGGCACCGGCCGCGCCGTTGAAGCTGCACTCGAGGCGCTGCACGCTGACCAGGACCTGGCAGGCACGGTTGTGGTTACCTATGGCGATGTGCCGCTGCTGTCCGGCGACCTGCTGACCGAACTTGTCGCCACCCACGAGCGCGACGGCAATGCCGTCACCGTGCTGACGGCGGTCCTGGACGACGCCTCCGGTTACGGCCGCATCCTCCGTGGTGACGACGGCTCCGTCACCGGCATCCGCGAACACAAGGACGCTTCCGAGGCCGAACGGCTGGTCCGCGAGGTCAATTCCGGGATCTACGCCTTCGATGCCGCGGTGCTTCGCGATGCGCTGGGCAAGGTCACCACCGACAACGCGCAGGGCGAAAAGTACCTCACCGACGTGCTGGGACTGGCCCGCGAGGCAGGCGGCCGGGTTGCCGCCGTCGTCACCGCCGACCGCTGGCAGGTGGAGGGCGCCAACGACCGCGTCCAGCTCGCAGCACTCGGTGCCGAGCTGAACCGCCGCACGGTGGAAGCCTGGATGCGTGCCGGCGTGACTGTCGTGGACCCCGCCACCACGTGGATCGATTCGTCCGTCACGCTGGACGAGGACGTCCGACTGCTGCCCAACACCCAGCTGCACGGCGCCACCACCGTGGCGAGGGACGCCGTCGTGGGCCCCGACACCACCCTGACCGATGTCGAGGTGGGCGAGGGTGCCACGGTGGTCCGCACCCACGGCTCCGGCTCGGTGATCGGCCCACGCGCCGCCGTCGGCCCCTTCACCTACCTGCGCCCCGGCACGGTGCTGGGCGAAAAGGGCAAGATCGGCGCCTTCTACGAAACCAAGAACGTGACCATCGGCCGTGGCTCCAAGCTGTCCCACTTGGGCTACGCCGGAGATGCCGAGATCGGCGAGGACACCAACATCGGCTGTGGCAACATCACGGCCAATTACGACGGCGAGAAGAAGCACCGCACGGTGATCGGCTCAGGCGTCCGGACAGGCTCCAACACCGTCTTTGTTGCCCCGGTCACCGTGGGGGACGGCGCCTACAGCGGCGCCGGCGCGGTGATCCGCAAAGACGTTCCGGCCGGTGCCCTTGCGCTGAGCATCGCTGCCCAGCGCAACACCGAAGGCTGGGTTTCCGCGCACCGCCCGGGAACCCGTTCCGCCGAACTGGCCCAGGCGGCCACCAATGACTCCTCCAGTACCCCGGCATCTACAGAAGAGGGCAAGTAACCATGAGCGAAATTACGGCGCACGGCGAGAAGAAGCTGGTGCTTGCCTCCGGGCGGGCCCATCCGGAGCTGGCCCGGGAAATCGCCAAGGAGCTGGGCACCGAACTCCTGCCCCTGGATGCCTACGACTTCGCGAACGGGGAGATCTATGTCCGGGCCGGTGAAAGCGTCCGCGGCACCGATGCTTTCGTGATCCAGGCACACCCCGCCCCGCTGAACAACCACCTTATGGAACAGCTGATCATGATCGATTCGCTGAAGCGGGCCTCCGCCAAGCGGATCACGGTGGTTTCGCCGTTCTACCCTTACGCGCGCCAGGACAAGAAGGGCCGCGGCCGCGAGCCTATCTCCGCCCGGCTGGTTGCCGACCTCTACAAGACCGCCGGTGCGGACCGCATCATGAGCGTGGACCTGCACACCTCCCAGATCCAGGGCTTCTTCGACGGCCCGGTTGACCACCTGATGGCCATCCCGCTGCTGGCCGACTACATCCGCACCCGGGTGGGTTCGGACAACATCACCGTTGTGTCGCCGGACACCGGCCGCGTCCGCGTTGCCGAACAGTGGGCCGAACGGCTGGGCGGCGCGCCCCTGGCCTTCGTCCACAAGAGCCGGGACCTTACCGTCCCCAACCAGGCCGTCTCCAAGACTGTGGTGGGCCAGATCGAGGGCCGCACCTGCGTCCTGATCGACGACATGATCGATACCGGCGGAACCATCTCCGGCGCCGTCACCGTCCTGAAGAACGCCGGCGCCAAGGATGTCATCATCGCGGCCACCCACGCCGTCTTCTCCGATCCCGCCGCCCGGCGCCTCTCGGAGTCCGGCGCGCGTGAAGTGGTGGTCACCAACACGCTGCCGCTGAATTCGTCCCAGCGCTTCCCGCAGCTCACGGTGCTTTCGATCGCGCCTTTGATTGCCAGGGCCATCCGTGAAGTGTTCGACGACGGTTCGGTCACCAGCCTCTTCGACGGCAAGGCCTAAGACAGTACTTGACGAAACCCCGCCGGCAGGAGCCGGCGGGGTTTGGGCCCACGGCGGCAGGGTTCCCTGGGCGAGCTTGCGAGCTCAGGGGGCCGGTGGGGATTAAAGGAAATGGTCTCCGCACTGGTAGGCTTTTAGGCGATACCTTGGCGAGGGAGAGCAAACCGGAACTCCGGCTTGCAGGTCTCCGTTATCGACTGGGTCTGCTGGCCCCTCCCGCGAGGGGCCGCCTTCTTGAAGGGCCGCCTCCGGGGCGCCCGGCGTTGAAGGTCACACCAGACCTCCGCCCTTGCTGAACACCGTTTAGTCTTCAAGGAGATTTCCATGTCTGAGCAGAAGCTCGCAGCAGAACTGCGCACCGAATTCGGCAAGG
>Ga0308175_100002871_pt1 | contig 11835 bp, 13 predicted proteins | sample PhyCR1_3_FD_203893 | JGI IMG/M metagenome (GOLD analysis project Ga0308175, IMG submission 203893) | Soil microbial communities from UC Gill Tract Community Farm, Albany, California, United States - DLSLS.C.R1 | ecosystem: Environmental > Terrestrial > Soil > Agricultural land | place: USA... | reverse complement strand
AAGCTGCAGGAGCGGCTCGCCAAGCTGTCCGGCGGCGTCGCGGTGGTCAAGGTCGGAGCGTCGACCGAGACCGAGATGAAGGAGAAGAAGCACCGCGTCGAGGACGCGCTGCAGGCGGCCCGCGCGGCCCTCGAGGAGGGTCAGGTGCCGGGCGGCGGCGTTGCGCTCATCAACGCGGCGGACGCGATCCGCGACGACGTCCTCGGCAAGCTCGAGGGCGACGAGCGGACGGGTGCGTTGATCATCATCCGCGCGCTCGAGGAGCCGCTTCGCCAGCTCGCGTACAACGCGGGCCTCGAGGGCTCGGTCGTCGTCCAGCAGGTGCGGGGCGCCGAGAAGGGCTTCGGCCTGAACGTCGAGACCAACGAGGTCGAGGACCTGCTGAAGAGCGGGATCGGCGACCCGACGATGGTCACGCGTTCGGCGCTGCAGAACGCCGCGTCGATCGCGAAGAACATCCTCACCACCGAGGCGGTCGTCGCCGAGGCCCCGGAGAAGAATCCCGTGGGCGCCGGCGCCGGCATGCCGGACATGGGCGGGATGATGTAACGAGCCTCCGGGCTTGGTTCTGAACGAGAAACGGCGCCCTTGCGGGGCGCCGTTTCTCGTAGGGGGAGGTGGTTCGCCTGTCCGTATCGGCAAGAAGTCACCCAGCCTTTACCCCGTTCGAGGGGATGGCGCATAACCCAGATGGATGACGCCGTTGCCGTATTGCTCGGAGACCGTGAGCGAGAGGCTGAGCGGAGGGGCGCCGTCGGCAAACAGACGCGGCCCTTCTCCGCGGGTGAGCGGATAGACAAACAGGTGCAGCTCGTCTACGAGGCCGTCGGCGAGGAGGGCGTGCACTAGCGTGCCGCTGCCGCTGACGTAGATGTCCCCGTCGACGTCCGCCTTGAGCCGCCGGATCGTCTCGGGATCGTACGGCCCGAGGATCGTCGAGTTCCGCCAGGTCGGATCGGTCACGGTCGAGGAGACGACGTACTTCTCCGTGTCGTTGAAGAACGGCGCGCCCGGGTCGTCCTCCTCGGTCCGGCTCGACCACGCCGGCTCGAACATCTCGTACGTCGTGCGCCCGAGCAGGATGGCGCGCGACCGAGCCGTCACTGCGGCGATCGCCTCGCCCATCTGCGGGTCGAAGCCGAAGTCGAAGGTCCACGTCGGCGCGTCCACGATGCCGTCGAGGGTCATGAACTCGTGGACGAGAATCCCGCCCATCAGAAGCCGTACCGCTCTTCCTTCCAGGGGTCCGCGTCGTTGTGGTAGCCGTAACGCTCCCAGAATCCGGGCTGGTCGGCACCCACGAGCTCGATCCCGTTCAGCCACTTCGCGCTCTTCCAGAAGTAGCGCGAAGGGACGACGAGGCGCACCGGCCCGCCGTGCTCGGGCGTCAGCGGCTCGCCGTCCGCCTCGTACGCGACGACTGCGTTCGCCTCGTCGAGCGCCGCGAGCGGCAGGTTCTCGGTGTAGCCGGCCTCGGCGTGCGCGATGGCGAAGTTCGCGGACGGCTTCGGCCGGCAGAGCTTGGCGAGCTCGCGCCAGTGGACGCCGCGGAACCCGGCGTCGAACCGGCTCCAGCGCGTGACGCAGTGGATGTCGGTCGTGACCTCGATCGCCGGCAGCGCCCGCAGCTGCTCGTAGTCGAGCGTGACCTCCTCATCGACGTGGCCGAAGATCCGCAGGCTCCAGGTGGCGACGTCCACGTCCGCGACATCACCCGCGTGGAGGACGGGCCACTTCTCGGTCAGGTACTGACCGGGCGGCAGGCGGGCGGGGTCGTAGCCCGCCTTGCGAACCTTGTCTTCTGCCTTCGAGCGGAAGAGCGGCATCGCCGGGCACACTAGACGTATGGACGTGGCTCGGAGAGAGCGGGAGTTCGTCCGCGTGGCGGGGCCCGACGCGGCCGACTACCTGCAGCGCATGGTCTCGAACGACGTCGAGGCGCTCGCGCCCGGCGAGGCGTGCCCGGCGCTTCTCCTCACTGCGAAGGCCCGGGTGACCGCCCCGCTCGTCGTGCTGAGGCGCGCCGACCACGACTTTCTCCTCCTGACCGAGCCCGGACTGGGCGAGGCTGTGCGCGCGCAGCTGACCCGGATGCGCCTGCGCGCAGCGTGCGAGATCGAGCGGGAGGAGCACGAGTCGGTGTTCGTCTTCGGCGCTGGGGAGGGCTTCGCGACGGACTGGCCCGGCGTGCGGGAGGCCCTCGACGCCGGCCTCGAGCCGACCCTTTCGGAGGAGGAGCTCGAGCTGCGCCGGATCGAGAGCGGCGTTCCGCGCTGGGAACGCGAGATCGACGACCGGATCCTGCCGGCGGAGGCGGGCCTCGACGCGACGCACGTCTCCTTCTCGAAGGGTTGCTACCCGGGGCAGGAGCCGGTGGCGCGGCTGCATTTCCGCGGGCATCCCAACCGCGGGCTGCGCGTCCTTCAGCTCGCCGAGCTGCCGGAGCGCGACGCGCCGCTCCTCCACGAGGGGCGGGAGGTCGGCCGCGTCACGAGCGCCGCACGGCGCGCGGACGGTACGGTCGCCGCGCTCGCGTACGTGCGGACGGAGGTGCCGGATGACGCGCCGCTCGCGCTCGCGGCTAGAGCCGGCTGAGTGGTATTCGATCCGCCCCGTGCGGAGCCTCAAGCCTGCGACGTACCGCTGCCCGCTCTGCGGCTATCAGCTCCACGCGATGAGCGACCACGTCCTCGTCGCGCCCGAGGGGGACACGAGCCGCCGCCGTCACGCGCATCTCGAGTGCGTCGCCGCGGCGAACCTGCCGGCCCGCCCTCGCCAGCCGGGGCTGCTCGCGCGGGTGCTGGGCCGCGGTTAGCCCGGCGCTACACTGGCCCTCCCGAGCGCCCGTAGCTCAGGGGATAGAGCGCTGCCCTGCGGAGGCAGAGGTCGCAAGTTCGAATCTTGCCGGGCGCATCCCGCTTTCTTCCTGCAAACCTCCCTCTTCCCCTCGGCTTCCGACCCTCTCGCGGTCGAGGTCATGCCCCACTAGTGACCCAAACCTCGTAGGAGCCGGGGAATCCGGGCCGCCTACGCGGCAGCAGAAAGCTGCTCGGTCAAGACTTGACAGCACCCCGACGCCCGGAGGACACTCCTCGTCTAGGGGCTACGACCGGGGAGGCAATGATGCGGCGGGCTTGGCTCTTCATGGCGACAGTAGCCGTGTTCTTGTTCATCTCGGCAAGCACTGCGCTAGGAACGGTGGACCAATCCCGTGATTCCGTTCACCACGCAGTCAAAGTCGGGCACGACACGAACATCTGCGGAGACCTCGCGACGTTCACGTTCGACGTTACTTCGCACACTCACGTGCTCGACAACGGCAACGCGTTCTTGTTCGACGACCACGAGAGCTTTCAGTACACGCTGGTCTTCGACGATCCGGCGCTCGGTACCTGGACCGCGCACGGTGCCGAGAACTTCCACTTCGTGGCCAATCATGGCGGAGAGACCTTCCAGAACACGTTCAACAGCAAGGAAGGCCCCATCCAGATCATTCAGCACGCCGTGTTCCACGTCGACGCGGACGGCAACGTTCGAGTCGACCGGACGTTCGAGAAGATAGGCGACTGCTGAGGCTCGCCGAGGCCACGAGTGCCCAAACGTGAAGAGGCAGCAAGGAGCAGCCTCTTCTAGTAGGCGGAGCCGAATCCGGGCGCACTCTTCCGTCCCCGCGGGCGAGAATTCGGATCGTGCCTCTCTTTCTCACGGAGCAGGATGTCGCCGAGCTCCTGACGCCGGCCGACGCCGTGGAGGCGATCGAGGCGTGCTTTCGCCGCATGGCCGCGGGGAGCGTCGAGAACCGGCTCCGCTATCGCCTCCGGCTGGAGGGCGGTGCGTTGGCGGTCATGGCCGCCGCCGATCTCGAGCTCGGCTACGCCGGCGCGAAGGTCTACGCCGGGTTCGGCGAGGGTGCGCGCTTCACCGTTCTCCTCTTCCGCGCCGACTCTCCGGAGTTCGTCGCGGTGCTCGAAGCGGACAAGCTCGGACAGCTGCGCACCGGTGCGGCGAGCGGCGTCGCGGCCAGGCACCTCGCGGCCGAGGGTGCGATCAGCCTCGGCGTGATCGGCTGCGGCTGGCAGGCCGAGTCGCAACTCGCGTGCATACGCGCCGCGGTGCCGCGGGTCGAGCGCGTCGTTGCCTACTGCCGGACGGAGGAACGCCTGCGCGCGTTCTGCGAGGAGCACGGCGCCGAGCCGGGGGAGAGCCACCAGGATCCCGCCGCGTGCGACGTCGTCGTAACCGCGACCACGTCGCGGGATCCGGTCCTGCGCGGTGAGTGGCTGCGCGCCGGTGCGCTCGTCTGCGCGGTCGGCGCGAACGACGGCCGCCGCCGCGAGCTCGACAACGTCGTCCTCGAGCGCTCCGCCTTCGTCTGCTGCGACTCGGTCGACAACGCGAAGCTCGAGTCCGCCGACCTGACCGAACCGGTGGAGTCGGGCCTCCTCGACTGGTTGGAGGTGCACGAGCTGCAGGAGGTCGTCGCCGGCGAGGTGGCGGGGCGTCAGTCGGACGACGACATCGTCGTCTTCAAGTCCAACGGGCTTGCCGCGTGGGACGTGGCCGTCGCGGCCGCGGCGGTCGAGCGCGCGCGAGCGGCCGGCGTCGGGCGCGAGGTGTCATAGTCCGGGCGTGAAGGCGTTCACCGACCGCGGTCGGTTCGCGGAGCGGGTGCTCCACGGCGTCGACTCGAACGGCGACCCCGAGACGGTCGTCATCTGGATCGAGCGGAAGGAAGGCGGGATCTGGGCTGTCGGCCGCGCCGTCAATCCCGACTGGCGCACGTCCAAGGAGCCGCGGCCGGAGGACTACGTCTTCGAGGGCTACGAGCTCGGCGACGCGTTGCAGGGGGCGAACGAGACGCTGGAGGACGACTTCACCGTCTCGGAGGGGGACGGCCACGGCGAGCACGTCAAGCCGTTCACGCGTGACGAGCTCCTCAAGCCGCTCGAGAAGTGGTTCTTCGGGCGCTCGTGACGCTCACCTTTGGCTTCACGCCGTGCCCCAACGACGCGTTCGCGTTCCATGCGCTGGTGCACGGGCTCGTTCCCGCGCCGTTCGAGGTCGAACCCGTGCTGCTCGACATCGAGGAGCTGAACCAACGGGCGGCCAACGCCGAGCTCCAGCTCACGAAGCTGAGCTTCGGCGCGGTGACGGCCGCCGCGGGCGATCGGTACCGGCTGCTGCGGAGCGGCGCCGCGCTCGGCCACGGCGTCGGCCCGCTCGTGGTCGCGCGCGAGGCGGGCTCGCTGGAGGAGGCCGCGGCCGGGCGCATCGCCGTCCCCGGCCGCGAGACGACGGCCTTCTTGCTCCTCCGCCTGGCGGCACCGGCGCTCGGCGACGTGATCGAGCTGCGCTACGACCGAATCCTTGCCGCGGTCGCCGCGGGCGAGGTCGATGCCGGCCTGATCATCCACCAGAGCCGCTTCACCTACGCCGACCACGGGCTCGTGGCGGTCGCCGACCTCGGCGAGTGGTGGGAGCGCGAGACCGGCTTGCCCGTCCCGCTCGCCGGGATCTTCGCGCGGAGCGACCTCGACTCGGAGGTGGCCGCCGCCGCCGAAGCCGCGATTCGCGCCTCGGTCGAGTACGCGTTCGCGAACCCGGAGGCGAGCCGCGACTACGTCCGCTCGCTCTCGCACGAGATGTCGGACGAGGTCTGCGCGGCGCACATCGCGCTCTACGTGAACGCGAGCAGCGTGGACATCGGCGACGACGGGATGGCCGCGATCGACCGGCTGCTCGGTCGCGCGACCGCCGCTGCCTAGACTCAACGCGATGAGTCGGGCCGTCGTCCTGTCCGCGGTGCGCACCCCGATCGGCCGCTACGGCGGCGCGCTGTCGGGAGTGCGTCCCGACGACCTCGCTGCGCTCGTGATTCGCGAGGCGGTCTCCCGCGCGGGGGTGCCGGCGGAGCAGATCGAGGACGTCTGGTTCGGCGCCGCCAACCAGGCCGGGGAGGACAACCGCAACGTCGCGCGGATGGCCGCGCTGCTCGCGGGTCTCCCGGAATCCGCGGCGGGCGTGACCGTCAACCGTCTGTGCGCCTCCGGGCTGGCTGCCGTCATCGGCGCCTGCCATGCCGTGCTCGCGGGCGACGGCGACCTCTTCGTCGCCGGCGGCGAGGAGTCGATGAGCCGCGCACCGTTCGTGACGCCGAAGGCCGAGAAGCCGTTCGAGCGCGGCGACCGCCCGATCTACGACACGACGCTCGGCTGGCGCTTCACGAATCCGAAACTCGTCGAGCTCTTCCCGCCCGAGTCGATGGGCGAGACGGGGGAGAACGTCGCGGAGCGATGGGGCGTGACCCGGGAGGACCAGGACGCGTTCGCGCTCGAGTCGCAACGGCGCTGGGCTGCGGCCGACCAAGCGGGCCGGTTCGCCGACGAGCTCGTCGCGGTCGGCGACCTGACACGCGACGAGCACCCGCGGCCGGACACGACCGCCGAGAAGCTCGCCGCGCTGAAGCCCGCCTTCCGCGAGGGCGGCACCGTCACGGCCGGCAACGCGTCCGGGATCAACGACGGAGCGGCCGCGCTCGTGATCGCCTCGGAGGAGAAGGCACGTGAGCTCGGCGTGGAGCCGCTCGGCACGTTCGTCGGCAGCGCAGTCGCCGGCGTCGACCCGCGCGTAATGGGCATCGGGCCGATCCCGGCCGTCCGCAAGCTGCTCGAGCGAAGCGGCGTCTCGCTCGACACGATCGACCTCGTCGAGCTGAACGAGGCGTTCGCGTCGCAGAGCCTTGCAGTGATCCGCGAGCTCGGTTTCGACCGCGAGAAGGTGAACGTCAACGGCGGCGCGATCGCGCTCGGCCACCCGCTAGGCATGAGCGGGGCGCGCCTCGTCGTCTCGCTCCTGCACGAGCTGCGGCGCCGCGGCGGTCGTTACGGGCTCGCGACGCTCTGCGTCGGCGTCGGTCAGGGCCAGGCTGCGCTTTTCGAGCGCTCGAGTTAGCCGACGGGCGGGCGGATGTAGATCACGCCCTCGTGCTCGATAGGCACGAACGGCGCGCCCACGCTGAAGACGACGCCCTCGACCTGGTGGAAGAGCTCGCCGTCGCCTCCGCCGACGGGCACGACGATGCCGATCTCATCCTCCGGCTCGGCGTCGAGTCCCTCGTTCCGCAGCGCCTCGAGCAGTCGGTTGCGGTCGGGGATGCGGGCGGCTTCGACGCGGATCGTGCTCGGCATCTCGTCTCCTCTCGTGGGGCGTTTCGGATCCGAAATCTACCGCATCGGCCGGCGTGACAAACCCGCTAAGTTCCGGCCGATGGCTGTGACCGCGGGACAGGAATACGGACTCTTCATCGGCGGCGAGGTCGTCGAGCCCGCCTCGGGGGAGATCCGCGACCTCAACGAGCCCGCGACCGGCGAGCCGTTAGCGCGTGCGGCGATGGCCGGCGAGGCCGACGTCGATCGTGCGGTCGAGGCCGCCCACGCCGCGCTCGACGGCCCGTGGGGCAAGACGCCGCCGAACGAGCGCGCGCGGCTGCTGCACGCGCTCGCCGACGCGATCGTGGCGAACCGAAAGGAGCTCGCGGAGCTCGAGTCCCGCAACGTCGGCAAGGCGATCTCCTCGGTAAAGGCCGAGGTCGCGGGCGCCGTCGAGAACTTCCGCTTCTTCGGCTCCGTCGTAGGCTCGATCGCCGGACGCTCGAATCCGATCGGCTCGTTGCTCAGCTACACGCTGAAGGAGCCCGTCGGCGTCTGCGCGCAGATCGTCCCGTGGAACTACCCGCTGCTCATGTCCGTGTGGAAGCTCTCGCCGGCGCTTGCGGCCGGCTGCGCAGTCGCGCTCAAGCCGGACCCGCAGACACCGCTCAGCGTGCTGCGGATCGCCGAGCTCGCGACCGAGGTCGGCTTCCCGGCGGGCGCGATCAACATCGTTCCGGCGGACGGCGCCACCACCGGCTCCTACCTCGTCAAGCACCCGGGCGTCGACAAGGTCGCGTTCACCGGCTCGACCCGGACGGGGAGCGAGATCATGCGGCTCTGCTCCGAGCCGATCAAGCGACTGACGCTCGAGCTCGGCGGCAAGAGCCCCGGGATCGTCTTCGCCGACGCGAACCTCGACGACGCGATCCCGAGCTCGGTCTGGTCGATCTACTACGCGGCCGGCCAGAGCTGCGAGGCGCGCTCGCGCGTGCTCGTCGAGGCCTCGGTGTACGACGACTTCGTGGCGCGCTTCGCCGAGGCGGCAAAGCAGCTCAAGGTAGGAGACCCGCTCGACGCCGAGACGCAGGTCGGCTCACTCATCTCGGCCGCACACCGCGATCGCGTGCACGGCTACGTCGAGAAGGGCCGCGAGGAGGGCGCCGAGGTCGTGCTCGGCGGCGAGGCCGGGGACGGGGCAGGCGCGTTCTACCTCCCGACCGTGCTGGCGGGTGTCGAGAGCTCGATGACGGTCGCGCAGGAGGAGATCTTCGGCCCGGTCGTCACGGCAATCCCGTTCGAGGACGAGAAGGACGCGATTCGGATCGCGAACGACGTCCAGTACGGCCTCTTCGCCACGGTCTGGACCGGCGATCCGGCGCGCGGCCATCGCGTCGCGCGCGCGATCAAGTCCGGGATGGTCGGGATCAACATGCCGTTCACCGCATTCCCGGGCATCCCGTTCGGGGGTTACAAGCAGTCGGGCTTCGGCCGCGAGCTCTCGATCGACACGCTCGACCTCTACCTCGAGACGAAGGGCGTGCTCTTCTCGACGAGCCCCAAGCCCTTCAACCCGTTCGGGCTCTAGGTCTTCTTCAGCGAGAGCGCGGCGCCGAGGGCGAGCAGGGCGATGCCGAGTACGCGCGGCCAGTGGAGCGCGATCCGCTCCGAGCCGAACAGCCCCCAGCGGTCGATCGCGGCGCCCATGAGGAGCTGGCCGGCGATGAGGATCCCCACCGTCGCCGCGACTCCGATGCGTGGGCCGGAGTAGGTGACCGTGAAGACGATGATCAGCCCCATCACGCCGCCGAGGAGCATCCACCACGGCTGGTGGACGGCTCGTCCGAAGCCGGCGACGCTCCCGCGGGCCAGAACGAGGATGACGAGGGCGATCCCGGCCGTCAGGGCGGTCGAGAACGCGAGCGCCTCGACGACCCCGATGCGCTCGCCGAGCCGCGACATGAGCGCGACCTGCACCGAGCCGGCGAGGCCGGCCGCCACGGCCAGGACCGTCGCAAGCGCGCTACCGGACACCGGCAAGAACGCTACAGCCCTGATCCGTCGTCACCGCCCGACCTCCGCGAGGTACTCCGCGAGATTGCGCGGGTCGGGCGTCAGCCGTTGCCGGGCCGGCGGCTCGCCGGTCACGGGCTGGTAGCCCGCGAACTCGGAGTCGATCACGCCCTCGCCGCCGGTGAGAGCCGGGAGTTGGCGCCGGAGCTCCTGGACGCCTGACGCCGGCAGTGTCGCTTCCAGCACCGAGAGCTCCCCGCGCCTCGAGGGTGTCGTGGCTCCGGCACCGAGGCGGCCAAGGGCGGCGAGCATCTGGCCGATCGCCTCGGTGGGGACCTCGGCGGCGATCCGGAAGACGGGCTCGCACACTGCCGTGCCGGCCTGCGCGAGCGCTCGCATCAGCACGATCGGCGTCAGCCTCTTCATGTCGCGACTGGTGGGCATCGGCCCGCGCCGCGACGGTGGGCCGTCGGCGAGGCTGTACGCGATCTTCGTCACGGTGACCACACAGTCCGTGACCTGCCAGCCGAAGAGGCCCTCGGCGAGCGCGAGCCGCACGTACTCGCGCATGTGCTCCACGAACGCGCCGAAGGTCTTGAATGTGTAGAGCGGCGCGTCGCGCGGGTCGATTCCGGGAGCAGCGAGCACCTCGATCCCCGAGCCCGGCGCGGCGGGCGTGATGCGGAGGCCGAGGTCGGCGTGGAACGGGTTGGTCGGCGTGTTGAGGATCTCGACCGCCTCCCCGCTCCCCGTCGGGCGCTCGACACAGATCGTCGTTATGTCGCGAAATGCGACCTCGAGGCCATACTCGTTCGCGAGTGTCGCTTCGATCACCTCCCGCTGCACCTCGCCGTAGAGCGAGACCGAGGTCTCTGCGCGCGTGTCGTCCTGCCTGACGTCGATCAGCGGGTCCTGTTCTGCGAGTTGCGCGAGCGCCACGCTCAGCCGCTGGCCGTCCGCGGGGTCGACGGGCTCGACGACCGACTCGAACGTCGGCGGAGCGAAGTGGTGTTCGAGGTCACGGCGCGGCTCGCCGAGCCAGTCGCCGACCTGGATCTCTGCCAGGCCCCAGAGCTTGGCGATCTCCCCCGCCCGCACGGTGTCGCGCTGCACGGTGTCGCCGTCCGCGAAGACCCGCACAGCGGTCACCTTGCCGGCGTCGAAGCGATCGCGGACGGTCACGCCTCCCGAGAAGACCCGTGTGTAGGCGATCCGATGACCGTCCGGTCCTCGCTCGATCTTGAAGACGCGGGCCGAGAGCGGCGCATCGCCGTCACCGTCGCGAGCGGGCAGCAGCTGCGCGATCCCGGCTCTCACCTCCTCGACACCGGCGCCGGTGAGCGCCGAGCCGAAGAAGACGGGATGCAGCGTTCCTGCTCGCGCACGGGCGGCGAGGTCGCCGTCGGCGGCCCCGAACCCCGCGAACGAGGCAGTCCGCGTGCCGAGCTCGTCCGCCGAGCCCATCGGCACGACGTCGGGAGTCAGGCGCTGCTCGATCTCGTCGAGCACGCGTTCCGGGTCGGCGCCGACGCGGTCGATCTTGTTCACGAACAGCAGCGTCGGCACCTCCAGCCGCTGCAGCGCACGCATCAGGATCCGCGTCTGCGGCTGCACTCCTTCCACGGCGGAGAGCACGAGCACGCAGCCGTCGAGCACGCTCAGCACCCGCTCCACCTCGGCGATGAAGTCGGGGTGGCCCGGCGTGTCGATCAGGTTCACCGTCACGTCGTCGATCGGGAACGAGACGACGGCCGACTTGATCGTGATGCCGCGCTGCTGCTCGAGCGCGAGCGAGTCGGTGCGTGTCGTTCCCTTGTCGACGCTGCCGACCTCGTCGATCACGCCGGCCGCGTACAGCAGCCGTTCGGTGAGAGTTGTCTTACCGGCGTCTACATGCGCCAGGATTCCCAAGTTCAGCGTTTTGCGAAGCACTCGTCCAAACCTCCAGGTAGGTCACTCCGGCCTCCTTGATGGCAATGAACGGTGCGCGCACGCCGCCTCCTTTGGGTCGATCCGAATGGCGCTTGCAGAGAGACAATAATCGCTGCCGTGCCGATCTTCCAGCCCGAGCTTGAGACGCTGCCTCGGCCGGAGCTCGAGCGCCTCCAGCGCGAGCGCCTGCGCGAGAGGTTCGGCATCGAGCTCGAAGCGCTGCCCGAGCAGCCGTTCCGGGTCAAGTCGGAGCTCCGGGACGCGTATCCATTCGGGCTTCTGCAGGTGCCGCTCGAGGACTGCGTCCGGATCCATGCCTCGTCGGGCACGCGCGGGAAGGCGACGATCGTCGCGTACACGCGGAACGACCTCGCAGCCTGGGCGGACTGCTGCGCCCGCGCGCTCGCCGCGGCCGGAGCAGGCCCGGGCACGGTCGTCCACATCGCGTACGGCTACGGCCTTTTCACCGGCGGCCTCGGCCTCCACTACGGGGCCGAGCGGCTCGGCTGCACCGTCGTCCCGGCCTCCGGCGGGAACACGCCGCGCCAGGCGCAGCTGCTCGAGGATCTCGGCGCGGAGATCCTCTGCTGCACACCGAGCTACGCCCTCGCGATCGCCGACTACGTCTCCGAGCCCGAGCGGCTCGAGCTGCGCGCCGGCGTCTTCGGCGCGGAGCCCTGGACGGAGGGCCTGCGCGAGGCGATCGAAAGCGCGCTCGAGTTGACGGCGCTCGACATCTACG
>Ga0308175_100002870_pt1 | contig 11837 bp, 10 predicted proteins | sample PhyCR1_3_FD_203893 | JGI IMG/M metagenome (GOLD analysis project Ga0308175, IMG submission 203893) | Soil microbial communities from UC Gill Tract Community Farm, Albany, California, United States - DLSLS.C.R1 | ecosystem: Environmental > Terrestrial > Soil > Agricultural land | place: USA... | reverse complement strand
CATCAAATATGAGTACTCGCGCATCTTCGCCACTACCTGCTAAGAGCCGACCGTCTGGACTGAACGAAAGTGCATTCACGAAATTCGTCGGTCCGAAGAGCACCTTGCTCAACGTATTGTTGGTCTGATCCCATAGCAAAACGCGGGTATCTTCGCCCCCGCTGGCGAGGAACTTACCATCCGAACTGGCAGCTATGGCCCTGACCGCTTGCTCATGACCAGCCAGCATCGCGACCTGACTAACGCTTTGCGTGTCCCAAACCCGGGCCACGCTATCCCGACCAGCGCTATTGAGGCGCTTACTGCCGTTCGGACCAAACGCAACACTTGTCGGCAAACCAACAGAGCCTTGAAGGACTGCAATCTCCTGACCAGAAACAGGGTCAAAAAGGTGAATATTATTGTCAGTGCTTGCGCCTGCAACATCGCCGGTGTCCGGTGCCACGTCTACAGCCGTGACACCCTTGCGCTCGTACGGACGAACTTTCTTGGCGCTCACCGCCGGGGTCGAAGTCGCCTGAGCCGAGGCCAGGGCAGCGATAGGTGTTGTCGGGGCTCTGGCTCCGGGAGAGGGTGAACTCTGAGCCTGCGAACTCTTATCCGTGCTTGCGGGCGTCGGGTTCTGCGGTAGGGAAGGGATCTGGGTAGCGCCCAAAATACTCACGTAAAAGGCCGTTGAAATCGGATCAGTCCAGTTCGAATAGCCGCTCCAACTTCCATCAACCTTCTGGTTCTTCACCAACCATTCGTTGTAATCCTCCCACCAGGTGCAGGAAGCGCTGCCAGCCGGGTTTCCCGGAAGCTCATTTGTGCTGGCGCCGCAGTCGGTTACCGGGTTGGCAATATGTGTGACATCGTTCAGGCCAACGGTTGCTTCCAGACCGGCGAACACCGACCACATAGCGTAGGGATGTCCAAAATTGCCGTACCACAGATTGTTTGCCGTTGCTTGCCACTGAGCATTCAAGAACGCCAGCGCTGCTTGAAGTTGCCAATCGGCAAGGTCGTGTCCAACAAATCTCATGGCCAGCAACCAACCGCCTGTATTCGCGTGATCGCACGGCTCCGTACCCGGCTGAAAACACACGCCGCCCGACACACTTTGGATATTGCCGAGCCACACCTTCAACTCGTTCTTTGTGGCCTGGGGAGTAACGGCGCCCAACGCTTCGTCATAAAGGAGCGCCATCACGACCGCCTCAGTGCTCGAACTGTCGGCATCCCCATCGCCTGAGAAATCGTGCCAACCGCCATCTCGATTCCCATTCGTTTTGGTGTTTTGGCTCACCGCAAGCCCATTTGTAATTCCTTGGGCGATCTCGCCCCATGTGAGGCCTGCCAGCGGTCCGCTTGTAGTTGCCACGACGTTTGCGCCGGCTCGGATGCCATATAAGGCAATGGCCGGGGATACGGATCCTGTTGTATAGGCGGAATCCGCGCTGTCATTCCAATAGATCGCCTTGCAGGAAACACTGCCGCTGGGGCAAATGTTGACCCCGTCGTTGCGAGTAGTTACATCGATAACATGGGCCGAACTGACGAGATACGTGATCGCTCTGTTTACCGTAGCCTGGTATCGCGCAGCATCACTAGCCCATTTGTCCTGCTGACTCAAGAATGCCAACGTAGCTGCGCCCGTAGCCGCCTGTTCATATCCCGAGGCGTTCCAATTTCCCGCCGCTTGCTGAGTACCATGCAAATAGGCAAGACCTTTCTGGATTGCAGCTGATTTTTCGGCTTCCGTTGTCGCTCTCGCCATGGGCGCCCACGCTGCACATGCAAGAAGCGCCCCACCGATCGTGAGAAATTTCATCAGATATCCACCTCCACGCATGCGGACCTCCGGGAGAAAAGTGGTCGTTAGGACACTTAGAATGCCGAAACTACGTCTCAATTTGCTGCACTCGGCCTGCCACGGATCCAAGCACTGATCCAAATGGACTTGCTGATCAGGTGCTTGTCTGCACGTGCAAAATCATCGCCTCGAATGCGAGAAACCGGGAACACTCGTCAATACGTTTCGTACGCTGCCAATCGTACGCTGCCAAACAGCGGACCCGAATTTCGGGACTGTCCACCATCGTCCGTGGTCGAAACGTAATTTTGTCAGAGGAGTGGACTAGCAGGCGGCAGAACTTTTGATTCAAGCAGGGCCGGTTTAGTTAAGCGCGAGGGTATGCACGCCCACATTCGCCGGCCCAATCCGTTTCGCCGCACGCCCCGCGCTATTCCGAAAATGAGTTAGAAGAAAGGGGATTTGGCTATTCCGCCGTCTTCGAAACCTCCGCTTAGCGCAGGTCAAAGAATCCCAGCGCAGAACACCTTTTCTTCACTGGAAGATCAGTTGATTGCAATCTCCGCATAGCGCCACCGGGCTGCCGCATGAGCAGGAACGCATGTATGCTTCCGGCCGCAGCGGAATGCAGTCGGGTTAATGCTGTGACTTGCTGTCCAGTTCCCAAAAGATGACGTCGTAGGGTCGCATTCTGACGGGATACTCTCCAGTACCTGGCATCAGTTTGAACGACGGCATCGGCCTCAGGCGAACGTTCTCGTCGTCGCTTGGAGCTAAGCTGTCCAGTTGCTCCGGTGCGGCGGTTGTATCAGCAGGCACTCTGGTAACACTCACATTCACGGCCAGCGGTTCAGATGAGAAGTTCCAGAACAGAATCGAGTACTTCCGGATCTCCGGATCCCAAGTAGCGAGGCCGTGGATGCGCCCATCTGAAGATGAGACATCTACACGCTGTCCAGCGAGGCGTGATAACAGGAGGAATGTGAAGTATGCGGGCCGCACATGATTCTGAAAGTCGAATAGACCGTCATACTGCGGCTTGCGGTTCCACCACCAGGCCATCTCGATTGCACCGCGCGGCGACAGGAAACGTTTGAATTGATCGAGGCGGACGTGATAATCGCGAATATGATAGTAGCAGGAGTAATCTAGGCCTGCGTCGAGCATCTGCCATACCGTCTCAGCCACAAACACCGGCTGAAAGCGCGGGTCTGTTTCGTCGTTGCTCAGAGACATGTTCCATTCGTCGAGAATCATCTCGGGGCGAAGCTCTGGAAAAGATGCCAGATCCTGCTTCTTCTTTTCGATCGTGGCGCGGATGCTGGAAGGATCGTTGCTGTAGATGTGCCATGAAACGAAATCGAGTGAAAGCTTTTCCTCGTGACAAGCCCGAAGGAGCGCAGGAAAGATCTCGGAATCCGGATTGGCCAGAGCCGGCCCGCCCACCTTCGCCGCTGAGTCCACGCCCCGAATGGCGGCCACCGTGTGCCGGTAATAGCGGACATACCCCTCCGGCGTGAACTTGTAAGGACATCCGCCCATTTCGCCGATGTCGGGTTCGTTAGCAATTTCCCAGTACTGCAGCGTTGACCCGCGATCCTTATAATGGCGGACCATGGCTGCAATCAGTTTCTCCCATTGCGAGTAGTCATTAGGATCTGTCACGTTCTCATCGATCGTTGGGAATAACACTCGCGGTTTGAAGTCGATATTCATGAGGGGCGTCGCTCCTGTTGCGACGATGTCATCGACGGCCCGGTCAAGTTTTGTCCATTGAAACTGATTTCGAGACGGCATCAGATCGAAGTACTCCTGGACGAACAGGCGGATCAACTTTGGATGAAGTGCACGGATCTCTGGAATGCGGCCGCCCCAGATCGAGTCATCCGAAAGGCCACCTTGGCCCAGCGACATGTGGTCGGCATTTAACGGGAGTCCGGGCTTTGAAAGATCTAAACGCAACGTGACCTCCTGCGCTGAAAGAACCAAGCTACACAGAGCAAAGAAGGCGATTTGTAGGTGCATAGAAGTGGCAGATCCTGCGTGTTCGGTCTCAGGCTAACAGAATCGCGAATACCACCAAACTGAATCCGACCTCGCGTATTGCACCGCTTCTCGATCTCGGCTCCGCTCTTTTTCGTATTCCCTATGTCTTAGCAAGACTTGGCTGTGGCCTGGTGCCGGCGACGCGATCGACTCCAGTGCAAAACAAAGTGGGCGGGCGGCACCTCGTGCCAGACCAACTGCCACAGCAGGACCCGCTGTGCGTAGCCAAAATAGTAAACACCTATCTGTGCAAGGGGCTGAGCTACACTTTATGCAGCTACCTTCCAGGCATAACGATGGTGCAGGCCTCCAAGGCGAGGTTGTGAGATTACTCTGGCGGCTGGCGATGGTCGTTCGTCCACTGGTCGCCCATTCGGTGCATCCTTATTGAGAGCATCGTGAACGCGGTCATCATTGTGATAGCTGGCATAGTCGCGAAGCAATCGTCGCAGATGGTGCTCGTTCAGGGGGATGACGCGGTCCAGCATCTCTCGATGACAACTGCCGATCCAACGTTCCGCAACTCCGTTTTGCCAAGGTGCCTCGATGCTCGTGCGCTTCGGTTCTACGCCGGTTCCTGCTAGCAATCGGACGACATCCACATTGAACTTCGAGTCGTGGTCGAAGATGGCGTACCGGTATGGGGCCGCTTCGGGAAAGGCTTCCCGCAACTGCTGCACGACCCATTTCGAGGTCGGATGAGAGGTCATGTTGCAGTGCAGAATCTTCCGCCGACGATGCTCGATGATCACGAAGCAGTACAGCAGGTTGAAGGTCAAGGTGGGTACAGTAAAAAGGTCGAATGCGACAATCGCCTCGCGATGATTGGCGAGAAATGCCTTCCAGCGCTGATCAGACCTGCCAGTGCGGGGCCGCAGGCCTCGCAGATACCTGGTGACCGTGCGTTCGGAGACCGCAAGGCCGAGCTTCAGCAACTCGCCGTGGATCTTCGGCGCTCCCCAGCCGGCGTTCTCAAGACTCATCTGGCGAATCAGACTGCGGACCTCGTCTGTGATCCTAGGTCTGCCGCTCCGCCGCCTGGATCGCCAGCGCCAATATAGTCGGAAGCCTCTTCGATGCCATGCGATTTCGGTCGCTGGTTTCACGATGGCGAGAACATCTGACCATCGCGGCCATACACTCCGCAGCAGGATCCAGAAGAGCCGATCGAGTCGGCTCAGAACAGGTCGCCGGCGTTTCCGCTTCAACACTACAAGCTGCTGGCGCAGGGCGAGCACTTCGAACGAGAGATCCAGGCGACTGCGAAAGAAAACCGCGAGGGCGGCCACGATCGCGCCAATCGTATCGATCACACATCAGCGGTAACACGCTGCAGTGATTCTGTCACCCCCTCTGGTGGGTACTGCAGACCGTTGATTCCTAACATCAGCAGCGTTTTGGCTACGCACACCGGTTGCTCGAGGCCTCCCTTGCCGGACGAGATCAGGTGTTACTCAGATTTTTTAGCCGGTGTGGTTTACGGGCCGGTGAAGTATTCGGCCCGCAGTGGGGTGACATTCTGCCCGAACAAGCGATTCTTATCAGCAGGACTTTTTCGAAGGGAAAAATCGGCCCGCCAAAAACCAAAGGCAGTGCCAAAGCGGTTGCGATTCCTAAATCTCTCTTTCAGGATCTGATGTGCCTGCGCGAGGAGCAAGGCAAGTGGAAACCAGAGGATTGGGTATTTCCCGCCAGCAGGGTTCGGGGAGAAATGCGAAGGCCTCTCTCAGCCGAAAACTGGCTCAAGCGTACGATCAAGCCCCTCGCAGAGCAACTGGGCTTTACGATCAACCTTCACATGTTTCGTCGCGGCTTTGCAACCATCGCCCACCAGAGTGGAGGATCGCTGAAGGACATTCAAGAACAGCTCCGCCATGCCAGTGTCACAACCACGGCAAACATCTATGTGCAAGCGGTACCCGAGAACGTCAGAGCGGTCGTAGAGAAAATTGACCATACCTCGCGGAACACGGCGATGGAAACCGTCAAGTAGCGTATATGCTTAAACCACCTTTAAGCCACCTGATGTCAATTGGTAGGAAATCGATAAGTGCTTTGGAATCATGGTGGGCGCGACAGGACTCGAACCTGTGACCTCCTGCGTGTGAAGCAGGCGCTCTAACCAACTGAGCTACGCGCCCTTGCAGAGCACTCTCTTGATTCTAAACTACCCGCCTCTCAAAATAAATCCGCATTTCCGACGGAACCGCCCTTCGTAGACTTAGTCTGATAAGGAGATCCCACCGAAATGGCGCGTTCAACATTCCATATCCTGTACAGCGACATCGGCGGAGTGCTGGGCACCAACGGCTGGGATACCGGCCTGCGTCACCGCATAGCCGAGCACTTCAAAGTCGAATCCCATGAAATCGAGAGTCGCCACGCCCTCACCTTCGACACCTTCGAACGTGGCTTCATGACCTTCGAACAGTATCTAGATTACGTGTTCTTTAGTTCTCCACGCCGGTTCACGCTGGAGGAAGTCCGGGATTACGCCTACAACGCGTCTACCCCATGGCCGCAAAATATCACCTTCTACGAAACCCTGAAAGTGGCCAACAACCTGAAGCTCGCGTTGATCAGCAACGAAGGGTCCGGCCTGACTCAGCACCGGGTCCGAAAGTTTGGGCTTCGAAACCTTGCCGACTTCCTGGTCTTCTCCTGCGCTACTCACATGCGTAAACCGGACCCCGCAATCTGGGGCCTCGCCCTTGAACTCGCGCAGGCTTTACCGGAGGAGTCGATCTACATTGACGATCGCAAAATGTTCGTGGATATTGCGGCCGAGCATGGCTTCACCGCGATCCACTACACCTCTCTCGAAAAACTGCGCGGGCAGCTTTCGGAGCTTGATCTCATCGTGCCGTGAAGTGGGAAAGGGTACGGTTCTCTCCTCGTACCCCTTCCCTGATTGCTACTTCAACTGCTTATTCACTTCGTCCCAATTCACAACGTTCCACCAGGCCGCGATATACTCAGGCCGGCGATTCTGATACTTCAGGTAATACGCGTGCTCCCAAACGTCCAGTCCCAGAATGGGCTTTTTTCCTTCCATCAAAGGACTGTCCTGGTTGGCCGTGGACAAAATCTCGTATTTTCCTGCTTTGTCTTTCACAAGCCACGCCCAACCGGAGCCAAAACGGCCCGTCGCTGCGGCGCTGAACTTTTCTTTGAAGCCATCAAAGCTCCCAAAATTGGAGTCGATGATGCTCGCGATATCTCCTTTGGGCGTGCCCCCTCCATTCTTTGAAAGCAGAGGCCAGAAAAACGAATGATTTGCATGGCCGCCACCATTGTTGCGGACCGCCGTCCTGATGGACTCCGGAACGTTGCTCAAATTATTGGCCAGCAACTCCTCCAGAGACTTATTCGCAAGCTCAGGAGCCGACTCCAACGCTTTGTTGAGATTAGTCACGTACGCGCCATGATGCTTGTCATGGTGAATCTCCATCGTGGTCTTATCGATGTGCGGTTCTAACGAATCAGCGGGGTAGGGAAGCGGTGGAAGTGTAAATGCCATAGTGTCTCCGAATTAAGTTTTCGTACTGCTTATAACCAAAGGATGCAAACGAAGCGCGCGTAATGGCGCAATTGCCCCAACTTCGGCAATCGTGCGTCTGCTGCGTTCTATTCTATGCCGTATAGACACTCACACCGGCGACTATGGTTTCGGTCACCGTTAAGGACTGGGTGGACTCGTTCCAGCGGAACTGTACGAAATCGGCCTTTTCGCCCGGAGTGAGCCCTCGCTGCCGCCCTGCGATCCGTGCCGCCCGGGCCGGATTCGTGGTCGCCATAGCCAAGGCTTGCATCAGCGATATTCTCGCCATTCGAACCGTGTTGCCGATCGCGCGGTCCATCCGCAAGCCCGATCCGGCCAGGCGCGTGCCACCCCGCAGGGTCACGCTTCCGTCTGCGTGAAGTTGTACGTCCACCTGGCCCAAACTGTAGTACCCGGGCTCACACATGGCCGGCATCACGGCGTCGGTCACAAGTACCGACCTGTCCACGCCCTTGGCCCGAATCGCCGCTCTTAAAAACGGGTCGGGGATATGAATGCCATCGGCAATAAAACTGGCCGTGAGCCGGTCTTCCGCAAGCTGGTCCCAGATATAGTTCTGCGTCTTGGGCAAGCTCGGATGCGCTGCGTTCCCCAGGTGAGTCGACATCGTCGCCCCGGCGCTCGTCGCATCTTGTATCTGGTGCGAGGTCGCCTTCGTATGGCCAATACTCGCTACTACACCCGCGCGCGCGATTTCACTTATGTAGTGCGGTGTCTCTTCCCACTCCGGCGAAACGGTAATCAGGCGAATGTTGCCCTCGGCGGCCTCCTGCCAGTGCTTAAACTCCTCAATATCCGGCGGCCTTACATGCTCTGCCGGATGCGCCCCTCGCGGTCCGTTCTCGCAGGAAATGTGTGGACCTTCCACATGAAAGGACTCCATCGCATGGGCGGCTGGCATGCTGTGCCGCTTAAATTCTTCTTTGGCTCTGGCCAGGTTTCGAAGCGCATTCAGCATGTGTTCCCGCGACGCAGTAATGATCGTCGGAAGAAAACGTGTCACGCCCGTACTGAACATCCGGTTAATAGATTCAGCGATCAGTTCCGGCTTCACGCTAGGATCGTTGTAATCCACCCCGGCAAAACCATTCACCTGAAGGTCGATCAGCCCCGGCGCCACAAAATGGTCCACCGTCTCTAGCGGCCGGATCAGCTCGTCTGCCGCGGAGATCACGCCGTCATACTCGATCTTCACCACCGACGATGTGCCTGGAAGCTTTCCAAAAACCGTGTTTTCTGGCGTACCGCTAGTGCGGGAACTTGGCATAAATAATATTCCTTCGCTTTTTCACAGTTTACGAACAGGGCACTGAAGCTAACTCTCTGAATCCGTAGGGAGATCAAATGTGTTGAAAAGCCTCCCGATTTCGGCCTTTCCGCTGGCGCTTCGATGTCTTCTGCGGTACAAACTGTGTATAGACTCAGCCTGGGCGCAACTCCGGCAGGTAATCTCGGGGGAGGTGGCTGTCGGTAAGCGCTCAGGCTGGGTTTTTACGCTCTTCTGTTGGGCTCGCGTCGCGCCGTATGCATAAGGCGGCAGATAAGACGGCATGAGTTCAACCCGCAAGGCAGAAATCACTGCCCAGCCATCCGGCAGGTCTCAGATGGTTTCTGCCTTGTAAGCCAATCTTGGATTCGCCCGGAATTCAGCTAGGCGCCTACCGGCTCCTTCTCTCGAACTCCGGTTACCGGCGTCAGCCATCCAAACTCATCCTTCACCTTGCCCATCACGATTTCGAAGAACCGGCTCTGAATCCTCTCCGTAACTGGACCGCGGCGCCCCTTGCCCACCGTCACTCGATCTACCGACCGGACCGGCGTCACTTCCACTGCTGTCCCGGAGAAAAATACCTCGTCCGCGATGTACAGCAACTCTCGGGGAATAATCGTCTCCACCACCGGAATGCCGAGCTGCCCGGCTATCTTGACGATAGCGTCGCGCGTGATGCCTGGCAGAACCGATGCCCCTAAGGGCGGCGTCAACACCTTTCCGTCACGAACCACAAAGATGTTTTCCCCTGACCCTTCGCTGATATAGCCGGAGGAATCCAAAGCAATTCCTTCCGCGTATCCGTTAGTATTCGCTTCCATGCGGATCAGTTGCGAATTCATGTAATTCGCGCCCGCCTTCGCCAGCGCTGGAAGAGTATTGGGCGCGATGCGCGTCCAGGAAGAAACGCAAACATCCACGCCTTCCGTCAGGGCCTCTTCGCCCAGATATTTGCCCCACGGCCAGCACGCCATGTAAGTCTCAACGGGATTGCTCTTCGGCATGACGCCCATATCGCCATACCCACGCAATACGATAGGCCGAATATAGCAGGACTTCAGGTTGTTTTCGCGGACCAACTCTGCCATCGCTGCTGTTATCTGCTCTAATGTAAACGGAATATCCATCCGGTAGATCTTTGCCGAATCCACCAGTCGCCGCGCGTGATCCACGGCCCGAAAAATAGCCGGACCTTGCTCTGTGTCGTAGCAGCGAACGCCCTCAAACACTGAGCTGCCATAACTCACCACGTGGGCGAGTACATGCAGCTTCGCCTCGTCCCACGGAATCAGCTTGCCGTTATGCCAAATCTTCTCAGTCGCTTGCAGCATGCTGAAATTATAGCGAGGAATCAGCTTTCACGCGCTTTATTGGTTTAAGAAGTCTTGGGCCGTGTAGATCGATCGCCTTCGGCCGCATGCAGCCAGGCTCTCTCGCGGTAGATATTTTCTTCCAAACTGGCCGGTAGGTAAAAGCGCGCCCGGCACTCCAGGCACCTGTAAGGTTTCATTCTGGCTAGCCCCATCACGAAATCCGTCAGCCTTCTGTGTTTCGAACGCCTCAAATCGATCGAGTGGCACTGCGGACACATGAGCTAGAGTTCCCTCCCGGCAAAGACCGTTTGCCTGATGTCTTTCATTGTATTAAGGTACTGTTAACCCTCGCAATAGTCCCGCCGGGCGGAAGATATATCGAGCCAGGAAGCGGAATCGCACCTGCCCCGCCTTCTCCTTCTGCTGGGTTATCGCCGGATTTCGCCCGATCTCGCCGCCGATCCGCGCCGGAGACGAGGCTGACCAAATGCCATGATTGTGAAATGACGCTTGTGCCCAAACACATGGCAACCGTGCTTCTCTGCTGTGCGGTGCTCACAGCCCAAACCAGAAACCCGGAGCGTAAAGTCCATGGCAACGTGATCACCTCGGAGCGCAACCCCGGAGTGCGAATCGACCTGCCGAAATCTGTGCAGTACGTCGGCGCAGATCGCTGGGTCCTCTATGGAATGGCGGATTGTGAATTGCACGCATTCGTTGAGGCGGATGCGACAAAAGATGCGCAGCGGCTCTATTGGGTGCAGTTTGAAGGCTATCTCCCGACTCGGCCAGAACTGAAGCACAAGTACGATTCGCCGCGGATTACCAGGCTGGGGAATATGGACTTTTACGTGGATACCTGGGTCCGTCCGAAAAGCGCGCCCACTCGATCGGGATCAGACCTCGAACACATCGAAGCATTGATTCAGGCGAAAGGATATAAGCTGCCTGCAGGAATGATGTCGGTGCGTTTCGTGCATCTTCTGGATGAACAAAAGCGGAAGGAGCTGATGATTATTTACAGTGAGGACGTAGCGTCCACTGGATTCACCGCAGCCGAATTACGTCCGGGCGGCAGAGCGCACGATCAATGGTACGCAATTGAAACCGGCCTGATCGAAAGAGCCGAAAAGAAGCTGGCGATCGAAACGTTAACCGGCCGGTAATCGAGAACCAAGCCGCTGTTCGCTTCAATACCTGAACGTCAATCCCCGGCCTTCACCAGATACGCCGAAAGCACTTGCTGCAGCAGTGGCTCGCGGGGATAAGGATGAGTCCGATACTGTCGGAAGCCTTCTCCCAAAGCAATCCCTGCTCTGGTTCCACAGGCTCTTGTCCAGTCTTCCATCTGCGCCATGTAATCGTCCATCCCGTGCTGCTGCTGAAGCCACAGCCGCTGACTTCGGTGCCTGGCGAGCATCGTTTTCTTCGTCTCAAACGCGGATGCGACGTCCACGGTAAAATCCGGAACCGTCAGATTGCCGCTTCGGTCTCGCTGGTCGATCGGGTCCATGAAGTACAGGTGCGGAATGGCTCGCAGAGCCGGGCTTTCCGTCGGTGTCGAGTAGTTCGGAATAGACGCCGCGAAACAGGCATCACGGACAAGCTGGCTGGTGGCTTCGTGGTCGGACAGGTAATCGCTCGGCGCCGCCGTAAGAACAATCTCGGCGCACAGTTCCCGCACTAGCCCCGTTACCGCGCGACGCGACGGGTCGTCGCTGAAGATCGCCAGATCCCGAAAGCCACCCCAGCGGTATGCGGCACCGATCAGCGCCGCGGATTCGGCTGCCTCGCCCCTCCGTATGGCAGAAATCTCGTCCGGGCCATGAGCCGTCGAGCCGCAATCGCCTG
>Ga0308175_100002869_pt1 | contig 11838 bp, 8 predicted proteins | sample PhyCR1_3_FD_203893 | JGI IMG/M metagenome (GOLD analysis project Ga0308175, IMG submission 203893) | Soil microbial communities from UC Gill Tract Community Farm, Albany, California, United States - DLSLS.C.R1 | ecosystem: Environmental > Terrestrial > Soil > Agricultural land | place: USA... | reverse complement strand
GACCGCGACCGATGTCGATCTAAAGCCGCTTCCTGATGACGCGAGCGAGCCGATTGCATATATGATTTCCCGCATCAAGGCGAAGCAGCCAATCGAGGGCCTGACCGCCATTGACATCAATGTCGATGTGATTCGTATCATTGACCTGGCGAAGGAGTCGGTGAAAACAGGGAAGGCCGTTAAGTTCCAGTAAATGTGACTGACGTGGCGCCTCGAGCGAGAGGCGACCAGGTCAGTGCTGATGTACCAGCGAGACCGTGCGCACGCGAACGAGAATGGCGGCGCCCAGTACAAGCAGACCAGCGGCGATCCACTGAGTCAGCGACAAACCCGCAACCAGCGATTGCTCATGATTGCGGAAGAACTCGATGATGAAGCGAATGATTGAGTAGAGAACCAAGTACCACCCGATGATCTCGCCTTCGCGATGTGCGCGATTGAACAGGCGGTAGAGGATGCCAAACAGAATCAGATTCGCGGCGGTTTCATACAGCTGAGTAGGGTGAAGCGGAACGTTCAAAGGGACCTGCGCTGCTTCTTGTGATCGGAAAGTGACGGCCCAGGGCAGGTGACATTCCTTGCCCCAGCAGCAACCCGCCGCAAAGCATCCAAGCCGGCCGATGGCATGGCCAAGTGCAATGCCGGGAGCAAAACAATCCATAGTGCCTAGCGGCGGCAGAGCATGTCTCCGCATATAAAGAATCGCCAGGATGAGCGCAGCGATCAGCCCTCCATGGAACACACCCGCAGCCTGTAGCGTCGCCCAGGAAAAGAACTCTCCAGGATTCTGAAGGTAGAAGCGCCAGTCGAACAGGAACATGAACACTTTTGCCCCGGCAATGCCGGCCAGAGCGCAGTAAATGGCCAGATTCGTGATCTGTTCGGTTGGCAAACCAGCGCGTTTCGCAAGCCGCAACGTGACCGACAGGCCGGCAAGGAAGCCTAGCGCGACAAGCAAGCCATACGTGGGCAGCGAAAACGAGCCGATTGTGAAGAGCTTCGGGTACATGAGTGTTTACTTCAGTGTTGGTTCGGCCGGGTTTATCATCGTGGGCCGCGAAAGCTTTCGCTTTGGGCGAAGCAGATCAAACAGCAGAAACACGGCGCCAACCGTGATCGCGCTGTCGGCCACGTTGAAAGCAGGAAACGACCACGGCCCGTTGTAGACTTCGAGGAAGTCCGTCACTGTACCTATCAGGATTCGGTCGTAGAGGTTGCCGATGGCTCCGCCTAAAATAAAGCCAAGTCCCATGCGCGTGGGAACACTGGTGAACGAACTTTTGCGGTCCAATAAGGCGGAGATGACGAAGAATAGAACCACCAAGGACACGCCGATCAGAAGAACAGTTCGAACCAGCGGGTTGCCCTGAGCGAGGAATCCGAAAGCGGCCCCGGGATTCTCGGTGTGTACAATCCGGAACCAACCTGGAATGACCGGGATGGAATCCCAATCGCGCAGATGCAGCCGTACGTAAGCTTTCGTGACGCGATCGAATAACACAATAACCGCAGCGATGACGAACGGCAGCCAGCGGTTCTCGTGGCGTGAATCACTCAGAAGGTTCCGCACTTCGCCCACTAAGACACCGTCTCCTTTATGGCTGCAGCGCATGCGGCGCAGACGGTGGGGAATTCAGGATAACTGCCGACGTCCAGAGTGTATTTCCAGCAGCGCTCACACTTATCGCCCCGCGCTCGATCGACTCCCACGGTGAGCGACTCTCCCGATGAGCGGTGCAGAGCAACTTGGGAGACGATGAAGAGCGCTGGAAGCTGCGACTCGTATTGGGCAAGCAATGCGTAAGTGGCGGTGTCAGCCTTAAGGGTTACTGCGGCCTCGAGCGATGAGCCGATGACCTTGTCCTCGCGCGCGCAATCGAGGCTTTTCAGCACCTGGTCGCGGATGGACATGAGCGTATCCCAGTTTCCAAGACGATTCCGCTGATCGGCAAGGATGCCGTCCGATAGCTCTTGGGGCGTCGGAAAAAACTCGACGTGAATGCTGGGTGTCGTGGTGCCGGGCCGAGTGGTATAACGCCAGACTTCTTCGCAGGTGAAGGTCAGCACGGGAGCCAGCAAACGCACCAGTGCCAAATGCAGCCGGTATATGGCAGTTTGTGCACTGCGCCGGGCGAGCGATCGGGGAGCAGTGGTATACAGGCGGTCTTTGAGGATGTCGAAATAGACTGCACTGAGATCGGTCACTGCGAAATCGTAAACTGCCCGATACACAGAATGAAACGACATTTCGTCGTACCAGGCGCGGCACTTGCGTACCAGGTCCTCCGCCCGGACGAGGATCCACTGATCGATTTCGAGGAGCTGATCGGCGGGAACGGCATCCGCCACCGGATCGAAGCCCGCGAGATTCCCCAGAGTGTACCGAAACGTATTTCGAAGTTTTCGGTAAGCCTCGGACAAACGAGTGAGTATCAGATCCGATAACCGTACGTCTTCCGTGAAATCAACCGAGGCCACCCAGAGCCGAAGAATGTCCGCTCCGTACTGCTTCACGATTTTCTCGGGCTCGATGATGTTGCCGAGCGATTTGGACATGGCCCGGCCATCCGCGTCGAGAGTCCACCCGTGTGTCGTACACGCCTTGTAAGGTGCTTGACCCCGAAGAGCCGTGCCAACCAGCAACGAGCTCTGGAACCATCCGCGATATTGATCGCCGCCTTCCACGTAGAGATCCGCAGGCCAGGGAAGGTCGTTTTCCGGTGTAAGCACAGCAAGGTGGCTTGACCCCGAATCGAACCAGACGTCGAGAATGTCGGTTTCTTTGCGGAACGAGGTGCCGGCGCATTTCGAGCATGCATGTCCCGGGCCCATTAGTTCAGCCGCCGTCTTCGAATACCAAACATCGGAAGTGTGCTGCCGGAATTCCTCGACAACGCGGTCGAGAACAGCGCGTTCCTTAAACGTTTCACTGCAGCTCTCGCAATAGAAGACGATGATGGGAACGCCCCAGGCTCGTTGGCGCGATATGCACCAATCGGGACGGGTCGCGACCATGTTAGCGATTCGTTCTTCGCCCCATTGGGGGTGCCATTGGACGCGTTTGATTGCATCTAAGGCCTTCTCGCGCAGCTGCTCGCGGTCCATGCCGATGAACCACTGTTCGGTGGCGCGGAAGATTGTGGGATTGTGACATCGCCAGCAATGGGGATAGCTGTGATCGATCTTCTGGTGTTTCAGCAGAGCTCGGTGATTCTGCAGGAGCTCAGTGACAATCGGGTTCGCTTCCCAAACGGTTTTCCCGATGATCGCGGCCGGCAGCACACCCGCTGCGCCTTCCGCCTGAAAAAAACGACCGGCATGATCGACGGGGCAGTAGACAGGGAGATCGTAGCGCCTGGCAATGACAAAATCATCCTGGCCGTGCCCTGGTGCGGTGTGCACGGCTCCGGTGCCTTGTTCGAGGGTGACGTGATCGCCGAGAATGCCAAGCGATTCCCGATCGAGGAACGGATGCCGGAAAACGGAGTGTTCCAATCTCGAGCCAGGGAAACGCGCAATCACCGCCTTGTCCCAGCCCAGTTCCTCGCTGACCTGATTGACAAGCCCTTCAGCGACGATCATGACGCCCTGAGGAGTATCGAGGGCGACGTATTCGTACTTAGGGTGAAACGCAATGGCGAGGTTGGCCGGTATGGTCCATGGTGTGGTTGTCCAGATTGCTGCGTAGACCTCGCGACCGGAAAGCGCGGCGTCGATGGCAGCCGGATCGGAGATCATTTTGAATTTGACGTAGATGGATGGGCTGGAGTGATTCTCGTACTCGACTTCCGCCTCCGCCAACGCAGTCTGATCTTTGAGGCACCAGTGAACAGGCTTCAGACCCTTATACACATCGCCGTGGCTTAGAAAGTCGACAAAGGCCTGAGCAATGACCGCCTCATAATGCGGGCTCATGGTCAGGTAAGGATCCTGCCAACGTCCGAAGATGCCCAGGCGCTTGAACTCGCGCCGATGGATTTCAACGAACTTGGATGCGTAAGCACGGCATTCGGTGCGGATTTCAGCCGCACTCATGGTTGCTTTGCGCTTCCCGAGTTCGCTATCCACTTTGAACTCGATGGGCAGCCCATGACAATCCCATCCGGGCACGTAGGGCGCATCGAAACCGGACATGCTCCTGGCCTTCACGATGAAATCCTTCAGGATTTTGTTGAACGCGGTGCCGAGGTGGATATTGCCATTTGCGTATGGCGGTCCGTCGTGCAAAACGAATACGGGCTTGCCTTTTCGTGCCTCTCGGATTTGCTCGTATAAGCCTTCCGCCTCCCACTGCGCGAGCATTTTTGGCTCGGCGATCGGAAGATTGGCCTTCATCGGAAAATCCGTCTTCGGTAGGTTTACAGTCTTCTTCAGATCCACGGTAGAGGCATTCATTGAGGCTTACTTCCATCGTATCGAACGGGGCGCTTCCGGCGAGGTCTTCGGCCTCGGGCGGCTGAATTGTCAGATGATCAGATTGATGTGGTTTAGCGCAGGCGACAAAATGCCGCTACGACTCCGAGTGGCAGACGGGACGCAGCCATGAAAACGGAAGGCGCCTCGGACCGCGATCACATGATCCGTTTGCTGCGGCGTCGCGGCATCCGCGACGAACGGGTGATTGCAGCAATGGACGCCATTCCCAGAGAGCAATTCATACCCGAGGCGTTTCGAACGGATACGTATGGCGATCATCCGATCTCGATCGGATTCGGGCAGACCATTTCACAACCTTGGATGACGGCATTTATGACGCAAGTGCTGGAACTGCGGGGTAGTGAACGTGTGCTTGAGATCGGGACGGGCTGTGGTTATCACACAGCGGTTCTGGCACAGACGGCCGCATCCGTGGTGACCATCGAATATATTCCGGAGCTTGCGGCGGTGGCCGAGGAGAACCTTCGTCGCCTGGGGCTGGAGAAGAATGTCACTTTCCTGTCGGGCGATGGGTCGGGCGGAGTGCCGGAACATGCTCCATATGACGCGATTCTGGTTGCGGCAGGAGCGCCGAGTACTCCCCAGGCCCTGCTGGACCAACTGGACTCAGATGGGCGGCTGGTGATTCCGGTAGGTTCGCTCGACGATCAGGAACTTCGGCTGATCACGAGGCACGGCAACGCGTTTCAATCAGAAACTGTTTCGCTGTGCCGATTTGTGCCGTTGCGCGGCAGCGAGGGTTGGGATCCGTCGTAAAGAAGATGGTGCTATCCATGAGTCACAGCGGATCGCTGGGGCGGTTCGTCATCGATCGAAAGAGAGCGTCGGGAGGGTGGGTGCTCCAGCAGTGATTTTGGGCATCAGACTATTTGAGTAACCGCAACACTGCCACTCGGGGGCGATCTCTTACATAGCTCGGGTGGGTAGGCAGGACATCAATGTCAGACGTTGCCTGCCGCTGCACTCGCCTTCTCACCGATACCAAGCTTCTTCATCTTGTACAGCAGCGCCTTGTAATCAATTCCGAGCAAAGTTGCAGCTTGTTTCCGATGCCAAAGAGTTGAGCTCAAAGCCGCGACAATAGCCTCCCTCTCCGCTTCCATCCGCGCATGGTCAACGTGCATCAGAATGGATGACGACGGCGGGACAGTTTGGGCGGGGGCAGGTGGGCCTTGTAAGGCAGAAGTTGACTCGCGCTGGATTGCCAATGCCTTCATTCGACTCAGCAGCGTACCGTAATCCATTCGCAACGACCTTGCCGCTTGCTCATGATTCCACTGAAAGGATTCGAGTGCAGTTCGGATCGTGGTTGCCTCGGACGATATCGCGAATGAATCTTCGTAGAGAGCCGAGGTGCTTGCCTTATAAGGGACGATGTCACTGCTCCTTCGGTGCTCTAGCGGCCTTCTGTTCTCAGGCCGCCTTCTATCTTTACGTCGAATCTCTTCCTTAATCAGGTCTACACTTCGAAAGACGAGGTACTTACGAATGAGGTTCTCGAGTTCTCGCACGTTTCCCGGCCAAAAGTGATCCAGGAGAACTTCTTGCAATGCGGGAGGGAGTTCCTCAGAGTGGCTTTCTCCCCCGTATTTTTTTATGAAGCACTCCGCCAATGGAAGAATCTCGGTCTTGCGCTGCCGGAGAGGAGGAATCGTGATTCCGATGATGTTGAGTCGATAAAAAAGATCTTCGCGAAACCGCTTTTCCGTGATTGCCGCTTCGAGATCACAATGTGTCGCGGCCATGATGCGTACATCAACGCGACATAGTTCTTTTGATCCCAACCGATGAAACTCTCGATCCTGTAAGACCTGGAGCAACTTCGCCTGAACCTTGAAATCCATTTCTCCTATCTCGTCGAGCAGGATGGTACCCCCGTTCGCAAGCTCAAATTTGCCTGGAGTATTCTTGAATGCACCCGTGAAGGCGCCCCGCTCGTATCCGAACAGCTCACTCTCGATCAATTCGGAGGGGAGAGCTGCACAATTTAGCTTCAAGAATGCACGGTTGGCGCGTCCGGAGAGAGCATGAAGCTTCCGTGCTAGCACCTCCTTGCCAACTCCGGTTTCCCCTCGCAGCAAAATGGGTACGTCGGAGGCGGCCACTTTGTCAAACATCGGTTCCATGAACTCGGACCATGCGCTCGGAATGGAACCGACAGTGGATTGCCGTAAGCGTGCATCTGCCGTGGTCAACTCGGTTTGCAATGAACTTCTCCTGATTGAAAGGGATCTGACAGAGCGAAATCTCTCTCACAATCAGGGATTTCCGTAAGATCGGGGTACCTCCTGTCGTACGTGTTCAAGCAGTTGTCGCCCGGCTGGACCTAGGGCGCGGGCGGCAACGTCACGTGAGACCGCAACCGGCTTGGTGATGATCAACTCGATCCGACGCATCTCGCTCGACCCGTAGATTCGGCCAGCACCCGTCATGAAGGTATTGACGATTGTTCCGGGATTGATTATTCCTCGTACGGTCCGCGATATTCGGACGATTCCACGTCCCTGACCAAGTAATGCGATTATTGAACCCACTTAGAAAGAAGGGGCTGCCGAACCACCCCACCCGAACCACCCCACCCCAGCCGCAGGGGTGTGGCGAACGGCAAGGGAGTATTAAACAACTTTCTCTGCGAACGAAACAACCATAAGGATACGGCGTCCACTCGATGGACGAAGCAGGGACGCAGCGTGAAAAGCAGATTTGCGACTTGAGAACTCGCGTAGACTGTCCCCCAGAGAAGGAGAACGCCAATGCCTACTGACCCCCGGGCAGGCAAAATTGCTGAGCCGTCGATGTTGGTGAATGTACCGCGACTGATCACGTCATATTACGCGCTGCATCCAGACCCGGCCGATAGGGACCAACTAGTAGCCTTTGGCACCTCAGGCCATAGGGGTTCCTCGTTCGCCGCGGCGTTCAACGAGGACCATATAGTCGCGATCTCGCAGGCGATCGTTCTTTATCGCAAACAGCAAGCTGTCGACGGGCCACTGTTCCTCGGAATGGATACTCACGCGCTTTCCGAGCCGGCCTTTGTCACCGCTCTCGAGGTGCTTGCCGCCAACGGCGTAGAGGTCATGATCGACAAAGACCTTGGATATACGCCAACACCCGCGCTGTCCAAAGCAATCCTGACGTACAACCATGACAGGACTGACCATCTTGCGGACGGAATTGTGATTACGCCCTCGCATAATCCTCCGGAGGACGGAGGATTCAAGTACAATCCGCCGTCGGGTGGGCCCGCGGATACGACAGCGACCAAATGGATTCAGGAGCAGGCGAATGCGCTGATTGCGAGCGGCGGCCTTGCCGATGTACGCCGCATTTCATACGAGCGCGCGCTTCAGGCAAGTTCGACACACCGGTATGACTATGTTTCCGGATACGTGAACGAGCTCGATGCCGTGATCGACATGAACGGCATCGCGGCGGCCAAACTGAAGCTCGGCGTAGACCCGCTGGGCGGCGCTGGTATCGCATATTGGCCGCGCATAGCGGAGAAATATGGCTTGAATCTCGAGATCCTCAATACGGAAGTGGACCCGACTTTCCGTTTCATGAGCGTGGATTGGGATGGAAAGATCCGCATGGACTGCTCGTCACCTTACGCGATGGCAACACTGATCGGCTTCAAGGATCGGTTCGATGTCGCGTTCGCCTGCGATACGGATCACGATCGCCACGGCGTAGTGACTCGCAGCGCTGGACTGATGAACCCGAATCATTATCTGGCGGTTGCTATCAATTACCTGTTTCAGAACCGAAAACAGTGGCGCGCCGATGCCGGCATCGGGAAAACGCTTGTGTCGAGCAGCATCATCGATCGTCTCGCGACGGGCATCGGCCGACGCTTGGTAGAGGTTCCCGTCGGTTTCAAATGGTTTGTGGACGGGTTGCTGGACGGCTCCCTTGGATTTGGCGGCGAAGAAAGCGCGGGTGCTTCGTTCCTGCGACAGGACGGCGGACCGTGGAGCACCGACAAAGACGGATTGATTATGGGCCTGCTTGCGGCTGAGATCACGGCTAAGACAGGGCGCGATCCCGGCCAGCATTATCACGATCTAACAAGTAAATATGGAGCGCCGGTGTATCAGCGTATCGACGCGCCAGCGACGCCCGAGCAGAAAGCTATTCTCCAGAAGCTTTCACCGGAACAGCTTACGGCCACCGATTTGGCGGGCGAAAAGATCGAGGCCATGTTGACGACGGCCCCCGGTAATGGAGCGGCGATTGGAGGTCTGAAGGTGGTGACCAAGAACGGCTGGTTCGCCGCGCGGCCCTCCGGAACCGAGAACGTATACAAAATCTACGCAGAAAGTTTTATTGGTGAAGATCACTTGCGCCGCCTTCAACAGGAAGCGCAGGAACTGATCTCAAAGACGTTTACAAGCGCTGCGTCGGCTTAGGCAATGGAGCGGACCACGCCGCCGTCAACCCGTACGGCTGCGCCGTTTGTAGCAGAAGCTAAGGGGCTTGACAAATAGACCACCATCGGGGCCACCTCCTCGGGTTCGGCGAAACGCTGGATCAGGGAGGACGGCCGCACTCTTTGGAAGAACTGCTTCTCTACTTCGGCCAGGTCGGTAGCTTGCTGCTTGGCAAGATCCTGAACAAATGTGCCCACTCCCTCCGAGAGTGTGGGGCCGGGCAGGACCGCATTCACAGTCACTTTGGTGCCGGCTGTGGTTTCCGCAAGCCCGCGCGCAATAGCCAACTGCGCGGTTTTCGTCATTCCGTAATGGATCATCTCAGATGGGATGTTCAGGCCGGATTCGCTGGATATGAATATGATTCGACCCCAGTTCTTCTTCAGCATGATCGGCAGATAATGACGGCTGAGCCTGACTCCGCTCATCACATTGACGTTGAAGAACCGCTCCCAGTCGGCGTCGGTGATTTCGGAGAACTGCTTGGGTTCGAAGATGCCTAGATTGTTGATCAGAATGTCAATTTCGGGGAGCTTTTCAGTTAAGAGTGCCACGTTTTCCACGCGACTAAGATCGCCCGGGATGCCGGTGACTTTGACTCGCCCGTTGCGCGATTGCAGCTTCTGAACAGCTTGATTGACACGCTCCGCCGTGCGGCCGCTGACCACCACATCCGCACCTTCGTCAACGAATGCGGAAGCTATGGCAAAGCCGATGCCCGCGGTGGAACCGGTAACGAGGGCAGATTTTCCGGATAGTTTCAGATCCATATAGGAAGTGAGATTCGGCGGGCAGCAAAACGATGCCGTCGGAAATACGGGCTTCAGGATTTCGGCAAATTGGTAGCGAGAGCGGCGGTGATGGCGTCGGGATCGTAGACGCACCCGCCCCAAACCCCACCGCTCGCCTGGATCAATGCCGCCCAGAGCCGGGTGTCGTCGGGGAGCATGGGATCGGGCGCGAGATCTGTGCGCGCCGCGCGCGCAGCAAGACGGGCGCTGCCTTCTTCGGCACTGAACTCTTCTCCGTTTTCACCGACGAAATTGACAGACGCTTCCAGACGATTTCGGTCGACCACGATCTCGATTGTGTCGCCGTCCCGCAATTTGCCGACGGGTCCTCCAGCAAGCGCTTCCGGTGACACATGCCCAATGCAGGCTCCTGTCGAGACGCCGCTGAAGCGAGCATCCGTGAGCACCGCGACGTGCTTGCCGAACGGGAGATGCTTCAGCGCGGCGGTTACCTGGTAAGTCTCTTCCATACCCGCACCCATTGGACCGCGGCAAATGAGGACCATCACATCGCCCTCGCGGACCTGCTTGCTTTTGATCGCCTCGATGGCAGCGTGCTCCGAGAGGTAGACGCGCGCGGGACCTCGCTTTCGGAAGATGCCATCGGAGCCGACCACCGACGGATCGATCGCGGTGCTCTTGAGCACGCCGCCGTCGGGCGCAACGTTTCCATGAGGGAAGCAGACGGTGGAAGTGAGTCCGCATTGTCTGGCGCGATCCGGGCTCATGATCACATCGTCGGGATCGATGCGGTCGCGCTCACTGAGCAAAGCTCTCAAGGTGCGGCGGCGCTCGCTTCCTTCCCACCAATCGAGCATCGTCGCCAGCTTTTCGCCGGAGGCGGTGAGAACAGAAGTATCGAGTAGCCCGGCCCGGCGCAAATGAAGCATCACTTCGGGCACACCGCCCGCGAGGAACACTTGCACTGTCGCGTGATTCCGGGGACCGTTGGGCAAGGCGTCGACCAGGCGCGGCACGTTGCGATTCACTTCCGCCCAATCTAGCGCGGTGGGCCTGTTCAGGCCTGCATGAAATGCAATGGCGGGCACATGAAGAAGCAGATTCGTCGAGCCGCCGAATGCCGCATGCACAACCATTGCGTTCCGCACGGCAGCTTCGGTCAGGACGTCGTGACCGGCCAGATTGAGTTGCGTGAGGCGCACAATGGCCCGTGCGGATCGCGCTGCCATATCGAGCCAGATTGGATGTCCGGAGGGCGATAGCGCGGAGTGGGTGAGCGAAAGCCCCAGAGCCTCACCTACGACTTGGGAAGTCGCCGCGGTACCTAGGAACTGGCAACCACCACCGGGCGTCGCACAGGCGCGGCAACCCATGTCCGCAGCGTATTCGAGCGTCACACGGTCATAAGAAAATCGCGCTCCGAGGGTCTGCACGGCCCCCGCATCCTCGCCATTTTCGGGCAGGAGCGTAACCCCGCCGGGGATCAATACCGTAGGCAGCTGGCGCGTTGCGGCAAGGGCCATCATCATCGCCGGCAAACCTTTGTCGCATGTGCCGACGCCGATCACTCCGCGCCTGGTCGGGAGTGATCGGATGAGTCGCCGAAGAACCATCGACGCGTCGTTACGGAACGGCAGAGAGTCGAACATGCCCGTGGTTCCCTGGCTTCGTCCGTCACAAGGGTCGGTGCATGCGCCCGCGAACGGGATAGCTCGGAGGCGTTTGAGTTCACGGGCCGCTTCTGCAACCAGCAGACCGACTTCCCAGTGCCCGGTGTGATACCCGAGTGCGATTGGCGTTCCATCTTCAGCGCGAATCCCGCCATGCGTACTGAGCAGCAGATATTCGGGGCGGCCAAGCTCTGATGGGTTCCAGCCCATACCGGCGTCTTGCGTCAGCCCAAATAGATTGCCGGAGGATTCGTGTCGAAGCTGGTCAGCCGTGATGGGCAAATGGCCGGCCGGGCCGCGTGCATGCGTAGCGACATCGTAGAGCGAACGATCGGGGCTCTCGAGCACGCTATCCAGAGAAATGTCTGCCATGATCGCCTTCATTGTAGTGGGATGCTCGAGTGCGTATGATGATGGTCTCCGCGGTAGAAGGAATGATGGTGCCGTTCGCTACACTGAAGGCTTCGGCACTCATGTCTCAGTCGAACAGCGAGGTGGCGCGGGCCTGCGCGGTAGTTGCAATCTACCCTGGCTCGTTCGACCCGA
>Ga0308175_100002868_pt1 | contig 11839 bp, 8 predicted proteins | sample PhyCR1_3_FD_203893 | JGI IMG/M metagenome (GOLD analysis project Ga0308175, IMG submission 203893) | Soil microbial communities from UC Gill Tract Community Farm, Albany, California, United States - DLSLS.C.R1 | ecosystem: Environmental > Terrestrial > Soil > Agricultural land | place: USA... | reverse complement strand
GTCGCGGCAGTAGTCGGAGAGCTCGCCCAGCCGGGAGAGCCCGTAGCCGGACCCGGCGGTCGCGGGCACGAAGTCGTCCCCGGCGCCGCGAGACACCACCCACTCGATCTCGAACGCGGACCGGACCGTGACGCCCTGCGCCGCCAGGGCGTCCACCTGTCGGGCCAGCAGCAGCCTGCTGCACTTGTCGTGCGGCTGCCCGTCCTGCGCCCAGCGCTCCCCCGGCGCCCACGCCCAGCCGGGCTGCGCGCGCAGGCGCACGACGCGGGTCAGGTCCGGGACGATCCGCTGGTCGCCCACCGGTCCCTGGCCGTCCGGGGGCGCGGCCACCCAGTCGTCGAACCGGAAGTAGTCGAACGCGGTCGAGAAGCCCACCCCCCAGGCCGCCAGCTCCGGCAGCCGGGCCAGCGGCACCGCCTTGACCCGGGCGACACCGGAGTTGTCGACGAACGTGGTGGCGAACGCGACCACTCCCTCGGCGGCGAGGCCGGCGAGCAGGCTCTCTGCCACGGCCCTGCGTCCGTTGCGCTCCTCGACGTCCACCGCGGCTCCTCGTCCGGTCGCGCACCCTGTCGGTGCTGGACAAGAGGATATGGGTCCAAGACACTCCGGGAGGGGGAAGCCACCGCGTCAGGTTCGTCGAACCGCTCGTCGCCACGACAGGGAGTCCGCATGTCCACATCCGCACGGGAGAGCAAGCTCCGACCGAGCCTGTCGGTCTGGCAGGCCGTCGGCATCTCGGTGGCGCTGATGGCACCCAGCATGGCCGCCAACATCAACCCGCAGGGCACGGCCGGCCTGGTGGGCCGAGCCACTCCGCTGGCGTTCTTCCTCGCCGCGGTGGCGGTGCTGCTGATCGCCTACGTCTTCGTGCGGCTCTGCCAGTACTACCGGCACGCGGGATCGGTGTACGTCTTCGCCGGCGCCACCCTCGGTCCCCGCGCCGGCGCCGTCGCCGGTCTCGGGCTGATGGGTACGTACGTCTTCTACGGGCTGGTCACCTCGTCCGCCGCGGGGATCTTCGGTGCCGCCTTCCTCGACGCCATCGGAGTGTGGAACGACCCGCCCTGGTGGGCCGGCTTCGCGGTCGGGGCGGTCGCCCTCGCGCTGGCACTGCTGCTGACGATCCTGCCGGCCCGCCGCGCCACCAGCATCCTGCTGACGACCGAGGGCCTGACGGTCCTGCTGATCGTCGTGATCGCCGTCGTGGTGCTGGTCCGGATGCTCGCCGGCAACGCCCCCGGCGGCGCGACCTTCACCCTCGACGTCTTCAAGGTCGCGCCCGGCACGGACAGCTCCACGCTCTTCCTCGGCATCGTCTTCGGACTGCTGTCCTTCGCGGGGTTCGAGGCCGCCGCCACACTGGGGGAGGAGGCGCACAACCCGCGCCGGGACATCCCCCGGGCGATCCTCGGCACGGCGATCTTCGGCGGCGTCTACTTCACGGTGGTCACCGCCGTCGAGATGATGGCGTTCGGCACCGACAAGGCCGGCATCCAGCGGTTCGTGGGCTCCTCGGCGCTGATGGGCGACCTCGGCACGTCGTACATCGGCGCCTGGGTGGGCGACCTGATCACGCTCGGCGCCAGCGTCAGCGCGTTCGCCTGCTGCCTCGCCTGCGTCGTCGGTGCCTCGCGGATGCTGTTCGCGCTCGTGCGAGACCTCGCCCCGGGCCACGCGCTCGCGTCGACCGGCCGCAACGACACCCCGGCCGCGGCAGCGACCGTGGTCACGGTGGTGATCGCCGTCATCGCCGTGGTCTGCGCCGTGCTGTTCGGGGCCAAGCCCTTCGACACCTTCCTGTGGAGCGGCACGATCGGGACGTTGATCCTGCTCGTCGCGTACGTCCTCGCCACGATCGGCTGCATCAAGCTGATCTTCGTCGACCGGAAGATGGCCGTCCCGCAGTGGCAGGTCGTGATCCCGGTGCTCGCGCTGCTGATGCTGGGGTACACGATCTACCGCAACGTCTTCCCCTACCCGACCGAGGGACCGGCGCGCTGGTTCCCGGTGGTCGCGTTCGGCTGGCTGCTGCTGGTCACCGTGGTGATGCTGGCGATGCCCGGCGTGGCCCGTCGCCTCGCCTCGGAGATGAGCCACCTCGACGAGACCAGGGAGACCGTGTAGATGCCCGACGAGCCCCGCCGGCAGTCCCGGCCCACGCAGGCGGCGGGATACGTGCCGCGGACCCGCCCCGTGGTCCCGCCGATCCACCACTCCGTCACCTACTTCCTCGACGACCAGTCCTACAAGGACGTGCAGGCCGGCGGGCTCGACGAGGTCTGGTACGGCCGGTTCCGGAACCCGACCGTCGACGTGGCCGCCGACGAGGTGGCCCGCCTCGAGGCGGCCGAGGCGGCGTTCATGACGTCGTCGGGCATGGGCGCCATCGCCACGTCGCTGTTGAGCGTGCTGCGGGCCGGGGACCGGGTGGTCGCGGCGACCCAGGTCTACGGCGACACCCGCGACCTGCTGGTCCGCGACCTGCCGGCCTGGGGGTTCGACGTCGAGCAGGTCGACGCCGCCGACCTCGACGCCTGGCGTGCAGCCGTCGCGGCGGGCCGCACCCGGGTGCTGTACGTCGAGACGATGGCCAACCCGCAGCTGGAACTGGCCGACCTGCCCGCACTGGCCGCACTCGCGCACGACGCCGGCGCCCTGCTCGTCGTGGACAACACCTTCGCGACGCCCTACAACGTCCAGCCGCTGGCCCATGGGGCCGACCTCGTGGTGCACTCCGCGACGAAGTTCCTCAACGGTCACTCCGACGCGATCGCCGGGGTGGTGGCCGGCGCCTATGACCTGGTCCGCGAGGTGCAGCGCCGGGTGATCACGCTCGGCACCTGCCTGGACCCGCACGCCGCGTACCTGGTGTGGCGCGGCATGCAGACCTTCGAGCTGCGCGTCGCCCGCTCGAACGCCACGGCACGCGCCCTGGCCGCCGCCCTGGCCGGTCACGCCGACGTCGTCGACGTACGCCATCCCGCGCTGCCGGGCTACGCACGCGCCGAGGTGGCCGGACGGGTGCTGCGCAGCGACACGGGCGGGCTGCGGACGGGCGCGATGGTCTCGTTCACGGTCGACGGCGGCGACGACCGGGCGCTGCGGCTGATGCGCCACCTCGAGGTGGCCTGCGAGGCGACCAGCCTGGGCGGGGTCGAGACCCTGGTCAGCACGCCGTTCAACTCCTCGCACTTCTCGCTGACCCCCGAGGAGCGGCGGGCCGCCCGCATCGACGACGGCATGGTGCGCGTCTCCTGCGGCGTCGAGCCCGAGGAGGACCTCGTCGAGGACTTCCTCCACGCGGTCGAGGCGAGCCGGTGACCGGGACGCGGCCGGGTCTGCTGGACCACCACTGCCACGGGCTGCTGACCCGTGACGTCGACAGGGCGGGCTTCGAGTCGATGATGAACGAGGGCTCCCGACCGTCTCCGCTCGGCACCTCGTTCTTCGACTCGATGCTGGGACTGGCGGTGCGTCGATGGTGCGCGCCCGTGCTCGACCTGGAGCCGCACGCGCCGGCCGAGGCCTACCTCGCCCGGAGGAGGGAGCTCGGCGTGGACGAGGTCAACCGCCGGCTGGTCCGCGCCGCCGGCATCGACACCTTCCTCGTCGACACGGGTCTGACCCCCGGCGAGCTCACCCCGCCCGCCGAGCTGGCCGGCCTGTGCGACGGCCGCAGCCACGAGGTGATCCGGCTGGAGGCGGTCGCGGAGGAGGCCCTCGCCGCCGGGACGCCGGCGTCGGGATTCGCCGACGCGGTCACCGAGCGGCTGCGCTCGAGCGGTGCGATCGCCGCCAAGAGCATCGCGGCCTACCGGGTGGGGCTGCGGCTGGCACCCGTCAGGCCGACCGACGACGAGCTGGTGCGGGCCCTCGCCGCCGTCCGTCCCGACGGCGCGGGACGCCACCGGCTGCAGGAGCCGACGGTCAGCGCGTGGCTCGCCTGGACCGCGGTCGAGCTGGGACTGCCGCTGCAGTTCCACGTGGCGTACGGGGACAGCGACGTGGACCTCGACGAGTGCGACCCGCTCCGGCTCACGGCGTTCCTGCGCGCGACAGAGGAGCGCGCGGTGCCCGTCCTCCTGCTGCACAACTACCCGTTCCACCGCAACGCCGCCTACCTCGCGCAGGTCTTCGACCACGTGTTCATGGACGTCGGCCTCGCCACCCACAACACCGGGGCGCTGTCCGCGGCCGTGCTCCGCGAGTCGCTCGAGCTGGTGCCGTTCGGCAAGCTGCTGTTCTCCTCCGACGCCTTCGGGCTTGCCGAGCTCTACCACCTGGGGGCGCTGCTGTTCCGGCGCGGCCTGGCGGCAACGCTGATGGCCCTGGTGGACGCCGACGACATGAGCGCGCAGGACGCCGACCGGGTGACGCGGCTGGTGTCGGCCGAGAACGCCCGACGCGCCTACGGGCTGGCCGATGTCGCTGGCTGAGGACTGGCGGGCCGCGGTCCGCCGGGAGCTCGACACCGCGGTCGCGCTCCGGCACGAGCTGCACCGCTCGCCCCGGGTCGCCGGCGACGAGGCCGACACCGCGGCACTGGTCACCGAGGCCCTCGGTCGCGGCCCGGGGCGCGTGGTGGCCGGCACCGGACGTCTCGTCGAGCTGACGGAGGGACCCTCGGACGCGAAGCCGGTCGCGCTGCGCACCGAGCTCGACGGCCTGCCGGTGCGGGAGCGCACGGGCGTCGGCTGGGCCTCGACCAACGAGGCCATGCATGCGTGTGGTCACGACGTCCACATGGCAGGTCTGGTGGCCGCCGGCCGTGCCGCCGCCCACGTCGACCTCCCGGTCCCCCTGCTCGCCCTGCTCCAGCCGCGTGAGGAGGGCGTCGACTCCGGTGCGCTCGACGTCGTGGCCGACGGCGGTCTCGAGGGCGTGGGTGCCGTCCTGGCCGCGCACCTGCAGCCGCAGCTGCCGCCCGGTGTCGTCGCGGTGACCCCGGGGGCGGTCAACGCCGGCATCGACGAGTTCACGGTGACGGTCCGCGGCCGCGGCGGGCACAGCGGCTACCCGCACACCGTCGCCGACCCGGTGCTCGCCCTGTCCGCGGTCGTCGTGGCGCTGCAGCAGCTCGGCGCCCGGCTGATCGACCCGACCGTCGGGGTGGCCTGCATGGTCAACCGACTCCGGGCAGGGAGCGCCAACAACGTGGTCCCCGACGTCGCGGTCGGCTCCGGCACCGTGCGGACCATGCGGGTCCCGGACCGGCAGCGAGCCCACGAGTCCGTGCGGGACATCGCCCGGCACGTCGCGGCGGCGCACGGCTGCACCGCCGAGGTGGACATCGCCCACGGCGAGCCGCCACTGGTCAACGACCCCGCCCTGGCCGCCGCCACCGGCCTGCTGCTCGAGGCGATGGGCCACCCCGTCACCACGGACTTCCGGTCGTTCGGCGCCGACGACTTCTCGCACTACTGCGAGCGGACCCGCGGGCTGATGATGTTCGTCGGCACCGGTGACGCTCGCGGGGGGCTGCACGACGCGACGTTCCTGCCCGACGACGGGTACGTCGGCACCGTGGCGGACGCCCTGGTCGCCGGCTACTGCGCCGCCGTGCGGGCCTGAGCCGGCGGACGCCGGCCCGTCCGCCGGCCCGTCCGCCGACTCAGCGGCCCTCGAGCAGCGGGCCGGACGGGTCGTGCCGCAACCCGTGCCGGCGCGCCGCCATCCCGGAGAGCGCCTCGAGCACCACCCGGTTGGCCAGGAAGGCGGTGATCTCCGCGTGGTCGTAGGGCGGCGACACCTCCACGACGTCGATGCCCACGACCGGCAGCTCCAGGCAGATCCGGCGTACGGCGTCGAGCAGCTGCCGCGCGGACAGGCCGCCCGGCTCTGGCGTCCCCGTGCCCGGGGCGTGGCCCGGGTCGCAGACGTCCACGTCGACGGAGAGGAACACCGCCTCGCACCCGTCCAGCGCGATCCCGAACGCCTCGGTGAGGCAGTCGTCGAGGCCGCGTCGGCCGATCTCGGTCATCTCGTAGGAGCGCATCCGCTGCTCGGCCATCCAGGTCAGCGTCTCCGGTGGCGGCCAGTAGCCGCGCAGCCCGATCTGCAGGAACCGGTCCCCGCGCAGCGCCCCGGACTCGATCAGCCGCCGCATCGGCTGGCCGTGACCGTAGAGCGACCCGAACTCGATGTCGCCGGTGTCGGCGTGCGCGTCGAAGTGCAGCATGGAGACGCGGCCGAACCCGTGGTGGCGGGCCACCCCCGTGGCGTCCGGCAGCGTCACGGTGTGGTCGCCGCCGAGCACGAGCGGCACCGCCCCCGACGCGGCGACCGTGTGCACCGCCTGCTCCAGAGCGGCGATCGAGCGCTCGACGTCCCCGGAGTACATCTCGACGTCCCCCGCGTCGAGCACCCGCAGGTCGCGCAGGGCGTCCACCCGCAGCGCCAGGTGCGGGCGGGACCCGTCGGCGGGCAGGTAGTCGGTGGTCCGGATCGCCATCGGGCCGAACCGCGTGCCCGGCCGGTGCGAGGTACCGCCGTCGAAGGGCGCGCCCAGCACCACGACGTCGGCGCCGGCGTACGACGCGGGGTCGGCCAGCGTGCACCGGTCCACGCCGAGGAAGGTGACGTCGGGGCCGTACTGCGGCCCGTAGCGCTCGGAGGTCAACAGCTCACGTCCTCGTCCGGGACCGTTCCCCGCACCAGGTAGTCCTCGACGGTGCCGTCCACGCACGCGTTGCCCTGCTGGTACCCGGTGTGCCCGTCGCCGTCCCGGGTCACCAGCACGCTGCCGTGGATCTGCCGCGACAGCGCCTGCGCCCACACCAGCGGCGTCGCCGGGTCCCGGGTGGTGCCGACGACGAGCACGGGGGGCGCCCCGGTGATGTCGACCGCGTGCCCGACACGGCCGCTGTGCACCGGCCAGTCGGTGCAGGCGGGCAGGCTCGAGGCGAACGCGCTGCCGAAGGTCGGCGAGGCCCTCTCGAAGCGGGGCAGCAGCGCGTCCACCCGGTCCCAGCGGATGCCGTCGTCGTGGTCGAGGCAGTTCACCGCGTCGTACGCCTCGAAGGTGTTGTCCTTGAAGTGGCCGTCCTGGTCACGGTGCAGGTAGGCGTCGGCCAGCAGGGCCAGGATGGTCCCGTCGCCGCGCAGCCCCTGCTCCAGCGCCCGGTCCAGCAACGGCCACAGGGTCTGGGCGTAGAGCGGGTAGGTGATGCCGTAGTTCACCATCCCCGCGGTGACCGGGTCGCCGGAGGTCGACCGCAGCGGCGAGGTCTCGGCCCGGCGCAGGAGGGCCTGGATCGTGCGGACCCCGGCGTCGACGGTGGCGCCGAGGAAGCAGCCGCCCTTGTCCACGCAGGCGCCCACGTAGGAGCGCAGCGCGTCCTCGAAGCCGCGGGCCTGCACCAGGTTGAGCCGCACCGTCGAGACCCGCGGGTCCATCGCGCCGTCGAGCACCATCCGGCCGACGCGGGTGGGGAACCTCTCGGCGTAGGCGGTGCCGATCGCGGTGCCGTAGGAGGCGCCGAAGTAGGTCAGCCGCGCGTCGCCGAGCGCGGCCCGGAGCACGTCGAGATCGCGGGCCACCTCGCCCGTGGAGACGTGCCGGAGCAGCTGCGGGTCGTGCCGCAGGCAGCCCCGGCCCACCGCCCGGAACATCCGGTCCACCGTCCGGCGCTCGGCCGCCGTCTCGGGGTCCGGGTCGTAGTCGAAGAGCCGGTCCAGCCGCGCGTCGCTGCCGCACTCGATCGGCGTGCTCAGCCCGACGCCGCGCGGGTCGAGCCCCACGACGTCGTAGCGCTGGCGGAGGCGGGGGCCGAAGGCGGTCTCGGCGGCGGCCGCGTAGTCGACCCCGGAGGCGCCGGGGCCGCCCGGGTCGACCACCATCGAGCCGATCCGCCTCGCGGGGTCGAGCGCGGGCACCTTGAGCAGCGCCACCTCGATCGACCGGCCGCCCGGGCGGGCGTAGTCCAGCGGCACGCGGAGCCGGGCGCACTGCATGTGCGTCCGGCAGGAGGTCCAGCGCAGCCGCTGGCCGTAGAACGCCCGCAGCCGCGCGGGGACGCCCGCGGTCCTCGACGCACCGCTGGTCACAGGCGCGCTCCCGACGGGGGTCGAGCCGCGGGCCGGGGTGGACGCGGAGTCCGTGCGGTCGCCCGGGCCGAAGACGCCGCAGCCGGCGACCAGCAGCGACAGCGCGCCTGCTGCCAGCACCGCGGCCAGGGGCCGCGAGACGGTGCGGGGCGCTGTCACCGGGCCACTGTAGGGGTCACCGGCTCACACCCGGAGCCCGACCATCATCGACTCCAGTGCGAGCAGCGGCGTGGTGTTGAACTCCATCATCTGCTCGCGGGCCGCGAAGATCGCGTCGATCCGGCGCAGGTTGCTCTCCGGCGTCGTACGACGGGCCAGGTCGGCGACGGTGCCGCGGACCTCCTCGTTGACGAGGTCGACGGCGCCGCCGGTCTGCAGCACGATCGCGTCGCGGTAGACGGACAGGATGTCCATGAGGCCGCGGTCGATCACGTCCATCACCCGGCGCTTCTCGCGCTGCCGCTGGGCGTGCTGGAGCTCGCGCAGGCCGGCCTTGTAGGTGCGCGAGGACCGGGACTTGCGGTCGTTCCCGTAGAGAGCGTCGAGGTCGGCGAGGTCGCGGGCGTTGCTGCGCTCGGTGATCGCCGCGGTCTCGTCCTTCGCGATGTCGACGAGGTTGGCCGCGGCGTTGAGGCAGGCGCCGAGCGAGGTCAGGCCGGCGGGCAGCGCCACCACCTCGCGGCGCCGGTTCCGGGTGAGCTCGTCGGTGGCCAGCGCCCGGGCCCGCCCGATGTGGCCCTGGCTCGCGCGGGCCGCGAAGGCGGCGACCGGCTCCGGGACCCCCTCGCGCTCCACGAGGAACCGGGTCACCTCCGCGGCCGTCGGGGTCGCCAGCGAGACCGTCCGGCACCGCGAGCGGATCGTCGGCAGCACGTCCTCGACCGTGGGGGCGCACAGCAGCCACACGGTCTTCGGCGTGGGCTCCTCGATCGCCTTGAGCAGCGTGTTGCCGGTGCGGCCGCTGGCGTCGCCGAGCCGGTCGGCGTCCTCGATCACCATCACCTGGTGGCGCTTCTCGACCGGGGCGAGCGCCGAGCGGTGCACGAGCTGCCGCACGTCGTCGATGTAGAGCATCTTCGTCTCGGACCGGGTGATGCTGACGTCGGGGTGCGAGCCGGCCAGCGCCGTCCGGCACGCGTGGCAGCGTCCGCACCCGCTGCCGTGCTCGCACTGCAGGGCGGCGGCGAACGCGATCGCGGCGTTGGAGCGGCCGGACCCCGGCGGGCCGGTGAACAGCCAGGCGTGGGTCATCCCCTCCCCGGCCGCGGCCCGGCGCAGCGGCTCGACCGCGTGCCGCTGGCCCACCAGCGTGGACCACACGTCGCCGGCCACCGGCTCGAGCGGGCCCGGGCTCAGGGCCTCGGCCGTCACGGCCGGCTCCGCGGCGTCGCCGTGACCCGGTCGGCGCGCGAGGCCTGGCCCAGCAGCGGCCGGAGCCGGTCCCGGATGCCGGCGGCGATCTCGTCCACCGGCCGGCGCGCGTCCACGACGAGGTAGTGCTCGGGCGCCGCCGTGGCCAGCTGCAGGAACATCTGCCGGACCCGGTCGTGGAAGGCGAGCGGCTCGCCCTCGATCCGGTCCCGCTCCTCGAACCGGGTCAGCCCCTGCTGCGGCGCGAGGTCCAGCAGCACGGTCAGGTGCGGGCGCAGGTCGCCGGTGGCCCAGCGCGCGACCCGCTCGACGTCCCGGTCGAGCAGCTCCCGGCCGGCCCCCTGGTAGGCCAGTGTGGAGTCGACGTAGCGGTCGGTGACCACGACCGCCCCCCGGGCCAGCGCCGGCGCCACCAGCCGGTCGACGTGCTCCGCCTTGTCGGCGGCGTAGAGCAGGGTCTCGGTGCGGTCGGAGATGTCGCCCGTGGCCGGGTCGAGCACGATCCGCCGCAGCTGCTCCCCGACCGCGGTGTCGCCGGGCTCGCGGGTCAGCACGACGTCGTACCCCTCGGCGCGCAGCCAGTCGCCGAGCAGGCGCGACTGCGTGGACTTCCCGGCACCCTCGCCGCCCTCGAGCGCGACGAAGCAGCCGGTGGCGGCGTACACCCCGGCCGAGCCGGTGAAGGCGTGGCGCAGGTCGGTCACCAGCGAGGTCCCCTTGCGGTCATCCATCTGACGGTACGACGCCACGCCGACAGCCGTCATCAGGACCGCCGCCGCGAAGAACGTGAACGCCGCGCCGTTGTAGACGACGAACGGGTCGCCGTTCGCGTCCAGCGGCCCGATGTCGTGGGTGCCGATCAGCCCGGCCGCCAGCGGCGCCAGCGCGAGGACCAGCGCCAGCGTGAGCCGGATCATCGAGCCGACGAAGGCGAAGGTGCGCCCGCGCAGCTCGTCGGGCACCTCCAGGCCGAGCATCGTGTTGCCCGTGATCCACCCGACCCCGGCGAAGAACCCCAGCACCGCGGTCAGGCCCACGACGACCGGCAGCTGCTGCACGAGCGCGAGCGGGAACAGCAGCAGCCCCGTCATCGTCAGCGCGAGCCCGAAGAGCCGCCTGCGCGAGAGTCCCTGCAGCAGTCGCGGGCCCCGCCACATCCCCAGGCCGAGACCCGCGAACACGGTGCCGAACAGCAGGCCGTAGCCGGAGTCCCCGCCACCGAGGTCGGAGACGTAGGTGCGCGCCAGGCCGATCACGACGCCACCGGCCGCGAAGGCCCCGACGATGCCGGTCACCAGCCCTCGGACCACCGGGGTCCGGCCCACGTAGCTCCAGCCGTCGAGGACCACCCGGAGGAGGCCCGCCTCGGTGTCCACGTCGGCGGGGCCGCGCGGGATGTGCCGCAGCCGCGAGATCACCACGCCGGAGACGATGAACGAGACCGCGTTGAAGTACAGCGCCAGGTCGACGGGGCCGGTGCCGACCCAGTCGAAGACGCTGCGGTAGAGCTTGTCGACGAGGGTGAGCCCGGCGAAGATCGCCGCGGCCGGCAGCGCCGAGCCGTACGTCGTCGCGAGGCTGACCTGGTTGGCGGCCTCCAGGCGGTGCCTCGGCACGAGGTTCGGCACCGTCGCGTCCTTGGCCGGCCCCCACACCAGGCTGACGGCCTCCACGAGCACGGTCACCACGAAGATCCACCACAGGATCCCGACCCGGGGCCCGATCAGCGGGATGGTCAGGAACAGCAGGCCGCGCAGGTAGTCGCCCCAGATCAGCACGTGCCGGCGGTCCAGCCGGTCGGCCACGTAGCCCGCCACCGGACCGAGGACCAGGGCGGGCAGCACCCGCAGGAAGAGCACCGTGGCGATCGCGTAGTTCTTGCCGGCGTAGGAGTCCGCGCTCGCGTTCGCCATGGCGGTCAGGGCGAGCAGCCCCATCCAGTCGCCGAGGCTGGACAGTCCGAGACCGATCCACAGGCTTCGGAAGTCGGGGACCCGCAGCACCGCCGCCAGCGAGTGGGTCGGGGCGTGCACGAGCGCGTCGACGCCGCCGCGGTCGGGGTCCGCCTGGGCGCCCACGCCCCGGCCCGTCACCCCGCCTGCGTCCGGGTCCACGTCCACCTCCTCACCCTACGATCCTCCCCGTCCCGGCCGAGTCGGCGCGTCCACAACATCCCGGCGGCGCCGAGTCGGCGCGTCCACAACATCCCGGCGGCGCCGAGTCGGCGCGTCCACAACGTCCGTCGTACGCCGTCCCCCGCGCTCGACCGGTTGTTGCCCGTGTGGACGCGCCGACTCGACCCGCCCGAGGCGCTGTGGACCCGCCGACTCGACCCGCTCGAGGTGCTGTGGACCCGCCGACTCGACCCGCTCGAGGTGCTGTGGACGCGCCGGGTCAGGACTTCTCGGCGGCAGTCCTC
>Ga0308175_100002867_pt1 | contig 11840 bp, 5 predicted proteins | sample PhyCR1_3_FD_203893 | JGI IMG/M metagenome (GOLD analysis project Ga0308175, IMG submission 203893) | Soil microbial communities from UC Gill Tract Community Farm, Albany, California, United States - DLSLS.C.R1 | ecosystem: Environmental > Terrestrial > Soil > Agricultural land | place: USA... | reverse complement strand
TCCCTGGCCTTCTATCGCATTGAGCCACAGTCCGCCGCGCAACGGAAGGAGCATCGCGTTCCAGGATGGGTGCTGTGGGTCGTGGCCGCTGTCGTGTCGGGCGTTGTCGGCGGATCGCTATTGGCGTTGCTAGTCGAGCGCCTCGTCCCATTCTATTGGCATCAGGAGAACGACGTGGAATCATGGCATATCATCACGTGGGCGCCCGGCTTGGCCGTGCTGATTTTTGTCGCGGCGTTTCATCTGCAACTCGGTATCCGCGGTCGGTACGAGATGGATTTGAAGCGCGAATGGTGGGCAACCTTCGCGGGCTGGTTACTGATCTATACCGCTCTCTGGACGATCCTGGCCGCCATCTCGATCTACGGACCATTGCTGTTCACGCTGTTGCAAGATTGGACCGTGACTAAGATTTCACTTGTGACAGGATGGCTGCTGACGACACTGGGCGGTCTCATCGCGGGGCGGAGCGCCAAGACGGGAGACCCGCACAAAACACATCTCATGGATTATGTGGCCAAGGTGCTCGCACCGATCGCCGTTCTGGGCTTTATGATTGGGGTTGCAATCGTACTGAACGCGATCCCCGGACTCCTCAATGATTCACCATCCGCGACATCGCCTTCGTGCGCAGAGTCCGGCAGCACGGCCCACAATAGCATCTCACATGCGTCGACGCGCGTCGATGTGACGATTGTCCAAGGGGCGTTGCCTTCGTCCTCGTGCGGGACGATTCAACAATATTTCGACCGATGGAAATACGCGGATGACCACCGTCTTTCCCTTCACGTCATCTGGTTCTTCCTACTTCTGGGGACGGCATTGGGGCTGGCGTGGGCAGTGGACGTTAACCAGTTTTCGATGCACGCGTTCTATCGGAATCGACTGGTTCGATGCTATTTGCGCGGAGCGGGTGCGCCGGGTACACTCGGCGACCCCGTTCATGGGTTTGCTGAGCATGACGATTTCCCATTGGCGAAGCTTGGCCAACCATGCCAAGGCAAGATCGGACCACCGTACCTCTTGATCAATACCGCGCTGAACATTACCAAGCCCGAGGATCTCTCCTGGCAAGAACGGAAGGCTGCGGCATTTCTCTTTTCGCCGCTCTACTGCGGCAGCAATCGGACTGGGTATCGGCGGACCGAACGTTATGCAGACAGGGTAACACTCGGAACTGCGTTGGCTATTTCCGGCGCCGCCTTCACGTCGAATATGGGCTATCACAGTAGTCGCGCCGTGGCGTTCTTTCTTTCGTTGTTTAATGTCCGGCTTGGCTGGTGGGTGGGGAATCCTCAGCACACCTCGACCTGGATGCGACAGGGGCCGCCCATGGGGTTTGTGTACCTGCTTTCCGAGCTGTTCGGTCGGCTGTCAACCAACAGCAAGTATCTCTATCTCTCTGATGGTGGGCACTTCGATAATTTGGGTCTCTATGAGCTCATTCGCCGACGGTGCCGATACATCGTGTGCTGCGATGCGGGAGCAGATCCCGAATACGGGTTCGACGATCTCGGCATGGCAATCCGAAAGATCCGCGCCGATTTTGGCGTCGACATCGAAATCGATCTGGAGATGCTGAAGCCAACGGTAGGGCAGCGCTTTGTCCGCTGGCACCATGCGTTCGGAACAATCCGTTATGACGACGTCGATGAAAATTCGCCGGTCGGGCTACTGGTCTATATCAAAGCGTCGCTCACCGGCGATGAGCCGGCCGACGTACTGGAATACGCGACGAATCACCAGGCCTTCCCGCACGAATCGACCCTAGACCAGTTCTTCGCTGAATCACAGTTTGAGGCGTACCGCCGATTAGGCGAGCACGTTGGTCGGGAGGTATTCCGTTATGCACAGGAAAGACTCTGAGGTCGTTCCGGGTGATCCCGGGTCCTTCTTCAATGAGTTGCGTTCATACTGGACGCCCGTGCCGCCCGACATCAAAGATTCTTTTTTGGCGGAAACGAAGGCGTTTGTCGATTTGGAAAACAGCCTGCGAGAGGATCCTGATCTTGCGGCCTACGATCGTGAACTCTATCCCGAAGTCCTCACGCTCTTGGATCGCCTGTCCCCCACGCTGGAACAGGTAAAGCCACCAGAACCAGCGACCGCATCTTCTTCGATGAGACGTTCGCTCCATCTGTGCAACTATCAATTGCAAATCATGGAGAACGTCTTTCTGGCCCTGAAATTGGCCGAGTATCATGCCCATCCGTTGAACCGAGGCTGGATGAATCTTTTCCGCCGATGGACGACCGCGCCCACGTTGCGACTGCTTTGGCTCAGTCTGAAGGCCCTTTACAGTAAGCGATTTGTCGCCTTCGCCGAATACCAATTAAATCTTTCAGGCATGGAGCCTCAGATTCAAAGATTTTCAATTAGCACCTCACCATCAGGGATTAAGCTCAAATATACCAAGCTGTCCAAAGGCGAGCGCGTCGGTAGTCCGCCACATGTTACAGACCTGCTGAAATGGCGGCAGGTGGTCGAGTGCGCTCGTGTACCACACACGTGCTGGGAACGAACGTTTAGGGAGCTCGGCCAAGAATGGCCGTCAGATGTCATAGAGCCGGCCGCCAAGGAGACGACAAACAAGAGCATGTCGCATGAGGATCGATACCGGCGCTATTTTCAGCCATTCGAGTCTGCTACAGACGTCTGGACCATTTCGCATCCGGCATCCGGTGAAGAGATGTGGGGCATTGCCATGCTCGCGCCGCACACGGCGAAACCGCCGACCGAACAGCCGAAGTTTCAGCGGCTCATGCTTTGGATTCGCCCGGCCTATCGGCATGTCGGTCTGGGATCAAAATTGATGGACGCTGTGAAAGACAACTTGGGCAAGAAACACCTTTTTGAGCATACCGTCGTCGTACTACCGCCCCTCTCGAAAGACAAACCTGGGTATGGAATCGAGATGGCCGGCTGGCTTCAGTTTTACGATCAATACGATCTTATCCGCATGGCAACAGACCAAGCACAACAACTATTGCAGTGCTCGCCAAAGGAGCCGTTCGATCCCGAAGCCTTTTGCCTAGCCCCGACCGTCTTACGGCGCAAAGTACTAGGCCGAGACGATGCTGCAGCGCCGCCAAGTTTTCCCTCCTGAGTTTGGATAAGCTCATTGATGACACAGGAATCATCTCACGCAGGCGTCCTTCTGATGAAATATTGTCATGGCAACCCAGTCATGGTCTGCTGAGCCTACAAGTCATACATCCGCCTGTATCGGCTTAGATACAATCCAGGCACCTTTAGATACAGTTTTCCTTCTGAAACTCCCTCGGAGTGTTTTACTGCCATCAATTGTTCAATAGCTTGCGATGTGGACGGCACTTGGTCTCCTGGCACAAGAGTTGACTATCGTGGGGACTAGGTACAGATGGCCATACTGTGTACGCATTCGATGCCAACTGAAAATTGCGAACACCGTGCTTACTCCGACGCGCATCGATCCTCTCTCCTCATACTGCTCTGCGTGAGCATCATTATCGCTGTGGCGATTTCGCCCGATACCCTTTATGCCGAAGCTTTCCGTATTCCCACGCAAGGCGCCTCGGCGACCGGACAAGCCGGCGCCTTCGTGGCCCAAGCCGATGATCCATCGGCGATCCATTACAATCCGGCCGGGATGACGCAACTGCGCGGCGTGCAATTCTACGGCGGCACGAATCTCTTTGGAGGTTCGGTCTCCTATAAAGGTCCAGGAGGCGTGGCGTCGCACGGCGATTTAGGTGGAAGTGTCGCCATCCCTCCCCCGAGCAATCTGTACATCACCGCCAAGCTTCGCGACTTCGGGCTCCGCGCGCTCGGCGAAACGACGGTCGGTCTCGGCGTGACGACGCCCTTTGGACTCAATGTGCGATATGCCAATGATGCGCCCTTCTCAACCGCAGTCACGAGAGCACAGCTTCCGTTAATCGACATTAAACCGACCGTCGCATTCAAGCTCACCGACGACGTGTCGATTGGAATCGGGGCGGACATTTACACCTTTGCAAGTTTCATTGGGCAAGGAAAGTTCGAACAGCATTTCAACAATCCGGGAATCCCTGGGATTCCGCCCGGGACGCCGTTGGAAGTCAATGGTAACGATACGGCCGCCGGATTTAACGTCAGCCTCTTCTATACCCCATTGCGTAATCATGAGGGCAAACCACTCGTCAACATCGGTCTCGTCTACCGTAGCCAAGCGACACTGCACTTGAACGGCGAGTTTCGCGCGAACGGCGCCCTCGTGGCGAACTCTGCCGCCACGGCGGTCCTCCCGCAAATATTCTCCGGAGGTATTGCCGTCTGGCCAATTCGTAATCCGACCCGAGAATGGAAACTTGAGTTGGATGTCGATTATGCCGGCTGGAAGTCTTTCCGAAATTTGGATGTCCACCTGTCCAATGGCGCGACACTGCCGTTTCCCGAGAATTGGCGAAACAGTTTTCTGGTGGCGCTAGGCACGGAGCATCGATGGTTGCAAGTTCCGCAGCTCGCCGATTGGGAGGTGGCCGTCCGCGGAGGCTATGCCCGCTCGCAAAGCCCGATTCCCGATGCGACGTTTTCTCCCGCCGTTCCGGAATCCGACTACAATGTCGTGGCCGTCGGTCTCGGCATGCTGTGCAAAAAGAGCGCGACGTTCTTGGGATTGATTCCCTGCGGCCGCGTTGGGAAAGAAGGGAGAGGGGCCATCGGATTGGATATGGCGTATCAAGCCGTCTTGTATGAATCACGGACGATTGCCGGCAATATCAATCCTACTGTGAATGGCACCTACCGAACGCTGATTCACATCGGTTCCATTAATGTGCGGGTGAATTTTTGATGCCGTGCCGCGGCCCTGCTCGTAGAGGATGCCAGCGGATACTGATGCGTCGAAGTGATTCCGCCGGGGTCGTCGGAATGCCCAGCGCCGGTGATGACAGAGCGATTCGTAAGGACTTTGCGCGTTGACATTAAGGGACGATGTGAGGGAACTATGCTCCCGTCATGCCGATGCGCCGCGCAGGCCGGGTAGAGAGGAGCAATGCCCATGCGATTCTTAGCGGCATGCTATCGCATGCTCAATCGATTCATTCCTTGGTATCGTCTGCCGTTTCGATTCCTGCCCCGGGTCAGTCTGCGGCTGTGGAACCTGCCGGCGCTTCGCTACGATTTGAGGGAGCACAACCTCCATGATACATCGAGTTTGCCCGAGATCCCGGAGCCTCTCAGTTATACGCCGCCGGCGGCCCCGGGGCGGCAGCTCACCAATCCGTTTATTCCACCACAGCCGTTCACACCTGACGATCTCGTATATCGCAGGGCCGACGGCAGTTATAACGATCTTCGCAACCCTAACATGGGGCGCCTCGGCGCCCGCTATGGTCGTAATTTCCCGTTGGAGGAGAGTTCCCCTGTTGTCTGGCGGCAAAACGAAAAACGATTTTGCCCCGTCTCGCACCATGCCGACATCGAGAATGAACGACCGACGGCGCGCGAGATCAGTAATGCGTTGATGGCGCGCACGAGCTTCCGCGCGGCTGAGTCGCTCAACTTGCTCGCAGCGGCATGGATACAGTTTCAAGTCCATGATTGGGCGCGGCACGTTGCCGATCCGTGCGCCAAGAATCGACTGAAGATTCCGCTGAGCGCCTCCGACAATTGGCCGCGCGAGGACAGAGGACCGGGCGACACGATGGAGATCGAACGCACGAACCCGGACGAAACGCGGCCCCCGGGCTGCCTCGCCGGACCGCCGACCTTCCTGTCCGACGGAACGTTTTGGTGGGATGGCTCACAAATCTACGGAGGCGATGCGGACCGACAAGCGGTCCTGCGCTCCGGTGTAGAGGGTAAACTGTGCCTCACGTCGAACACCCGTCTGCCGGAGGACCCTGAACTTCCGGGTGTCGATCTAACGGGGTTCATGGGAGGCTGGTGGGCCGGTCTGAGCCTCCTTCATACGCTATTTGTCCGAGAGCACAATGCGATCTGCGACATGCTCCGAGCCTGCTATCCGGCATGGGGACCGAACGACACCCGACTCTTTCAGACGGCGCGTCTCATCAACGCGGCGCTGATCGCCAAGATCCACACGGTGGAATGGACGCCCGCGATTCTGGCGCAACCCGTTTTGAAGGTCGGGATGAACGCCAACTGGTGGGGGCTCTTTGGCGAGCAGGTTCAGAGAAAATTTGGCCGACTGACCTCAAACGAGGCGCTCAGTGGCGTGCTAGGCTCCCCGTTGGATCATCATGGAGTGCCCTACGCGCTCACGGAAGAATTTGTCTCGGTGTACCGGCTGCACCCCTTAATTCCGGACGACTATCGGATTCATTCCCTCGTCAATCCCGATCAGACGCTGTACCGAAACTTCTTCGACATGGAAGGGCAGAAGACCCGTGCCGCGCTCGATACGTTCGGCATGGAGAATCTGTTTTACTCGTTCGGCTTGGCGCACCCGGGCGCGATTACGTTACACAACTATCCGCAGGCGCTCCGTCACTACCGACCGCCGGATCAGCCCGACCGGCTTTTCGATGTGGCGACCATCGATGTCCTCAGGGACCGCGAGCGCGGCATCCCCCGCTATAACCGATTCCGGGAGTTGCTGAGGAAGCCGAGAGTGCGATCATTCGACGAACTCAACGCTCGCTGGGCCAAAGAGATCGCCGATCTCTACGACAATAACATTGACCGCGTCGATACTCTGGTAGGCTTGCTGGCCGAAGAACCCCCGGAGGGGTTCGGCTTCAGCGATACCGCGTTTCGGATTTTCATTCTCATGGCGTCGCGGCGTCTAAAAAGCGATCGTTTCTTCACCACCGACTATCGACCCGAAGTATACACACGAGCCGGTCTGGATTGGATCAATGACAATGGTTTTGCAAGCGTGCTCCTGAGACATTACCCGGCGCTGGGCGCGGCGCTTCATGGCTTGGAGAACCCGTTCCAGCCGTGGCGCAATGTCCATGAAGCGACGACCGTATAACCGACTGAGGTTTATCTCGTTCAATTTCTCTATCCCGGGAGGGTTTTATGGCCGCACGGTGGTCCGATGCAGGAACGACTATGGGTCGGAGACTCTCCGCGATCCTTGGACGACTGGGAATCATCATGGCCTATCCCGTCGTGGTTCTCCTCGTCGCGGTGACCCTCTGGCTCCCTTGCCTTATTATTCAAGTATTACCCGTGCCTCCATCTCTTCGGGCCCGCGGAACGTATGCGCTCCGCGCACGACTGTGGAACCTGATTGCGACGGCGAAATTCAGGGGCAACAAACCGAAGCACATTCCCATTCCTGGACGGCTGGCATGGTGGCGATGGACCTTGGTGTTCCTGCTTGGAAAGAGTCTGACGCCCATCGACCGCGTCCCGTTGAATCGGGTCTTTCCCGATATCCCCATCTCGAATATCAAAATGGCCGGCCATGAGCCCGCTGATGAATGGGATGCGGCCATGAAATTTTTCACCTGGGTGCAGGTCACCCTGTACAGGCTCTTTTCCCCAATGCAGGCCGGTCTTCCTCAAATCGACGCCGATCCCTATGCCGCCTTGGGCAAGGCCTATACCGATCGGCACAGAAAACTGTTCGAGCCACCCGTCATGCCCCTTGAGTGTCAAGGAAGTCCGGACCTGGGCGCCCTCGCAGTCAAAGGCCCCTATGCAGGATATCTGCAGAAGTGCGGGCATGGCGGGTACGAGTGGGATTTTACAGAACTCGCGGCACGGAATCCTCGCGATCCCACGAAGGAGGTCTATGAGCATCATCCGGGGCTTTATACGCTAGGGGTGCGAGTGTTATTTCATGTCCATGAGAAGTCACGGACGGTACAACCGATTCAGATTGAAAGTGAGTTGGGCGTCACGAAGACGGAGGATCGCCAGTGGGCATTGGCCAAGCGACTGGCGGTGTGCGCCGCAACCAATCATCTGTCGTTGGTGCGGCACTTCAATGGCGTCCATTTATCCAGCGCCGCGCACATCGCGATCGCGACGCGCAATCATTTATTCCCGGATCATCCGCTGGGCCGTCTGCTTTGGCCCTATATCTTCCGGACCCAGTCAAGCAATCGAGCCGTGACCCGAGCCCAGATGGTCAAAGGAGGGGACTTCGACAGCATCTTTAGTTTTACCCATGCAGGCATGTGCGAGCTCTTTTCGCGGACGTATAGACAATACCGATTTAGCGTCAACGATCCGGAACAAGATGCTGCGGATCGGGGCATCAATAAGGCGGAGTTCGACACACCGACTCAGGACGATCTCCAAAGCCTGTTCGAGCTATTTTATCGACACGCCGAGCAATACATCGATCTGTACTACAAGACAGACAGCGCCTTTCAGACCGAACCAGGCAAGCCGGTACTCAAATGGCTTGACGAACTCAACGATCCGGATCACGGCCTTCCCAATGGCGTGCCGACGACGAGCCACACGCTCTCGAAACAAGGGCTTGCCCGCCTACTTGCCGGCATCATGTACCTGGTGACCGTCCATCACGACATGGTGGGCTCGTTTCTGTGGAACTATCAACTCTGGGCACACACGCAACCTCCACGTCTCTATCGAGATGGCCGGCGGCTGCCCTGGGACGTGTATCAGCGGCTCGTGAATGCGAATTTCAATCTGAATGTGCGGCGAACGGAACTCATGAACGATTATACGTACATCGTCTCAAATAAGTCCGGACAACACGGCGCGGCGAAACAAGTCATCAGGGAATTGCAGGAGCGGTTAGCCGACTGGGAAGACCGATGGAGATCCGAGCCATGGCACGTCTGGCGAGTGTACCCGGGCATGTTAGAAGTAAATATCAATGCCTGATCAGCGAGCGGCGTCATGATCGAATTCGCTTGGTTTCTCTTTGTGCTTGGAGCCGGTATCGGGTTCTCTGTTTCGCGGACGCTCCCCATGAGAATCCGGTGGGGGGTCGTCATCGGTCTGCTGATGCTCGGCGGCGGCTTCTACGTCTGGCACCATCATGTCTCGCGCGTCATCCTCAACGCACTGTTGTTCTTTGATCGACATACGATCCTCCTCGCGGCGCTGTTGGCGCTCAGCCTCTTCGGTTTTGTCTTGGCTTGGTACGGGCAATGGACTCGCCGCGGCCTCATGGCAGGTCTCGTCGTCGGCATCACGGTAACGGTGCTCTTAGCCGTGGAATGGTATTGCGCCCTGGTCGTGCTCCTGGCACTGGCGCTAGTCGCTCTGCTGTATGCCTCACGGCAGGAGCTAGGACTGCTCGGGTGGATCTGCGCCTTGCTGTTGGTATTCCTGATCGTGGGACTGTTCGTCACCCGTATCTCGTATGGCCAAACTCGCGCCGATTATATCGAGGCCGGGGTCGTGGTGGGCTTCAGCGCCCTCGGTCTCCTGTGGGGATGGCGCAAGCGTCTCTGGCTGGTGGCAGCGCTGAGTGGATTTATCATGGGCGTGACGGCCCTCGGCGTGTTGCTGATCCAGTTGGGGACGAATGTCTCCCATATCGTGGATACCATGGGAGACTATGTGGTGATCGGGCTGATCGTGGCCTTTATCGGGGCGCTGATTCGGTGGGTCGGCCGAGCTCGATTCCAGCCGCTGGGTTGGGCGTCGGCGGTCATGATCGTCTTTCTAGCCGGCGGCCTCTCGTTAGCCACGATGCTGTATGGGACGCCGGAAGACTTTGCCGATATCGAGGACCAGTTCAAATATGGGTCCATCGGCTCCGACCATTTCCTGGCGCGCGGCATCCCATATTTCATCTGGGAGGCCCTGCCGCGCAGGTTTGCGCCCGAGGATATTCTGATGGGGCCTCTGCTGCCGACTGCCGGAATCGATAAGGAAGACTATCGACCCCGATATGGGACAGAAGAGACCGACAAAGAGGAGAACGACCAACCCAAAGAGCCGAAGCAGGACTATCCCAAGGGACGGACGTATGAAGCGTTTGGCCTGTTGAAAGAGAACAACAAAACGGCTCGTCTCCTCGTCGGCCATAAAGATGTTGACACAATCGTGGACCGGCCCATCGGGTTCTCAAAGCGGCAGGTCTTCGGGCTGGATTTTGTCGGCATCAATTGCGCCTTCTGCCACGCGTCCACGATCCGAAAAGACGCCGGCTCCAAACGCGAGGTCGTGCTAGGCATGCCGGCCAACACGGTCGATATCGAGCTCTTCTTTCTATTCCTGTTCGCGGCGGCTGGGCATCCCGAATTTACATCCCACACAATCATGGCGCAGATTCTGACTGACCATCCGGATATGCGGCTTGGCAGGCAGGTCCTGGCCTTGGGGGCTAAAGGGATCTGTCGAGAGATCCAAAATGGATTTCACCGGCTCACCTACCGATTAGTCTTGATTCCTCTCACGCGGAAGTACACGCAATGGCTCAAGGCCGACTTCTCCTTCATCGATCCCAAGCATCCCGATCACCTGCCGCGATTCGGGCCCGGGCGTGTGGACGCGTGGAATCCCGGCAAAAAGACGTTGATCAAACCGCCCCTGCCGGTCGAGTACCCGGGCGGCCTTATCGACGATAGCGCGATCTGGAACCAGAAAGCCAGAAGCGGAATGCGCTTCCACTGGGATGGGAACATCAACAATATTGATGAACGAAATATTATCGCGGGCCTCGTCGTGACTGGACCGCAGATCGAATGCCTGGACACGAAGCGGATAGGCCGCATCACGGATTGGATTCTGGAGCGGCCTGCTCCGCGGTTCGACGACTTCGAGCCGCTGCCGAAACTTCCGTACGATCTCATGGAAAAGAGAAGTAAGGGGAAGGAACTCTTCGGACAGTGGTGCGCGTCCTGCCACGCGCCGGATGGTGAGCGAATCGGCCGTGTGGAGCCGCTTCAAGCGCGCGAGCTTGGCACGGATCCGTTTCGCATGAAAACCTTCACTGCTGAATTGCAGAATGACCTGAATAAAATCGAGCGGCCCGCAACAAATGATGCAGAGGCGTGGCGGTTAAGGAGTTTTCGAGTTCAAGATGGATACGTGAATATGTTGCTGGATGGTGTCTGGCTGAGAGCACCCTACCTGCATAATGGCTCTGTCCCGACGTTGCGGGACCTCTTGGATCGGCCATGCGACGGGCCGGAAGAGCAACATTGCCGGCCACAGACGTTCGTTCGTGGGAACGACATCTACGATATGAAGGCAGGTGGGTTTCGGTTCACGCTGAAGAGCGAGCCCGGCGACACCTTAGATGTCCACATCCGAGGTCAACAACCTATTACAGGCATCCGGATTGGCCCTGATGGGACAGTACATGACTCCCGTGTTCACGGGCTAGATGGCAAGGTGGCGGGCTTCACGACCGACGAACTTGCCTCGAAGGTCGCCGAGGCGACGCGGGCGGTGCTCTCGTCCAACTTGAGAAGAGGCCCGGAGAAAGACGAGCGCAAGGACTTAAAGGCGAAAGAGCCACAGCCGAGCCGGCTGGTAATCGTACAGATCAGAAGGAGGGGACTTTTCATTTTCGATACGCGATTACCGGGCAACAGCAATCAAGGACACCTGTATGGTACTGACCTGTTTGATGATGACAAGGACGCAATCGTCGAATATTTGAAAACGCTCTAATGGTTTCTGTCCCGAGCACATCGGCACCCTTGCGCCGATGTCGCATAGGAATGGCTTCTGTCAACGTCTACGTCGTTACAAAGGTGGATCGGATCGCTCCTCCCTCGAGGACAGGCGCCTCTGTGCCGCCATATCGTCGGCCTTGGAGTACTGGTGGTCTTCCTCGTTCTGATGTCGATAACTCTGCGGGTCGTCTTCACGATGCTCCATGGCACCCCGACGTCCTATTCTGATATCGAAGAACATTTCAAATACGGTTCGATCGGCTCAGACAATCTGAGAGGCGGGTTGCCCTA
>Ga0308175_100002866_pt1 | contig 11841 bp, 9 predicted proteins | sample PhyCR1_3_FD_203893 | JGI IMG/M metagenome (GOLD analysis project Ga0308175, IMG submission 203893) | Soil microbial communities from UC Gill Tract Community Farm, Albany, California, United States - DLSLS.C.R1 | ecosystem: Environmental > Terrestrial > Soil > Agricultural land | place: USA... | reverse complement strand
GGATCAGCGCCTCCGGATGCACCCCCAGGTAATCGGTCAGCGCACGCAACGAGCGGGCCATGCGCTGCAGTTCCTCCAGCGTGCTGCCCAGGTTCTGCTGCAGCGGCGAGTCGGCCGACAGCGCGCGGTCGGCGCTGCCCAGCGTGCGCTGTGCGCCCTTGAGCGTGCCCTTCAGTTCCGGCAGCACGTCGCCATTGACCTGCTTGAGCGTGCGGTCCAAATCGCCCAGCGTGTGGTCCAGATTGCGGCCGATGCTGTCGAACGGGACCTTCTGCAGCTTGGTCACGATGTCGGCCAACTGCTCCTGCAACTTGTCGAAACTGCCCGGTGCGGTGGGCACTTCAACCGGCGTCACATCTACGTCGAACTTCGCCTTGGGCGCCTTGGGCACGAAATCCAGCGCGATGTAGAGCTGACCGGTGAGCAGGTTGCCGGCGCGTGCCTGGGCCCGCAGGCCGTGCTCGACCAGCCGGCCGAACATGCGCGCCAGGTCGACCTGGCCGTTCGGCACGCCCGCCTGCGCGGCGAGCTTGTCGTAGGCATGGCCGAGCCGCTGCGGATAGATCACCGCACCCACCGTCACCGGGAAACGTCCGCTCTTCTCGTCGTAGTCGAGGTTGATCGACACCACGCGGCCGACGTTCATGCCCAGGAACTCCACCGGCGCATCCACCGCCAGGCCGCGCAGCGACTGGTTGAAGCGCATGCGGATATAGCGCGGCGGGCCGTCCGGCGGCGCCATGGCGGTGGTCTCGTCGTTGAACAGCGCGAAGTCGGCGTCCTCGGCCGCCGGCGTGCTGTCGTGCGGTCCGCGCGGATCCTCGAAGGCAACGCCGCCGGCAAGCACCGTGGCCAGCGATTGCGTGTTGAGTTTCAGGCCGTTGGCGCCCAGCGAGACGTCCACTCCGCTGGCGTTCCAGAACCGGGTCGAGCGGGTCACGAAGCGATCGTTCGGACCGTCGACAAAGATCCGCAGCGACACGCCCTTGCCATCCTTGTCCAGCGTATAGGACACGACCCGGCCGACCTGGATGCGCCGGAAGTACACCGGCGAGCCGGTATCGAGCGAGCCAAGATCGTCGGTATGCAGCACGAAGCTCTTGCCCGGCGCGCCATGCAGTACCGCCGGCGGCGCCTCCAATCCCTTGAACTCGTATTGCTCGTCCTTCGAATCGCCCACGTCGGCACCGATGAAGGCCCCCGACAGCAGCGTATCCACGCCCGACACGCCGCCCAGGCCGATGCGCGGGCGCACCACCCAGTAACGCGTGCCCTTGGTGGCGAAGCTGGCGGCGCTCTTGTTGAGCGCAACCTTCACGCGCACCCGTTGGCGGTCGTCGGACAGCTCCAGGCTTTTGACCTTGCCGATCACCACGTTCTTGTACTTGACCGGCGTCTTGCCCGCCTCCAGGCCCTCGGCCGTCTGGAACGTGAGGGTGACGTCGGGCCCGGCCTGCAGCCAGGCGTGCACCACCAGCGACAGGCCGACCAGCGCCGCCAGTACCGGCACCAGCCAGATCAGCGACAGGCTGAAGCGATGCGTGCGCAGCACTGGTTCGGGCAGCTCCGGGCGCGGGGTCTGCTCAGTCATGGTCGATTTCATCCCACATCAGTCGGGGGTCGAAGCTCATCGAGGCGAACATCGTAAGTATGACGGTCAGGCCGAAGAAGACCACGCCCGGCAGCGGCTCGACCTGGCTCAGGAAGCCGAAACGCACCAGCGCGGTGAGCAACGCGACCACGAACACGTCCAGCATCGACCAGTAGCCGATGAACTCGACCAGCCGGAAGAGTTTGGCGCGCTGCCACAGCGCCCAGTCGCTGCGCCGCTGGGTCGAGACCAGCAATGTGGCCAGCACCAGGAACTTCATCATCGGCACCACGATCGAGGCGGTGAACACGATCACCGCCAGGCTCGGCGAGCCCTTCACCCACAGCTCGACCACGCCGCTGATGATGGTGTTGTCGTCGACGTCGCCCAGGCTGACCGTGCGCATGATCGGCAGCACGTTGGCCGGGATGTAGAGGAGGAACGCGGCGATCAGCAACGCCCAGGTGTGCGCGATGCTGCCGCGCTTGCGCCGGTGCAGCGCCGCGCCGCACCGCGGGCAGGCCGCGTCGTCCACGCTTGGCTCGCGGCACACCAGCCCGCAGACATGGCAGCCGATCAGGCCCAGCTCGCGCGCGCGCGGCGCGCCGCTCATGCGCGCGGCTCCGTGTCGTCCCACAACCGGCGCAGGTCGATGCCGGAGAAGATCGTGATCAGCAACGTCAGCACGGCATAGGCCCAGATGCCCGGGTCCGGCTGCACGTCGAAATACGCACGCGCCTTGACGATCGAGACCATCGCGCCGAGCACGAACACCTCGCTCATGGTCCACGGCTGCAGGTGGTAGAGCGTGCGCATGATGAAGGCGAATCCCGGCGCGCGCCGGCCGGCGCGCGCGTACAGCAGCACCCAGCCCAGCATCAGCATCTTGTTCAACGGGAAGAAAAACAGCGTGGCCGCCGCGATCACCGCGACCACCTGCGCGCCTTGCTCCCACATCATCAGGATCGCGCCCCACAAGGTCGTGCTGCTCTGCTGTACGCCCAGGCCCAGGGTCACCACCGGCCAGACGTTGGCGATCACGAACACGATCAGCGCGGTAAGCACCAGCGCCAGCATGCCGTTGACGTTGAGCACGTGGTAGCGCGCCAGTTCGGCTCCGCAACGCACGCAGCGGATTTCTTCGCCGCGCGCCAGCGTGCGATTGCGGTGGACGGTATCGCATTGCTCGCAGATCAGCGGCGAGGCGTCCGCGATCGGCGGGCGCCCGCTGCGGGCGATGCCGTGCTCTGGCGTGCTCATCGGTCCATTCTCGCAAATCCCGCTGTCCGGCGCGTCGCAGCACTCTTGATATGCTGCGCTGCGCCCTGATCTGAAACGTTCCATCCAAGGAGAGTCCCACGTGACCGCCGCCCAAGCCCACGTCTTCGACGTCGATACAACCAACTTCGAAACCGAAGTGTTGCAAGCCTCGCTGACCACGCCGGTGCTGGTCGATTTCTGGGCGACCTGGTGCGGCCCGTGCAAGACACTCGGCCCGATGCTGGAAAAGCTCGCCGCCGAATACAACGGCGCCTTCCGCCTGGGCAAGGTCGACGTGGACAAGAACCAGGAGCTGGCGGGGATGTTCGGCATCCGCTCCATCCCTACCGTGATGATGGTGAAGGACGGGCAGTTGCTCGATGGCTTCGCCGGCGCACTGCCCGAAGGCCAACTGCGCGAATTCCTTTCGCGCCACGTGCAGCCGCTGGATGGCGCGACCGAGACTCCGGAAGCCGAACCCGTTGAAGTGGAAGACCCTGCGCAGTCGATCAACCGCCTGCAACAGGAAATCGCCGCCGAACCCGAGCGCGCCGAACTGAAGCTCGATCTCGCGCTGGCGCTGATGCGCAACGGCCAGGCCGATGCCGCCGAAGTGGAGCTCAACGCCCTGCCCGCCAACCTGGCCACCGATGCACGCGCCGTGCGCCTACGCAGCCAGCTCGATCTGGCGCGCGCGCTCGATGGTGCGCCCTCGCTGGCCGAATTGCGCCAGCGCGTGCAGACCGACCCGGCCGACTGGACCGCGCGCGACCTGCTCGGCGTGCGCCTGTTGCTGGAGGAGGATCCGGCCGCCGGGCTGGACCAGTTCATCGCGATCCTGGAAAAGGCCCGCGACTGGAACGAGGGCGCGGCGAAGAAGCGCCTGCTGGCCGCCTTCGCCACGCTCGACGATGCCGAACTGGTTGGCCGCTACCGTCGGCGCATGGCGTCGCTGCTGTTCTGAGCGTCTCCCACTCGCGGGAAACCGCGTAGGAGCGCACCTGTACGCGACCGTGAGCCATCAGGTCGCGCACAGGTGCGCTGCTAACAGCCATCCATACGCATGCGTACGCTACAGTGCGTCTTTTCGCTCGATCTCTCCCCATGCGCGCATCCACCTTCCGCCGCCTGCTCAACCTGTGGCCGCCGTTCCTGTTCAACAGCATCCGCGTGCTGCATCTGGCCGACGACTGGAGCGAGGCGCGGGTGGTGCTGCGCCTGCGCCCGTGGAACCGCAACTACGTGCGCAGCCAGTTCGGCGGCAACCTGTTCGCCATGACCGACCCGTTCTGGATGCTGTTGGCAATGCACCGGCTCGGATCCGATTACTACGTATGGGACAAGGCCGGCGCGATCGACTTCGTCGCGCCCGGCCGTGAAGACGTCTATGCGTCCTTCCACCTGACCGAGGCGATGGCCGACGAACTGCGCACGGCCGCCGCCGGTGGCGACAAGGTGCTGCGCTGGTTCGAAACAGAAGTGACGACCGCCTCCGGCGAGGTGATCGCCGGCGTACGCAAGCAGCTCTACGTGCGGCTCAAACCCAAAGCCCGCAGCTGATCTTTCTCTGTAGGAGCCCGCTTGCGGACGATGCTGTTTGGCTCGACGCAGGAAAGTAGAGGCATCGCCCGCAAGCGGGCTCCTACAGGATCAGTCAATCGCCTTGCTCGAAGTTGGCGATCTCCTTCAGCGCGGCCTCGGCCTTGCGCACGGCGCCGCCGGCAAAGTTGTTTTCCAGCCAGCTCAAATGGCCGGCGCGACGGATCAACATATAGGCGAGCAGTACCAGCAGCAGCGAGACGAGACCGCTGAACATCAGATGGCCGGCCAGCCATGGCGCGTGGTTCCAGTAATCGTCGCCCCACTGGTCGAAGTCCACTTGGACCAGCATCAACATCATCGGCACCCAGATGAGCGCGCCCAGCATCGCGAACACGGGCGCCTCCACGCGCACCCGCCACGCGCGCAAGCGCGCCAGCCGACGCTGGATCTCCAGCACGGGCGCCGCGTAGTCGATGCCCTGCAGCAAGTACAGCAGCCGTCCGGCAAAGGCGACCATGAGTATCCCGAAGACCTGCACCGCTATGCCGCATGCCATTTGATGGAGCACGCCCAGGTGGGCGGTCCAGAACCAGACGCCCCATAGCATCGTGGCCATGCCGAAAGCGATCTGCACCGACTGGCCCCACACCAGCGGCCGCAAGCCGCGGCGCAGCCGGTCCATGCCGCTTTCACGGAGGATCCGCACGTTCAAGGCGCGCTGTTGCGCCAGCCGCTGGTCGAGCAGCTGCCAGGCCTGCTTCATGTCGTCCAGTTCCATGTTCATGCTCCGGTGGGGGCCGCCGCCGTCATCCGACCGCGAAGTTTCTGCTTGATGCGGCCGATCTTTGTGGCCACGTTGGTCTCGCTGATGCCCAGCACCTGGGCGATTTCCGCGTAGCTGCGGTCTTCCAGGTACAGCAGAATCAGCGCGCGATTGAGTGCGTCGAGCTGGCCGATGAAGGCGTACAGCGCGGACAGCCGTTCGTCCGGTTGCCATACGTCGGCGTCGCCGGTCAGCTCCAGGTGTTCGGCATTGAGCGGTTCCAGGCGGGCGTCCCGGCTTGCCTGACGGGCGTGCGAGATCGCCACGTTCAGCGCCACGCGGTACATCCAGGTGGACAGCTTCGCGCGGGTCGCATCGAAGCTGGCGAAGGATCGCCACAGCTGCACGGCGATCTCCTGCGCCAGGTCGCTGCGGTCCTCGCTGCCACGCGCGTAGACGCTGGCGACCTTGAACACGATCCCGCGATGCTCCTGCAGCAGCGACTCGAACTGGCGTTGGCGTTGGCGATTCGTCATGGCGTGTGCTTGTACTCCCCTGGCCACTGCATGATTCGCCCGGCCGCGAAAAAAATCACAACAGGGACAATCGGGTCGCCGATCTACAGTGGACCACCGCGCGCCTACAATGTCGGCTTCCCTTGAGTCGAACGAACCGCGATGCCGCGCCTGCGCTTCAAACGCTACCTGCTCACCGGCCTGCTCACGTTCATCCCGCTGTGGGTGACCTGGGCGGTGTTCAAGTTCGTGCTTGGCTTTCTGGCCGGGATCGGCGCGCCGATGGTCGCCGCGGCGCTGGGCGCGCTGGCGCTGGTGGCGCCGGATACGGCAGCGGCGCTGGGCAGCGCGTGGTTCACCTCGGTCATCGCGCTGTTGATCACCCTGCTCGCGCTGTACCTGCTCGGGTTCCTCGCCAGCCGGGTGATCGGGCAGCGCCTGCTGGATGGGTTCGACACGCTGCTGCAGCGCATCCCGCTGGTGCAGACGATTTACGGCGGCACCAAGAAGCTGATGGCGGTGCTGCAGCAGAAGCCGTCCGGCGTGCAGCGGGTGGTGCTGGTCGATTTTCCGCATCCAGGCAGCAAGGCCATCGGCTTCGTGACCCGGCTGATGATCGAAGAAGGCAGCGGCCGCGAGATGGCGGCGGTATTCGTGCCGACCACGCCCAATCCAACCGGTGGCTTTCTGCTGACGCTGCCGGTGAATGTGCTGGTGCCGACCGACTGGACCATGGACCAGGGCATGGCGTTCATCATTTCCGGCGGGGCGGTGGCGCCCGATACGCTGCCTGCCGTCGAGCGCAAGCCGCTGTAGAAGCGCATCTGTGCGCGACCGCGGCGTCTCCGCTTCGTTGGCTGTCGCGCACAGGTGCGCTCCTACAGGGGTTTGTCATGTATTGCTGGATCTTTGTTCTTCTGGTGACCGTTGCCGGCACGGTTCACGCCGCCGACTGGATCACGCCGGCCGAGGCTTCGCACTTCCGCAGCACACCCAGCTACGCCGACACGCTGGCCTACCTCAAGCGCCTGCAGCAAGCCGCGCCGGGCAAGCTCAAGCTGGAAACCTTCGGCACGACCCCCGAGGGCCGGCCGATGGCGGTGGTGATCGCCAGCGGCGACGGCACGTTCTCACCGCAGGCCGCACGCGCCGCGCGCCGGCCGGTGGTGCTGCTGCAGGCGGGCATCCACCCGGGCGAGATCGAGGGCAAGGATGCCGGGCTGATGCTGCTGCGCGACTTCGCCGTCGCCGGCAAGCTGCCGCACCTGCTCGACCACGCGGTGCTGGTCTACATCCCGGTGTTCAGCGTGGACGGCCACGAGAACGCCAGCCCCTACCACCGGATCAACCAGAACGGCCCGCAAGCACAAGGTTTCCGCGGCCAGTCGCAGTACCTCAACTTGAACCGCGACTACGTCAAGGCCGATGCGCCGGAGATGCGCGCGTGGCTGAAGCTCTGGCAGCGCTGGCTGCCGGATTTCCTGATCGACGTGCACACCACGGATGGCGCTGATTATCAGTACGACCTGACCTGGTACACCGAGGACCCGCACAAGCTCGACCCGGGCGTCGCCGCCTGGCAGCGCACGCTGACGGATGCGGCGATCCCCGCGTACGAGGCACGCGGCCACCTGGCCTCGATCTACCTGGAGTTCAAGGACGGCCGCGACCCGCGCAAGGGCATCGTCAACTTCGGCTCCGGTCCGCGCTTCTCCACCGGCTACGCCGCGCTGCAGAACCGCCCGGCGCTGCTGATCGAGACGCATATGCTCAAGCCCTACGCGGTGCGCGTGCATGCGGTGTACGACCTGGCCGATATCCTGCTGGAGCGCATCGGCCAGCAGCCGGATGCCTTGCTCAAAGCCACCACCGCTGCCGACGCCCACACCATTGCCCGCACGCGCGACCACGCAGCGCGCGTGGCGCTCACCTTCACGCCCGACCCTGCGCCCACGCCGTACCAGCTCAAGGGCTATGCCTTCACGCTGAGCCATAGCGATATTTCGGGCAGCGACTGGATCCGGTACGACCCGACCCATCTGCGTACCTACACCATTCCCAACTGGAACGGCCTGCTTCCGGATATCTCCATCAGCCCACCGGCCGCCTATGCGATTCCCGCCCAGTGGACCGTCCTGATTGACCGGCTCGACGCCCATGGCATTGCCTACCGCCGCCTGACGCACCCGGTGAAAGTCAACGCGCAGAGCTACCAGCTTGACCGGCCGCAATGGGCGGGCAAGTCGTTCGAGGGCCACCTGATGCTGCGCGAGGTCCAGACCCACGCAGTGCCCCGCGAAGTCACGCTGCCGGCCGGCTCGGTGATCGTGCCGCTGGACCAGCGCGGCGCCAACGTGGCGATCGAGCTGCTTGAACCCGACGCGCCAGACTCGATGCTGCATTGGGGCTACCTGGATGCGATCTTCGAGCCAAAGGAATACGGCGAACCGCGCGTGCTGGAAAAACTCGCCCGCCAGATGCTGGCCGCCGAGCCGACGCTCAAAGCCACCTTCGCGCGCAAGCTGCACGACGAGCCTGCCTTCGCCGCTGACCCGGCAGCGCGGCTGATGTTCTTCTTCGAGCGCTCGCCGTGGTATGCCGCTCAGCACGTCGGGGCCTACCCGGTGCTGCGACTGACCCAGGCGCAGCGGCAGGCACTGGAAGGCCGCACGACCGACTGATCCCCGACACGAAGCTTTCCCCTGCGGATGCGGGCAAGGTGCCGACAGGCGGATGGGGGCGATCTTGGCGGGAAGCCTCTTCCGGCAGAGGTCGACCTGGGGCAGCCCCCCGATTGGCAGGACACGCTCCGGCGCCGCCCATCCGCCCTTCGGCACCTTCCCCCGCGGGGCGGGGGAAGGATTGGCTTCGGACACCGCCGATGGCAGAAACGCCACCGACCACCCCTGACCTTTGACACTGTCTGGCCCATGACTGATGGCCTAGCTTGGCCGGCCATGGCCGCACCCCGGGGGATGCGGCCGGCAACAACGCAACCGCCCATGGGCGAACCACACAGAGGGATATCCATGTCCAAGCAGTATCTGAAGCCGCTGGCGCTCGCAGTGAGCCTGGCGCTTTCGCTGACCGCGTGCGGCAAGCACGAAGCGGCCGACCAGACGCCCGCCGCCAGCAGCACCGCGCCGGCCACCGCCGGCACCACCGCGATGGCCGCCGCGTCGACGAGCGTGTTCGACGTCAGCGAGCTGGGTCCGATGGGCGAGGCGTGCACCGACTTCAACCAGTTCGTCAACGCAAAGTGGGTTGCCGGCAACCCGATTCCGTCCGACCGCACCCGTTGGGGCGCGTTCGACCAGCTGGCCGAGAACAGCCTGAAAACCCAGCACGAGATCGTCGACGCCGCGGCCAAGAACGCCGCCAGCGCGCAGGCCGGCTCGATCCAGCAGAAGATTGGCTACCTTTATGCCTCGGGCATGGACGAGAACGCCATCGAGAAGGCTGGCTTCGATCCGATCAAGCCCAAGCTCGACGCGATCGCCGCCCTGAAGAACAGCCAGGACGTGGCCGACTACCTCAACAAGAGCTTCTCCGGCGGCGACATGCAGGTGTTTGCCTTCGGTTCGGGCGCCGACTTCAAGCACGCCGAAACGCAGATCGGCTACACCTTCCAGAGCGGCCTGGGCCTGCCCACCCGCGATTACTACCTCGATCCGAAGCACGCCGACGAGCGCAAGGCGTATCTCGATTACGTCGCCAAGACGCTCGAACTGACCGGCGTGAACGCGGCTGATGCCAAGAAGCAGGCCGACCAGGTGATGGCGTTCGAGACCGAGTTGGCCAAGGCCTCGCTGGCGCCGGTGGACCTGCGCACGCCGGAAAACCAGTACCACTTCGTCAGCGTCAAGGACGCCGACAAGGTCACCCCGCACTTCAACTGGGAGAAGTTCTTCGCCGCCCAGGGCGTGACGGTCGACAAGGGTTTCTCGCTGTCGCAGCCGAAGTTCTTTGCCGAGTTTGACAAGCTTCTGGCCAGCGCGCCGATCAGCCAGTGGCAGGCCTACCTGCGCTTCCACGTGGCCGACGACGCCTCGCCGCTGCTGTCCAAGGCGTTCCAGGACAACAAGTTCGACTTCTACGGCAAGACTCTGGCCGGCCAGCCGGAACAGAAGCCGCGCTGGAAGCGGGTGCTCGGCTCGGTCAACGGTTCGATGGGCATGGCACTGGGCCAGCTCTACGTCGACAAGATGTTCAAGCCGGAGGCCAAGGAGCGTGCGCAGGTGCTGGTCGACAACGTGCGCAATGCCCTGAAGGCGCGCATCGAGAACCTCGACTGGATGACGCCGGAAACCAAGGCCAAGGCGATCGCCAAGTGGAACACCTTCCTGCCCAAGATCGGCTACCCGGAAAAGTGGCGTGACTGGTCCGGCCTCGAGCTCAAGCAGGGCGACTACTACGGCAACGTGATGGCCGCCGCCAAGTACAACTACGAGTACGACATCAACAAGATCGGCAAGGCGACCGACCGCAAGGAATGGGGCATGACCCCGCAGACGGTCAACGCCTACTACAACCCGACCGACAACACGATCAACTTCCCGGCCGCGATCCTGCAGCCGCCGTTCTTCTATGCCAACGGCGACGATGCGATCAACTACGGCGGCATCGGTGCGGTGATCGGCCACGAAGCCAGCCACGGCTTCGACGACGAGGGCAGCCAGTTCGACGGCGCCGGCAACAACGTCAACTGGTGGAGCAAGGCCGACCGCGCCAAGTTCGACCAGCGTGCCGACAAGCTGGTGGCGCAGTTCAACGACTACACGCCGATCAAGGACAAGCCGGATGCGCACGTCAACGGCCGTCTGACCCTGGGCGAGAACATCGGTGACCTGGGCGGCCTGAACTCCGCCTACGACGCGCTGCAGGCGGCACTGAAGAACAACCCGCAGGAAGCTGCCGGCAAGATCGACGGCTACACCCAGGACCAGCGCTTCTTCCTGAACTGGGCACGCGTTTGGCGCGGCAACGTGCGCGAGAAGCAGGCGATGCTGTACCTCAACACTGACCCGCACGCCCCCGCTTCGCTGCGCGCGATCGGTGCGCCGTCCAACATGGACGCCTTCGCCACCGCGTTCCAGTGCAAGCCGGGCGACGCGATGGTCCGTTCGGGCGACAAGCAGGTAAAAATCTGGTAAGCGGCTCCCTCCCTCCGGGGAGGGGCTTGCCAGCAAGCTTCAAGCCAAGGCCCCGCTCCGGCGGGGCCTTTCTTTTGGCCTTCCATTGGGCATATGGCGCCCGGTCGACGAATTGCTTACCTTCCACCCTGTCTGCCGCAGGGGGCGACAGGCGAAGTTGTTTGCAGGACAGAACAATCAACTTAGCCGGGGAGTAACAATGAAATCGATTTCACGTCGCAACACGCTTGCGTCGGCGCTGGCGCTCGCCATCGTCGCCACCTTGCCCGCCTTCGCGCAGGACGCCGCGAGCAATACGGCCAACCCGCAACAGGCCACCAAGCTGGAAACCATCGAGGTCACCGGTTCGCGCATCAAGGGCGCCGACATGGCCACCCAGGTGCCGGTGATCACCATCAGCTCGGCCGACATCCAGAAGACCGGCCTGACCAGCGTCGGCGACATCCTGCAGCAGCTCTCCTCATCCGGCTCGGCGCTGAACACCAAGTTCAACTCCGCCGGCAACTTCGGCTTTCCGCCTGACGGCAGCGGCGTGGGCTCGGGCTCGGCCACGCTGGACCTGCGCAACCTCGGTGCCAAGCGCGTGCTGGTGCTGGTCGACGGCATCCGCTGGGTGAACGAGAGTTCGGCTTCCGGCGTGTCGGCGGCGGTCGATCTCAACACGATCCCTGCCAGCATCATCGACCGCATCGAGATCCTGCAGGACGGCGCCTCATCGCTGTACGGCTCCGACGCCATCGCCGGCGTGGTGAACATCATCACCAAGCGCTCGCAGAAGGGTGGCTCGGCCAACGTTTATTACGGCACCTACAACAACCTCGGCGGCGGTGCGACCACCAACGCCAATGTCTCCTTCGGCAACAAGGGCGAGCGCTTCGAATTCTTCGTCGACTTCAGCTACCTCAAGCAGAAAGGCATCAAGTCCAGCGAGTGGTCGCAGGCCAGCGCCGAGTGCGTACCGGGCACTGGATTGTCCAACTGCAGCTCGGCGACGCCAACCGGACGGTTCGACTTCAT
>Ga0308175_100002865_pt1 | contig 11844 bp, 9 predicted proteins | sample PhyCR1_3_FD_203893 | JGI IMG/M metagenome (GOLD analysis project Ga0308175, IMG submission 203893) | Soil microbial communities from UC Gill Tract Community Farm, Albany, California, United States - DLSLS.C.R1 | ecosystem: Environmental > Terrestrial > Soil > Agricultural land | place: USA... | reverse complement strand
TTTCTGTCGCGAGGTGCTCGGCGCCGAGGTCGTGGACGGACGGGGCGGCCGCGGCGTCGCTTGCGATGCCGCCATGGAGGGCGTGCCGGCCTTGCCGGCTCGCCCGGGTCCCGCAGAGGACGACCTACGGCAGATCCGCTACTCGTTCGCCGCCGACCGACTGCGCGCGACGGGGCACACGGCCTCCGACCAGGTCGAGACCGTGCTCTACCGGCTCGTCGCGAGCGGCAATGCGAAGGGCATCAAGCCGAAGCGCGAGGACGGCGTCGTCCGCCCGCTCCTGACGCTCTGGCGCGAGGAAACCGAGGCCTACTGCGGCGCCGAGGGCCTCGAGTTCCGGCGAGACAGCTCGAACGCCGAGACGCGCCGCGGCCTGATCCGCGAGGAGCTGCTGCCGCTGCTCCGTCGACTCCACCCGGGCGCCGAGGCGAACCTGCTGCGCCTCGCCGACCAGCGGCCGTCCAAGCTCGACCTGCTGCTCGCCTCGACGGAGGGCTCCGGCCGCATCGACCTCGGTCAGGGCCTCACCGCCGTGCGCGAGTACGACCGCGTCTGGCTCGAGCAGACCCCCGTCGCGCTCGAAGGCCGGGTGCGTTGGGGCCCGTGGACGATCGAATCCGAGCTCGCAGGCCTTAAGGTACGAAGCTGGCGACCGGGCGACAGGCTCGCCGGCCGCCGCAAGAAAGTGCAGGACGTGTTCGTCGACGCCAAGATCCCGCGGTCTGAACGCGAGGCATGGCCCCTCGTCGTACGAGGGCGCGAGGTCGTCGCCGTGCCCGGCCTCGTCGAGGCGCCGGGCGTGAAGGCAGAGCGCGCGTGAGCCAGACCGAGCTCGAGCGCGCTGTCGGCGAAGTCCTGATCGACCGGGAGACGCTCGCCAACCGTGTGGCCGAGCTCGGCGCCGAGGTCTCGGCCGACTACGAAGGTCGCGACCTGCTGCTGATCGGCGTGCTCAAGGGCGCCGTCTTCTTCATGGCCGATCTGATGCGGCACCTGACCGTGCCCTGCGAGGTCGACTTCATGGCGATCTCGAGCTACGGCGCCGCGACCGATTCCTCCGGGATCGTGCGCATCCTCAAGGACCTCGACATCAACATCGAGGGCCGCCACGTGCTCGTGGTCGAGGACATCATCGACTCCGGCCTGACCCTCTCGTACCTGATCCGCAACCTGGAATCGCGTGAGCCGGCGACCCTCGAGGTCTGCGCCCTGCTGACCAAGCCCTCGCGCCGCGAGATCGACGTTCCCGTGCGGTATGTCGGCTTCGAGATCCCGAACAAGTTCGTCGTCGGGTACGGGCTCGACTTCGCCGAGCGCTACAGGAACCTGCCCTACGTCGGCGTATTGGACGAGCACCTACTGCCCGACTCGCTTTAGCAACCCCAATCCGGGTACCGGTGAGGCTCATACTCACTGGTACCCTGTGCCGATAGAGGGCCCGTGAACCGATTCTTCCGCTCAGCGCTGTTCCCGCTCGTCGTGATCGTCCTCCTCGTGTGGGTGGCGAGCCAGACGCTGATCCCGCATTCGAAGAGCGAGAAGAAGGCCACCCTCTCGCAGTTCATCCAGCTGGCGAAGCAGGGCAACGTCGACAACGTCGTCTTCAGCCCGAGCAAGCGCTCGATCTCGGCGGTCGTCACCAGCCAGGGCGACAAGAAGATCACGGTGCACTACCCGGCCGACGAGTCGGTTCCGCAGATCACGCGGGTGCTCGAGGACAAGAACATCGACTTCGACTCCAAGGGCACGGGCGGCTTCTCGTGGGTGAGCGCATTCTTCTCGCTGCTCCCCTTCATCATCCTGATCGCCTTCTGGATCTTCCTGATGAACCAGGTCCAGGGTGGCGGCTCGAAGGTGATGTCGTTCGGCAAGAGCCGCGCCAAGCGAATGGCGCCCGACTCGCCGAAGATCGGCTTCAAGGACGTCGCCGGCGTGGACGAGGCGGTCGAGGAACTCCAGGAGATCAAGGAGTTCCTCGAGAACCCGAAGAAGTTCCAGGCGCTCGGTGCGCGGATCCCGAAGGGTGTCCTGCTCTACGGGCCGCCAGGCACCGGTAAGACGCTGCTCGCGCGCGCGGTCGCCGGCGAGGCCGGCGTGCCGTTCTTCTCGATCTCCGGCTCCGACTTCGTCGAGATGTTCGTCGGCGTCGGCGCCTCGCGCGTGCGCGATCTCTTCGAGCAGGCCAAGCAGGCGTCCCCGTGCATCGTCTTCATGGACGAGATCGACGCTGTCGGTCGGCACCGCGGCGCGGGCCTCGGCGGCGGCCACGACGAGCGCGAGCAGACGCTCAACCAGCTCCTCGTCGAGATGGACGGCTTCGAGCTGAAGGACAACATCATCCTGATCGCGGCCACGAACCGGCCGGACATCCTCGACCCGGCGCTGCTGCGCCCGGGCCGCTTCGACCGCCAGATCGTGGTCGACCGGCCCGACCGCATCGGCCGTCGCAAGATCCTCGAGGTGCACGCCAAGGGCAAGCCGATCGCGCCCGAGATCGACCTCGACACGCTCGCTGCCGGCACGCCCGGCTTCACCGGCGCCGATCTCGCGAACCTCGTCAACGAGGCCGCATTGCTCTCGGCTCGCCGCGGCAAGAAGACGATCCAGCAGGAGGAGCTCGAAGAGGGGATCATGCGCGTGATCGCCGGGCCTGAGAAGAAGACGCGGCTGCTCTCCGAGGAGGAGCGCAAGATCACCGCCTACCACGAGCTCGGCCACGCGATCGTCGGCCACTACCTCGAGCACACCGACGAGGTGCACAAGATCTCGATCATCAGCCGCGGCCAGGCGCTCGGCTACACGATCTCGCTGCCGCGCGAGGACCGCTACCTGACGACCAAGACTGCGCTGATGGAGCAGCTGGCGATGACGCTCGGCGGCCGCGCCGCAGAGGAGCTCGTCTTCCACGAGGTCACGACAGGCGCGGCGAACGACCTCGAGAAGGTCACCTCGATCGCGAAGCAGATGATCATGCGCTACGGCATGAGCGAGAAGCTGGGCCCGCGCGTGCTCGGCCGTAACCACGACATGCCGTTCCTCGGCCGCGAGATGGGCGCCGAGCCCGACTACTCCGAGGAGATCGCGCGCGAGATCGACGACGAGATCCGCCGCGTGATCGAGGAGGCGCACCAGCTTGCGGTCACGACGCTCAAGACGCACATTGACGAGTTGCACAAGCTTTCCGGTCTGCTGATCGAGCGCGAGACGATCGACAAGGACCAGTTCGAGCGGCTGCTCGCCGGCGAGGATCCAGCGACCGTCTTCCCGGACGAGCCGAAGCCGGAAGAGCCCGAGGCCCCAGCCGAGGAGCGCCGCAAGCGCCCGCAGCCGAAGCCGGTCCCGCGCCCGTTCCCTGGCGCGACGATGCAGCCCCCGCCCGAGGGCTCGACGACCTAAGCCTTACGCGGTGCCGGCGGCGACGCCCGCCTGCCAGCTTGCCCAGAGGCGGGCGTAGCGCTCGCCCTGGGCGACCAGCTCGTCGTGCGAGGCGACCTCGACGACCCGGCCCCGGTCCATCACGACCACGCGGTCGGCGCGCTCTGCGGTCGAGAGGCGGTGGGCGATGATGATCACCGTCCGCCCCTCGACCACCGCGGCCAGGGCCTGCTCGACAGCCGCCTCGGTGGCCGGGTCGAGGCTCGAGGTGGCCTCGTCGAGCACGATCACGGCCGGGTCGGCGAGCGCGACGCGCGCGATCCCGACCAGCTGGCGCTCGCCGGCGGAGAGCCGCACGCCGCGCGTTTGCACGTCGGTGTCGATTCCGTCCGGCAGTGCCTCGAAGCGCTCGCGCGCGCCGATCTGCTCGAGGGCGCGCAGCACTGCTTCGTCAGAAGCCTCGGGGTCCGCGAGGCGCACATTGTCGGCGATCGAGCCGCTGAAGAGGTGTCCCTCCTGCGGCAGCATCACGATCCGGTGGCGCAGCGACTCGAGCCGCGCGTCGCGCAGGTCGACGCCGCCGAGCGAGATCGAGCCTTCCTGCGGGTCGTACTGGCGCGTCAGCAGCTTCGCCAGCGTCGACTTGCCGGCGCCGGTGACACCGACGAGCGCCACGTGCTCACCGGCATCGAGCTGCAGCGAGACGTTCTTCACCACGCGTCCGCCGGCCTCGTAACGGAACGAGACGCCGCGCAGCACGAGCTCGCCGTCGGCGGGCAGGTCGACCGCGGCCGGGCGTTCGGTGACCGCGTTCGGCGCCTGCAGCAGGCCGACGACCTTGCCGAGCGCGGCGAGGCCCTGGCGGAACTCGCCCAGCCACTCGCTGAAGCGCGCGATCGGGTCGAACAGCTGCACCAGGTAGAGCACGTAGGCGGCGATCGTGCCCTCGCTGATCTTCCCGTCGCGGTACAGGTAGGAAGCCGTGAGCAGCACGGCCACGAGCGCCACCGTCTGCGCGAGCGGGATCATCGTGAAGAGCCGGATGTTCACGTACGAGGCCCGGCGCCAGGCCCCGACCTGCGCCTGGCTGCGCGGCTCGTAGGCGTCGATCGTCTGCCGCTCGCGCCGGAAGGCCTGGATCACGCGGATGCCGGAGAGGCCCTCCTGCAACGTGGTCAGCGTCTCCGCGACCCGGTCACGGATCGCGTGGTAGGCGCTGCCGGCGCCGTGGTGGAAGGTCCAGCTCGAGACGATCAGCACCGGCAGCGCGACCAGCGAGACGAGCGCCAGCGTGGGCGAGAGGATCACGAGCACGACCACGGTCAGTGCGATCTGCAGGCCGCTGCCGACCACCTCGACGAGCGCCTCTCGCAGGAACTCGTCGAGCGCCTGGACGTCCGAGGTCAACCGCGAGACGAGCACGCCGGTCCGCTCCTGCTCGAAGAACCCGAGCGGCAGCGCCTGCAGCTTCTCGAACGCGGCCGCCCGCAGCCGGTTGAGGAAGCGCTCGCTGGCGGTCGCGGCCAGCAGCGTCTGCGCCCGCACGACCAGCGGCTTCAGCGCAGCGAGCGCGAGCAGCGCCACAGCCGCGACGTTGAGCGGATGGAGGTCGTCCTTGACGATTCCGTTGTCGACCGCGTAGCGCACGAGCGCGGGGCCGGCGAGCGTGATCAGCGTCGAGACGATCACGGCAGCCGCCGCGCCGAAGTAGAGCTTCTGCACCTGTTGCGTCAGCCCGCGCGTCTCGCGCCAGACCTCACGCGCTGAGGCCCGTTCCATCATCGGTCGGGTCTCTCCCGGCCCGCGCATCGACCGGTCGTTTCCGACGGGCGAGCGGGCAAAGCCCGCACGACCTGAGGACACCGTCGCAAGCGCCGGCTCACGCCGCGACCTCCATCGCGAGCAGCTCGCGGTAACGGGTCGAGCCGCGAAGCAGCTCCTCGTGCGTGCCCTCTTCGACTATCCGCCCGCCTTCGAGCACGGCGACGCGGTCGGCGAGCGCGATCGTCGCCGGCCGGTGGGCGATCACGAGCGTCGTGCGGCCCTCCATCACCTCGGCGAGCGCAGCGCGGATCTCGTGCTCCTTCGTCGCGTCGACCGCAGAGGTCGCGTCGTCGAGGACGAGCACGGCCGGGTCGGCGAGGATCGCGCGGGCGATCGCGATCCGCTGCCGCTGGCCGCCCGAGAGCGAGAAGCCGCGCTCGCCGAGCACCGTCTCGTAGCCGTCGGGCAGGTCGTCCACGAACGCGGCCGCACCGGCCAGCTCGGCGGCCCGGCGGACGTCCTCGTCGTTCGCGTCCGGCCGCCCGAGGCGGATGTTCTCGCGCACGCTCTCGCTGAAGAGGAACGTCTCCTCGAAGACGAGCGCGACCGCACGCCGGACGTCCGCGATCCGCAGCTCGCGCAGGTCGTGACCGTCGAGCAGCACGCTGCCCTCCTCGGGGTCGTACAAACGAGCGAGCAGGCCGGCGACGGTGCTCTTGCCCGAGCCGGTGGCGCCGACAAGCGCGAGCGACTCGCCCGGCGCGACGTGCAGGTCGAGCCCGTCGAGCACGAAGCGGTCGCCCTCGTGGCCGAAGCGGACGCCGTCGAGCCGGATGTCGCCCTGTGCGTCGAGCTCGACCGGATGGCGCGGCTCGCGCAGCTGTGGCTCGGCCTCGAGCACTTCCGTGATCCGGCTGCTCGCGGCGAGCGCCTTCTGGAGCGTCGTCACGCGCTGGCCGAGCACGCGCAGCGGCCAGACGAGCATCACCACGTAAGCGTTGAAGGCCACGAACGAGCCGACGGTCAGATCGCCGTTGATCACGCTGCGGCCGCCGATCCAGAGCACGGCGGCGATCCCGAGCAGCGGCAGCATCTCGAGCACCGGGATGAAGACCGCGTCGAGCCGCGCGAGCGCGAGGGCGCGGTCCATGATCTCGACGCTGCGGCTGCGGAAGCGAGCGGACAGCGCGTCGCCGGCGCCGAGCCCCTTGACGACGCGGATCCCGCTGACGGTCTCCTCGACGAGCGTCGACGCCTCGGCCCAGCTGGCCTGCAGCTCGCGGGTGCCCTGGTCGTACTTGCGCGAGTAGAGCCACGCGCCGACGGTCACGAACGGCACCGGGATCAGCACCACCAGCGCGAGCCGCCAGTCGAGGATCAGCATCACGATCGCAACCGCGACCACGGTCAGCACGTAGCCGATCGTGTGCCCGATCGCGTCCATCATCCGCGCGATGTGCTGCGAGTCCGACGAGGCGCGGCTCAGCAGCTCGCCCGGCCCGACGCGGTCGTGGTAGGTCGCGTCGAGCCGCAGCGCGTGGGCGAAGAGCGCGTCGCGGACGCCCGCGTCCGAGTAGGAGCGGTTGCGGATCGCGTACAGGTGGCGGAAGGCGCCCGCGCAGACCTCGAGCAGCCCGACTGCGAGCAGCACGAACAACCAGACGAGCAGCGCGTGGTGGTCGCGCGGGACGATCCCGTGGTCGATCGCGTACTTGACGACGAGCGGTGCCGCGACGGCGCCCGTCTGCCAGAGCAGGCCGGAGAGCACGGCGCCTGAGACGCCATGCCGCTGCGCGCGGACGACCGCGCGCACGAATCTCCACGCCGCGGGGCGGCGTGCCTCGAGATCGCCCATGGCCCTAACCTACCCACGGATGAGGCAGTCCATCGAGCAGCGTTTTCCGCGGCCGTCCGTGATGGGCGTCGTCAACGTCACGCCGGACTCGTTCTCGGACGCCGGCCTCAACTTCGACCCGGACGACGCGGTCGCGAGTGCGCGGCGGATGCTGGACGAGGGCGCGGCGATCGTGGACGTCGGCGGCGAGTCGACGCGGCCGGGGGCCGAAGGCGTCTCCGTGGACGAGGAGCTGCGGCGCGTCGTGCCGGTGCTCGAGCAGCTCGCCGGGGCGCCATTCTCGATCGACACGTCGAAGGCCGAAGTCGCCAGGCGGGCGCTCGATCTCGGCGCGGAGCTCGTCAACGACGTCACCGCGCTGCGCGGTGACCCGGCGCTGGCCGAGGTCGTCGCCGCGTCGGACGCGTATCTCTGCCTGATGCACATGCAGGGAGAGCCGCGGACGATGCAGGCCGACCCGCGCTACGACGACGTCGTCTCGGAGATCGCCGCCTTCCTCGAGGAGCGGCTTGCTGCGGCGGTCGCGGGCGGGATTGCCGAGGAGCGCATCTGCCTCGACCCCGGAATCGGCTTCGGCAAGACGGTCGAGCAGAACTTCGAGCTGGTGCGCCGGCTGGACGAGCTGACCGTGCTCGGCCGCCCCGTCGTGATCGGGTTCTCGCGCAAGAGCTCGCTCGGCAAGCTGCTCGGCGACCCGCACGCGACGACCGGCTCGGTTGCGGCGAGCGTCGGCGCGGCGGTCGCGGCCTACGAGCGCGGGGCGACGATCCTGCGTGTCCACGACGTCCGCGAGCACGTCGAGGCGCTGGCCGCGGCGCAGGCCGCGCTGGCATGACCGTCGTCGTGGAGATCGTCGGCCTGGAGCTACCCGGCCGACACGGCGCGCTCGAGCGGGAGCGCGAGCAGCAGCAGCCGTTCGTTTACGACGTCGAGCTCGAGCTCGAGGAGCCGGGCTCGGACGAGCTCGAGCAAACGGTCGACTACCGCGAGGTGGTGGCGCTGATTCGCGAGATCTCCGACAACCGGCAGTTCCGCCTGCTCGAGTCGCTCGTCGCGACCGTGGCCGACGCGATGCTCGCCCGCTTCCCCGTCGAGCGGGTCAGCGTGCGCGTGCGCAAGCCGGAGGTCGAGCTGGGCGCGCCGGTCGATTACACCGCCGCTAGCGTGCGGCGGGAGCGACGCTGAGCGAGTACGACGCCTGCACGCCGGTCTTCGGCAGGAACACGTCCGCGTAGACGAACTGGGCGGAGCCGCGGCCCGTCAGCGTGATGCGCTCGAACCGTGCACCCGCATGGGCCGAGACGCCGAGCAGGTCGCGTTTGGCCGCGGCGCCCTGCTCGAAGACAGTCTTCGTCTTCTTGCCCCAGAGCTCGAGGTTGACGTTCGCGTTCGGCCGCACGGTGACGACGACCTTGCCTTTCGCCGGCAGGTAGATGCGGTAGACGTCCTCCGGATCCTCACGCCGCTCGAGCTGGGCGCTGATCGTGGCGCGCGGTCGGTGCTGCGCAGTGAGCGGAGTCTTGCCATCACGCGTGAGCCCGTTCGGCTTCACCAGGTAGACGTCTTCGTTCGGCTCCTGCGGGTCGACCGCCGGCGGCCTGCGCGTCAGCGCGGCCGGGACGTCGAGGATGCCGTAGCCGGTGTCCTGGTCCCAGCCGGCCTTGCCGACGTCGCGCGCCGAGCGGCGCATGACCTCGAACAGCTGTGTGTTCGACAGGGTCGGCCGCAGCGTCCAGACCGCCGCGGCGGCGCCGGAGACGAGCGGGGCCGAGAAGCTCGTGCCGTCGACAGGGTCGTAACCGGTGGGATCCCAGAGGGTCGGGATCGCGGTCTCGATGTCCTGGCCCGGCGCCGCGAGGTCCATCGCCGGCGACGCGCTCGAGAAGACGGTCACCCGGTCGGCCTCGTCGGTGGCGCCGACCGTCAGCACGTGCGCGAAGCTGGCGGGGAACGACGGCGAGCTGCCTTCCTCGCGATCGTTCCCGGCCGAGGCGACGACGAGCACGCCGGCCGCAAAGGCGCTCAGGATCGCGTGCTCCTCGACCGGGAGCCGGTCGAAGCCGCCCAGACTGAGGTTGATCACGCCCTTCCCCTGGCGCCGCGCCGCGGCGAGGCCCGCGATCTCGTCGCCGACGGTCAGCTGCCCGGTCGGGCTCGCGTCCCAGAGCTGGAGCTTCGCCTGCGGGTAGATGCCGACGATCCCCTTGCCGTTGACCGGCGCGGCGACGACCGAAGCGGTCGAGGTGCCGTGGAACTCGTCCTGGTTCGCGTCGAAGGTCTGCGTGTTCAGCGGGATCGTGTTCGGCCGCCCGGCGAACTCCTCGTGCGAGAGGTCGACGCCGGAGTCGATCATCGTCACGGGGACGCCAGGCCCCGGCGCGATCCACTCGCTGACGCCGATGTGGGACGGCCACCACTCCTGCGGCGAGAGCGGGTCGGTGAACTGCCCGAAGAAGCCGCTCGCGCCGCGCGGGTCGGTGCCGATCGGCACGTCGGGCGTCACGGAGCGGACGAGCCCGCGGCGCTGGAGGCCCGGCAGCAGCTGCTGCGCGGTCCAGCTCGGCAGGCGCCAGAGCGCGAGCGAGGGCTCGATCAGCCGGCCGCCCGCCCGGCGCAGCGCGGACACGGCCGCGGCGCCGCGGACGTGGTCGAGCTCGACGAGCGTGCGCGGGTAGGCCTGCAGGCCGGCGAAGGTGCGCGGGCCCGAGGTGACAGGCTTTCCGGGATGCGCGAGCACGGCCGCCTGGGCGGCCGAGCAACAGCAGAGGGCGACGACCCCGGTCAGCGCGATGCGGCGCACGGCGCGTGACACGGTAGCTGCTCGTGCGAGATGACGGACAATCGCGGCCATGACCAGAAGCTTCGTCGGGCTCGGCGCGAACCTTGAGGACCCGCGGGCGCAGATCGAGGACGCGCTCGAGCTGTTGGCGGCCGAGGACGGCGTCGAGCTGGTCGCCGTCTCGACCCTGCGCGAGACCGATCCGGTGGGCTACGAGGACCAGCCGCCCTTCCTCAACGGCGCGGCCGAGCTCCGGACCTCGCTGGACGCGCGCGAGCTGCTCGAGCGGCTGTTCGCGATCGAGCGCCGCCTGGGCCGCATCAGGGGCGAGGGACCGCGTTTCGGGCCCCGCACGATCGACCTCGACCTGCTCCTCTACGGCGACGAGCAGATCGACGAGCCGGGCCTCCAGATTCCCCATCCACGGCTGCACGAGCGGCGCTTCGCGCTGCAGCCGCTGGCCGAGCTCGACCCCCGTCTGGAGATCCCCGGCCGCGGCCCAGTGCAGGCCCTGTTGGCAGGGCTATGATTGTGCGCATGTCGCATCTCGACGAGCTCGACGAGTTCGAAGCAGAGCTCGAGCTCGCGCTGAAGAAGGAGTACTCAGCGGTCTTCGCGCTCTTCCGCTACTGCGTGCTGACCCAGGACGCGACGTACCTCTGCAACAAGCTCGACCTGCAGTACGTCCCGCAGCCGAGCTACCCGTTCTTCCAGCTGAAGATGGAGGACGTCTGGGTCTGGGACAAGAACCGCCCGACCCGCATCATCCCGCGCGCCGAGGTCTACACCTCGAGCGACGTGACCGTCGAGGAGCTGCGCGGCGAGGGCGACGAGCCCAGCCTGACCGCGGAAGCGCTCGCCGAGCGGATCGGCGAGTCGCTCGGCTCCGACGACGAGCTCTAAGGCGTCGCTCGCGATGCCGACAATGGAGGCCGTGCCGGCTTCGCCGGTGCGGCCGTTCTAACCAGCCGAGCCGCTCCAGCGTCGTAAGGAACAGATGTCACGAAGGCTTTGGCAGGGGGTCGGAGCGCTCGTGCTCGGCGCGGCGTTTCTGGTCGCAGCCGGGCTGGCGGGGGCTACGCGCGGGTTCGCCCACGGCGGGATCTTCCGCGTCGGCTACGCGGGCGCCTCGGTGCAGATCGACCCGCAGCTTGCGTATGTGTCGACGGCGTGGTCGCTGGAGTACGCGACCGCGGCGAAGCTCTTCAACTATCCCGACCGTGCAGGCGCGGCGGGGGGCGTGCTGCAGCCGGAGGTCGCCTCCGGGTACAAGGTCTCGCGCGACGGGCGCACGTACACCTTCACGATCCGGCGAGGATTCCGCTTCAGCGACGGCGCGCCGGTGACGGCGAAGAGCTTCGCCTACGCGATCGACCGCGCGGCCAACCACGATCTCGCCTCGCCCGGAGCGCCGTTCATCACCGACCAGAACGGCACGAACATCGTCGGGGCGATCGCCGTCAACGCCGGCAAGGCGAACCACGTCAGCGGTGTCGCGGCGAAGGGCTACCGTCTGGTGATCCGCCTGACGAGGCGCGACCCGACGCTGCTGACGAAGCTGGCGATGCCGTTCTTCCAGGCAACCTCGCTTCGGCTGCCGCTGGCGAGGGAAGTGGTGGGGGGCTATCCGTCTGCCGGCCCATACGCCTTCGCTCGCAACACGCCGAACGAGCTGACCGAGCTGCGCCGCAACCGGTACTACCGCGGCCTCCGACCTCGCAACGTGGCGGGTGTCGAGGTCTGGTGGAATCTCGACCAGCAGGCGGGGTTCCGCGAGGTCGAGGCCGGCAGCCTCGACGAGGGCCCGCTGCCGGACGCCGAGGTTCGCGGGGTCGCGCGCAGGTTCGGCGTCAACAAGAGCCGCTTCTGGGTCGAGCCGAACAACTGCGTCGGCTATGTGGGGATCAACAGCCGCCGGTCGCTGTTCCGGAACAACGTCGCCTTACGCCGGGCGCTCAACTGGATGATCGACCGCCGTGCCCTGCTGGCGCCGCTCCCGCCGTACTCGGGCTCGCCGTGGACGCACCTGCTGCCGCCGTCCGTTCCCGGCTCGGTCACCGCGAAGAAGCTG
>Ga0308175_100002863_pt1 | contig 11854 bp, 7 predicted proteins | sample PhyCR1_3_FD_203893 | JGI IMG/M metagenome (GOLD analysis project Ga0308175, IMG submission 203893) | Soil microbial communities from UC Gill Tract Community Farm, Albany, California, United States - DLSLS.C.R1 | ecosystem: Environmental > Terrestrial > Soil > Agricultural land | place: USA... | reverse complement strand
CGTATTCGGACGGATCGAGGATGCGCTTGCGCGTATCGGCGCCGCCGTTGCCGAAGGTCTCGTACAGGCGGCTGATACCGTTGTGCATCGCGGCGATAAACATCAGATAGCCGGGACTCCAGGTATCAAAGTCGCCGTGGGTGAACACACCAGGCATTCCGAGCTGGGTCATCTTCTGCACGTTGTCCCAGCCCAGCTGCTGCCACTCGCTGGTGAGGATAGGGTCGATCCAGGCGTTGTAGGGGCCGTCGCCCACCGTGTTGTCGTACAGGAACGGCACCGATTCGTGCAGGTCGTGCAGCACCTGCGCGTGCCAGCCCAGATAGGTGTCGGCGACGTTGCGGGTGAGCGCCAGGGTCATGCCCATCGCGTCGCGGTTGTTGTCGTGCGCGACGTAATGGCCCCAATAAAGCAGCGGCGGGTAGTCCTGGTCCGGATGCGCCTTGTGCCAGTTGTAAAGATCGACCATGCGGTCACGGCCGTCCACTTCGACGATCGGGGTGATCAAGGTGATCACGTGCGAGCGGATGTGCTTGATATACGGCGCATCGTCCACTGCCAGCCGATAGGCCAGTTCCATCAGCGCGGTGGGCGCGCCGGTTTCAGTGGAGTGGATGGTGCCGGTGAGGTAATAGACCGGCGTGGTCTGCGTGATCAGCGCGTCGGCCTTGCTGTCATCCATGCCGATCGTGCGCGGGTCGGCCAGTTGCGCCAGGCGCGCGTCGTTGGCCTTGAGGTTGGCCAGCAAGGCTTCGTCGGCGATCGCCACGGCGATCATCTGGCGGCCTTCCTCGGTCTTGCCGATGGAGAACACTTTCACTCGCGGGCTGGACGCTTCGAGCGCGCGGAAGTAGCGGTACACGCCAGCCGAGTCGGGCAGCCAGTCCGCCGCGCCGGCAATGTGGCCGAGCACCTTGAGCGGCGTCGGTACGATGGGCGAGGCGGGCAGGTAGTCGGTCAGCGCGGAATTGAACTTCGCATCGGTGGTGAATCTGGCGATCTGCGCGGTGTAAGCCTGGTCGACCGGCTGGGCCGGGTCGCGGGCATAGGCACGGGCGGCAAAGGTATCGGCGGCCTGGGTGCCGACGCTGGTGGCAGCCAGCGCGAAGGCGGCGAGGCAAGGCAGGAGGCGCATGGATTCCCCGGGTGCGGAAGGCTGGCGTCACTTTGCCAGAAATGAAGGAGTGGGACGGATGGGTTTTTCGCCTGTGTTGCGGGAAACCCATCCCCACCCCAGGCCTGCCCTTGAAAGGAAGGGAGCAAGGCAGCGCGCGCATGAAGCCCCCCCCTTTCAAGGGGAGAGTTGGGCGGGGATGGGGTTCCCCTCAAGTCACCAACAAGCGCCTACCGCCGCAGCGCAACCCACGTGGGCGCGTGATCGCTCGGATGCGGCAGGGCGCGCACCCAGCGGTCCACCCCGGCGTCTTTCAGCCGTGGTGCCAGCGCACGGTTTAGCAGGAGGTGATCGATGCGCAAACCCGAGTTGTGTTCCCAGTGCTGGCGGAAGTAATCCCAGAACGTGTAGATGCGCTCCTCGCCGAACTGCTGCCGCAGTGAATCGGTCCAACCCTGCGCCAGCAGATCGGCATAGCGGTCGCGGCTTTCCGGTTGCAGCAGCGCATCACGCCGCCACGAACGCGGGTTGTAGATGTCTTCGTCGGTTGGCACCACGTTGTAGTCGCCGGCCAGCAGTACCGGATGCTCGCTGTCGACAAAGGTTTGCGCGTAGGCGAGGAAGCGGTCGAACCAGGCCAGCTTGTAGTCGAACTTCGGTCCCGGCTGCGGGTTGCCGTTGGGCAGGTACAGGCAGCCGACGATCAGGCCATGCACGGCCGCTTCCAGGTAACGGCTCTGCGTGTCCTTTGGATCGCCCGGCAGGCCGCGACGGCTTTCCAGCGGGTCCGTGCCGCGGGCCAGGATCGCCACGCCGTTCCACGAGCGCTGCCCGTGCCAGATCGCGCCGTAGCCTGCGTCACGGATGGGCTCGATCGGGAACGCCTCGTCCGGCGCCTTGAGCTCCTGCAGGCAGACCACATCCGGCGATTCGCGGTCCAGCCAGGCCAGCAGCGAGGGCAGGCGCGTGCGCACGCCATTGATGTTGTAGGTGGCGACCTTGAGCGGTTTGCGGGCGGCCATCGGATCTCCTTCAGTACTGGGCCGAACCCAGCGCGGAAAGCCAGTCCAGCACGCGGCGCGTCCACGGTCGGTGGCGCCACTGCTCAAGGGACAGTTCCTTCGAGTGTGCGATGTCGCGATCGACGACGTCCGTCATGTGTGCGGCGAAGGCGTGGTCGAACACCAGCACGTTGGACTCGTCGTTGAGGCTGAAGGAGCGGTTGTCGAAGTTGGCGCTGCCCGCAATGGTGAGATAGCCGTCCACGATCATCAGCTTGTTGTGGAACAGCGCCGGCTGGAACCGGTAGATGTGCGCGCCGGCCTGGAGCATGTCGCCCCAGCGCGTCTGGGACGCATTGCTGATGATCTGGCTGTCGGTGTAGGGGCCGGGCACCACCAGGCGGATGCGCACGCCACGCGCCAGGGCGCGTTTGAGGGCGGCCATGGTCAGGTCGTCCGGCACGAAATAGGCAGCCTCCAGGTCGATCGTCCGGCGCGCGCCGTCGATCGCCATCAGGTACATCAACTGGAGGTTTTCGCTGCCGCCCTCGGGCGAACTGGCGACGGTCTGCACCGCAATGTCTCCGGCCGCAGGCACATCGGGGTAGTACTCCGAACCGAGCAGCGCCTGGCCGGTGGTGGTGATCCAGTTGTCCTCGAACACCGCCTGCATCTGCGCTGCGCCGGGCCCGGTCACGCGGACCTGCATGTCACGCCAGATGTCGGGTTGGTCACCGTGGCCGTTCCATTCGTCGGCGATACCCACGCCGCCGGTGAAGGCGACGCGGCCGTCGACAATCAACAGCTTGCGGTGGGTGCGGTTGTTGAAGCGGTCGATGTCATACCAGCGCAACGGATGGAAGTATTCGAAATGCACGCCGCCGGCGCGCAGGGCCTTGACCACGTCCTCGTGCATCTTCGATGAGCCGACCCAATCGGCGATCACGTGCACGCGCACGCCGGCACGAGCGCGTTCGGTGAGCGCCCGGACGAACTCGTCGGCGATGTGGCCGGACCAGTAGATGTAGGTCTCCATGTCCACGCTGACTTTTGCCGAGCGGATCGCATCGAGCATGGCGGGGAAGATCTCCGCACCGTTCTGGAAATCCTCGACCGCGTTGCCGTCGATGATCGTCGGTCCGAGCAGGTTGCCGATCTCGCGGCGGAACTGCGGGCTTTCGACCTGGCTCAGCGGGCCGAGTGGATGCACCAACTGCTGGGTCTGCGGGATGAGGTTGAGCGCCAGCACGCCGATCACCAGCGCGGCGAAAGCCCCCAGGCCCGCCCATAGCAGGCGCCGCTTCCAGCGCGGCCGCGGCGGTGGGCAGGCCTCGCCGGCGTCGCGGACAGGGGGGAGTTCGGCCGGCATCGCGTCTCCTGCGAGTGGGCCCGTGGGAGCGCGTGTGCATGACCGGAATTTCCCGATCGCACCGCTGCGCTCCTGCAGGGAACCGGGCTCATCATCCGGCCTGGGCGTGCAGCCAGGGTCAACGCCTTCACTTGCCCGGCACTGCCGCGGTTGTCTGCTGTGCGCAGAGCGGCTTCGGGAGCGCGCATGACCGACAAGGCCGTACGCAAGGTGGAGCGCCGCGCCGACGTGCGCCGCGCGCTGGCCAACAGCACCGCGACCCACCGCAAGCACAAGCGGCCGGTGCGCTCGGGGCACAAGCTGTGGCTGGGCATCTACGCGCTGGTGCTGGTGGCGCTGGCGGCGCTGTTCTATCTGTTGCGGCTGGAATTCTTCGGCTTCTTCGGGCGCTACCTGCCGATGGCCCGGCGCGCCACCGTCGGCGCGATGGCGATCGTGCTGACACTGGCCACCTCGCGGATGGTGCAGGCCTTCGCGATCGAGCGGGCGCAGACAGCGGTGACGCGCTACAACCTCAAGCGCATCCTGCGGCTGGTCATGTCGATTGTGCTGGCGCTGATCGTGGTGTCGGTGCTGTTCGCCAACTGGTACGCGGCGGTGGCCTCGCTGGGGCTGATCTCGCTGGTGCTGGGCTTCGCGTTGCAGACACCGATCACCAGCTTCATCGGCTGGCTGTACATCCTGGTGCGCGAGCCTTACCGGGTCGGTGACCGCATCCAGATGGGCGATGCCACCGGCGACGTGATCGACGTGACCTACCTGGACACGACGCTGTGGGAAGTGGGCGGCCCGTACATCTCGACCGACCATCCGAGCGGTCGCATCGTGAAGTTCCCCAATGCGAACGTGCTGACCAGCGCGGTCTACAACTATTCCTGGCCCGTGTTCCCGTACATCTGGAACGAGATCGGCTTTCAGGTCGCCTACAACAGCGATTTCGCCTTCGTCGCCCAAGTGATGCGCGAGGCGGCCGAGGAAGAACTTGGCGAGGCGATGATCGAGCGCGTGCGCACCTTCCGCGAAATCCTGGCGAAGACGCCGGTGGACGAGCTGCAGGTCAACGAGCGGCCGTCGGTGCTGTTCCGCGTCAACGCCAATACGTGGATCGATGCGATCGTGCGTTACGTGGTGGACCCGCGCCAGGCCGGAAGCGTCAAGACAAGGTTGATGGCGACCATGCTGGCGCGACTCAACGCACAGCCCGATCGCGTGCGTTTCCCCAAGGGCGACAACCGCTGAGGCGATCGAGAGATTCTCCAGCGCCCCTCGCATTTGTAGGAGCCCGCTGGCGGGCGATGCTCTTGGGCCGATCCAGAGCAAGAGCATCGCCCGCCAGCGGGCTCCTACAGGGAAGTATGCGGGCTCACGAAACTTCCGCGCTGTGCACCGCGTGCGACCAGCGCTGCAGCGTCTGGTACAGCCGCTCTTGCCGGGTCAGCACACCCGGGTGGCAGCCCTTGGGGCGGGTCTGCTCGATCGCATCACGGCTGAGCGTGCGCCAGCGCTTGACCAGTTCGGCGGGCGCGGGGTGCGATTCGATCAGTGCGCGCAGGACCAGCGCCATGGCTTCGGTTTCGTTCTTCAGCGCATCCAGCTCGTTGCCGACCTGGGTGAAGGACACCGGACGGCTGCTCGAGATATCCATGACCACTCCCTTTCCAACCTGCTGGCGCCCCCGCGCCAGACGCCTCGACGTTGCACGCGCCGCCGTGGTCGGCGCGTGCACACACGCAAAAAGGCCGCCTTGCGGCGGCCTTTCTGTCGACTGGAACACATTCGGGGTGATCAGCCCCCGCGCGAGGCCCGCTTGCGGTCGTTCTCGGTCAGGTGCTTCTTGCGCAGGCGAATTTCCTTCGGCGTGACCTCGACCAGCTCGTCGTCGTCGATGAAGTCCAGCGCCTGCTCCAGCGAGAACTTGATCGCCGGGGTGAGCTGGATCGCATCGTCCTTGCCCGAGGCGCGCATGTTGGTCAGCGGCTTGGGCTTGATCGCGTTGACGGTCAGGTCGTTGTCCTTGGCGTGGATGCCGACCAGCTGGCCCTCATACACGTTGTCGCCCTCGGCGGCGAACAGCTTGCCGCGCTCCTGCAACGGCCCCAGCGAATAAGCGGGGGTGGTGCCGCCGGCGTTGGCGATCATCACGCCGTTCTGGCGCTTGGCGATCTGGCCTTCTTCCTTCGGACCGTAGTGGTCGAACACGTGGAACAGCAGGCCCGAACCCTGGGTCAGGGTCTTGAACTGGTTCTGGAAGCCGATCAGGCCGCGTGCCGGGATCATGTACTCCAGGCGCACGCGACCCTTGCCGTCGGGCTCCATGTTCTTGAGCTGGCCCTTGCGCACGCCCAGGCGCTCCATCACCGGGCCCTGGTGGATCTCTTCGACGTCGACCACGAGCTGTTCGATCGGCTCCATCTTCTGGCCGTCGATTTCCTTGATGATGACTTCGGGACGCGACACGGCCAGTTCGTAGCCTTCGCGACGCATGTTCTCGATCAGCACCGACAAATGCAGCTCGCCGCGGCCGGAGACCAGGAACTTGTCCGCGTCCGAACCCTGCTCGACGCGCAGCGCCACGTTGTGCACCTGCTCGCGCTCGAGGCGGTCCTTGAGCTGGCGGCTGGTCAGGAACTTGCCGCCGGAGAGATCCTTGTTGCCGGCGAATGGCGAGTTGTTGACCTGGAAGGTCATCGAGATGGTCGGCTCGTCGACGGTCAGCGCCGGCAGCGCCTCGGGGGTGTCGAGCGCACAGACGGTATCGGAAATGGTGAGGTCCGCGATGCCGGAGATGGCGACGATGTCGCCGGCCTCGGCGGTGTCCTGCTCGATCCGTTCCAGGCCCATGAAGCCGAGCACCTGCAGCACCTTGCCCTGGCGCTTCTTGCCGTGGCGGTCGATCACCGCGACGGGCATGTTCTTCTTCAGCGTGCCGCGCTGGATGCGGCCAATGCCGATCACGCCGACGAAGTTGTTGTAGTCCAGCTGGCTGATGCGCATCTGGAACGGGCCGTCCGGGTCGACTTCCGGCTTGGGCGCGTGCTGCATGATCGCCTCGTACAGCGGGGTCATGTCGCCTTCGCGGGCGTTCTCGTCCAGCGAGGCGTAGCCGTTCAGCGCCGAGGCGTAGACGATCGGGAAGTCCATCTGCTCGGGCGTGGCGCCCAGGCGATCGAACAAATCCCACACCTGCTCGACCACCCACTCGGCACGCGAGCCGGGGCGGTCGATCTTGTTGATCACCACGATCGGCCTGAAGCCCATCGCGAAGGCCTTCTGCGTCACGAAGCGCGTCTGCGGCATCGGGCCGTCCAGCGCATCGACCAGGATCAGCACAGTATCGACCATCGACAGCACGCGCTCGACCTCGCCACCGAAGTCGGCGTGTCCGGGCGTGTCGACGATATTGATGCGGTTGCCCTGCCAGGTGATGGCGGTGTTCTTGGCCAGGATGGTGATGCCGCGTTCCTTTTCCTGGTCGTTGGAGTCCATCACGCGCTCGGCCAGCACGGTACGCTCGTTGAGCGTGCCCGACTGTTTGAGCAGCTGATCGACGAGAGTGGTTTTGCCGTGGTCGACGTGGGCGACGATGGCGATGTTGCGCAGTTTTTCGATGGACATGGCACAGGCCCGGGCGGCGCTTGGTCAGCCGCCACGTAAGTTTCGGAGGGGTAAACTCCGCAATTATACGGACTTATGGCCCAACTTGCCCGTGTCGCGCATGAACGGCCCGCTGGCACCAGGCGCACCCCTGTAGGAGCCCACTTGTGGGCGATGCCCTGGTGTCTTGCCACGGGCGAAGAGCATCGCCCACAAGTGGGCTCTTACAAAGGAACGCGGTCCGGGGCTAGACCAGACCGGTCAGCATGAACAGGCCGATCACCACGAACACCGCCAGCGTCTTGATCACCGTGATCGCGAAGATGTCCCGATAGGCCTGCCGGTGCGTCAGCCCGGTTACGGCCAGCAGGGTGATCACCGCGCCGTTGTGGGGCAGGGTGTCCATGCCACCCGAAGCCATGGCGGCCACGCGGTGCAGCACCTCCATCGGGATGCCGGCCGCCTGCGCGTTGGCGATGAAGGTATGTGCCATCGCCGCCAGCGCGATGCCCATGCCGCCCGAGGCCGATCCGGTAATGCCGGCCAGCGCGGTGACGGTCACTGCTTCGTTGACCAGCGGGTTGGGAATCGCGTGCAGCGCGTCGGCCACCAGCTTGAAACCGGGCAGGGCGGCGATCACCGCGCCGAAGCCGTACTCCGAAGCGGTATTCATCGAGGCGAGCAGGGCGCCACCCACGGCGCTGCGGCTGCCCTCGGCAAAGCGCTCGACCACCGGCCGCCAGGCGAACGCCAGCACGCACAGGATGCCGGCCAGCAGCGCGCCTTCCACCGCCCAGATTGCGGCAAGCTTGGACACCTGCTGCACCACCGGCTCGGCCGGCCCGACCACGCTGGGCGCGAACGAGGCGGTGGCGCCGTAGGCGCGCGGAATCCAGTCGGTGAACAGCTTGTTGGCAACGCCCACCAGCACCAGCGGCAGCAGCGCGATGAATGGATTGGCGAGCTTGCCGTGCTCGAATGGCACCGGCTCGTTGACCAGCTCCGTGCCGTAGCCCTCGCCCGTAGTGGCCGCCTTGCGCCGGCGCGATTCCAGATAGGCCAGCCCGATGGCGAGAATGAACACCGAGCCGACCGTGCCGAGCCAGGGCGCCGCCCAGGCGTTGGTGCCGAAGAACGCCGTCGGGATGATGTTCTGGATCTGCGGCGTGCCGGGCAGCGAATCCATGGTGAAAGTGAATGCCCCCAGCGCGATGGTGCCGGGGATCAACCGCTTCGGGATGTCATTGGCGCGGAACAGCTCCGCCGCAAATGGATACACCGCGAACACCACCACGAACAGCGACACGCCGCCGTAGGTCAGCAGCGCGCACACCAGCACGATCGACAGGATCGCCCGGCTACGCCCGACCAGGCCGATGGTGGCCGCCACGATCGCCTTGGAGAAACCCGACAGCTCGATCAGCTTGCCGAACACCGCGCCGAGCATGAACACCGGGAAGTAGAGCTTGAGGAAGCCCACCATCCTGTCCATGAACAGGCCGGTGAACATCGGCGCAACCAGCGAAGGCGCGGTCAGCAGCACGGCGCCCAAGGCGGCGATGGGGGCGAACAGGATCACGCTGTAGCCGCGGTAGGCCGCGACCATCAGGAACACCAGCGCGGCCAGCACGATCACGAAATCCATCGACCTTTTTCCCCTGGCGACGCGTTCGGCGCCGGAATGACGAATGCCCGGCGAGTATCGGCACCGCACCGCCGACGCGGCACTGTACGAAGGTACAAGTGCCCTCATCCGTGCCCCTGCCTAGGATCGGCGCATACCAAGGCATCCATCGTCGATGGCTGCGTCCACGGCAACCCTCGACGGTTGCATCTAAAGGGGAGGGGAGTCATGCAACGCACGCATCTGAGTCTGGCCATCGGCATGGTCATCGGCCTGGCCTTCGCCATGCCGGCGCTGGCGCAGCAATCGGGCGACACGCCGCCGCAGGACGCCGGCAAGCCGGTCAACGCCAAGCAGCTGGAGCAGGTGACGGTCACCGCGCGCAAGCGCGAAGAGACGCTGCAGGACGTGCCAATCGCGGTCAGCGCGTTCACCGCGCAGGCGCTGGAAACGCAGAACGTGCAGAACCTTTCCGACCTGCAGGGCAAGGTGCCGTCGCTGCAGATCTATGCCGCGCGCGGCTCCAACACCACGCTCACCGCATACATCCGCGGCGTCGGCCAGGCCGATCCGACCTGGGGTTTCGATCCGGGCGTGGGCATCTACCTCGATGACGTCTACCTCGCCCGCCCGCAGGGCGCGGTGCTGGACGTGTTCGACGTCAGCCGCATCGAAGTGCTGCGCGGCCCGCAGGGCACGCTGTATGGCAAGAACACCATCGGCGGCGCGATCAAGTACGTCTCCAACCCACTGCCGGTGAAGAGCGAAGGCTCGGTGGAAGTGACCGCCGGCACGCATGGCGAGAAGGACATCAAGGCGAGCCTCGGCGGCGCCAGCGCCGACCAGGTCTGGCGCGGTCGCATCGCCTACGCCAGCGAGCACAACGACGGTTTCGGCGAGGACACCCTCAGCGGCAGCCGCAACGGCAACAAGAACACCAACGCCGCGCGCGCCACGGTCGGCTTCTTTCCATCCAACCAGTTCAACGTGCAGTTGTCGGTGGACGGCGTGCGTGACAACTCCAACCCGCGCGGCGCCAAGATGCTGACGGTGAACAAGCTCGATCCGGCGTACCTGCCGCTGGAGAGCGACTTCGACACCCGCAGCGGCTTCGCCCAGCTCAACCACACCAAGCTCTATGGCACCGCGCTGACCATGAACTGGATCGCCAGCGCCGACTGGTCGCTCAAGTCGGTCACCGCCGTGCGCGGATCCTCCACCGACACCAACATCGACTTCGACACGCTGCCGGAGAAGATCGCTGACGTAAATGCGGTCTACACCGACCACCAGTTCAGCCAGGAATTCCAGGCCAACTACGACGCCGGCGGCACCGTGCACGGCGTGTTCGGCGTGTACTACTTCGACGGCAGCGCCAACGGCCACATCCACAACATCTTCCTGGGCTCGCCGCCGTATTCGACGCTGGGCCTGACCCAGTTCGGTGGCACCGGGGGCCGCATGGGCACCAAGAGCTGGGCCGGCTACGGCGACTTCACCTGGGACCTGAGCCCGGACTGGAGCCTGGACGTGGGCCTGCGCTATACCCACGAAACCAAGACCGCGCTGATCCAGAACTACGGCTACTCGGACGACACCTTCACCACGCCGGTCACCACGCTGGCCGACTTCAGCGGCTCGCACGCCTCCAGCAACATTTCGCCCAAGGTCTCGCTGGACTGGAGTGCGAGCGAGCAGGTCAAGTTCTACGCCAGCTACTCGGAGGGCTTCCATTCCGGCGGCTACAACATCCGCGCCAACTGCGTGGCGGTGCCTTCCTCGTGCCGCCCGATCGAGGACGAAAAGGTGCAGTCCTACGAAGTGGGCAGCAAGATGACCTTCTTCGACGACGCGCTGATGATGAACACGGCGCTGTTCCGCAACGTCTACTCGAACATCCAGCTGTCGGTGTTCAGCTCCTACACGCTGCCCAACGGCAGCCAGGGCTTCTTCGGCGACTTCACCAACGCCGGCAAGGGGCACATCGACGGCGTCGAGGAAGAATTTGCCTGGAAGCCGTCGGAGAACTGGACGCTGCGCGGCAACGTCGCCTGGCTGCATACCAAGTACACCCAGTACCTGACCGGTGGCGTCAACATCGCCGACCAGCAGAAGTTCACCAACGCGCCGAAATGGTCTGGCGGCCTGTCGCTGGAAAACACCACGCCGCTCGCCAACGGCGGCAGCATTTCGGCGCGGGTGAACTACACCTACCAGAGCATGGTGTATCCGGAAACCACGCTGTCGCCGCTGATCGCGCAGCCGGCTTACGGCCTGTGGAACGCCGGTGTGATCTGGCAGATCAACCAGCCCTGGTCGCTCAGCCTGCAGGGCACCAACCTGGCCGACAAGTCCTACCGAACCACTGGCTACAACGTCGGCGCGCTCGGCATCTATACCGGCTTCTACGGCGCGCCGCGAATGGTCACGTTGAGCGCGAAGTACAAGTTCTGACGCTGGACCTTTTTCTCCTGCCGCAGGGTAAGGAGCCGGGATGCCACCTCCCCGCCGCCCGGCTCCTTTCCTGCTCGCAGGGGATACGGTGCTACCCCAACTTATCTTTGTAGGAGCGCACCTGTGCGCGACCGCCATCTCCCCCGGTCGCGCACAGGCGCGCTCCTACAAAGACCGTGCCGGAGATCGACATGCGCATGACCCTCGGCCTGCTGGCCGTCCTGCTTGCTGGCCTTGCCCACGCCGGCGATGTCCCGTCGCTCCCCCAGTTCAAGCTCGACCCAGCGCGTGTGGCGGTGGCTGGCCTCTCCTCCGGTGCCTACATGGCCACGCAGGCGCAGATCGCCTACCCGGAGATCTTCCGCGGCGCTGCCATCGTCGCTGGCGGCCCCTATGGATGCGCTGGCGGGCAGCTGGCCACGGCGCTGGGCAGTTGCATGAAGGGCGCGCCGGCGCCGGACGTCCCCACGTTGGTTGCCCGCGCGCGCAAGCTGTCGGACGAGGGCCGCATCGGCCCCTTGGCGGAGCTGGCCGATGCGCGTGTCTACCTGCTGCACGGCAAGGACGACACCCTGGTCGCGCCGTCGGTGGCCGAAGCGGGCGTGCAATTCTATGAAACCTTGCGCGACGGCGTGCCGGGGTTGAAGGGCATGCAGGTGCACAACGACGGCCAGCGCGTCTTCGCGCACAACCTGCCG
>Ga0308175_100002862_pt1 | contig 11856 bp, 4 predicted proteins | sample PhyCR1_3_FD_203893 | JGI IMG/M metagenome (GOLD analysis project Ga0308175, IMG submission 203893) | Soil microbial communities from UC Gill Tract Community Farm, Albany, California, United States - DLSLS.C.R1 | ecosystem: Environmental > Terrestrial > Soil > Agricultural land | place: USA... | reverse complement strand
TCCTTGCGGCCCTTCTCCCAGGCCGGCACATTGCTGGCGCTCCCGTTGCGCTGCAGAATCTGACCCTCTTCAAAGTGAATGTGAATGGGGTGGTCCCAGCCTCCGCCGCCGTTCTTCAACACCCAGATCTCGCTGGTGCCCTGCTGCGGAATGGCGGAGGTGCGGGCGTAATCGGCATTGAACGCCTGCCCGCCATCGACCTTAATGGTCCAGGGCAGCCCGTCCTGACCGCCGCCCCGATCGAACTCAAAGGTGCGCGTGCGCACCGGCGCCGGCATGATGGGATTGGGAATCAGCCCGCCCGGAGGCAGCGGGGGATTGTCATAAGGATAGTCGGCACGGCTCGGCGGCGTATTGGTTGTTAGCTCGGTATACAAGTCCCGGCTTTGGTCGGACCCTCTGAGAGTCTGATTGGCCCGCAGTTCCAGAAACTTGCCCACACACGGATCAGCCGACTTGCCTCCGAGGGCATCGGAGAGCGACCGATCGGCGCTCGGTTTGGTCCCATCCTGGTGCTCGCACAGGTTCACCAGCCACACCCGCGCATACCCGACGCTGGGGTCCTTGGGAACCTTGGCGAAGTCGATGACGATGTCGTAGCGCTCGGCAATACCCTGCTCATCCATTGCGGGCACATTCTTGCCGTCGATCACCACGGCTTGCGGCAGCAAGTTGCCGTCATTGCCGATCTGCACAAATGGAACGGCATTGCCCCGGTAATCGCACAAAGCGATCTTGAAGAAGCGCGAGACGCTCGCATTCAGGATGCGGAAGCGATAGCGTCGCGGTTCGACCTCAAAGTACGGCTTGTAGCAGGCGTTCACCGTCATGACATCGCCCAAGAAGCCGTCCAGGTTGAAGATGTCGAAGTAGAGTTGCCCGGCCGGATCAAAAGCCTTGTCGGCCACCATCAGGTTCACGTCATAGTCCAGGTTGCCCCAGCTCTTGCCCGTGCCACTGGGCATGCGCCGGTTCACGCCATCCTTGATGGCTTCGTTACCGCGGTCGAGCGAGCTATAGATATTGAACATGGCCGCATTGCCCTTGTACACGTTCTGGGCCGTGAAGCTGAACATGTGGTCATGGAACCAGTGCGTGCTCATCGTTTCGCGATAGTCGCCCGGGCGCTTGGTGATGCCGAAATTATCGTCGGGCGCGCCGCAAAGGGGATCGGTGGCGGAAGTGTTGATGGTGCGGAAGCCGGCATGCAGAATGGGCCAGTGATAGTCATAATATTGGCCCGGGTAGAAGAACGCGCCCGTGAAGCCGTCGTTCTCGGAGCCATGATGGCCATTGTGCTCGTGCGTCGAAATGGTGTGGCGCCCGAAGCCGTTGTTCGCGGTCACATCCGCGGGCAAGCCATTGTGGTGGCGGAAGAGGATGGGTTCACCATAGCGGCCCACCACCAGCTTGGGTGGCACCGTGCCGTCAAAGGTCCACATCGAGTTCTCATCCTGGATGGGCATGTTCCTGTGGAAACGGAAGTCGACATCGTTGTTCAGAAAATAGCCATCGCGGTTGGTATTCTTCCGAGCCCCGCGCTGGGTGATGTCATAGGTCACCTTGGGCTCAAATTCCCCCCAGGCCTGGTGCGAGAAGTAGTCGGCATTGCGTGCGTCGAATGGCCGTCCTTCGCACGGGCCCACGCCGCCGCCCAGGGCCGGATCGACAGCCATCTTCTCCTGACAGCTGCGCCGTTCCGCGTCTGAGCCGATCAGATTGGATGCGGAGTTGCTGGTGTTGCAGGCCACGACCATGCTATCGCCTTCTCCAACGCAGTTGGCCGGAGCCGGCCTCAACACTTCAAGCCGCAGCAGGGATTGCGAGAAGGGAGTCGCGCCGAACAGCGGGCTCGGGGAAGCACCTGTGGGGATGGTGCTGTTGCTGCCACCATCCGCGCGACTGCTTCTCACAAACGGACTCAGACCGCCAATCGGAGCCAGCACACCAGCGCTTGTGAACAACCCCCATCGGATCAGCTCGCGTCGCGAGACCTGGCCGTGTGAAAGAGCTTTCACGATCTCCATGCGGTTCTTCCGCGCATTCTCTGCGTCTCTTAACCTCGCCTTGGAAGCATTCGAGGGGAGATAGATATTGGACATTTTCGAAATTCCTACTTTCCTGATTGTTTTGAATTGGTTCGGCTCAATGCACCACGTGCCACAAAGAGAAACACTTCGAGTGCGCCGGTCTCCGGGATGCCAGCAGTGGGCATCCCGAAGAGCAGCTACACCAAACAAAAGGCAGAGAAGCTACCGGCCTCGTGGCCACGGGAGAGAGGTGAGTGGCCGGATAGTTCCGGCCACTCGTGCGTGTTGCTAGATCAAGGTACGAACGGGGCGTTCCAGGCGCGCCCTCGACCGGAGCGGGCACCCGCAGTGGCATCCTCGGTCACGAAGAGGTCCCCACTATTGGGATCGACGTTGATGCCGAAGGCGAACGAGAACGCAGTGGAGCTTGCGAAGTTGTCCGTGGGTCGGGTGCAAGTCTGAGCGCAGAAGTACGTGGAACCGGGATTCGGCGTAGTTCCGCCCTGCAAGTACACGACACCTGGAACAGTTGGTGTCGCAGGATTCCAACGCCAGATGGTTGCGGCCGCGCCACCCGGTGAATCGGCTGCATACACCAGGTTGTGTACGGGATCAGTCGCGACACCGGCGACGAACACCCCGCCGGGGAGCGGAACCGTACCCGTTATGCCGGTCGCGGTGCTTGCGCTGGTGGTAGCAGTAGAACACGGGGTAAGGCTGTTGTCCGTGCATTTGGTTACGTCAAACCACGACGCGGCGCGATTTTCCGAGATGTACAGTTTGTTACCGAGGAACCCGATGGTCCCGTTGGCTCCCCGTGCGTCGCCCGTCGTGCCGATGATGGTGATCGTCTGCAACCGTGGATTGCCTGAGGGAAAATCGATGCGCCGGATATTCATTTCCGTCAGATCGGTCACGTAGAGGGCTGTCCCATTCGGGCCTGGCCCTAGCGCCATCCCGTTCGGTTTTAACGTGCGCACATCGGCGAGAGGCACCATTCCTACGGGTGCGCCGACGGTCTCCGTTGAGGGATCAAAGGGCAAACGCCACACTGCCGTGCTCTTCACCGCATTGTCCGGCACGAAGATGAAGTTGTTGGCGGAATCGTACGCGGCCTGGCCGGAAGATCCAATGGTCCCGTCGTCGCACACCGCATAGTTCAAGGCGAACTTGGATGAGCCTACGGGGCTGGGGAGAAGGTCCTGCCGGCAGAAGCCATTCGCATGATCGGATGACCACCAATGCCCGCCGCCTTGGGCGTTCGGAATCCAAATCATACCCCCCTTAGGAGCAGTGATGCCGAAGGCCCAAACGCTAGCAGCAGGTGTTTGATAAGTAAACGACGCGGGCTGACTCGACTGTGCGCCGACTGTGGCAACGACGCCGACAGTTCCGGCACCGCCAGTTGGACTAGCCGGTGACATAACCGTGCAGGTCGTGCCGTCAGCGCAACCGACGACAGTCGCCCCTGCGCCACCAAACGTTACGGTCGCATTGGCGAGATTCGAACCGGTGAGGTTAACCATCGTGCCACCATTGGTAGCGCCAGTAGTGCCCGCGCAAGTTCCGGCCGGGTTCGAGGAATTCTTGACCACACACAGGCTCGAGATGGTCGGCGCAGTTCCTGCGACATAGGCGTAGGGAAGAGCATTGCTGGTATCACTGGTCGTTCCCGTGCTAACGGTTACCGTTACGTTGACCGAGCCCGTTCCGGCCGGAGCTGTTGCGGAACAAGCCGTAGTGCTGGAACACGTTACTGCAGTCGCACGATTGCCACCGAATGATACGGTAGTGGCACCTGCGGCCGTACTGAAGCCGGTGCCATTAATCGTGACTGCATTAGTGCCGTTGGGCGACCCGAAATTAGGTGAAAGGCTGGTGATCGTGACGCTCTGATACGTGAACTGGTCGGCCGCCGCCGTCGCGCTCTGCAGACCCGCAACATTGACCACCACATCGACCGTGCCGGTTCCGGCCGGACTGGTTGCACTACAGGCCTTCGTGCTTGAACACGTGACTCCAGTCGCGGAAGCGCTACCAGCAGGGCTAACGAAGGACACGCTAGTGCCACCAGCAGCTGTGCTGAAACCGGTACCGCTGATCGCAACTACTGTTCCGCCTTCGGGCACTCCCTGATTAGGAGCAACGCTCGTTACTGTCGGTGCCGCCGGGGTAGGAGAAACTTTCCAAAGATGTCCTTGATTGGTAGGTGGCGCCGCACAAGTTGGAAGAGCGCAGCGGAATGATGGATCGTCCGCCACATACAGGTCGCCATTTGGAGCGAAAGCCAGGCCTGTCGGGTTGGCATACTTTGTGTAGGTATTAGTGTGGACGCCGTCACTTCCTTGGTAGGTAGGATTGATGTCGGTGGAATATGTCGAAACCGCACCGGTGGAAGGAGTCCACTTAACGATTCCTATGCCTGTAATTCCGGTCAGCGGTGAATCACCCAGGTATAGACTGACGGCGGCGGGAGCTGGTGTGACATTGGCATCGGTAGTAATGCCCGCAGGATTCGGTGGCAGACCATTCGGAAGGCCTGGAGGCGTCTTCGCAATGCATGATGGCGAACTTGACGTGCAGGCAGGACCCGCGATGCCGCTGGGATCCGGAATGTACGAAAGGGGAGTAGTCCCGCCGAGTTCTGCAAGATACAGGTCATTGCCAAACAACGCCATTGAATTAATGCCTTTGCCGTCGCTGGTGGACCCAATTTTGCCTACCGTCGGATTCCCTGTGGTCCCGGTGGCATTGGTGATCTTCATAATGTCGCCCGACTTGATATAACCGACAAAAAGATCGGCTTTGTTCGGGGCCAGGGCGATCCCGACAGCGCGCGCGCCATTAGTGCCGCCACCGACGTTAGTCGGGGGTAGAACTTGTATCGTTAGAGTGCTCTTAATGGTTTCGGTCGCCGGATCGATAACGTACCGTACTACTTGGTTGCTTTTACTCGAAGCATCCGATACAAAAAGGAATTTTGCTCCTGCTGGCAAACCTGCAAATCCCGGCGCCGGATCGGCGACGACCACTTGGCCGCCAGCCTTAGCGGTGGTACTGCAGGCATTTGGTGCCGTACTCACGGCGCCATTGTCTATGCGGCACACACCCAGCGCATTATCAGGCTGCCAAAAATGGCCGCCTAAGTTGCCGTTGATCCATGCTCCTCCATCGGGTACCGTCAGGCCGCTGGCCACCAACTGTCCGACCTGCGGCGCAGCCTGTGCATTCATTGCCTTGGGTCCGATCAGTCCGGCGGCGATAACAAGGGCCAGAGGCAGCCCGCGCTGAGTGCTGAACTGCCTCTTCCCTCCTTTGGGGCCACTCCGGGTGACCCCTTTGTGTTCGATTGAACCGCTATAAAGCTTCACTTTGGGTATGCTCCTTCTGTAAGACAGGTAACAGTTTGACATCAGGAGACACGACCCCTGAACAAACCTCATCGAAACTTTTGAAGGTTACTCAGACCGACTCTGAAGTCGGCTGATCCTCGTGCTAAACCTCGGCGAAGAGGAAGTACGAGAGGGAGCTATTCGCGAGCTGTACCTACGCCCACATCGGCCTATAAAGGGCTCGTCTTTATTTGAAAGTCGAGTAGTCGCCCGTATTACACCTCGGAAACGGAAGTAATAGTTCCCCAAGGCTAATGCCGGGTAAAAATTTCGTCAAGATACGCGCGCCTCACTGAATTGCGCGCGACGCCGCCAGGCTCCAGGGGAGGTAAAGGTAGAAATTTCAGAGACTTGCCCGTGTAGTTTTTTACTAGTACGAAATGGTACAGCGTGTTTCTGTTAACAATAATTTACGTACAAAACGCGCTATTTTACAAAACATTTACAAGATCGAGTTGAAATCATCGAAAAACGGCGGTTCTGGACGCAATTTCGCCTGCCGTAACCTCGCGAATGTACGCTTGGCTTCGAAAACCTCGGGTAAAAACACGCGCACGGTCGCCAGTGAGTGAAAAAAATGCACTTCTTGGAACTATTTACAATGTTGATGCAGGTATATCGCTCGATCGCGACCGCCTTGCCGGGATTTCTACTGGCGGACTATCAGGGTAAAAATTCCTCGTGCAATCTCCAGGTTTTTCACGATTCATGAGGGTGTCTTTCCTCCATCGGAGAACCTGATTCGGACCCGTGACAGGGATGGAAGGGCGGTTAATTTCGGGCTGCGATTGGTTCGACGGCGACCGTTGCGGCCAAGCAGTTCAGCGCGAACTTATCATCGATTTCATGTAAAGATGCGGTACGAAGGCGTTACACGTTTTGTGGAAATTCCTTCTGATTCCGGCTGACGGCGTGGAGAAAGCCCGGCAACTCCGGACTTGAGTCCGCACGCGTGTGTGGGCTGAATCGGCTGGCATGAGTTGTCGCAGCCGCAGCGATTCTTGTACGTCCGTTTGCTCTCGCGTGAGAACAACAACTTGCATGGTCAAATTGCCACACTGCAGGCGGAAGTTAATAGCTGCATCGTCGGCGAAGGCATTACGCGGCCGTGCCCATTCCTGGCCGCTTGATAACATTGCGGCTCCCCGCGCGTCAGGACGTCGCCTGTCACGTCATCTGATCTACGGCCTGGATCAATGCCCTGATATAGCCATAGCAGTAAGCGAATGATTGGAGTCCGTGCGGGTCATTTGGTGCTACCGGCACATGATCCGGCATCAGCATGTACGGGTAGCCAATTTCCTTGTAAACCTGGATCGCTTTCACAAAGTTGATATCCCCTTCGTCCGGATACACTTCCACAAATTCGTCCCGGTGTCCCCGGATATTCCGGAAATGCACATTGAATATCTTGTGCCGTGAGCCGAAATAACGGATCACATCGAAGATTTCCTTCCCGGGGTCGGCCAGCATCTCTGAGACGGTACCCTGGCAGAAATTCAGCCCGTGATAGGGGCTCTCATGGATCGAGATGAACTTCTTCAAGCCATCCACTGTGCCCAACACGCGTGTAACGCCCTGGTAGCCTTCGGGCGGCACTCCCGGGTCATGTGGATGGCAGGCCATCCGGATTTTGTTTTCATTTGCAACCGGGATGACCCGCTCCAGAAAGTACGTGATTCGTTCCCAAGCCTGATCGGCATTTACACGTCCAGCTCTCGTTAATGGCGGATCCGGATGAGCCTCCGCCAGCTTCCAGGTGCTGTACTTTGCATCTCCCCGTCCCGGCGTTCGCTCTGTTCGAATTACACCCAGGATGCTCATGTTGTATTTGATCGAGGGGATCCCCACCTTCGAGCAGTTCTCGATCATGTTCTGGAGCGATTCGATGTCGCGGTCGCGCTCCGGACTCTGGGCCAGCATAATCGCGGGATGCTTCTCCCGATCGATGTGGCTCGATTCCAGAAACGGCGGCGCGGTGCAATCCACTGTGATGCCGTTCTTTTCGGCCAGGTCCTTCATCCGGCTTAGCTCATCGACTGTGGCATAAGTGCGACCTTCTGAAATCTGTGGATACCCGCAGATGTTTCGCACTCCATACCGTGCCAGGTATTTCAAGTGAGTGTCGTCAGTCGGGGCGCTCTGGCATCCCAGCTTCATCTGGGCCCGTTGGGTCCGCCCATCACCCCTGGGCTTGCCTTGCGCTTCCTTCGAGCCTAGCCCTGCCGTTACGCCGATTCCCGCCGCACCGGCGGAAGATAGAAATTCTCTACGATCCACGTTTTCCTCGCCTGGAGCATAACTTTATCGCACGCGGTATCTCGGAGAGCAATCTGCCTATAGCTCCCAAGCTGGGTAACACTAGGAACACACCTCATCGGTCACCATTGCAACTCCCAGCAAAACGTTATATAACTCAAGACCAAACCTGTACTTTGGAGGGTCCTTGTTGAAACGCCTCATCAGCCTCGCCTTGCTTGCTGGCCTCCTCGGCTTAGGACAAACGGAGCGCGGTAACATCACCGGCATTGTCAGTGACAACACCGGCGCCACGATCCCCAATGCCGCCGTAACGATCATTGGCAAAGAGACCAACACCGCCCAGCACGTTCTCAGCACCAGCACTGGAGAATACAACGCGGCCAACTTACAACCAGGTGCTTACCGGGTGGAAGTGTCCGTTTCTGGATTCAGCACCTTCGTACTCGATAACGTTGTTCTTACTGCGGGCGCCACCGTCCGCGCCGATGCCCAGCTGCACCTTGGAAGTTTGAGTGAAAGGGTTGAAGTTTCCGCGCAGCCGATCCAGATGCAGACAGAGGATGCGCGCGTCTCTAATGCCGTCCAGAACAGGCTTGTTGATGAGTTACCGCTGGTAGTAGGAGGCGCACTCCGTAGCCCGTTCGATCTTGTTTCAACCGTTCCTGAAGCGAAGGGCAGCGGCAATGCCCTCTCTCTAGGCGGTGGCCCGGCGGCGAGTTGGAGCGCAACTCTGGACGGGCTTTCAGTCAACACAAATCGTTCCGCTGACGCTACCGAAACCGCCTATCTCACCCCATCCGTCGAGTCCATCACCGAATTCTCTGTCGATACGAACGGCTTCAAAGCAGAGTTCGGCCAGGCGGGTGGGGGCGTCATTACGTTCGTTTCGAAGTCGGGAGCTAACGCCTTTCACGGCACCGCCTACGAATTTCTGCGCAACGATGATTTCGATGCACGTGGCTTCTTCGCGCCTACTCGCTCTATCTACAAGCAGAGTGATTTCGGAGTTTCCGCCGGGGGACCCGTCAGCGTTCCTAAGCTCTACAACGGACGCAATCGCACCTTCTTCTTCGTTTCATACGAAGGATTCCGGAACCGTCTTGGCGCAAACGGTAATGTGCTCACCGTTCCTACACCCGAGATGTACAACGGCGACTTCTCGAAGTGGGTGAACTCGCGCGGCGCGCTTATTCAGATCTACGACCCGCGCAGCACTCAAGCGAGTCCGGCCGGTGGCTTTACTCGCTCGCCTTTTCCAGGCAACCAGATTCCGGTCACCGCCTTCAGCACTGTTGCGAAGCAGATCATCCCGTTTGCCAAGGCGATAACGCCGAATCGTCCCGGCCTGGTTCCCGGAACTTCCGGTTATATCTCGAACAACTATGTCACGAACGGAGGCGCGACCGAAAGCCCTACCGACAAGGGAAGCGTGAAACTCGACCAGAACTTTGGATCGAACCATCACCTCGGCTTCCTGTATAACAAGACCCGTTACAATTCGGAGCCCGGTCCTGCTGGGCCAACCGGCCTTCCGGAACCCCTGTGGAATGGGCAGGTGTCCGACTACAATGCTTCGCTCTACCGACTGAGCTACGACTGGACTCTGTCACCTCGCCTATTCAATCACTTCGCGATTGGCGGCAATCAGTTTTATAAGAACAGCTTTTCCCCTAATGCGGGCCAGAACTGGAAGAGCAAGGTTTGCATCCCGAACGCCGTCGATTGCAACGTCAACTTCCCGGTGTTGGCCTTTACCGAATCCACCGGTTGGGGCAGCACGGCTTACAACGGAACGGAGCAACCATCCTGGTCCCTCAAGAACGACCTCAGCTATATTCACGGCGCTCACTCGATGAAATTTGGCTACGCTTTTGAAAGCCAGCGCGCCAACGGTTTCGGTCAACAGAACATCGCCGGCCAGGCTGCGTTCAGTTTTCTGGAGACTGCTGTGCCTGGCGCCACAACCTTCACGAGCGGCAGTTCTTTCGCGTCGTTCCTGCTGGGTGCGGCAGATAGCGGAGCTACGGAGACTATCCGTTACCTTCCGCAAACCTTTGCGTATCACGGATTCTATGCGCAAGACGACTGGCATGTGAACCGGAAGCTGACGCTTAATCTGGGCCTGCGTTATGAATTCACGCTGCCGCCGGTGGCGGGAGGTGACCAATACTCCGACTTCTCGCCTACCACTCCGAATCCTGCCGTAAATAACTATCCGGGTGCCCTCGTCTTTGCCGGTTTCGGTCCGGGCCGCCAGAACACCCGCAGCTTGGTTCCCGGCTGGTACGGGGCATGGGGCCCTCGTTTGGGTCTCGCGTACGCGCTTAACTCGAAGACCACAATCCGCGCCGCGGCCGCGCGCTCGTTCAGCCGCGTCACCGTAGTTGCAAGCAGTAGCCACTACGCCGGCTTTATCGGTCAGTACGCGTTCAATTCGACAAACCAGGGCATTACTCCTGCCTTTTATCTCGATTCCGGGTTGCCCCCATACCCGCTTCCGCCCCAGATCAACCCGTCCTTCGCCAATAACTCGAATGTGGATTACTGGCAGGGGCAAAATGCGACCCGTGCGCCCGAAGCTTACAACTGGACGTTCTCCATTCAGCGTGAGATATCGCCCAGCACCATTCTGGAAGCCGATTACAACGCGGTGGTCGGCGCACACCTTCAGAGCGGCATCGTCAACATCAACCAGGTACCGATGTCGAGAGTGAATCAGCTCATTCAAACCTATGGCACAACGCAGGCGATCAACATTCTCAACTCGAACATCGCGTCCGCATCCGCTGTAAGCGCGGGCATTACTCCTCCGTATGCGAATTTCACCAACCCCGCCGTACAACGCACGCAATCCGTCGCGCAAGCGTTGCGCCCGTATCCGCAATACCTGAACATTGATACAAGCCAGAGCGGCGGTGACAAGAGCGGTCATTCGAGCTATCACGCGGCCGTAGTGAAATTGAATCGCCGTTTGAATAACGGCCTGATGTTTCAGTGGAGCTATGCCTTCTCCAAATTGCTCACCGATTCCGATACCTACTACGCGAACCTTGGATACGCCGAAGACCAGGGCAACCGAAAGCTCGAAAAGTCCATCGGTCAATACGATCAGACACACGTCTTCAAGTTCAATACGCTGTACGAGCTTCCATTCGGCGTCGGACGTCGCTGGCTGACGCACGGCGTTGCGAGTCAGGTGCTCGGAGGCTGGCGGCTCAGCGCAATCCAGATCTATTCCACAGGCTTCCCAATCGGAGTGGTGCGCAATGCCCCGCTTCCGATCTTTAACGGATCCAATCGACCGTATATCAGCAGCTATGACTGGAAGTCTACGTGGACCGGCGATTTCGATCCGGCGACGGACACCTATTTGAGTGCTGCCGCATTCCCGACGCAGCCGCGCAATCTTTTGGGCAACGCCACCCGTTACAATCCTCTCGTCCGATCGTTCCCCAATCTGAATGAAAACGTGAGTCTTGGGAAATCCTTCAACTTCACCGAGAGCTTTCGACTGGATTTCCGAGCCGAGGCGTTCAATCTCTTGAACCGTGTTGTGTTCGCCGCACCGTCGTCCACCTGCTCTAACCTCAGCAGCACCTGCTTTGGCGCAATCACGAGTCAATACAACACGCCGCGGCAGATGCAGCTTGCATTAAAGCTCTATTGGTAGACGATAGCTTATGGCGTACGGACGCCCGGCCCGCTACCGCACGGTCCCGTTGTGCTTCAACCATTCTGCGTACGAGTGCGTCTTCGGCGCCGTGTACTCGATCGTGTCAAAGAAATCCGCATGGCCCAGCATGCGAGGATCGCCCTCGCTTCGCAGTCTTTCCTCCATGCGCTCCCGCAGTTTGCGCTTCGTCTCAGCGAACTTGGGATCTGCGGCGAGGTTCTTCATGTTGTGTGGATCCTCCGCGACCAGGTACAGCTCTTCCATGGGGCGCTTACCGAATGACAGTTCGTAGTAATCGTCGAAGCGGGACAACATGAACTGCTTTGTTGGTCCATCATCGACGTTCGTGTAACCCGTCTCGGGATTCCCGGCGGGCCACCGCTCCGGCTCGAAGTTCTTCACGTACAGAAATTCAGGCGTTCGAATCGCGCGAACAGGATAGCCGGCGTCATTCGGTCTGCCGATATCGTGGCGTTCTTTCCCGATGAGCATCTCATCC
>Ga0308175_100002861_pt1 | contig 11857 bp, 12 predicted proteins | sample PhyCR1_3_FD_203893 | JGI IMG/M metagenome (GOLD analysis project Ga0308175, IMG submission 203893) | Soil microbial communities from UC Gill Tract Community Farm, Albany, California, United States - DLSLS.C.R1 | ecosystem: Environmental > Terrestrial > Soil > Agricultural land | place: USA... | reverse complement strand
CACGATGCGGCGATCGAAGGTTTGCTTCTCGCGTCCGATGCCGCCGACCCAGACGCTGCTGCCAAGGACGAGAAGAACGTTTCCGATGATGCTTCCGGAAAGCGAGGCCTTGACGACGGCCTGGTGCCCTTCACGTAATGCGAAGAAGGCGATGATCAGCTCAGTTGCGTTGCCCATCGTGGCATTAAGCAGTCCGCCGAGCTTCTCGCCGAGCTTGCCGGAAAGATCTTCGGTGGCTTTGCCCAGCGATGCAGCCAGAGGGATGATGCCGAGTGCAGAGGCGAGAAAGATCAGCACCGCGGAACCGGTCATGTATCTGACCACAAATGCAGCGGGGACAAGGATGAGTGCAAAGTCGAGAGCGAGATTGCCTGTTCTGAGGGGCAGGTAGTGGACGAGCCTTCCTGAAGGGTGAACCCGGGGTGAATGCTTCATGTTTTTCCAATATATCGCTGAACCATCTCCTCTGACGTTTGCGTGAACCGCCAGAGAGCTAGATGCGGGTAGGGATGAAGTGTTCTCTTTCAGAGGCCTGAAGGCGCATCGCTCCCTCCGGTGCGGTCGGCGCTTCTTCTATCAAATGCGTCAAGGCCTTTAGCGGCCGTGCTTGAAGATGGATTTGAGTTCTTCAGGGGGGACGACTTCGAGCTGGGCGAAGGTGCAGGATTTTGGCTTGCGGTCCTTGCGCCAGCGGCGGAAGCGGGCCATGTGGCGGAAGCGGCCGCTCTGCATGTGTTCGTAAGCGACTTCAACGACGAGTTCGGGGCGCAGCGGTTCCCACTCGAGGTTCTTGCCGCGGCTCCAACGGCTCTTGCCGCCGGGCATGCGGTGTTCGCCGGAGGATGATTCTTCAGGAGTCTCCCAGTCTTTCCAAGGGTGGTTGCGGAGAGCGTCTTTGCGGTAGGGCGTAACAAAGGCGAGGAGTTCGCGCCGCATGGGTGCTGCGAAGCTGGCGCAGACACCGACGTGCTGAAGGACCTTTGCGTTGTCGTAGAGGCCGAGGAGAAGGGAACCGATTTCCTTACCGGTTGCTTCTTTGTACCAGCGGAATCCGGCGACGACGCAATCGCAATCGCGCTCGTGTTTGATCTTGAGCATTACGCGCTTGTCGGGCTGATACGGGAGATCTACGGGCTTGGCTACTACGCCATCGAGTCCAGCGCCTTCGAAACGGTTGAACCAGTCGACGGCGGTACTACGGTCAGTTGTTGCAGGCGTGATATGGATAGGCGGCTTGGCGGATTTGAGCAGGGATTCCAGTTCGACGCGTCGTTTCTCGAATGGTGAGGTGCGGAGGTCCCGCTGTCCTTTACAGAGCAGATCGAAGAATACACATGAGGCGGGAGTCTGTTCGGAAAGCAACTTCACGCGAGATGCCGCGGGATGGATGCGCAGTTGGAGAGCGTCGAACTCGAGGTGGCCGCCGCCGGCGATGACGAGTTCGCCGTCAAGCACGCACTGTTCCGGGAGCTGTTTGCGGATCGGGTCGAGCATCTCGGGGAAATAGCGGTTGAGCGATTTTTCGTCGCGACTCTGGAGGAGCACTTCGTCACCATCGCGGAAAACGAGGACGCGAAAGCCATCCCACTTGGGCTCGTAGATCCAGTTGCCTTCTGCTGGGATCGCATCCACGCGCTTGGCAAGCATAGGCAACACCGGCGGATTGACGGCGAGATTCATAGGAGAAAGATGCAGACAAGCGGGGCGATGTTGTATTGGATTCAGAGAAGGATCGAAAAGGCGTATGCAGCTAGATGTATGGTCCCCCCAAGTGGTCGTATCGGTGTTCTGGTTCGGTCAAGAACATCCACAACTTACACAACTTACATAAGTCATGCTGTTTCTTCATCGCACAAAGTGCAGCAGGGATGTTTTCTCCTCTGCTCCAACCTGCACAACCATAACCTTTGGCGATGTCGTGAAGGAGAAGTTTTGTGGCATGATCAAACAGAAGGCCGTTCCCGGCTGAGCCCTGTCGTCGAGTGAGCAGGCCCACTCTGCGCAGCTTGCGACAGACTCTTTCCGGGCGAATACTGCAATCCGTCACCGCGCTCCTTGTGGATTCTATTGACCTCAGCCGCAATTTCTCGAACAAGGGCCCGGGCCCTTGCCCTAGTGGCAAGGGACAACCGCGGCGCAAATAGCCATAGTTCCGAGATTACCTAGCGGTTCTGCAATCTGCTGTTCGGAGTACGGACGCAATAGTGACACCGAATAATCGTGAAGGTCTAGTGCACCCACAACACACTCGCCGAGGGCACTCGCAATCGCATTGAAGTCGGATGAAAGACCTCTAGCGCTGAGTTCCAACTTCGATAGTTCTGGCAAATGATCAGAACGATAACCAAGAAGCTGGTTCTGTATACTTTGCGTCTCGTCGGAAATGCGCGCGGCTTCCTTGGTGTGGTCGCCTGTTCTCATCCCACAACTACAGACATAGTATTGCGTAGTATCGTCAACGTACTTTGACAGATTTGAGTGAACTTCGCCGAGTGACTGTTTACCAAAACATGAACTGCCGAGTAGGCCACCACGGGAGAGTAGTTCGCCACGATTACGCACCCAGCAAGTGTGTCGATTCAGGCCCAACCTACACGAGCACAGGAGGGATTTGGTGGGAGTACATTGCGCGGTTACCACCGAACCCTCATGCCTTGTACAATGCAGAAAATGCGAGTCTGTAGATGCGCAGACTATGCCTAGAGTGAAAACTTGCCGGCTAGCCCTGCAATCCGCAAGAGCTTTGCCCACGCTTTTAGGAATGCGCCTAGTGGCCAAAGAACGGGCTCGCGAAGAACAGCTACCTTCCTCAGGCAGTCCTCTACTAACCATGTACAAGTGACTCCTGCTGGGAAAAACACCGTATCGCCCGGACCAAATCCGCGCTTCTCACCGCGTTCATTGGTTAAGACCGCACGGCCAGAAACAATGAATAACACTTCGTCTTTGTTGTAGTGCCAATTGAATCGCCCAGGCGTACATTCCCAAATCACGATGCTCTGCAACCAGTCGCGACTTCGGTAAACCATTTTTGCCGTTGCTTTAGGAGTTCCGCTCAAGATCCAGTCGGACTTGATCGGTTCGGGTTGCAGACGGATAGCCATAGGATCATCGACCAGAAGGACGCTACCCCGGTCAGTTGGCAGGTGACAAAGTCCGCTCGAGTCATCGTTTAAGCTCGGTCCGAGAACGTTGACATGTTCGCGGGCAGGCTCGACTTGCACAAAGTTCGGGATGGTCACCATTTCGCGGGTAGATTCAAATACCTTAAATCTCAAAATTTTCGTCCTCTCAAATATGGAAACTGGGTGATCGCAAGTCTCACCTGCCCGGAGCTCTCTCTGTGTGTGAGCTTCGAAGCTTGTTTTAGTAGTTGGAGAAGAACGAGACAATCCACATTCCGTAATCCCATCGTGTTAAGTGGTAACTGCATTCAGACACGCATGTGTTAGTCGCTCTCGCAGGCTCTTCATGCATGGGGCTACAGCCATCGAGTCGGCGGACGGGCGAAATTTGATGCACCCGAAGGACGAAATCCCAGAGACCTTCAGGAACAAAAAGGCTACACGCCTGTTGCAGAAGTGCTAGTTCCCTTGAGTTCACGATGTTCTCGAGCTCAGGAGAGAATTTCCGGCGCGGGGAGAGGCCAGGAAATCACATTGGAAACTAGTGCGACGAAGGCGGCTTCTTCATTTTGGCGTTCGTACAGGAGGTCTGGCGCGGAGTGATGCGAGTGGATGCTAAGTAAAAAGACTGCCAAGTGGATGCCAAAATGATTGGAACTCTTATCCGTTAGATACATGAGGTAGAGGACAGGGCACGAGGGAAAGGCCGTCGCTGCGATCACATACTTCGGATCCGGAAACGAAAAGCCTCCCTCGACGAAAAGTGACGCGGTAGCGGGGATTGAGCCTGCAGATATCAACAAGGTACTTTCCGGGTGGCTCCGCGCGAGTCGGGGCCGCCTGCGAAAGGATGGCAGGGAAGTAGGACGCTGAAAGCATAATGATTTCAGGCACTTGCTTATCAAATGGTTACCAAAGTGTTATTGACTCATAAACAGACCTATTCTACTGTTTCTCGAAGCAGATTCGTTGTCGCTGCTGTTGTAGATCTTGGGTTCTTCCGCAGTCCGCGATTGTGTGCCCCGTCAAGGCAGGGTAAGTCGACACGGGCAATGAGGTTTTTAGAGGAGCCGGCAGGTTTGCCGCTTCCTTCTTGGTTCGGTCCTTCAGGAATTCCTCCCCGACCGGCTCGCAATATTTCTGGCGGACATTTCACGGGCGACGCTCATTTCACCAGCCTTGGAATCCCGGGGTGGATGGCGCTGAGTTGAGTTCGCCTTTGCTCTTTTCCCCCCAAGGGTGCCTTGTGAGATCAGTCCTGCTTGTTCTGAGTATCCTTCGATCTTCTGAGAATCGGTCATTGGTTTGTGGTGCTCTTGCGGGAGCGGGCCACAAGCTAGTGCAGGCATCAGGCATCGAACAAGCCCAGATTCTTTTGAGCAACGGGCTTGAACCGGACCTGATAATTTTCGAGCCATCTTCTTCAGCAGGTTTGTCTCATCTGAGCGACAGTCTGCAATTTGCCACTAAAACAGCCGTCTGCATCGTTTGCGAGCCCGTGGATCTACGGTTGAAGAGCGTGGCGAGAGCGCTCGGAATGAACCTGTTTCTGGACTGTCCGCTCGTTGAGCGAGACGTGAATGGAGTACTGGATAGGTCTTTCGGCGTCGAAGCGGGGGATGCGCCGGTAGAAAAAGCTTCTGGGCTGAAGAGCGGGCCGGAGAGAGTGCTGGAGGAGTTAGGTGACGGAAGGTACTTCCTAGCTGCATCGCCTTCGATGTTGAAGATCTATCGCCAGGTTCAACTGCTTGCAGATGTGGATGCGCCGGTTCTGATTTTGGGTGAGAGCGGAACAGGCAAAGAAGTGATCGCACACCTGATCCATAAGCACTCGCGCCGTTCGCAGCAGCGATTCGTCAATGTAAATTGCGCGGCTCTGCCGGCGGAATTGCTGGAGAGCGAGCTATTTGGATACCAGCAAGGCGCCTTTACCGGAGCCATCAAAGACAAGCCGGGCAAATTCGAACTGGCGAATCGCGGGACATTGCTCCTGGATGAGATCGGCGAAATGAGTGCGCAGATGCAGGCGAAGCTGCTGCACGTACTGCAGGATGGGCAGTTCAGCAGGCTCGGAGCGCGGGAAAGCGGCCGGGCAGACGTACGTGTAGTTGCAGCAACGAACGTAGAGATCGAGCGCGCACTGGTAGGGAAGACGTTCCGTGAAGATCTGTTCTATCGACTGAACGTATTCACGATCAAGGTTCCAGCGTTGCGGGAGCGGCGAACTGAAATTCCAGATTTGGTCGAAGAGATCATCCGGAGGTCCCCGAAGGAATTGCGTGGTGCAGACGACTTCAGCTTTTCATCGGAAATGATGGAGGCCGTTCTGCAGTGCGAATGGCGCGGCAATGTGCGTGAGTTGCGGAACTTTGTAACCCGCACCATGACCATGCGTGATCCCGAGATGGCAATGCACGAGCTGGAGGCAAAGATCGGCGCGGGATCCCAGATGGTGGAAGAACCTGAGCGGTTGAATGAAGCGAGCGTAGTGCGCATCGGGATGCGATCGGCTGTTCGCGACATGAAGGATCGCGCCGAGGCGCAGATGGTGCAGAATGCGCTTGAAGTTTCCGGATGGAACAGGCGCCATGCCGCAAAATATCTGAACATCAGCTATCGCGGGTTGCTGTACAAGATTCAGCAGCATCAATTGGTGCCAAGAGCAACGACAATGCCGCGGAGTTCGTGACGCAGGCAGTCGCGCAAAAGATTTAGTGGTCGCGAAGAGCCAAAATTCAGTTGCTGAATTCCCGTTTTGTTTGGGAGCTAGAAATACATACACGGCGAAGACTCTCGAACAGGACTCCATAACCGGTTCGTAACCATCGCGGAATTTCGGTAACTTGCGATGGTAATTTGCGACGTTTGGACAGGAGGAGGATGATCGATTGGTCTTCGAGCTTCTCCTTTGAAGGATCGCGAGCGAAGTGATTGAAGCAGTTGCTGCTCGATGTGCAGAGCGGGTTGAAATTCAATGTCTTGGAGGCGTTGTTCTGGTATGAAGGCATACGCAATGGCCGATCGGGTTATCGTGCAGGGCGGAGATATGCAAATTGCAATTCGTTACAGCAAAGAGCCGTCTGCGAAGTCGCGCTATTCCAGTCGGGAACTTGCATCAGCAGATTGCGTGCGATTCAACCAGACCCCGGTGCATGTTGGTTCTCATTGTTGCGCCTTCGCGGTCGATCCCTTGCCTGGAGGCGATTACGGGATCATCTGTGCATGCCACCCTATGCTAACGGAAAGGCGATCGACGCAGGAGCAGGTCGCCGTAGGGTCCGTTTAGCCGCTGACGCCTGAATGCCATTGAAGGTTGTACACCTTTGCACGTTCCAATCCAGTCCTGGATGGCGCCACGGTGAGTCATCGCTTCTATGCTGATTTCGACCTATATCTGAACGCCAATAGCTCGTTGGGCAAGCAGCTGAGACTTGAAGCGCAGGTGTTTCGAAGAGGCGCTGGACACTCAAGTCAGGAGTCTGCGTGTGGGCTGCCAAGCATCATCACCAATTTGAAAATGTGCAAGAGCATGCATAGTGATTTGCACAGTGTGCAAAGTTTTGCAAACTCGTCATCCTGGAACGCAGCGGGGTAGAGTAAACCCTGTAAATTTCGTCGAAAACAGCTCAAGATGGACGCTGATTTTTATGAGCATTGGCCATACTGTTGCAACGGATAGTTGAGGAGCAGGGTGCATGTCCGTTGAAATTCTAGACGCGCGTAACCCGGAATTGCCTGGCGCGGAGTTCATCTTCGGAAGCACGCCCGAAATGCAAGTCCTCCGGGGCAAGGTTCAGGCGGCCTTGGAGGATGATCTGCCTGTTCTGATTGCAGGCGAGAGCGGAACAGGAAAGGAAGTAATCGCTCATTTCCTTCACGAGCAATCAGGCCGCAGGCGTGGGCCATTTGTGAAGGTGAACTGTGGAGCTGTACCGTCACGTGTCCTTGAACGGGAGATGTTTGTGCACGACCCATCACGGCTGGCGCATGTGCCAAAGAGAAAAATTGGCTCCATTGGGCTGGCGTCTGGCGGTTTGCTCTTTCTCGATGAGATCGGCGAAATGGAATTGCAACTCCAGCGGAAGCTTGCTCCGATTCTTCAAACCGGCCAGTACAGAAACGAGGAAGGCAGTGAAGTGCTAAGCGCGAGTGCCCGCTTCGTGTGTTCTTCGAGCCTCAGTGTGGAACAAGCGCATGGCGGATGCTGGGTCTCCGCAGAGTTGCTTGGTTGCTTCCGCCATGTTTTGAAGCTGCCGCCTCTCCGGGAGCGTAAAGCGGACATCCCGCAGATCTGTGAGTATCTGGCGCAGAAGTTTGCGCGGAATTTTGGACGGCCGGTCCCAAAGTTGACGGAGTCCGTTCTGGCCGCTTTCGATCAGTGGAATTGGCCGGGAAATATTCGCGAACTGGAGAACTGGATTGCGCGAATTGTGATTTTCGGGATGGAAGGCGCAATCGGGCTGGAATTCAGGCGCGAACTAGGTCTCTGGGTTGAGCAACCGCCAAGATCCCATCGTGCCACGCACGTCAATACGGGTCGGGTAGGCCGGGGTCGAAGGCATGGCTGACCTATTGAGGCCTTTCTTTGCGAGAAGGAAGTCACGAGAAAGTAACCAGCCAGGCAACAAAAAAAGCTGGTGATTGAGTGAAGGGATTTGAAACGATATCGGTTCTGGAATCACGATCTTAAGAACAGATCGCAACTAAGCGCACTACGAGATCTTCAGTAACAGCATTCGGTTACCGAGGCGGTAACTCGGCGACCCTAATAGGGCATTGTGGAACCGGTCCGGGTCACTGAGTATTGAGCAGGATTCTGTTCCCGATTGATGAGCACTAGGCTCGAGACTTTCAGCAAATCGGGATGGGATTTCGGGACGTCCGAGGACTGAAGAAAATCATGGGCATGTGGCTCACAGGGCGAAGCTATGTTCAATGCACGGATTCGAGGAACTCGGGAGGGTCATGCAAGTAACAGATCTGCATAGGCTTGAATGCCAAGAGAACGTGAGGCCTCCATGGTGCGCGGTTTACACTCGCCACCAGCATGAGCGAGCGGTTGGCGAGATGCTGGTGGCTAAGGGATTCGAAGTTTTTCTTCCGTTGTATGAGTCAATGCGCCGTTGGAAAGACCGGAAGAAGTTGTTATCGCTTCCGCTCTTTCCCTGTTACGTCTTTGTGCGGGGAGCGCTCGATCGCAGATTGCCGGTAATGACCACCCCGGGCGTGCACATGATAATCAGCCGCGGGGAACGCGTGGTCACCTTGCCGGACGAGGAGATCGAGGCAATCCGAAGAACGGTCGAGGCGCAGTTCCGGGTGGAGCCTCACCCGTTTCTTCGCTGCGGGGAGCGGGTACGAGTGATCCGGGGATCGCTAGAGGGAGTGGAGGGAGTGCTGACCCGGAAGAAGAACCTCTGCCGACTGGTTCTATCTGTGCAAATGCTGGCGCAATCGGTGGCTGTCGAGATTGATTCGCTGGATGTTGCGCCCATCGAGCAGAAACCCCCGGTGATATTGCCCTTGGCAAGGCGGAGTGCTTGACTTCTTTGCAGCCGGGCGTCAAGGCAGGCGATTAAGGACGTTCGAGCCAGTTCACGACCAAGTACCCCCAGAGGAGCGCAGAAAGTGGTTCGACAGGAGTAGCTATGAAGTTGAGCAAGCAGCAGGCGTTGTTTCTCGGGATTGCATTGGTGCTTTTTGGCTCCGGATCGGGTGGAGCGCAGTCCTCTGCGGGTGGTAATACTGCCGCGGTAAATGCGAGCGCGCAGGGCGATTCCGATGCAAGCAGCAAAGCGCACGACGACAAATTCGTTATCGGCAATGATGATGTGCTCGCGATCAGTGTTTGGAAGGAACCGGATCTGACGAAATCGGTCCCGGTGCGCTCGGACGGCAAGATCTCACTGCCCCTTGTTGGAGAGACGCAGGCGTCGGGCAAGACTCCGCTGCAACTTGAACATGATCTTACGGAGAAATTGAAGGGCTTCATCACCGCGCCGCAAGTGAACGTAACGGTTGAGAAGGTGAACAGCAGAAAATTCAATGTTCTCGGCGAGGTTACAAAGCCAGGTTCTTATCCACTCACCACTACGACTACCATTATGGATTCGATAGCAATTGCTGGCGGTTTTCGGGATTTTGCGAAGAAATCAGGAGTGTACGTGCTGCGCAAGAATACGGATGGCCAGGAGAGCCGCCTGAAGTTCAATTACAAGGACTTCATCAAGGGCAAGGATGTTGCCCAGAACATAAAGCTTGAGCCGAACGACACGGTGATCGTTCCGTAGGTGGGCACGATGCTGAAGGGATTAGTTCTTTGTATTGCCATTCTCGCTGCCATGCCCCTGTGGTCTCAGGTAGATCCCAGTGCAAGCGGCGGGTCTGTGACCCTTGATGATACGCGAATGATGACGCCGGCACCGATCAATGGAGGTGTCTACCCCAATGATGTCGGGGCAGAGACACGTTCCAACTTTCTGTCGGGCGGGATGGTCATCACCGGCGCGTACAATGACAATCTTCTGGTCGGAGGATTCGCAAACAAGATCAGCGATTCGAACTACTCCATTGTTCCCACCATTTCCATCGATCGCCGCACACCGCGGCAAACAGAACGGCTGAACTACAATTCGGGATTCACCTTCTATCAGAAGACAACCGCATTAAATGGAATTACCCAGAGCGGAAGCGCTGAGTATCGCCTTCACCTCACCCCTTATGCGGTTCTGAGCATCAGAGACTCCTTCCAGCAAAACTTCAATCTGTTCAATCAGACAAATCCTTTTAGCGCTAGCGGAGCTTCGATAGGGGCCGCTCCGATTTCCGGATATGTTCTTCCGTTCGAGAATCAAATTGGGAATTCGCTGGACGGCAGCGTCGAGTATCAATACGGCAAGAATGCCATGATTGGTGGGAGCGGGACCTATACTTTGTTGCGCTATTCCGATCTGTCGAAGAACCCTGGGCTTGACGATTCGAACGTTGGACGAGCCTCGGCTTTCATCAATCGCCGCATTGCGCGAGGACAGTACCTGGGAGCGATCTACGAGTACTCCAGGATCAACACTCACCCGGTGCAGACAACGACCAATGCCCATACCATCTCCGGTTTCTACACCAAGTACCTCACCAGCACCGTTTCAATCTCGGTGAAGGGAGGTCCGCAGCGCTATAGTTCGCGAGATGATAGTTCGGGGATATCTTTCGAGTCATGGACGCCTTCAGTACAGGGAAGTCTGGGGTATCAGACGGCTCGGACGAACTTTGTCGCGGACTACTCGCGTCAGGTTTCGGGGTCGGAGGGTCTGATCGGAGCCTATCTGTCAAATGTGGCTGATTTCAGAGCTCAAAGGCAGATCACGCGCGCATGGAGTTTTGGAGTGTCAGGCGATTACGCGCTCTTCAAAAACGTCACTCCTGCGGTCTCCTCTTCTAATCCAGGTGGTCATACCTTGACCGGCACAGCCTCAGTTCAGCACATCTTCAGTCAGCGTTTTCGTGCAGAGATCGGATACAGCCGCATCCACCAGAGTTATGCCAGCTTAAGCGCGGGCAGCCAATTCGATCCCGACTGTAATCGTGAGTACGCATCGGTGACTTACCAGTTCTCGAGACCGTTAGGACGTTAGCTATGCCCGAAATGATTGAAGAACAAGAATCAACAAACTTCGACCTTGAGCGTTATCTGGATATCGTCCGGAGGCGGCACGTTTATTTTGTTGTCGCCGTATTCCTTGGCTGGTTGGCGGTGTGGGGAGCCAGTTGGGTTTTACCGAGCAAGTACAAGTCAAGCACCCTCATTCTCGTTGAAGAGCCGACTATGCCGCAAAGCTATGTAACTCCCAACGTGAGCCAAAGCCTGCAAGACCGGTTGCAGAGCATTACACAGCAGATTCTTAGCCGCACCAGGCTCCTCATCATCATCGACAATCTCAACCTATATTCGGGAGCCAAGGCGCTCAAGACAGCAGACGACAAGGTTGAGGCTATGCGCAAGGATATCAGCATTGAACTCGTGCAGGATCCGCGAAGCGGCGAAATCACTGCTTTCAAAGTGAGTTTTTTGTCCCACGATCCAGCTCTTGCACAGAAGGTGACGAGCCAACTGACGCAGTTGTTCATCGATGAGAATCAGAGGGTGCTTCAGCAACAGTCAGAGGGCACAACGAGCTTTATCGAGAAGCAGCTGGAAGATGCACGAGTGGCTCTTTCTGCTCAAGAGGCGAAGGTAAAGCAGTACGAAGCAGCTCATGAGGGAGCACTACCAACTCAGCAGCAGAGTAACCTTCAGATTCTCGCCGGCCTTCAGGGACAATTGCAGAGTCAGCAAGATGCCTTGAGCACTGCCAAGCAACAGCGCGTCTATTACCAAACACTTATTGAACAGTACAAGAACCTTCATGCCACTGGGCGGACAGTAGATGCTGGCCCAACGGAATTGACGGCAGTGGATCAGGAATTGGCCAAGCTTAGAGCTCAGCTGGCCGATCTCAGTTCGCGTTATACCGACTCCTATCCGGATGTGCAGAAAGTAAAAGCTCAGATCGTAGAAACCGAGAAGCAAAAGCAGCAGATCCTGGCTGCTGGTAGAAGTGGACAGAGACAGACCAGTGACGCCGAGAGCGCTCCGCTGCTCCAGTTGGAAAGCCAACTCCAAGCTAACCAGGTCGAAATTGCAAATCGAGAACGGGCAATTGCCGGGTTAGAGGCCAGAGTCGGCGAGTACCAGG
>Ga0308175_100002860_pt1 | contig 11860 bp, 10 predicted proteins | sample PhyCR1_3_FD_203893 | JGI IMG/M metagenome (GOLD analysis project Ga0308175, IMG submission 203893) | Soil microbial communities from UC Gill Tract Community Farm, Albany, California, United States - DLSLS.C.R1 | ecosystem: Environmental > Terrestrial > Soil > Agricultural land | place: USA... | reverse complement strand
CGACCGCCCGCGACGCGAGCGCGCAGTCCTCGAGCGTCACGGAGCCGCCGTCCCGCCGATCGATTCGAAGCTCGATCAACGGCCGCTGCTTCGTACCGCCGCGCCGCAGCTCGACGAGGTCGAATCCGACCGCATCAAGCTCAGCGACGACAACGTCTTCCAGCGCGTCCTTCACATCCTGTCGAGGCAGACGTCCAGAACAAAAAAATGTGGGGAGCATCCCCCACATTCACTCGCGGCCACAAGAGCCGCGCAGCGGAAGTAAAGTAGGACTGTTGAAAGGTTGCGGCAAGTGCACCAATGCCGAACCGTCCGAACGGATCAGCTCACATCGGCTTGCATCACGCCGAGTTGCCTGCCCGAATCGCCAGCGCGGTGAGAGAAGAATCGATCGTTGTTGCACCGCGTGCACGACGGGCTCGACGTGATGTGCCGTACACCGAGCGCGCGTGCGTGATCCGCGATCAGTGCGCGAAGATCGACCGTCGTGGGCTTGCCCGGATTCTTTCCCGTGAGCTGCGCGTAGACGTCCGCGCTCACCTCGTAGCACGACCCACAGATCGCGGGGCCGGTGTGCACGCGAAGCTCGGCGGCGGGAAATCCGCGCTGCTCCAGCGTGACGATTCCCCGCTCGATGATCCGTCCCGCAGTACCGCGCCATCCCGAGTGCAAGAGCGCGATCGCTCCCGATGGATGCGCGATGAACACCGGAACGCAATCGGCCACCGTCACCGCGAGTGCCGTTCCGCGCTCGACGCATGCGTGACCATCCGCAGCGTCACTGCGGAGCCATCCCTGCCAACCACTGTGATGCACGAGCACGTTCGTGCCGTGCACCTGGCCTGACGTCGCGAGGCGCGCGCCGCCGCCCTGCAGATCGTCGCGCAACGCACGCCAGCGCGCCATCACGTCTTTCACGGGCTCATCGGTGCCAAGGCCGAAGCTGCCGACCGCTCGCGTGGTGGTGAACGCGCGAATGCCGAATTCGGCGAGTTCCGGCACCTGCTCGGACTGCTCGATCACGCGCATCGTGCTCGCGCTCATCGCGCGCGTCGGTCCTCCACGCGCTCGATCTTCGCGCCGAGCTCGCGCAACCGCTCATCGATCCGCTCGTAGCCGCGCTCGATCTGGCCCACGTTGTTGATGGTGCTCTCGCCATCGGCACATAACGCAGCGAGCAACATGGCCATGCCGGCGCGAATGTCGGGCGATTCCACCGCATTTCCGCGCAGACGCGATGGGCCCGCGACGAGCGCGCGATGCGGGTCGCACAATACGATGCGTGCACCCATGCCCACGAGCTTGTCGACGAAGAAGAGCCGCGACTCGAACATCTTCTCGTGAATGAGAATGAGTCCGGTGCACTGCGTCGCCGTCACGAGCGCGATCGACATGGTGTCCGCGGGGAACGCCGGCCAGGGTTGATCCTCGAGCTTCGGCACATGTCCGCCGAGGTCACTCTGGATCACCTTCTCCTGCTCCGCGGGTACGATGAGATCCGGGCCTTCGATGGTGCACGAGACGCCGAGTCGAGCAAAGCCCATGAGCGTCGAGCGCAGATGTTCGACGCCCGCATCCGCGATGCGAATCTCGGATCCGGTGACCGCCGCGAGTCCAATGAAGGAGCCGACTTCGATGTGATCGGGCCCGATCTTGTGCGTCGCGGCGCCGAGTTGCCGGCCCCCTTCGATCGTGAGCTTGTTCGTTCCGATGCCGTCTATCTCGGCGCCAAGCGCGACGAGGAAATGACAGAGGTCCTGCACGTGCGGCTCGCTCGCGGCGTTGCGAAGCACGGTCGTGCCTCGCGCGGCGACTGCGGCCATCACGGCGTTCTCGGTGCCGGTGACGCTTGGCTCGTCGAGAAAGACGTCGGCGCCGCGGAGGCCGGGCGTCGACAAGACGAAGCTGTCATTGAGCTCGAAGTGTGCGCCGAGGCGCTCGAGCGCGAGAAAGTGGGTGTCGACGCGGCGGCGTCCGATGACGTCGCCGCCAGGGGGTGGCAGCTCGATGTGTCCGCAGCGGGCGAGCAGCGGTCCCGCGAGCAGGATCGATGCGCGAATCTTTCGACAGAGCTTGGGATCGAGATTGGCGGAGTGCACCGTCTTCGCGTGAATGCGAAGCGTGTTGCGCTCCGTCCACTCGAGGTCGACACCTGTGGAAGCGATCAGCTCGACCAGCGTCTCGACGTCGCGAATGCGCGGAACGTTCTCGAGGATGACCGGATGTTCGGTGAGCAGCGCAGCGCAGACGATCGGTAGTGCAGCGTTCTTGTTTCCCGAGGGGCGGATGGTGCCGGACAGACGATGTCCGCCCTCGACGAGGAACTGCTGTGCGGTCATGTAGGAACGTGCCTTGGTACGAGTTGATCCGAGTGATCGGTGCGAAGAATGGACGGGGCGTGCAGCCAAGGTCAATGCCGCCGCGCACTTTCCGTGCTTGCCCGTGCGCATTAGGATGCCGAAGGGAATGGCTGGCCTCGCCCTTGCACCTCTAGAAGCACGTCAGTTCACCCCGCGGAGCGCGGTCAGCGTCTGCTTCGCACTCAAGCCACCGTCATGACCAGCGTGCTGCCACCCCTCACAGAGTTGCTGCAGGCCGCGCTGTCCACACGCGACACCTTGATCATGAAACAGGTCCTGCCTGCGCGGGGCATGTTCGAGCAGATCCAGGCGATCGCGAGCGCGATCATCACCGTTGCGTTTCTGATTTTCCTCATCGTCTCGCTGCCAATGGCGTGGCATTTCCGCAAGACGTACAAGAAGCTCCACCACCTGATCGACCGCGTGTACGGCGACATCACGCCGATCACGCACAACGTCAACGCGATCACGGACAACATCAACTACATCACGACCGCCGTCCGCCAGGATCTGGCGAAGGTGAGCGCGAGCATCGACGACGCGAACGATCGCGTGCAGCGCGCGATGGACGAGGCCGAGCGACGCGTCAGCGAGTTCAACGCGCTGTTGGCGGTCGTGCAGGACGAGGCCGAGCAGCTGTTCGTGTCGACCGCCTCGGCGGTCCACGGCGTTCGTCGCGGCGCAGCCGCGCTCGGACGCCACGATGGGCCGGACTTTGCGTCTGACGAGCTCGCGGCGGCCGAACCGGCCGAGCACTACATGACTCAGGAGGAAGCTGATGGCCACGACGGCAGCCCCCAATCGGCCGCGGAGGCGCTCCCAGCAGCCCCGCGTGTCCGCCCGCGCGACCGAAGCCGGCGACGGGTATGACCACGAGTACGATTTGTTGACAGCCGCGTTGATCGGCATGACGATCGGCGCGGGATTGACGTTCATGTTGCGGAAAGGCCCGTCAGGGAAACGCCCCATGTCGCCTGTGATGCAGGGCATGGGTGTCGGTGCCATGTGGGCCGGACGCCACGCGGCGCGCCTCGGCAAACGTGGCGCGCGGTGGGCGCGCGATCGCGGCGAGGACGCCTGGGACGCGATTCCGCGCGACGAGATTCGGGACCACGTTTCGGACTACATGGGACGCGCGCGCGATGCGATCGATGACGCCGTGCAGTCGGAGCTCAAGGATCTTCGCCGATCGATTCGCCGGCAGCGGAAGCGGCTTGGGATCTAGGGTCTCCGCGGGGCCGCGCCTCTGGCGGCAACTGCTTCAGTGGCTGGCGCTGGCGGGCATCGCGCTCGTCATCACGCCAGCCATCGCGCACGCGTGGACGCCCGGAACGCACGTCTTCCTCGGCGAAGCGGTCATGCAGTCGCTGGCGGTGCTGCCGCCCGCGGTGGCCACGCTGCTCAGAGAATTCCCATACGACTTTCTGTATGGATCGATCGCCGCCGACACGAGCTTCGCGAAGAAGTATGCGCCGGTCGGCCGACATTGCCACTCGTGGAACGTCGGCATGGAGATCTATCACGGCGCCACGGACGAACCGCTGCGTGCCTTCGGGCTCGGTTATCTCGCGCACCTGGCTGCTGATTCGATCGCGCACAACTACTTCGTGCCGAAGCAGCTCGCCGTCACGTCGAGCACGTCGTCGCTCGGACACTCCTACTGGGAAAGCCGGTTCGAGACGCACCTCGGGACGGAGTGCGCCCGTCGTGCGCGTGAGCTCATTCTCATCGATCACTCGCGATCGGACGGCCTCCTCGATCGCGTCCTGAGCCCGACCATCTTCAGCACGCCGACGAACCGGCGAATCTTTCGCGGGATGGTGATCGTCACCGACAACGAGTCGTGGCAGCGGGTCTTTCAGCTCATGACGGAGCGCAGCCGCTGGGATCTCCCCGATGGCGATGTCGCGCAGTACGTCGCGCGCTCCTACGACTTCATCATGGATCTGCTCCAGCGAATGGATCGCGCGGAGGCGTTTCGGTTCGATCCGTCGGGCGACGAAGCACTCAAGATGGCGAAGCGCATTCGGCGGCAGGTGCTGCGCACCTGGGGAGACGAGCGACTCCGCGAAGAAGCCGAGCGGCACTTCGGCATGCCGGCGACGACGCTCGCGTTCTCGCGGCAGCGCGCCGATCCGATCTACCCGCCGGCGCGCATCGCGAGCAACTGATTCACGCGCTTCGGGTCCGCGCTTCCCTTCGACTTCTTCATCACGTGGCCGACCAGGACGCCCTGCAAGCGTCTCTCGCCCGCGAGAAAACGCTGCGCTTCGTCTGGATGTTCCGCGAAGACCTCATCGATCCATGACGCGAGTGCGCCGTCGTCTGACACCTTGAGCAAGGCGGTCCGCTCGGCGATCTGACGCGGCGGATCACCGGACTTCACCATCTCCGCGAAGATCTGCTTGGCCGCGCTGTGACTGACCACGCCGTCGCGCACGAGCAACAACAGATCGCCCAGATCGGCCGGACGCACGGTGAAGTGCGCGATCGACTGGCCTGTGCTCTTGAGCGCCGCCAGCACTTCGCCGAGCATCCAGTTCGCCGATGTCTTGGGGTCGCCGCTCCGATGGGCGACGGCCTCGAAGAACTGCCCCATCGCCGGATCCGCTGTGAGCACACTGATGTCGTACGGCGTGAGATTCGGGTACTCGCGCGCGTAGCGCTCGCGCCGCGCACGCGGGAGCTCAGGCATCGTGCTCTTGATGCGGTCGATGCGGGACAGCGGAATGATCAGCGGCGGCAGATCCGGATCCGGGAAGTACCGATAGTCGTGACTGCCTTCCTTCGACCGCGCCGGACGAACCTCATCGGCGTGCGCGTCCCACAACATCGTCTGCTGTTCGATCTTGCCGCCCGCCTCGAGGACCGCGCACTGCCGCGCGAACTCCAGCTCGAGCGCGCGGACGACGCCCGAGAACGAGTTCATGTTCTTCACCTCTGTCTTCGTGCCGAGTTTCGTCTCGCCGATGCGACGCGCGCTCACGTTCGCGTCGACGCGAAGGCTTCCCTTCTCCATGTTGACGTCGCTCACGTCGATGTACTCGAGAATCTGCTTGAGCGCGCGCAGATACCCGTCGGCTTCTTCGGGGCTGCGGATATCGGGCTCGCTCACGATCTCCACGAGGGGAACGCCGGCGCGATTGAGGTCCACGGCGGTGACGCTCGGAAAACGATCGTGCAGCGACTTGCCCGCGTCCTCCTCCATGTGCACGCGCGTGATGCCGATGGAGATGGCCGATCCGTCCGTGCGCAACCCGATCTCGAGACAACCGTCCTTCGCGAGCGGCTGGTCGAATTGAGAGATCTGGTAACCCTTGGGAAGATCAGGATAGAAGTAGTTCTTTCGCGCGAAGATCGACGTCGTCTGCACCGTGCAGCCAAGTGCGACTGCGGCCCGGATCGCGAGCTCGACCGCCTGGTCGTTCAGTACGGGAAGTGCACCAGGCAACGCGAGACACACAGGGCAGGTGTTCGCATTCGGCGGATCGCCGAAATTGGTGGAGCAGCGGCAGAAGATCTTGGTGCGTGTGGACAGCTGCACATGCACCTCGAGACCGACGACCATCTCGTACTTCTCGGTCAGGGCACTCATTGGTGCGCCGCCTGGCCGAGGGCTCGCTCGAGTGCATACGCGGCGGCGAACATCTGCCGCTCGTCGAAGTGGGACGCGAGGAACTGTCCGCCAACGGGTAATCCGTCCACGCGTCCGATCGGCTGCGACATCGCCGGGACGCCGGCCAGATTCGCCGTGCATGTGAAGATGTCGCTCAGGTACATCTCGTACGGGTCCGCGATCGATCCAATCGTGAACGCGGGCGTCGGCGTCGTCGGCGTGAACAGCAGATGCACGCCACTCGAGAAGACCTTCGCGAAATCCTGCGTGATGAGTCCGCGCACCTGCTGCGCCTTGCGATAGTACGCGTCGTAGTAGCCCGCGGAGAGCACGTATGTCCCGAGGAGAATGCGTCGCGTGACTTCTGCTCCGAACCCAGCGGAGCGCGTGGCTTCGTACATGCCGCGAAGGCCGTCGCCCTCGACGCGAAGCCCGTAACGAACGCCGTCGAAACGCGCGAGGTTCGACGACGCCTCGGCCGGCGCGATGATGTAATAAACCTCGATCGCGAGCTTCGTGTGCGGCAGCGAGACGTCGCGCACTTCGGCGCCGAGGGATTTCATGAGATCCAGCGCGGCGTCGCACTTCTCGCGAATTCGTGCGTCGAGGTTTTCCGGGAAGTACTCGCGTGGACGGCCAATCACGACGCCCGCGAGCGATCCGTTGCGTGATTGGCGCACCGTCGCCGCAGGCTCCGCCGCGCTCGTCGAATCGAGCGGATCCAGGCCGGCGATCGCGTCGAAACCCAGCGCCGCGTCGTCGACGGTGCGGCCGAACACGCCGACCTGATCGAGTGACGATGCGAACGCCACGAGCCCGTAGCGGCTCACACGACCATACGTCGGCTTCACGCCGACGACGCCGCAGAACGCCGCGGGTTGGCGCACGGAGCCACCGGTCTCGCTGCCAAGCGCGATGGGGACAATGCCGGCGGCAACCGCCGCCGCAGACCCGCCCGACGATCCACCAGGCACACGACTCGGATCGAGCGGATTGCGCGCGGGTCCGAACGCGCTGTGCTCCGTCGATGAGCCCATCGCGAATTCGTCCATGTTCGATTTCGCGACGATCACCGCGCCCGCCGCCTCGAGACGACGGACGACCGTGGCCGCGTAGGGACTCACGTATCCCTCGAGGATGCGCGAGCCGCAGGACGTGGGCATGCTCGTGGTGGCGATGTTGTCCTTCACGACCATCGGAACGCCGAGCAGGCTTCGCGGGTCGTCGGCGACAGGAACGAGGTCGACGGCGCGAACCGCTGCATCATGATCCTGCGATAGCAGAATGTTCAATCCGCGAGCGTCCGACCCGACCGCGCGCGCCTTGCGCAGCGCCGCCTCGGCGACGTCAGCCGGGCGATGCTCGCCGCGCACGACAGCGTCCCGCAGTTCGGCCGCGGTCAGCTCGAGCGCCGTCTCCGTGCTCACGCCGATGGCTCCGCGTCCTCGTGAGTCGACAGTCGCGGCACGAGGAAGAACTCATCGCGCATCTTTGGCGCGAAGTCGCTGCGGTCGCGCGAGAGGGCAAGCGCCGGCCCCTCATCCGGACGCAGCGGAAGTCCGGCCGCACCGACGCCCGCCACTTCCGGCAATCCGCTCGTGTCCACCTTTGCGAGCACCTCCATGTGCTGGAGGATCGTGTTCAGCTCGGCGACGAGCGCCTGGGCGCGGTCGTCCGAGAGTCCGAGTCGCGCCAACGCCGCAATGTGCCGAACGTCGTCGATGGTGACCGACACTAGTCGTCGCCTCGCTCGAGGTTTGCCTGTGCGATCACCAGCGTCTTCCGGCCAACCGTCTCGTCGTCGAAATCGACTTTCACTTTCGCGTCGCGCCCGGTGCCCGACAGCTCGGCGATGGTGCCCGATCCGAACTTGCGATGCTTGACGCGCGCGCCGACAATGAACATCGGCGCGTCCTGCGACTCGTCTTCCGCCGAGACGCTCGGCGCAAACGACCCGACGGGATTTCCAGGTCGTCGCGACGCCGCGGACTGACGTGCGAACGGTTCGTCGACAGTGCGAGACGATGGTTCGTTGAAGCGCCCGCCGCTCCGGCCGTAACCGCGGCCGTAACCGCCGAAGTCCGAGCCAGCGCGCATGACCGAACGTCCCGAGCTGCGGACCTTCACCGTGCTCTTCTTCTCGATGAGCTTTTCGGGGATGTCGTCGAGGAAGCTCGATTGCCGCGACTGGAGAAGCTCACCGTTTCGGCGGCGCTCCTCGGCGTATGTGATGAACAGCTTTCGCTCGGCGCGCGTGATACCGACGTAGAAGAGACGGCGTTCTTCTTCGAGCAGCGGCGGATCGTCGAACGCTTTCGCGAGTGGAAAGAGCCCGTCTTCGAGGCCCGTGATGAACACGATCGGAAACTCGAGGCCCTTCGCGTTGTGAAGCGTCATCAACGTGACGGCGTCCGCGGATGGCCCGGCGCCTTCGGGATCCGAGACGAGACTCGCGCGCTGGAGAAAGTGATCGAGTGGGCGAAGGCCGACTTCTCCCAGCTCATCGGCCACTTGCTCGGCCGCGCCAGTGATCAACTCGCGTACGTTGTCGAGGCGGTCCGCCGACTCCGGACCTTCGGCGCGCAGATAGTCGCCATAGCGAATCGATTCCACGATCTCGCGCAGCAGCTCGTCGACGGCAGCTTCCTGTGCACGCTCGCGCAAGGTTGCGATCACGCGAACGAATTCCGTCAGTGCGGTCCGCGCGGCAGGCCGCAGCGTGGCGATCACCTCGGGCACTTGCGCGCCCTCGAACAACGGGAGCCGGCGCGCTCGCGACGCCTCCGAGAGTTGCTCGATCGTGGTTTCGCCGAGCCCGCGCTTGGGGACGCCGACGGCGCGGCGAAACGCCTCGTCGTCGGCGGGATTCGCGATCAGCTTGAGGTACGACATCAGGTCGCGAATCTCTCGCCGATCGTAGAAGCGCACCGCGCCGACGAGGCGGTACGGCAGCGCGTGTCGGCGCAGCGCCTCTTCCATCGCGCGGCTCTGCGCGTTGGTGCGATACAGCACCGCCATGTCGTTCAACGCGAACGATGAGCGTTTGCTCATCATCTCGCCGATCACGAAGTCGGCCTCGTCGCGCTCGTCGAGCGAGCGCACCACCGTGACCGGATCGCCGCTGCGATGCGTCGCGCGCAGCGTCTTGCCCATGCGCTGCGAGTTCGCGCTGATGATGAAGTTCGCGAGATCGAGCACCTGCGGCGTGGAACGGTAGTTCTCTTCGAGACGCACGACGGCGGCGTTTGGAAAATCCTTGTTGAAGTCGAGGATGTTCCGGATGTCGGCGCCGCGCCAGCCGTAGATGGACTGATCGTCGTCGCCGACCACGCACACGTTCCCGTGCTCCCCGCCGAGGAGCTTGATCAGCTCGTATTGCGCGCGGTTCGTGTCCTGATACTCGTCCACGAGGATGTAGCGGAAGCGTCGACGATACTCTGCGAGCTTGTCGGGATGCTGCTGGAGCATGCGGACGGGCAGCACGAGCAGATCGTCGAAGTCTGCCGCGTTCGCGAGCTGCAACGCTTCGCCGAGGGAGCTGTAGACCTGCGACACGGCGCGCGAGAACGGATCCATCGCCAACCGTGCATATTCGGCTGGCGGCACGAGCGCATTCTTCGCGTCGGAGATCGCGGACTGTACCCCGCGCGGCGTGAAGTTCTTCGTCGAGATGTCGTGACGGTCCATCAGGCGCTTGATCACGCCGAGGCTATCGTCCTGATCGTAGATCGTGAACGATGCCGTACGGCCGACGAGATGCGGCGCCATGCGCAGCATGCGCGCGCCGATCGCGTGAAACGTCCCGACCCACATGCCGGCGGGATCGGTGCCGAGCAGTCGGCCGATGCGCTCGCGCATCTCGCCCGCGGCTTTGTTCGTGAACGTCACCGCGAGAATCTGTCGCGGATCGACGCCTTCGACGTCGATCAAACGCGCGATGCGCGTCGTCAGGACTCGCGTCTTCCCCGACCCTGCACCCGCCAGCACGAGGAGTGGTCCGTCCACGTGCAATACAGCTTCGCGCTGCGCCGGATTCAGCCCGGCGGTCAGCTTCTCTTCAATCTCCGTCAACATCACTGAAGGATAATCTCGAACGTGGCGCCTTGCTCCGATGGTGCGAGCACGAGCTTGCCGCCATGGTTCTCCTCGACGATGCGCTTCGCGAGCGAGAGACCGATGCCCCATCCCGTCTTCTTCGTCGAGAAGCCGGGCTCGAACACCCGCGAGCGAAGATCACGCGGAATTCCGGGGCCATCGTCAGCGACGCGAATCACGACCCCGGATTCGGGACTCAGCTTCGCGGACAGCCAGACGTGTCCGCCGCGGCCGGCAAGCGCGTCGATCGCATTCTTCGTCAGCACCTCGATGGCCCACTCGAGCAACACCGGATCGCCCTGCACGATGGGGATCGATGGCGCGATGTCTGTGTCGACAACGATCGTGTTGGCGAGCGTCGGAACGCGAGCGCGGAAATACGTCGCGATGCGTTCGACGGTGCCGCCGACATCGACTGGCTCGAGCTTGAGCTCGCGGCCAATGCGCTCGAAGCGGTGCGCGACGCGATCGAGGCGATCGAGATCACCGCGCATGTGCACGACGGCGGCTTGCGTCGATGCGTCGCCGCCGCGCTCCTCGAGCAACTCGAGCCAGCCGGCGAGACTCGACAGCGGCGTGCCGAGTTGGTGCGCCGACTCGCGCGCCATGCCCGCCCACAATCGCTCGCGGGCGGCATTGCCTCGCGTCCGAATGATGTACAGTCCGGCGAGCAGGAGAATCGCCGCGGTGACGGCCTGCAGGATGGGAATGATTGCCAGGCCGCGCACCACCCGCGGGTCGCCGTAGTACACGCGGCCGATCAATGAATCGACGATCGGCGGATGCTGCTTCGCGAGGACGCTGATGTAGGCGCGTACCCGCGGATCATCGTTCGGCATCGTGTTGTCCGGATCGAACGGAAGATTCGCGTGGCCCGCGCCCGCGGGATCCCCCTTCGGATCGGTGAGAATCACCGGAACGCCCTGCTCCTGAATCAATCGGCTCAGATCGAGCAGTGCGGTCTCTGTGTTTCCGGGATCACCGAACGCACGAAACACGCGCGCGAACATCGCGCTCGACCGCCGCGCATCAGCACGCAAGTCCACGATCACATGTTGGGTGTACCAGACGTACGAGCCCAGCAGCAGCAGAATGAGCGTGGCGACCAGCACTTCGGGTGTGCCGCGTCGCATGCGCGCGTCAGCTCAGACGATCGATGCCGAGGTACGGCCGAAGCGCCTCTGGGACCGTGACCGTGCCGTCGGGATTCTGATGATGCTCGAGAATGCACGCGATCGTGCGCGGAAATGCGAGCCCCGAGCCATTGAGCGTGTGCACGAAACGCGGCTTCTCGCCTTTCGCCGGCCGATAGCGGATGTTCGCGCGACGCGCCTGGAAGTCCGTGAAGTTGCTGCACGACGAGACCTCGAGCCATGCGCCGACGCCGGGCGCCCACGCCTCGAGATCGTACGTCATCGCCGAGCTGAAGCCGGTGTCGCCGGCCGCGAGCAACTTCCGGCGATACGGAATCTCGAGGCGTTCGAGAATGCTCTCGGCGTGCCGGGTCAACTGCTCGAGCTGATCCGCCGATTCCTCCGGCGCCGCATAGCGCACGAGCTCCACCTTGTCGAATTCGTGCGTGCGCAGAATGCCGCGCGTGTCCTTGCCCGCCGACCCCGCCTCGCGACGGAAGCACTTGCTGTACGCCACGAAGCCCATGGGCACCATCCCCGGATCGAGGATCTCGTCGCGATACAGATTCGTCACCGGAACTTCGGCGGTCGGGATGAGAAAAAGCTCATCGCCGCGCGTGGCATAGGCGTCGTCCTCGAACTTGGGAAGCTGGCCG
>Ga0308175_100002859_pt1 | contig 11862 bp, 9 predicted proteins | sample PhyCR1_3_FD_203893 | JGI IMG/M metagenome (GOLD analysis project Ga0308175, IMG submission 203893) | Soil microbial communities from UC Gill Tract Community Farm, Albany, California, United States - DLSLS.C.R1 | ecosystem: Environmental > Terrestrial > Soil > Agricultural land | place: USA... | reverse complement strand
ACAGGCTGGAGAGCACCCCGTCGAAGGAGGTCGTCCGGGCGGTCCCCCATTCGAACCGCACCCAGGGGCTGGCCGGTTTCTTGCGGCCCAGGCTGGCCTTGGTCGGCACGCACCCCTTCATCAGCTTTTCCACCGCCTTCTCCACGGAGTTGTCGTGGGTGGCGGTGGCGTCCAGGAACACCTCAAGGCTCAGCGTGCGCGGGCCGCTGCCGACGAACTCGGGCAGCGCGGACTCCCCCGCCATCCGGGACGGGGTGCGCCGCCACTCGGTGGTCTTGCTCAACTGCAGCGTGGAGGGGTTGAACTGGAGGTTGAGCTGCGTGATCGTCCCGCCGGGCTTCGCGCCGACGGAGGTCGGTGGCTCCTTCAGGGTCAGCTGGGCCCTGGTCCGACTGGAGCGGAGCGCTGCACACATGTCGGGACCTCCTTTCCGGGGGCGTAGGGGTAAGTCTCAGGGGCGGCGGGTGGGAGCGGTGCGTGACGGCGGGTCAGGACGGTCGCAGCCCCTGGTGGGCGATCTCCAGGGTCTCCACCGCCGCCTCGGAGTTGGCGGGGTCGAAGGAGGGTCCCTGCCAGCGCACCGGAACGATCCCGGACACCTGCCAGCTGATGATCCGGGTCAGGTTCGGTTTCAGCGCCACGATCTCGCCGTCCTTGGGCGTCACCCGCTTCAGCGTCTCGTCGAGCCAGCGGGCGATCTTCGCCGTATCGGCGGTGACCGGCCGGCTCAGCGTGATGTTCGACCAGGTCACGCGGCCGGGCAGTTGCCAGGTGAACCCGTTGTTGCCGCCCTCTGCGTAGCTCTCCATCTCGACCTCGGCGCCCATGCCGGAGCAGGTGTGGAAGGCGCCCAGGTCGTTGCCGCCGATGGCGAGCTTGAAGAACACGCTCGTGGCGAAGATGTTGTCGGTCATGCGTCCGTCATCCGTTCCGTGCGCTCACGTTCCACGCCCTCAGCGGCGTCCGTCGTAGGGGCGGCCCGTGCGTTCCCGGCCGCGCCGCAGCTCGGTGCGGAGCAGCCGGGCCATCGGGTCGAGCAGGCGCCGCGCGAGGTCGTCCAGGTCGAGACCGGGGTCCTTCGGTGCCTCGGCGCGCTGCTCCGCGTTCTTGCCGGAGGCGGATGAGGTGGAGGACGAGCGCGAACGGCCGTGCGCCGGGACTTCCTTCGCCGTGTCGCCCATGAGCAGGCCGGCGGCGGACGGCGTGGCGGCCGGTCGCGAACGTTCGCGGTCCCGGTCCCGCTCCGCCTTCGTCGTTGCCCCCATGAGCAGGCCGGCGCCGGTGGTGTCGGTGATGTCGCGCTGAACGGGGGTCGCCGTCCGGCCGCTCCCGCCGGTCACCGGAAGAACCACGGGGACGGGCTGAGTCGATGCCGGGGCGTTCGCCGGGCGGTCCGCGAGCGGCGGCGCCTGCGGGGCGGTGACCGGCAGGGATCGGGCCGGGACGGCGGGGGCCGAGCCGACCAGCCCCTGACCCGGCGGTGCGGGCCGGACGACCGGGACACGCTGGACGGGGCTGGGGGAACCTGCCGGACCTGCCGAGTTGGCGCTTCGTACGCCCGCGTTCTCCCGTCCGGCGGGCGGCGCGGCCACGGCCCGCTGGACCTGCGGGGTCGCCGGGGCGACCGGGGACGGCCCTGGCGTCGGACGCCCGGGGTCAGCCTGCGGGGCAGCCGGTACGCCCGGCCAGCGCGCCGCCACCACGGGACGGCCGCCGGAGCGGGCGGCGACGGGCGGTGCCGCGCCCTCAGTGGCCCGGGTGCTCAGGGTGAGCGGGCGGGCGGGGAGCAGTTGGAGGGTGCGGGGTGCCGCCGGGCCGGAGGGCGCTCCGGGGCGGGTGACGGTGAGCGGGGGCGCACTGTGCGGCTGAGCGCCTCCGGTCGCCCCGGCTACGGCTCGGGTGACGACGACCGGGCTCGGCGAACCGGGGGCCCGGGGCCGCTGCCCGCCGGACGAGGCCTGACCGCCGGACCTCGTACCGGGCAGTCGTACGTCTCCTGCCGGGCTTTCCGGGGTTACGGCAGCCGCGGGTGCTGCTGCGGACGGCATCACCAACGGCGTTGCGGACCCGCTCCCGTGGTCCGCGACGCCCGGCGACGCGGCGCCCCCGGCAAAGGAGTCGTCCGCGGGACGGCGCTGGACTACGTCGCCCGCCCCCAGCAGCGGCGCGTCCGCTCCGGCGGTGGAGGGCGTCCGGTCGCCAACTGTTCCGGATGACAACGGAGTTGGGTGGGACTTGCCGTCCTGCTGTGCCGGAGCACGCTGGACGGCGGGAGCAGGAGCGCGGGATGCGGTGGCGCCGGGCACATCAGCGCTGGGCGCCAGCGCGGACAGCGGAGCGCCCAGGCCGCCGCGCACGCGGGCGCCGTTGTGGGCGCGGTGGGCCGTTCCCTGGGCGCCGCCGTATTCGTGCGGGCGCGAGGTGCCGGCCGTGTCGTCCGTCTGGCGCTGGACGACGGGCATCGCCGCGCCGGGGACGGTGCTTGAAGTGGCGGCGGTGGAGCCGGGCAGATCGGCGCTGGGCGGCAGCGCGGACAGCGGAGCGCCCAGGCCGCCGCGCACGCGGGCGCCGTCCGGGGCATTCTGCGCGCCGCTGTCGTGCAGGCGTGGCGTGTCGGCCACGTCGTCCGCCTGGCGCTGGACGACGGGCAGCGTCGGACCGGGCGAGGTGCCTGAACTGAGGGCGGTGGCGCCGGGCAGCTCGGCACTCGGCGGCAGCGCGGACAGCGGCGCACCCAGACCACCGCGCACCCGGGCGCCGCCGGAGGCAGCCGGCTCCGTCCCCTGCGCACCGACCACGTCCGAGCCCTCCGCCTGACGCTGGACGACAGGCAACGCCGGGCCGGACGCGGTGTGCAGCGCCGGAGCGTCCTCCGTCAACGGAGCGGCTGCGGAGAGCAGTTCGCGCGTCGGGGCGCCGAGGGGCGCGCGGCTTGGCTCGCTCATGGCGGCGCGCTGTACGGCGGCGGTGGTGGCGTTGCCGGGTGCCGGAGTGGCGGCGGGCCGCAGCGCGGTGACGCGGCGTACCAGTCCGGACATGCGCCGCGCGACAGTCAGGGAAGGTGCCACCGGGACGGCCCGGACGGCCGGGCCGGAAGGCGTACGGCCCCCGGAACCGGACGGCGCTTGCGACACGCGCCGGGTCGCTCCACCGCCTGCGGCTGCGCCCGGGAGCACCGACACACGCCGTACCAGAGGAATCGCCGGAGCCGTCGTCCGATGGTCCGGGTCGGCGGGGGTCACGACCGGATCGGCACCCGGCAGCGCGGCACGCTGGACGGGCGGCGAGGACGGGGAGAGCGCGGCGGGGGAATCGGCGGACCTAAGGCCACGGGTCTGTGGGGAGTCGCCCGAACTTCCCGTCGCTGCCGGGCTGTTGCCCCCGGAGCGCGCCACCGCGGGCTTTCGCCCGGATCCTCCGTCCGCCGCTCCAGTACTGCTACGAGAAGTCCGTGGGGCGACGGATGCCGGACTCCCGGCATCCAACGCACCGTCCGCCTCGCCACCCGCCCCCTCCGGGCGCAGCGCCCGGAGCAGCAGTGGACCCCCGCCGACCCGGGTGGCCTGCGGGGTGGCAGGACGGGCGACGCCGCGCACCAGACCGGTCGGGGAGGCGGACAGCACCGCGTGGCCGAGACCCGAGTCAAACGACGGGTTCTGCCAGGAGGCGAGGCCCGCACGGAAGACGAGCCCGTCGCTCACCCCGAGCGGGGAGCGGGCCACGGTGAGCTGCGGCGGCGCGGTGCGACGCCAGCCGCCGTCCCAGTCGCCGGGCACGGAGGAACCCCGGCCGCCGGACTCGCCGCGGTCAGTACCGTCGCCGAATGTGCCCCGGTCCGGGCCGTCGCCGGCCGCACCGTTCTCCGCGGCGCCGGAGCGGTCCGCACCCGGACGGCGTGCGGTGTCCGGCGCGGCGGCCCGGCGGCGCAACCTGTCCCGCCATGCCATGCGTTCAACCGCCTTCGTTCACACGGGTGTTGATGCGAGCGATCTCAGCGACCCACTGCCGGCGCTCGTCGTGGGTCAGGTCGAGGATCTCCTCGCGCTGCCAGTGGAAGTGGTAGGCGATGTACGCGATCTCCTCCCGGAGCCGGGGAAGGGCGTACGTCACGATTCCCCCAGGCGCCCACCCGAGAGGTCGACCTCGAAGCCGCCCTCGCAGTGCGGGCAGGTCACCGCGGCGCGGGTGTGGCCCTCGCTGTTGACCCGGCGGTAGAAGTCCTGGAGGAACGCGACGTCGGTGGCGTACATCCGCTCCACGACCCCGGCGTGCACATCCGTGATCGAGCCGATCCGGGTGATCACCTGACTCAGCAGCACCACGCTCAGGTACGCCGGGTTCTCCTTGACCCGCAGGTCGATCTGGGGCCGCAGTTCGTCCCGGGCGGTGGCCAGGCGCATCGAGCCGTGCCGGTGCACCGTGCCGTCGTCGTCCACGTACCCGCGCGGCAGCTCGAACTCGAACTCCGTGCGCAGCCCGTGGTCCTCCCGGCGCGGCGGGGCGGCGGCCGGGGTGGCCGCCGCCTGCTGCTCCGACGTCTGGGCGGGCGCCGTCGCCTGGAGGATCTCCTCCAGGTTGCCCGCCGTGACCGTACGGCGCCTCATTCGACGACGATCTCCTCGAACGTGATCGTGACGGACTCGGTGGCCGGAGCGGACTCGCCCGCCTTCAGCGACGGGCCCTCCCACTTGGAGGCCCAGCCCTGCATCAGCTGAATGCGGCGGACCGTGTTGCCCTCGGTGTCCTTGATCTCGATGGTGAGGTTCTGCCGCGCGGTGTTGACGGCCCCGTTGTTCAGGGTCTCCTTGATCCACTTGGTGAACTCGCTGCTCTGGTCGAGTCCCCGGGTGATCGTGATCTCACCGGCCTGCCGCGCTCCGGGCTGCTTGCGGATGATCTGCTTGCCCTCGGCGCTGACCTGCTTGACCTCGACGACCTCCTCCTCGACGGTCAGCCCGCTGATCTCCTGGATCGACTCGACCAGGTAGCCACCGAGCTGCACGCCGAAGACGTGGGTGGAAAGAGCATCGCCCGTTGCCATGACTGTCTGTCACCTTTCCTTGCTAACCCGCAGGTCACTCGTCGATGAGGCTGGTGCTGTCGGAGAACTGGGCCAGCCGGAACACCACGAACTCGGCGGGCTTGACCGGCGAGACGCCGATCTCACACACGACGCGGCCCTGGTCGATGGATTCCTGCGGGTTGTTGTCGCGGTCGCACTTCACGTAGAACGCCTCTTCGGCGGTACGGCCGAACAGGGCTCCCCGGCGCCACTCCTCGGTGAGGAACGCGGTGACATTGCGCCGGATGCTGGACCACAGCCGGTCGTCGTTCGGCTCGAAGACCACCCACTGGGTGCCCAGGAGGATGGATTCCTCCAGGTAGTTGAACAGGCGGCGCACGTTCAGGTAGCGCCAGGCCGGGTCGGAGGAGAGGGTGCGGGCACCCCAGATCCGGATGCCCCGGCCGGGGAAGGCCCGTACGCAGTTCACGCCGATCGGGTTCAGCAGGTCCTGCTCGCCCTTGCTGAGCCGGACCTCCAGGTCCACCGCGCCGCGGATCACCTCGTTGGCGGGCGCCTTGTGCACGCCGCGTTCGGCGTCGCTGCGCGCCCAGACACCGGCGATGTGACCGCTCGGCGGGACGGTGGTGTTGTGCCCGGCGGCCGGGTCGAAGACCCGCACCCACGGGTAGTAGAGGCTGGCGTAGCGGGAGTCGTAGCCCGCCTCGTCGTTGCGCCAGATGCGCACCTGCTGGGCGGAGAGCCCGGGCGGGGTGTCCAGGACGGCCACCCGGTCGCCCATCTGCTCGCAGTGCGAGATGACGGCGAGCTGCACGGTGCGTACGCCCTCGGCGTCGATGTCGCCGCGCTGGTGGGCGCTCATCAGGTCCGGCACGGCGACCATGGTGATCTCGTCGATGGTCTCCAGGCCGGCGAACCCGGTGCGGGCCGCGGCGTCGCCGACGTACTCGGCGGGGTCGAGGCGGACCACCTCGCCGGAGCCGTTCGCGGCGGCCCCGCCCGGGGCGTCGGGGAGGGCCACGGTCTGGGCGGCGGGCTTGCTCTGGGCGGCGCCCCGCTGCTCGGTGACCTCGATCAGGTTGGAGGCGCGGGCCTGGTTGACCAGGTACCCCCTGACGTTCTTGCGGGTGGAGGCCTCGTAGGTCTCCACCACTTGGTCGCCCTGGCGGACCAGGACCTTGAAGCGGTCCTCCGGCGGGTTCTCGCCGTCCGCGTCGGCGATCTCCACCGACACGCCGGAGACGCCCGGCTTGGCCGCGACCAGGAAGCCGCCGAGCTCCACCGGCTCCACGGCCTTGGCGCCCTGACTCCGCTGGCCGCCGCCCGCGGACGGGGCGGAGGCGTCCTCGGCGGAGCCGCCGACGCGCACCACGTACGCGGCGCCGCCGCCGTTGGCGAAGTAGCCGTAGACCGCGTGGGCAAGGTAGGTGCCCTCGGTGAAGCCACCGAACGTCTGGGAGTACTGGTCCCAGCTGGTGACCAGCGTCGGCGCGTGGAAGGGGCCGCGCTCGGCGAACCCCACGAACGCGGCGACGGCGGTGCCGACCCCTTCGATCGGTCGGGCACCGGACTGCACCTCCTCCACGTACACACCCGGGGTGAGGTACGTCGGCATGCTTGCTCCTTCACGTCCTTGCGGGTCACCTGTGTCCAGGCCGAGTCTGCGCGGGGGTCCGCCGGGGCGACAGGGACGTGGGGACCTCGCCGGGGGCAAGGCCGCTGCCTTTCCCGGCTAACTCACGTTCGTCAGGTCCACCAGCCACGACCTGTTGCCCGCCGCCTGGGCGTCGATCGGCACCGACGCTTCGGGGTTGTCGGGGTCGAAGGCCGAGGTCACTGTGTGCGTGACCTCGGGGCTGGTCCAGGCGGGGAGATTGGTGTTCCAGCGGCCCGTGTTCCGCGCCACCTTCCAGCGGAAGCTGACGCTGTACGACTTCAGCCAGTATCCGGAGCTCATCCGCGCCGACGTACTGAAGCCGGGGTCGTCCGTGAAGGTGATGGCGTCCTGAGCGTCCGTGATGACCGCGTTGGTGTAGTTCGGTCGGTACGGGCCGTCCTGCACCCAGCCCCGTGAGGACGGCACCTCGCGGTGGCCGTCGTCGTTGGCGATGATCTGCACGTTCTGGTCGGTGACCTGCTGCCAGAAGTGGTAGTTGCTGGACACGCGCTGGGGCGCGTTCGCCGGATTGTGCAGCACGGCGGCCTGGTTGAATCCGATCTCCTGGTCCGCGTCGAGCCGTTGGCTCGCCGGGCCCGTGTAGGAGGAGGTGAACGTCAGGGTCGGATGGTCGAGATCGGCCGCCGGCTTCTGGCTCGCCCGTGTGTTGCGGCGCTGCGGCGGCGGGCTGTCGCCCTTCAGCTCGGCGGCGGTCCTGTCCCGCTTGGCGGGCATCCGCTGGACGGCGCCGGCGGACGCGGGAGCCGCACCGCTCTCCCTGTCCTCGGGCCCCTGCGCGGGGGCGAGTGGTTTCGCGAGGGCGCGGGTGGCGTTCGCCTCCGCCTCCCGTTCGAACCGGTCCGACGGGTCGGAGATCTTCAGCCCGTCGCCGTGATCGGTCCCGGCGACCGGACCCTTGCGCTGCTGGATGACATGGGTGAGCTCGTGGGCCAGGGTGTGCCGGTCCGCCCCGCCCTCTCCGATGACGACATGACTGCCGGAGGTGTAGGCGCGGGCACCGACCTCGGCGGCGGATGCGCGGGCCGTCGCACCGGTGTGCAGCCGTACGTCGGAGAAGTCCGCGCCGAGGCGGCTCTCCATCTCGTTCCGCACCGGTCCGGTCAGCGGCCGCCCGGCGGAGCGCAGGACGCCGTGCACCGACGAGCGTTGCACCGCGGGCTGCCCGTCCTGCCGTTCCGGGTGCGCTCCGGAGCAGTCTCCGTGGGCGTGCCGCTCCTCCTCGACCATACGGGCCACGGCCGCGTTGCCCACCGAGCGCTGCAGAGCCAGCATCCCGGCCGGGGCAGGTGCCGCCGGCCGTGCCTTCGTCCGCCCCTGTCCGTCGGCCTCTTTCGGTTGCTCGTGGGCACGCATCCGCAGTCCTTTCGCAGGGTCGAAACCCGTAGTACCAGACCCTCGGGTCCCCCGGTGCGGCCGTCGCGGGACTCTGCCCCTTCAGGCAACGGCGTTGTCCCGGGCGGGCCTTCAGGCGCCGACGGCCTCCGCCAGGTAGGGCCCGAACTCGCTCTCCAACACCAGCCGTCCGAGCTTGCGGTACTCCTGCGCCACCGACGTCACCACCTGCCGCATGGTGAGCGGTTCGCCGGACTCCGCCGCGAAGTAGGCCGCGGTCACCGCACACGCCCGGATGGAGCCGCCGGCCAGTTCGAAGCGATCCGCGCAGAAGGCGAGGTCCAGGTCCTCGGCCCGGGGCAGCCGGTCGCCCAGGCACCGTTCCCACAAAGCGAGGCGCTGGCCGGCGTCGGGCACCGGGAAGTCCGCCACCACGTCCAGGCGGCGAGTGAAGGCCTCGTCCAGGTTGGCCCGCAGGTTGGTGGTCAGCACCGCGATCCCGTCGAACGACTCCATGCGCTGCAGCAGGTACGCCGACTCGATGTTGGCGTGCCGGTCGTGCGCGTCCTTCACCTCGGAGCGCTTGCCGAAGATCGCGTCGGCCTCGTCGAAGAGCAGTACCGCGTTGACCGCGGACGCCTCGGTGAAGATCCGCTCCAGGTTCTTCTCGGTCTCCCCCACGTACTTGTCGACGACCGTGGACAGGTCCACCACGTACAGGTCCATGCCCAGGTCCGCCGCGACGACCTCGGCGGACATGGTCTTGCCGGTGCCCGACTCGCCGGCGAACAGCGCGATCACGCCGCGCCCCCGGCCGCCGCCGGGCCGCATCCCCCACTGCCCGAGCACCTGCTCGCGATGGCGGGCGCGCAGCGCGAGTTCGCGCAGCCGCCGGTGAGTGGTCGGGGGCAGCACGAGGTCGTCCCAGCCGACTCCCGGCTCCACACGGCGGGCGAGCCGGTCGAGCCCGGCGCCGTTCTGGGCCCGTACGGCGGTGCGCAGGTCGTCGGGGAGGACCGGGCGGCCCGCGAGGGTGGCCGTGCGCACCGCCACGTCGGCGGCGCGGCGCAACTGCCCGGAATCCAGGCGGTGCGCGGCGACCGCGCGGGCGAGCTCATCGGCGTCGCCGGTCCCGGAGCCGTTGCCGAAGCCATGGCCAGGGCTGCCACCGGCGGCCCGGTCGAGGGCGTGCCGCCAGCGCGCGGCCTGCCGCTCGGGAGTGGGCGCCAGCACGGTCATGACCACGGGGGTGTCGGCAGCCCACAGCGGGTCCCAGCCGACGGTGCCGTGCGTGAGCAGGGGAATCCCGCGCAGCGCCGAGCACAACGCCCCCAGCATGCGGGCCCGTTCGGCGGGTTCCCCGGGCAATGCTTCCAGGGGGCCGAGGACGACCCCGGCACCCGTCAGGCGGGCTTCGAGCGCGGCCACGCGGGCGAGCGCCGGTACGTCGCCGGGGCGCCGGGCGAGTGCCGCTGCGTCCAGGACGAGCGGGCGCAGCCCGGCCACGTGCAGGGCTGCTACGGCCAGCCCCTCGGCGTCGCCGCCCCGGCTGCGCAGTTGGACGAGGCCGGTGCCGGCCGCGGCCGCGGCCCGGTGGACGTCCGCCGCCTCGGCGGTCGGGTCCTCGCGGGCCTCGCCGAGCACCCCGGCGAGCCGGGCGTCGGGCTGCGCGCTCCCCAGGAGGTGTCCGGTGACCCGGTCGGGAACCACCAACACCCGGGACAGCGGCGGCCGTTCGGGCTCGGTGACCTCCACCAGACCACTGGCGACCAGCGCCGCTTCGGGGGCCAGCCGGAAGCGCGCGGACGCCGCCCCTGCGAGCCCGCACAGCTCCAGGGCGAGCCCGACCGTGGGCCGACGACGCGTCAGGTCGTCGTTGAGGTAGCCGTAGAGCCGTTCGAACCGTGCGTCCAGGTCGGGCGCCACCGCAACGAGCAGCAGGTCCAGATCCAGCGAGGACAGGCCGAATCGCGCGGCGAGACCGCCGAGGACGGAGCCGGCCGGGGGATCCGGGGGTTCGTGAGCGGGTACGTCGAGGCCGCTCGGTTCGTCCAGGACGCGGGCGACTGCCTCGGGAGTGAGGTACTGGCCACGGTAAGGGTCGTCGGGATCGGGATCGGCGGCGCGCCGGACGGCCACCGCGTGCCGCACCCGTTCCTCGACCATGCGGAGCCGCACCCACAGGTGCTCCACTTCGGCGACCGCCTCGGCAGTGTGCGTCACGGCTGGCGGCCCCCCCTGCGGTGGCGACGGGCGGGCGCGGGCGGGCGTTCACGCGGGCCGGCGTAGCCGCCGTCCGGACCCGGGTCACTTGTTTCCGTGTAGCGCAGCCTGCGCCCCGGCCCCGCGTCCTCGCTGCGGGAGGTGGCGCGCACGACGAGGCCTTCGGTGACCGGCGGTGCGGCGGCCTTGGTGATGCCGGCGAGCGGCGCCCGCACCTGCAGCGAGAGGGAGGCCTTCAGTTCGCCGCCCATGGCCGACCACACGTCGGAGGCGGCCGGTGCGTCGGACCCGGTTCCGGCGGTGTCCAGGCCCACGGTCAGGCCGAGTTCGGCGAGCGTGCCGGTGAGCAGCCGCGCGGGCAGCGTGTCGGTGCTCACCAGCGTCGCGAGCACCTGCGACAGCAGCCGGTGTTCGTCCTGCGGGCGGGTCGCCCACGCCGTGACCAGGTACGTCAGCTCGAACCAGCGCGGCGGGGAGCGCCGCGCCACGAGGTGGCCGTCCTCGTCGTACACCTCTCCGGAGCCGCTGCCGCGCCGGACGGCGTCCTCCCGGATGTCGTACAGGAAGACGCAGACCGTCGGGGCGCTGCGGCGCGCGGCCCAGTCCCGGGTGGGGGCGTCGAAGACGACGTCGACGCCCGACGCCTCCAGGCCGGACTCGCCGAGCAGCCGGCGCAGCCCCTCGTCGACCTCGTGGATCACCGGCGGGTCACCTCGTCCGGCGGCTGCACGCTGCCGGTGACCACCAGGAAGTCGGTCGTCACCGAGGAGAACCCGGGGCCCTTGGCGGTGATGATCCGGGGCCCGGTCTCGTCCTTGGCGAGGATGAGCAGCTGGCCGATGAAGGTGCCGTTCGGCAGCGGAATGGTGGGTGCCGCCGCCGCGGTGATCCCCGGCTTCCAGGTGAACCGCACCGGCACGCCCGGCGGGAAGTCCTTGCCGCGCACCGAGGTGACGAAGCCCGGCTTGCCGATCGCCGGCACCGCGATGATGCGCGGCTGGAGGATGCGCAGCCGCTCCCGGGCGCTGTTGTCGCCCTTGTCGGCGTCCGTCCCGGTGGTGGTCAGCTTGCCGGTGACGTGGGTGGTCAGCGCCTTCTTGGGGCTGAGGACGACCCGCACGACGGTGCTCGCGCCCTGGTCCAGGTCCGGCAGCGCGCACACCCAGTTCTTGTCGCAGCCCTCCGGCTGCCCGTTGTTCGGGATGCTCTTGGGCAGGCCGATGTGCAGCCGCAGTCCGGTCGCCAGCGCGTTGCGGCCGTTGCGCACGGTGTACGTGACCACGACGCGCCCGCCGACGTATCCGGGGTTCGGCTGGGCGGTGAGGCGGAGACCGGGCCCGGCGTCGGGCTCACCCGGAGTCGGGGGCACGGTGGGCGGAGAGGTGGGTGTCGGCGTGGGTGTCGGGGTCCTCGGGGGCGTGGCCTGGACGACCGGCACCACGGTGCGGCCCGTGTTGTCGCTGGGCTGCGGATCGAGGACGGTGCCGGTGACCGACCAGTCGATCGGCGCGTTGCCGGGGGTGACCCCGGTGACGGTGACGGTCACCGGCACGGTGCTGCCGGGCTGCACGACACCGACGGTGCACTGGAGGGAGGCGGCGTCGCA